>Ga0126342_10003786_pt1 | contig 25348 bp, 18 predicted proteins | sample Cyp1metagenome_FD_92528 | JGI IMG/M metagenome (GOLD analysis project Ga0126342, IMG submission 92528) | Coral microbial communities from Lord Howe Island, Old Settlement Bay, Australia - Cyphastrea 1 metagenome | ecosystem: Host-associated > Invertebrates > Cnidaria > Coral ... | reverse complement strand
TCTGTCTGTCTGTCTGTCTGTCTGTCTGTCTGTCTGTCTGTCTGTCTGTCTGTCTGTCTGTCTGTCTGTCTGTCTGTCTGTCTGTCTCTCTGTCTGTCTGTCTCTCTGTCTCTGTCTCTGTCTCTGTGTCTGTCTGTCTGTCTGTCTATCCATCTATCCCTAAACTTTTTTAATATGAATAGATATGATGCTAACATGTGACTAGATGGGCATTTGTTGACTAGTAACTGGGTGAATTCCTGTGGGTTTCCTTAGTTCTAGATGGGAGAACCGCAGAAATGGGGGAGTTGAGTAGGGTGATCCTTCAGGAGGAACGGCCTCGTGCTTTGGAAAGTAGCATTCCATGCCATCAATGTTCAAGAACAAAGGGATATTTCCTTGGACTAAGCCTAAGCCAGGTTGGACACATCACTCGAGGCAGTTCAAAAGCAAAGATAACCCATTATTTTTGGGGGGAACAAGTAGTATTTGGTTAGGGGCCATCACTCTTGCAGGATCATATGTAGGACAGCCTCAGTCCGCGGATCTAATGGATTTACCCTTCGGCAAGTTTCATGGCTCACAGCGGATGTTTGGCCAGGATATGGATGCTTTCCCCAGATTCTTTGGATGTGTATCCAAATTGTAACCTGGATGCCAACCAACATTTTTGACATTTTGTCACACAGTGATCTTCATAGCCTGGAAAATCACTCCTTTTATACGTAGATCATCTAGAATTGGGTCATTTACCATGGCAAACTGCTGGTCCTTTCCAGAAACTAACCTTTGCAGGTCATGAGCCTGCCATGATCACACGAAGCGCAACCAGCAAGCAGCCACCAGGAAGTGCGCGCGGCAATGGACAAGTACACCAGGGAACGGAATGCCGTGAAATGCGCCTCCGCCTGCCTAAGAGTGCGGGCTGGACCCTTGGGATGACGATAAAGAGAGAGAGAGAGAGAGAGAGAAAGATCCGGGTTTTACAATCCTGAAATGGAGATTTATTTTGACCAATATGATTTGCAATAATTGGATGATATAAAATACCATCTATATATGTATGCCACACTGATTAACATTGATTGATGGGTCTGGGGCTAGGCCGTTAAACTAAGGTTATGGCATGCTACACAGTTGCACAGATCGGGTTTTGCCACAAACTAAATCGGAGGGTCCTCTATGCATAGAACACGGATTTGCATAGAGAATCGTGAATTGTGAATCAAGGGGTGCGTTTCCCCGGGATCCGTTTTTTTTCGTTCATGCCGTGATTGGCGTCCCACTTCTCCATATGGATGTTTTGTTTATGCGTTTTTTCTCAATTGGGGCAGTCCTCTTCATTTTTTTTTCGAAACAAAACACGACCAAGAACTTGCAATGATAACTGTTGGGCCCTCTATCCCCTAAGAAAGTTATTATTACCCTTTGTTTTACCCTCTGTTTATTGGCCCATTCATAGATGACACATGATGATTTATCTAAGACTGGAGATTTTCCATAGCTATGTTATTATGTTGAAATAACCAGAGGGTACACGGTTCTTACCCTCTGGTAAATTAACATAGCTATTGAACATTGCCATTTATAGTGGATTTTCCCATTAAAAATGGTGATTTTCCATAGTTATGTTAGTTTACCGGAGGGTAACCATATAGCTACTATAATTACGATATTGATCCATCGTTCTTGGGCATTTGCTGTCGCGCTCAGGTGCGACAGCCAAAGGAACACCCAAGGAGAAGCAAGACATGTCGCTCCGGTGAACGCGGAGATATACCTTTTTTTTTAAGTACAAATGTTTTTTAATGGACATTAATCTGGGTAAATTATAACGACCTCACTGCGACCTCAGTATAATCATAGTTAGTAAGGGAAATCATCCCCAAATGGCCTTAATTCAAGTTAGTGAAATATTAGAATTTGCCCAGAAATATAATGGGCATTAATGTAATTTCTTGTGCGATTATGGGAATTACCGATCAACTGTTTCATGAAGATCGAGATGGTTTTGTCATTTTTTCAATGGGAAATCCACTACCGGGGGAATCTATAGGGAAGTTTTGTTTTTTTTTCATTTGAGGAGTTCCTTAAGCAAGTCCAAGCATAATGTACTAAATCCAATAATAGATAGTCCCAAATGTTTTCAAAAAAAATGAGGTAAATTTTATCATCCTTCCTCCTTGGGAGGTTTATGGCATTGGGATTGCCACACAACAGTGGGAATAATTATAACAAAAAAAACTCTGGAATTGTCCAAAACACATTGTGATTTGGATTTAATAGGATTAGAATACGATTAGAGTATGATATTTACACATGATATAACCATATAGGCAGCAATGATAATGATAGTTGGGGTGATGGAATGTAACCAACAACAATAATTATAGTTGAGAATATATTTTCCCAATCGTTTGAATCGCCCCAATAAGCAGTCTAATCACCCATGGTTCGATGAACATAATGTGTCAAGCATCTTCCAACTTTTAACCCTCTATTTGGCGGGGTCTATGTTAGTTGCGGCCATGGTAGTTTGGCTTTTGTGCTTTTGGGGGTCAAAAAATGCAAAATATAGACCACTGTATACGTGGTTGTGGCTTTTGGTCCATTTCAGTGGATTTGATCAGTTTTGTTGGTCACGTGTGTTAACAAGCACACCAAACAAAAACTAAATACATACAGTAAATGAATTAATTGCGATACCAGTGTGGTCAATTCTATGATCATTTTGGCGATGGCTGGAAACCTCCCATGGCTAGTTCAATGATATTCCCATTGAAATTCCTATTTGGTTTGAGGATTTCCAAGCCGGAGAGTCACCATAATCTATAGTGATTGTTACCCATTATTTACACCATGATCCATGTAATATCCCCAGTGTCTCCCCGTTTGTTTGTTGGTGAAACCCCCAATGTTCCATTATTCATTGATTACTCCCCTGTTATTCATGGCAAGTTACCATTTGTCACCATTTCTTGCTGGTGAAAAGTCAATCCAGATATTTTCCATCTCTGTAAGTTATCCATTACTTTCTAATATATAGTTATATATATATATGCATGCTATATCATATCCCTAATGTTCCATAGTTGGGGAAGTGACCATCCATGCATCTTTTCATCACCAAACCCCCAATTCACTGGCGATGGCTCATATGGGTTTTGTCTCAAGATAGGATACCCTTCAACCCATTGGTTGATCGGGCGGAGTATCATCAATGCTGCCATGTTAATGGTGGTCATTCAACATGGGCAATCCCCCATGTGGAGGTTTCCATGGGGTTATCGCCAAATCATCCAAGTCATGGATGGCCATTCTGTATTGAATGTATTGAAACATATTGAAACATATTGAAACCCATGGTGACTGGGGATCCTGCATTTTAAGAAACCCACAATATCAGCATGACCATTTGGGGACCCATACATTGGTCATTTTGCAGTGGGATCACAGATTTACCACAGAAAATCCCGCCCGAATTTCAGTCACATGCATATCTTTGTTGAAGGTTAAAGTCCTTTTTCCAGGAGGCTCAGGTGCATTTGATCCCCGGTTTTTGTCGGCGGATGGGATAAAAAAAGGTGGGATAGGATAACATCAACAATCATTTTATGGACACATAATTGGGATGTGAAAGGGGAATTGAAGCAGCAAGAATATACAAACATGATCAAACATGGAGGTTTCTTGTGGGGTATAACAGGATGTCAAAAATAAGACTGAATGGGATATATAGCCAACAACCATGATTAAATTGGGATTCAACCAGCCCCCTCCGTCAGGTGAATGTCCGAGACCTGACCTCAAACGTTTCACAGTAGAAAACAATCAATGTGAGGCCAACAACCACTGTGTAACTTAATCGGGGCAAAGGTGGTTTCTACGAACCTAGGACTCCTTTCCTTCCTGTTTCCAAAACCATGTATATCCAGGAACCGATTGCAGGCGTTCCATTTCGGATGGGATGGTCCTTCACGTTGGGACCGTTGGGAGTGTTGATCTTCACCACTCAAATATTTGCCGTGGCTGCTGGTTGACAATGGATGACTATCCGACATTATTTGACTACCGTGTCATTTTGTGTCTTTCACATACCCTCTGGTAATCAAAGATAGCAATGAAACGTCCATCATGTTGGATGTTTTTACGATATTGTCCCATTAAAACTTAAAACCTACATTTATAGGGGCTCTTAAATTGCCATTTTTATTTACCATTAGTTTTTCTTTGTGTTATTTGTGTTTCCCCTTTTTGGTATCTTCAACTGCGCCGAGGAACCTGGATCATCCGAATATCACCAAGCTGTTGCATGTGCAGCTGAACGGCATGGCGTTGGGAAATAGGGCCATCTCAGTGGGTCGAAATGTGACGTGGCTCCCTGTTTTTTTTGGATGTCTGTTGAACCTTCAGTGAAGTTAGCACTGTTGAAACTGTTAAAGCCAATGGTGACGGCTTTGCCAGCTCGGGTCACAGTAAACCAGACCCAACGGGGTTTCTTATGGGTTCGCAACATTACGTGTCATACTCAAAAACACTATTGATTTTCCCAGTAAAAGAGTACTGTCCACCCTCCAGTTTCAGTGTAGTTGATATAGCCAGGATGTTTCGAATCCCCCAAAGTGATGGTGGATGACCACGGCCCATGACTTGACCATAGTATGAAGCATGAAGCAGAATAGGAAGCCACTGAGGCTTTCAGACCTAAGGTCCCACAGACAATTTCGAGACCAAAGATCAAGGATTTGCTGGAGATATCTCGAGATGATGTCTTATGGTGGTTTGTTTTCCCATTGCCATTGGCTTATCCACTAGTTAGATTGTGTAAAATGTTTTTTTTTGCTGGGCTGGGATCATTTTTTTTGTTAGTTTTTATGGTCCCCGTAATCCCTAGCTGGTAAATCCCCACAATAGCGCTGTAGAAAGAGAGAGAGAGAGAGAGTTATATATATTTATATATTTATACCAGATATTATACCATGTTGTGTCATGGTTTAAAAAAGACACACACATGAAACCACTCGGCTTTGGCGATGGCTGCCGCTGCTTAAGGTATCTCAATGAGGGTACCTGTCATCTCGTCGGGCGCCCCGAGGAGAATGGATTGCTGAGAAAAATGAATGAAGATGGTAAAATTGACCATTTATTGTATATATAATTATATATATATAATATACTATATATATATATATATTCAGTGGGTAATAATATGGATATTATATCCATATTATCCATCTAGTTCGATGATTTTCCCCCAAATATCCCAAAATTATGTCATTAATTTTCCAGTTCGCTAACTGTTAAGTGTCAGAGGGTAGGTGTTGAAATCCATTTATGAAATCAGCCAGGAATCAAGAACTTACTTGGGTTATGAATCAGTTCCTATGAGTAGCATCAATTCTTTGCGGCAAAAAAGGGCCTGCATAGGTCACCCCAGCTCGAGCCAGTGTTCGAGTTGACCCAGTGTATTTTACATGATCACTTGATATTGTGTATGTTGTGAGAGGATTGATACCATATAATATATATATATATAATAATATATATGTTGATGAGTGGATTATTGCCACATTGTGTACTATTAGCCATGATATTATCAAGTTTTTGTTTCACTGTTCTCATGTTTGGCCTCATTCTTATCATCATGATTCTGATAAATTATCAATATTACTACTATTGATACTACCGAGCTCTTTTCCTTATTAGACTGTGATGCCAATATGGACGTACTTGAATGATGGTTTTGGCAGGGAGAAAAAACAAGTGGCCCAACTATTCCAGTTTGCAAAATTAGCGTAATTTATCCAGATCATATACAGAATATAGATATGTATATTTGTGTGTGTAGTGATTTCCATGTCTAAATATGAGCACTTACTTTCTACATACTCTCTGGTTATTTAACATAGCCATGGAAGCCATGGCCCATAGAAATAAATCGTTCACCGTTCTTAAAAAATGGGTGGAATTTCCATGGCAAACTGTGAATGTCATAACCAGATGGTAAATCCCATTAAATTCCATTAAACCACCATGTTCCTATGGTTTTCCTATGGTTTTCCTATGGTAAATTTTCCCAACCAATCCAATGCGGCGTTTGTCCACCCAGGTCATGGAGCTCTGTGCTGGAGGGGAGCTCTATGATCGCTGGTACGACCGAGGCTGCTACGACCATTGCGGTACTTTTTTTGGCTGTGTATCATCATATTGCCATTAAAATGTATTAAAATGACCACGATAAGGTTATCACCCATGTGGAGGTTTCCAAAGATCATGGGGGTACCCGGGGTACCAAACAACAAAAATCACATGGATGACTTGGACCCCTTAAAAAAGGAATCCCTTTTGAGGAATCCTCGTGGCTTCACTTGAGATTTTGAAGATTATTGCAAATGAATTTATTGTGTTTGTGAAGATGATTGAAAATTATATAAAATTATTGTCATTGAAGATGGAAGCTAGTATTTTGATGCAGATTGCATCTAGTCAGATCGTTTGAAGACTTTCAGGGGCTGCTGTCACTACTCATCACCCCCCGAGTCGCGCAGAACATGCGTTTTTCCGATTGCAAAAACCTCCATTGACCCATAGAACTTGGCAATTTCTCGAGATGTTACTAGACGTTCCCCCTTTTTTGGGTCATGTTTGTGGAAATTGTAGTTAAAAAATGTTGATATACCAATTTTTCTATGTTAAGGTGACATGATCTGGCCATGTTATGTTAAATTGGCTCCGCTGACACCGACCTCGAGGTGTCTACACGGAGGAAGAGGCGATCATCACCATGAGGCACCGCTGGTGAGGATGATGATTATCGTCATTATATGTCAATATATGTCAGTCAGTATCATTGTAATATATATATATAATACGTGTTTTTATGTGGTTATGATATCACAATTACGAGTATTTTTTGCCAGTTATTTTTGACCATGGTGCTGATGATGGCCGGTATGGTCGTTGTGGTTCTGTTGGCGATGATGAGGAGCCTCCGTCGCTATAAGGATATCCAGCTAAAACACAAGGTGCTTGTATAATATGCACGTGTATGCATAATTATGCATAGATGTTTGCATGCGTGTTCCAGTGCGCAGATATATACAATGCAGTTTTTCCCGATGTACATATATAAGTGTCATCACTGATTTGTGGCAACAGTTTTGAACTCTTGACTTGTCATAGGTGGTAGTCCTTCAACATTGAAACTCACTCAAAGTGGGATTCTTGCAAACTGAGCCCAACTAGGTCCTAGGGCTGAGTTAATACACTACACGACGTCAAGTGAATGGTGTGATCCTCAGGGGCACCGTTTGGCCTATTCCCCGCAGGCAAATGCTAGGAGCGTTGAAGCTTGGTTGACTGGTACATAGCTGTGGTGACTGTGGTGGTAGGATCACTGTCAACTTGAGTTTCAAGCATGGTCTGGGGAGTAACATCTGATATATCCAAGTTATTTGGGCAGACACATAATTTTGATTTGTTTTTGGCATGCTCCAATACATGATGGTTCGTCATCTTTTTTGCACCCTGAAAATGCAATGTAATGTTATTCAGGATTTAAAGTATACAGTAACTAACATGTTGTTCGGCCTGTTGGTTGCCATGCTTGGAACAGTGTGTCTACAATGGGTCAGAGGGTGAGCTTGCGTGGTGCCACTGCTTTCGAAACCTGGGATGGGGGTTTCTTAAAAATGAGGGATCCCCAAGTCACCATTGGTTTCAATACTAAAATGGTCATCCATGACTTGGATGATTTGGGGGTATCCCCATTCTTCAGGACAGCTCCATATATTCAGAGATTCAGATGGCCTTAACGGCATGTGCCGTTGACAGTGCCGCAGTCCAGAGGTCTTCCAGAGGTAACCGGGACCTAGGAACTACCTTCATTGGCACCATGTGTGTCATCGAGATTTAAAGCTGGAGAATTGGGTTCCTGGCCGTTCAGAACGACATGTTTTTTTTTGGGTGGGAGAGGCTCAAAATGATGAGGAGAGAGTGGATTCTACGGATTTGGGGAAACCCTCTGGATGGGCAAGGGTCAGCAGTGGGCCCCCTGCCATCGATTGACATAGCTATTTCAAGGCTATTTCTGTTGATTTCCATTGGCTTAAAGGATCAGAAGGGATTTTCTTTGGCATTCATGGCCTGGTGGTTTGGTGGTGTGCTGTGGGTTTCCAAAATCCTAGCAGCAGGGAAGATTTGGGACGTTTGGATGGCGTCATGTTTTTTTTTGGTTCACCCTATCTGAGTGATAATTCCCATTGACTCACGTTTCGGAGATTGGCCAAAAATCGGCTCAAACCTCTTAGGCTTCGCAGTTTGGAGATCCATACAGAAAAACCGTTTGGCATGCCTACCATGCGCATGCCCAATCAGCGCGCACAGAACCAAGAGATGCGCACACTTTTTCAGGAGAGTTCATACCACACCGGATTTTGTTGGGTTGGACTTGTTTTGATATATTTTGATATATGTTTCGTCTTTTAATTGTTAGCAGCAAGGGCCACTTCGAAGCCCAGGTTTACAAGGACCACAGCGACCATTCCTTGAAGCTCATCGACTTTGGCTTTGCCAAAGCCTTCAAGGAGGATCGGATCGATTTTTTGGCCAGAAATGTCACCCAAAACCATGGATAAACTGAGAAACTATGGAGACACCCCACAAATACTCATGGTTTATGACGGTTTATCTTCATACCTCCATGATTTATTATGATGACCCAGATTGGAAACCCAAGTGTGATGGATATATTAGCGTGCAATTCACCCGCATTTCTCCATCAAGTCGTAATTCTGTGGTATGCCCCAAACTCCCTCCCCATACAAAAAATGATGGTTCTCATGACACTGCGATCAGGTGGTGATCAGAAAAGATGATAGGAGTGGAGGTTTGAGTCCTTGAAAATGGCAATTGCCATAGATAAAACAGCTAAAATGATCAAAAAGGATGATTGATCAATTAATGTGACCTTGGAGTTCAACATGTTGGGAGCCCCTAATTTCTAATGCACCAGGTTTTCACAGAGAGATTCGAAAGGATGAGTCAACCAGACCTTGATTATTTCATGGATAGTATCATTTTTGACCATTGCAAAATCGAGTTGAAGCAACATCAACAATGAGCACACACACACAAATGCCACTCGCAGACAATCACAATGCAGTCAACTTGGAGCATCAAGTGTTAGCCTGAGATTTTGCAGCAGATGTAAAGGTCGTTCGGAATCCAAAAGGTGTGCCAGCGTATGAAGTGATATAAAGTGTATTTTGTGACACATCTGTAGTTTTCCTGATCATTTTCAGTGGAAATCTAATGGTGAAGACACGCCTAAACCAAAGACTGCAGGTTTCATAAAATTCCGCAACCCAATCCAGCTACAGTACCGCAGCACAGAACCGCCAACTGCAACCTAGTTGCAGGGCACGCCCATGACTGCTACGCTGGGCACCATCTACTACATTGCGCCGGAGGTCATCAAAGGCGGGGCGGGTACCATGTATTTTTGTTTGGATACCACGGGCTTTAATCATAGCTTTGATAACCATGATTATTTCGTCACGCCTTTATGCATTTCATATCAGTTACAGAGGTCATTTGACATGTGTTTGTTGGGTCCTACGTTCCTGCATGTTTTTCACGGTTGCGTTTTATTTTAATTGTATTGTATAATATATCTATATATTTATATATTGTGTATTTCTCCTAATTCATTGGTACAAAACGAAACCCCAATTTCGGACGGCAAAATCTGGTCAAACAGCCATGGTTTGCTACGATGTTTGCCTTTATCTCAGCTCTGTAGACTGACCCAGCCATTTCCTCTTCCGATGTTCGTGTCCCCAAGATGCACCATGATCATCAAGGATCGACCATGCAAAACCTATGTTAGCTAATTATTAATCTACGGTAACGACATTTAAATAGGAGGGCGGGCCAGACTGCGAGGCCTCGGAAGTAGTAATTGTGAAATACCAGTTCGTTTATTGAAATGTACAATGAGGGGCCCCCAAGATAGCTAAGTTGGTGCACATAACTCCAATAACTATAGTTTATGGTACTTATAACTATAGTTACTGGGGCTTATAAACCAACTTATAACTGGGGGGCCTCACATTGTAGTTATCGTATGTTTAAATGAATTGGATTCCGTATGTTTAGATGGCCGGGCGGGCCAAGGAAAAAACCTTCCCGGAGGTAGTCTAAAATACCTGTTCTTATATTTAAAAGTCCGTATATTTAAATGTACCAAAAAAAATAAATAAAAACATGTACTTATCGTGTATATATATATATATCCAATCGTTCTTGTAGCTTTGAAAAACACCCTCCGCGGATAATCTTCAGAAAACACACATGAATTTTCTTGGTGACATCCAGACGTTGCACCATGCACCCAGGTTCCTACAACTACAAGTGTGACATTTGGAGCACCTTGGCGAATGCCCTTTCTGGTTTTTATGATTTCTTTGGGATGACCTTCAACAACCTTGGCTATCCTGGAGCATAGACATGGGATGAAATGGTCCATCTATGTCATCTATGACTGGTTGGTGGTTTGGAACATTGCTTTTATGACTTTCCATCTATTGGGAAGAATCATTTCAACTGACGAACTCATATTTTTCAGAGGGGTAGGTATACCACCAACCAGAAATGGTTGGGTGTTTAAGTTTAAGCGATGTAGCAGCATCCATGGGAAGAACAAGTCGATATCTGGTTCAACCGGCTAGATTCAAGCCACTTCGAGGAGAGCGCCGAAGCTCCACATCTCCCAAGCTCGACAATGCTTGAAGTTGTAAAGACAAGTGTATAACAGATTTTGGTACCTTCCGCCATTGCCAATTCAACACTTTAAGTCCTTTCAGCATGTGACGGTAGGCTTACCTTGGACCCTTGGAAGGATATTGTCCTGACATGGGCCCCTCCGGCCTTGGGGATCTTGGGGCTCTCCATGGCTCTCCCATCTGATCAACAAGGAGGGTGGCCAGGGTGGCCATTTTCTGCGGTTACATGGGTGATATTTCCATCAAAAGGGATGGTCAACTTCAAATCCTCATTGTGGGTTTTGCCTATAACCATGACTGGTTGGTGGTGACTGGAACATGAATTTGATGTTTCTATAGATTGGGAATAATCATCCCAACTGACTCATATTTTTCAGAGGGGTTGAAACCACCAACCAGATGAATTGTGGAATCCCAATCCAATACTCTAATAGGGTTTGATATGCTCATAAGGAATCTCTGATGGTGGGATGACCATATTATACCAAATTAGATTCCTATTAATATATATATATATACACAGTTACATGCGGTGTAAGTGTACCTCCTTGGAAATGTTTATTTTACTTTGAAACATCATCATGATTCACAGGGAAATCCACAAACTAAATGGGCCATCAATACCAGTTATGTCAGAAATTACCAGAGGGTACATAGCCTAAGGCACAGGCATCATCCTGTACATGCTTCTGGCGGGTGAGCCACCCTACTATGACAGCCATTGCGATGAAGCTTGGCTCACAAAAAGTGCCCTCAAGGAGAATGGATAGGTATTGTTTAAAAAATGTAAATATCTTTGAAACTTCTGGAAATTGATGCAGTATGCATTGTCCTTAATTTTTACATGTTACCATGATTATTCTTACTTGTTTTATCATTTATATTGTTGCTATCCGTTTTACACGTAGATGGGGAATGATGGGAATGATCCCACCAATTGCTCGTTCGGGGTTGTTCAAAAAAGTATTCACTTTTTTGACCTGAAGACATGACAGATCTTTGGAGTTTGACCAAGCCATTTTCCAGTGCCATGTTTGAGTGGGACCCACGTGGCCACGAGATCGCGATTAGTTGGTGAACACAACACCAATTTCACTTATGATTTATGATGCTTAACATCTTCGGGTCCCATAGTATGTATGGCACTTATAAAATCTTATAAACCAAACATCGCTTATTTATGGTTTCTTGATGTTTCTTGATGTTTATAACAGTATTCACGGGGAAAGCTCCCGGCTCCCGGGTCTCATCAGCCGGGTTGGCGCATTTCCGTGGTTTTTATTCAACACCCAGTATGAATCCAACATGTAGTCTATAGTGGGGCATAGTGGGACCATATTTAACATAGCGAACTGGAAAATCACCATGCTATTAATAGGAAAACTCACTATTTCTATGGTGATTTTCAATAGCTATGTTAGTCATTACCAGAGGCTACATTTTACTACACATGGCGGAGGGGTTCCCATATTTTCCCATGATTTTCCCATGAATTTCCCATTGAAACTGTCATTTATTTGAGGATTTTCCAGCCAGCCACCTTTGTTTTTAACGGGCGCCCTGGAAACTGCCCCTACCCCGGCTTCCCAGCGACAGCCCAAAGATGTAAATCCTGGGAGGATTGGACCATGCAGAAGATTCTCCATGAGCCACTGGATATCAATTGCTCCTTGGCGAAACGTGGCGGTGTTTGTCTATTCATTATATAAGATTATATAAGTAATATATATATATATGATATATATTCTGCATGTTTAGTTTAGGTAGCGAAATATGCATACATAATATATATATATATAATTATAACATACACTTTGGTGTTTGAATTGTTATTCAAATGTATGTATGCACACACACACATATATTATACATATATATATATATATATGTATTGTCAAAATAACAAGCACAAGGCCACCTGAAAGGGCAACAAAAGAAACGTAGCAGAACCTGACAGCTCCTCAAATGTTTTCCCGGGCTTACAATTTTCAGGGGCAGTATGATTTAAAATTTAAAATACATAGATTCATTTTTTCCCGGATGATTCAGCCATCGTGTTCTATTTATTGATGTCTTACCACTTTCGTCCAGGATAGGAACCTAGTGGTTACTACGCTCTGCATGATGGGTTCTCGTTTGGGGCAAGAACATTAGTTTGAATTTGCGCACGCCCAAAAAAGGTGGTTAATAATGGTTACTGTAATCGTTGTTGATAAAAGGTGGTTACCAGCTTGCTGGTATGTTGGAGATGGAATGGGGTGGCAGTTGCATTGGTACAAGTACTTGATGCTACGGTGCTTGATATTCACTTGCACTTGCACACATACTTGGCGCTAAACTGCTTGGTCCTACTTTTTCACTTGACAACAGATTTCGTTGCTTCAAAATCCAACATGACAAAACAGCATGGTTAAATAGTTCAAAACTGAGGTAATTTAGAGTTTCCCGTTTTTTGCCCGCAACCATTGAAGATGAACATGAATTATGTATAGATGACATACATGTCCAAAACTTGTAAAATCATCTAGAATCACGCAAAGGTGTTCACCTATCCCAGAGATAACTGGAAGGGCTAGGGCAGGTCGCAACGCGCCACGCGTTGCGCGACGTTGAGTCAGGTGCAATCTGGGATGACATCTCCGCCGAGTGCAAAGACTTTGTGTCACCTGGTGGCTTTCTTCGCGTGTCGTGGTTTCACCAAAGCAATTGGTGAACCTTGGAATAGTGGTTATATATGGTTATATGTTGGTGAATAGTGGTTATATGCCATTAAAAAAGCTCATGATATGGTGAGATACAATCGCCTCAAAGGTGACTCCACCCCCTTGCTATTTGAAGTGTTGGATTTGCGTGAGGTATGGAAGAACATCTTGATACCCAAAGAGTTTATCAGCTGTTAGGTGAATTCGGTCAGATTTTGATATGACCCTCCTGTCAACTGACGTAGATGTGGGTTTAACCTACCATTTGTAGATCATTTTCCTAGGGAAACTAAGGCTTTTCATGGCTGTTCATGGCTTTTCCACATCTATGTTAGTTTACTCCCGGGTAGTTTGTCTCAATTTATCACGATGTTTGGTCTCTAATGATTTGCCCAGATGCCGGGGGATCTGAACTGGCAGAAATCATGGGAAGTGCCATCGTCAAGTTACAGATCTTATTTCTTCACATATTCAAGGGGGGATATCCCCTGAAATTTAGGCCTGATATATATATATAGGCCTTATATATGGTAGGTACCTCCATTTTTTTCGGTTCCTGAAATGGCCATTGATATGTTGTCCAATCTAGAGGGGAAAAACATCAAATCCCACCATCCCACGAGGGAATTTTGTGGGTTATGGATTGACGGAGAACGCTGCCGTTTAAGCGACGTCTTCATGGATAGATATGACAAATATGGATAAAGCCACATGAGCGCACAAATGTTTTGCATGAATTATTTTATATTGTTGCTATGTGTTTTGTTTGCAATTTTGTTTTTTTTCACGAATTCCATGTAACTTGACCAAGGCAGAGGATATACCGATGGATATGTGGCAACATATTCCCAGAATTTGGTTGATTTTTATATTCCGCCATATTATAGATATGTATATAATCTGCATGCGTGTATATGCATATTATACGCAAATATATATATATATATATATATACATATGCATATAATTTTATGTATATCCAAACTTATTACATCCTGTACGCAAGTCTTGTTTCTTTTTGTCCGTATATTTCTCTTTCTGGATTGGTTCAAGGCTGGATGTTCCCACTGGATTCATGTAAACAAATATGTGGTCCATTGGGTATTTGTTTCTCTTAAGCTAGGCCCAAATACCTGAAATACACCATATAGCCATATATAGCCCATGCATATTTATACTACATATATATATATATATATATATTATGTATACATCCAAATATTCATATATATATATATATGTGCGTGTGTGTTCTATTGTTGGTTTTCCCCATATATTTTCACACATTCCACATATACCCTGTATTATACCCTTCGGTTATTTACTACGTAGCTTTGGATTATTTTTTTAATATGTGCCGTGGCTTTCATAGCGAACTGTTCAATAAACAGAGGTAAATCCATTGATATTCCCATTATATCCCACTTATGGTTGATTTTCGATACAGTATACTATAAATCCTGCTATCCATGGCACTATTGTAAGTCATAATTCCAAGACGATCCTCACCAACTGTAGTCTAGCGTTAAACGATTATATGATGTTATCATAAACCAGAGGTATTGGAGGTATTTTATGGTTATATCATCATCACAATCCCTTTATATCACGATTACTACAAGCGACTTTGGATCCACAGGTTTCAGGCACTGGAGCGTGACGTGGCCAAACGACCCACTGCCAAAGACTTGACGAAGCACTGCTGGCTGATCGACGTGGCCGGTCGCCCGGAAGCAGAGGGGAATTTCATGGGATTTAATGGGTTTTGATGGATTTAGTGGGATTTAGTGGGATTTAATGGGATTTAATGGGATTTAATGGGATTCAATGGGATTTAATGGGATTTAAGGAGAGAAATGGTATGATTTTTGGTTTACAAGCAACCAAATGTTGGGATATAATAATTGATAAACACGGATAATACATGATGAACATGATAGTGTTGGGGGTATGACCAACACAAAGAATAGGGAAAACATTGAGGATGTAACATGGATATAATGCAAGAATAACGGATAGCAAACACCAAAGATCGATCATGGTTACACTCTGGTTTCATCAATCATGGCAATGTTTGTCTGAAAAACATTGATGTGACCAACAAAGATTTAGCCAACAGGAATTAGGGATTTTTCCTTTCAGCTTAATTACTGCAACTCAATGCTTGGAACATGCACCCTCCCTCACCGGTGCAAGTCTCAAACATAACAATCAAACTGTACACATGTGAGGTTCACAAAATCGTATCCGAGAGGAGATTTTCCAACTCACTCGGGCTCAACCCGCTCTCTCAGTGCAGAGTACTCTGTCACTGCCCACACAACAGCATGTGAGGTAGCCGTATTCATCGGCTCTGGCCTTTGCCACAGCAGTGTTGAAGTTCCCCTCCTTGTCTTCCTTTTGAGCGCCTTCTGGAACCCAGCCGAATGGGCACACCTACATCACCATTGCTTTTGAGCTGTTGGCTTCTTAACAGGCTTTTGCTCTTGAAATAGGTTCCACCCAGCCCCAATGATCAACAGCGGCCTTGTGTTTTAACAAAGATCCGGTTGACATATCGCCAGGTGGAGCATCAGTTGAGATCAACAAGAAAGTTCTGGAAGACCTTCGTGATTTTGGATCAATGCCCCTCGCTATTCCACCGATCGGATCGACGTTGGGATGGCCTGGTGATGACCCATGTGACCCATGTGCAGATGATCTAGTTGTGATTTCCATTGCCATTTTCCATGGCAAACTCTTAGATCAGAAATTGTTTTTTTTTTTTGGGGTTTGCATAACCACAAATATATTGTGACGACAGCGCGGTGGACTCGCTGAGACTGCTTGGGGGTGCAGTTCCAGATCTTAGTTGTTAATATAAATTATAAATAATATATACACACAATCATATATATATATATATAAACATAGCTGTAGGGCTGATATTGCAGCTTATTTAACTTAAGCAAGGGTGCTGACCATAGAAAAAAACACGTTGCTAAGCCCAACTCTACCACTAACTCTATGGCTAAAACTCTCTTGATTTGTAGGAAACGCTGCGACGCTCACCCATTTGAAACCTAGTGATCATATAGCCGCCAAACCGCCAGATTTGTAGGTTAAACATTGCGATTTGTTTGAGTCAAAACATGATCTTGTCCCATGGTAGGTAGTGGCCATGGAACATCCCTGTGGATGTTCCCATCCATTTTCCCACTGGATTCCTGACGAATCTCAGGAACGTCATGAAACGGGCAGCCTTTGGCTTGATCGCCAGTTCGATGGCTGGCACGGATGACCTTCGTGACTCCTGGATCTAAACATGGCTCGAGCTGACTTGAACCCCAAAAAACTTGAGGGTCAGCAACCATGCCTTCCCGTCGATTTCCCAAGAACGAATCCATTGAATTTGGATGAATTTGGGGCCAGCCTTAAAATGGAGGATCTCAAAAGCATCCAAAACAAAGATCGTTTCACTGCTATAATTTGCTATATTTTGCTAGTATAATTACGCGGGTTTTATTGACAACTTTGAGAACTTTAGCAAACTTGACGATTGATTCTGGTTTATTACCATGTTCTTTCTAAAATGGCCACGCGGGGTTAAACCACCAACGAGATTACCAACAAAAACATAATTGTGTAGCCATTCTCAAACCAACGGAATGGGCAAACTGACTGTTGATTAGAAATCTAATTGATGGGATGAGGCCGGTGAAAAACATGACCGTTCCACCAGGACCAGATCCCGCATCACAGTGGCTGCTTCAGTCTTCCTAGTCACTGCAAGGTGGTTCCCCCAAAATGTGTGTTTCCAAAACTAAAAATGGGTGAAGTTGCCATAAACATCCATCAACCCTGGTGATGTTTGTTATACCAACTTAGCTAACTATGGGTCATCACGAACTATACACGTGGAAGTTCAGTTCCAGTTATAAGTGGGCCTACGAGTCTACAACTATAGTTACAGGATGTTACATGGGTTATATCCCAATTGATGGGGTTGATAACCCTTGTTATATTCATTTGTAAGCTCAACTGCGCCCCCAAGTATATTTCCTTTTCTTGCTGATTGTTGGTTGCCGTTTTTGACGCTGCTTGAGGATCTGGAAAGTGAGTTCAGAAAGCTGGATCGAGAAGGCTGGCTCAAGCTAAGTTGGCGGGTTAGCCTTTTTGTTGTTGCCAAATTGCTACAATGAGGGGCCCCCGTAGTTACAACTTGGTTTACAAACTTCAGTGACTACTACATATAGTCATTCGCTATCTTAAACCATGGTTGTTTGGAGCTATAAAGCAGCTTAGGTGTCCTTTGGGGCCCCACTTCAAGTAAGAACATGTGGTGGAACGGTGGATGCTGCCATTGGGCCGATGGCAATGTGGCCAGTACGCTTTTGGGAACTGAAAAAAAAACATGGCCTGGTCATGTAGCTATTCCCTCAACCACCTCAGGGATTTCTGGTTAATGCCAGTCTTCTGGCTTGGAGATGTCTCTGTTTAGGTTTGTTTAAAATTGTTTAAACCATCCCTCGATTCTGGGATACTCATTTCGCACGAGCAGTGCATCAGCAGCTCATAGGTCCATGGGTCCATCCCGCGGATGGGTCCATCGCGAGCTATGTTTGATGGAGGGTAACCATTATGGTGATGATGGTCCATCATTCTCCCATTCTATCCATGTATATCCCCAATGTTTCCTTTTTGTGGCTTAAACCTTCTACATGATCACTATCATCATTGATCATCAGTTATATCCCAACATATGGATACATATGGTATGTTGCCACATTTCTTCAATATGTTCCATCAGATCACATGAACCCATGAATTCCCATTAAGCCCAATGAAGTCCCTCACAAAGTCCCCTTAAGTCCGATGAAGTCCCTATTGTTGATGCTTAAACACCCTACTAAATCTCAATAAGCCCCATTAAGTGTATATCATCATATTCCCTCCCTATTGTTGATACTTCCGGTAATGAAATCCCCTACTTTTTCATACTTGTTTATGTTTTTCGCTGCGGAACTCGTCCCTGGACCAGGCAGCGGTACCATCCTGAAATCGCAGCTGGCTAATGCCTTCGTGCGCCAACTGTCGATGACTGAGCCCGAAGCCAAGGCGAACCGGAGAAAGGACTCCCAGAACGTTGCGATATCACACCCACAACTTTTTGGGGAATATAACTGTGTATATATCGCCAGTTTTGGTGTTCCCTGATCCAGGATGAGAATAGCGGATGCCTAACATTGTTCAAGGGCGTCCAAATCACCGACCAATGTCAAACGTCAAGATATCTATATGTATTTTGGAGCTAGTTGTAGCTATCCAGAATTGGGCGAAGGATAGTAACTTCAGGACCCCCCGTGGTTTGATTGTAACAACCATGGTTTCCGGTCGATTTTCCCTTCATCCAAGCTGCTTGGAAAGCCTTTCCAAACGCCCAACTGATGAGTCCAGAGGCGCTCTTTGACAAACTCGACTTGTCCGGAGATCAAGAAATTGAATACAGCCACTGGGCGCGATTCGCTGTGGGCAAGTTATTTGGTTTTGGCCATAATATGGAGATAAACTATAGGATATGGATATGATGGGTAAATAGATAGATAAATAAATGCATGACTATTACAAATGTATATATACGGAGATTATGGGATATGCATTAAGCATCAATGACATGGGATGAAATGGGTAAATTGGACCTCACAGTGACGTCACTGGATTCTAGTAATGATTAATGCCCGAACTCTTCGGGTTTAATTTACAAGAAACCTTTATTACAATTGTTCGAGAAGAGAAACAGTTTTTTTTTTTCTGTGCATTTGTGTTTTTGACCCATTGAATGATTCCAGTTTTTTTGAGTATATAGGGTACCTCTAGAGCCACTGGTGCCAGGTGAGTTCATCGCAGCCGCCAATGGAAGCAGATACATGTGCAACGAGGCTCTCATCAAACAGGTCCGTGTGAGTGAAACAAAGCCGTTGTGGGCGGAAGAGATTCTATCTACACTATTAAACATGGTAAGTTTGAACATGAACAATTGGTATTTACTGTAACCAGATTTAACAAATGCAGAGTGAGAGTGGATTTGGTGTCTCCGAAAATGGGGATGCTCTCTTAATGGCACTGGTTAACGTATTTTGATGGTGGAAATGATGAGAAGCGATCAACTTGTGCGAAGATCTTGTGGAGATTCTGGTGAAATCCTCGCAAAGAATTTCCTTGTATGATCTTGCACAGATCCTTATGAGGAGATCTTCTGGAAATCCTCGTGAAGTCCTCTCTACGAGGTCCTTGCTCAATCTTGTACAAGGTCCTTGTGAGAAGATCTTGTGGAGATCCTGTTCACATCCTTCCTAAAAGGCCCTTGCAGTAAGATCTTGAAGATGCTCTGCATTAGAGGTGCTTGTATTGAAGTTCTTCTGGGATGCTCATGGAAGTTCTTGCATGAAGGCCTTGTTATATCCTCCATATAGAAGGTCGTTCTTCGACGATCTTGTCAAATTCTCTTCGATGTCCTAGTATGAGGTCCTACACATAGAGTTGCTTGTATTCAAAGCATTGACTTCCTACCCCCAACGCTGTTGGGGTTCTCTTGGCCGGATTTTTTTTTTGGGGGGGGAGAGGTGCAAAATTCGGCGGTTGGACGCTATGTCAAAGTGTATGTTCGCCTGTCTCTGTGTCGCCAATTATCCTAGCAAGTACGATTACAGGCAACACCCCTAAGAAGAATCGTGGTATTCCACTGTGTACATCGTGCATGTTACATACGCAGGGGTCTCTCGGAACCACCACCGTGTCAATGTGCATAACCACCTCAGCGGCTATACCACCCCAAATGTGTGAGAGTTTTGCACCATTTATCACATATATATATATTCCTAACAAAAACGATAGGTTGATTGTCACAATGATTAGGTTAGCCTCCCTAAATATTCTGCTTGCAACACCCTCTAATCTAATCTAACCTTCACCATGGATTTTCCCATTGAACCCTTCCTTTTTTTAGGGCTTTTCCATGGCCATGTGGAGGTTTCCCAAGTCATAGAGGTACCCCAAATCATCCAAGTCATGAACGACCATGACTTAGCAATTTCACACCTATCCTATAGTCATTAGATTATTTTAGTATTAACATAACACATGTATAACACCTATGGTGACTTGGGATGTTTTGGGATGTCCCTTATTTTTGTTCAGAACCCCCCCCATATTTCATAGCAGTGGAGTGTGTTTCATCCACCACCACCAGGCGTTTCAGACTTTGGACGTGGATGGCAGCGGCTTTATTTCCGTCGGCAACTTGCGGCAGGCCTTGGATGAAAATGAGGATCCAATCAATAAGTATTTACAGGCCATTTGTCTATGTATGCATATTCAGTCAAACTATGTATAATTATATATATACATATATATATATATACATATATACATATACACGTAGATTTATTTATCATTATCACAAATATTTGCATGTATGTGTATATATATTATATATGCTAACCAGTTACAGGTTTATGTTTGCAGGATATCTGCGACTGGATTGCCGCTGAAAAAACTAAGGATGGCTGCGATATGGTTCAGACATGGGCCATGGAATACCAATAGGCCCATAATAAATATATCATTGCTCGATTCCGCAATACATCCTTGCATATGACTCACTAGTGGTCCCTCAATGAAGGAAATGGTTTGACATCATCCAAAAGTTTACTTTTGCAGGCGATGGGAAGAGAGAGAGAGAGAGAGAGAGAACCAAAAGTTTGCAGCTGCGGTTGCCTCAGGAAACTCCAAGAGACCTCGAAAGCACCCCCTTGCCACTGAAAATACTGAAAAAATAGTTTATGATTCATCGCAGATGTGGGGCGTTTTTCCCCCTGTTCAAATCATGGTCAACGATAAACCTACCATGTAACAGGATGGTTCATACTGGTGATTTTGGGGATGATCCATTATTGGGTTAACCACATGATGTCCAGGGATCAACCATTAATCATTATATATCTAATATAGATATGATTAATCTTTACTCAATATGATTATTAACATTAGTGGCAATTAATGGTAATTCATTAATTATAATATGGTAATTAACCGTTCCTAAACAAACTTTAAAATTATTAACCATTATTCACCAAATGGTAACACAGAATCGATCTATTTTCCACATGATTCTCAGCAACCGGGCCCCGGTTTCGCTTTACCGTTCACCGGCAGGTCTTTGGCAACAGGTTCAACGGCAGCACGGTCGAAGAAATCTTGGCACAGGTGGTGGTTGTGAGTGGGGGATGTGTGATGTTGATTGCAAGATAGATGTTCACTAATTTTGGTGGAATTAATAGAACCAAAATGTATATGCAGACGAATATATCAGTCTTACATTATTGAATGTTGAAATAAAACAGAATTGAATATACTGGATGGAATATCAGTTATTTGGGGTCAGAATATGCTATATATATAGACATGTATATATATATATATATATATTGAAGATATGTGTATATCATATATATCCATTTGCCACTGAGAGGGAGAACTAAAACTTATCTTTGTTGTGTCCGACCCAGGTGATGCTGCAATATGACAACATTACATTGAGATGAATATTTTGGTTCTTCGAACTACCATGCGATGTTTGATTGTCTTCTGGTAATCAAACATGGCCATGGACCATCCCTGATATATATATGTATATATGGAGGTTTCCTTAAATGGGGGTACCCCTAGTCATCATCCATTTTAGATTGGGATTTTGTTCATTATAAACCAACCATTTGGTGGTACCCCCATTTATGGAACCCCCCCATATATAGATACTGTTTGATGAAACCGGAGGGTATGCCAGGTGGACAAAGATCGCAACGGCACAATTAGCTATGAGGAGTGTCAAAGCTGAACTGGGAGGGAGACCAGGGTGGGACCATGGAGGGCCTATGGTAATGCCACATTTTTCACACCGAACATGGCTGATTTGTAGATAATTTACCTAGGAAAAAATAATGGTTTTGCAGTCCCCAAAGTGTTAATCATTGCCAGATTAGCTATTTTAAGCTTGTAAATTGGCGGTCAGTGTGGAAGTGAAAATGGACAGTTTATTCCCGAGCGACTGGTGGATGGTATCCTAATTCTTCGCTTGACCACCTGGACAATCTGGCAATAAAGTGCTTGGTTGAGCAACTGTTTCACATGTGCTTCGGTTGGCGAAAAAGATGTGTTGGCTGTTGTTGATAGGAGAGTTGTTTCTACAAATGAATTTAGCAAGAATTGCCTGTTTACCCCAAGCAACATGAACCACTGCACTGCACACTTTTTAGGCAGTATTGGCAGCCCCAACCCTTTGCACAAGTAGGTTGGATGCAAGTCAGGCGAGACTCAGTTTTAACCATCCCAGCTGCGACCAAAAATTGTTGGTCCTTCGCTGCGACAGTTCTTGGTTTGACCAACGTTGGTCGACCCAAAAGGAGCACCTTGGAAGGTCCATGATATAACTACAAAATCTACAAATAAATATAATATATACCCTCTGGTTATTTAACATAGCCATGGAAACTGGCCCATTTATAGATGATTTCCCATTAAACCCTCCATTTATGAGGGATTTTCCATGGCTATGTTAAATAACCAGATGGTAGGAGAATATCCCTTCTCCCCGAGGTAAAAAGCTAGGGGGCTACCCTGTTTCCTTCAAGACTTGCAGGTCATGGGCCATGGGATATCCTGCTTTCAGGTTCGTGCAGGCCATGATGGAGCTAGGACAAGAGAGTTGCCACGCGAACGTGGGCTGTGGCATGACAGTGACTGGTGGAAGGTGTCCCCGAGTGCTCTGGTAATTTGTTACATATTTGAGGCAAAAAATAGTTAGTTATTACATGTTATTACTGCAAGCCGTCCAAAATATAGGATTTACAGCAGGATTTAATGGGATTTGATGCGATTTAAGAGCCCCCCTTTGTGATGTTTCTTGTTTGATAACCCTGTGATATAATTAAACCACAAAGAAATCGGAGTATGCTCACGAACTTAGTGATTTCGTAAACGGGGGCCTCACTTGGTTTTAAAAATCACCATTTCCAATCAGGAAATCATTGCGAATGGGCAATTTTCCATAGTTATGTTCAATATAAGAGGATGTTGACTTGTAAACCTGCAAAAGTTGGTATTGAATCATTAACATATCCAGGGTATTTAACAATCAGCAATCTGAGACTTTTGGTATACTCTTGGTATATAACCCTCAAGGAACTTGGACTTATTCATGTTTAAACAACAAACACGGCGACTCAACCAGCAAAAGTGGGGATATATATATATATATATTGATTGCCAAGAGAAGATAGAGAAGTTGGGTCCAAAGTGGTGCCCCATATTTAGCCTTGTTCTTGTCCAACTTAAGCTAGTTTAAGTAGGGTTCATGGTGAAACTATCATGATTAGATGTTTTTTTTGAAGAAACCAATCGACATTTGCGAGTATGATTGAAATGTTGCCAGTCATCGGGATTCCCAATGGTGACGTTCCAGCCAGTCAGATTGGAGCACGATGATGGCAATAACTGTTTCTTGATGTGACCTCTATTAAATTATTGCATATTTATGGAAATGATCCATTTATAGATTATTATTAACAATTGTGATTTTACATAGCTACTGGTTCCGACTTTTTTTTAGGAAACAAAACAAGGGCCCATGGGGAAAGTTCTCTTTTAACAATCCCTGATGATGCCATTGAAGGACATCAGCAACATCAGCCTGAACTGTAACACGTATGCCGCAGCCCCGCCATTCTTGACCCGTTCCAAGGTCTAATATGCCCAAATAATAAACCCAATTGGGGATGTTTTTTTGAATTTACCACATTGTAAGTATTGTTTCCTATTTTCTTCAGCATGAAACGGCCAAACACAATCAAGGGATCAAGGGTTCGGTTTGGGGTTCGGGTTCAGCTGATGAATGACTAATGACGGAATTCGCTGTCACAAACTTGGGATGCCAAGCACAAAAAACATTTGTCGATGATGTTCCTACCCAAAAGGAAAGTTTTTTTTAGGATCATCTTTCTGAAACCTGAGGGTATACAATGTATATATATATAACCTATACACACATGCACACTGTATATACACATATGGGTATATCGTGTTTCACCGCACCCACACAGTCTTTTCAAGTATTCTATATGTGCACGTTTCAGAGACGTTGTGCTGTGCACGTTTCCCAGCAGTTGTGCACGTTTCACGGAAGTTGCGCACGTGTCACAGTTTCACAAGACCCTTAATAACGTTCGTGTTCAACTGTATGCATACTGAGCGCATTCTAATTAGCAACAGCATTGGGGCAACCAAACACGTTCTCCCAACACACACACACACACGCGCGCGCATAATAAATAAATAAATAAATAAATATATATATATACGCAGAGTATATAAATATACTACGGATCAGATCTAGTTTTTTTTTGCTCCATTCTTTCTACGAGTTACTGCGCAGAAGTCCTGGTTCAATGAGATAAGACTTCCCTGAGGTAACGAGGACCTTCGCAAGCGAATCAGCCGCGCCTACGAATTTACCTCGGTGGGCCGGCGCAATCGCCATCAGCCAGGCACAACAGTGGTGGGGTTGATGCTTTTTGAACAGGCAAGGATACCCTGACCTTCCAACCACAAGGTTTGTGGTTAGTAACCCCACAGTTAATCATCGAAGAGGAAGGTCAGGGATATGTTTTTGGGATTTACCGTCAGAATCTGAGGATTTAGTTTGATTTACTTTGATTTGCCCTGGGAAAAAACAAGATGAAGCCCACGAACCCGAATGCTCACACGTATGTTAATGGTACAGATGTCAAAACACATGGTTATGCAGTCACGCACAATACCTTTCTGTAATAGTTTATTTGAACAGTCTTG
>Ga0126342_10003785_pt1 | contig 25353 bp, 17 predicted proteins | sample Cyp1metagenome_FD_92528 | JGI IMG/M metagenome (GOLD analysis project Ga0126342, IMG submission 92528) | Coral microbial communities from Lord Howe Island, Old Settlement Bay, Australia - Cyphastrea 1 metagenome | ecosystem: Host-associated > Invertebrates > Cnidaria > Coral ... | reverse complement strand
GAGAGGAGGACGACGAGAGGGACGACGAGGACAACGAGAGGAGGACGACGAGAGGAGGAGGAGAGGAGGCAGGAGAAGGCAACTTAGATAAAATCTAACAACCCTCACCTGGCAGGTGGGGAAAAAACATCCTGACATGGATGCGTGCTGTGAAAGAGAAATGTGCCGATTCTAGCCTCATCATCATGTTAGAGCTGATACGTCTAAAATTAAAAAACATGAGCACCACGTGGGTTTGGGTTAAACTTCCCAAGGCTGAGACCTAGAACGTGACTTATGTTTAATGATTTTCGGGCTGAGACAACCAAATACCCCAAATTTGTCGCGCAAGTAGACAAAAACATGACATGATGGGTGTTGTACACAACAGGTTTTGAAAGGCAACATTTATAACGACATAATGTGGCAGCCAGCGTCGCAACAAAAGTGGGGATAGCGCATCCAATCTGTGGACACGCCGAAAGTTCAAACATCATGGGCAAGGCTTTTCCCTGACATTTTGTGTCTTTCACCTGATGCCAGGAGAATGCCCCTGAAGGCCTGTGAAAACCCCAGCGGTCCGGCAAAGTAGTTTGCAAAAAAGTGGAAAATGTCACCGCATGCCATGTAGAAAGCAACAACATCTCATCGGAAACCACACGATCACACATAAGTCAAGCCAGTCCCAGCGCTCGATTTCCAAACTTGAGGACCTCCTTTGGACTCCCAAAACAAAGCCCATCAAAGCCCATGGTAGTTGGTATCACTGCATCCTCCTGCGCACTTGCCATTCTAATGGACTAGCAACCTTGTTAACCATGTCAAATTACATTCTCATGTTTGATTGGCCTCATGCCCCTCCATGTTGTTGGTGAAATTACACCAAGCCCCTGAGTTTTCAAAGCCTCCTTTTGCTGGTCGATGGGATTTTGGCCAGTTCGGACTGCTCCTCGCGCCTGCGGCGTCAGGGCAGCCCTCGGGGTCAATGGCTTGCAAGGTTGCGCGGCGCCAGAAGCAAGTTGGTTGATGTTTGGTTCATTAACATGGGTTAACATGGGTTAACTAGGTTTCTGGCACGGTAGATCTATCAGGAAAGTAAATTGATAGACCAGCTTAGAACTGGGAAGGCCCGCGTGTAACGAATGGATTAGGATGGCCTATAGGAAACAAAAGAAAAAAGCATAGTCGATCAACCAAAGAAAAAAAACCTTCAGCAAACATCGACACAATGAGAACCTTCTTTTTTACAGTTGGTCGCTCCCTGTGCAATGCCTTGGGACAGGTCATAACTAGCTGTAGCTGGTTTACGATCTTGACGCTGTAAGTAATAGCAATCTTGTTTGATCAAGCTGCTTGCAAACATGCACATAGAATAGAACTTTGTAAAAAGAACTCATTCATTCTTCGAATGTTCAAAAATGCCGCGATATCCTCTTTCGAATCCCCGATCATCACCAGTCTCTGTTTACAATTCGTTGTTTTTTTGCGTGAATAAAAACGCCCCGCCATATACGGGAACGATATATTTCCTCACGAGGCTGCTACCTTGCGGAACAACTATCTCAATACTTGTGGGTCGGACAATTATGAACAATTGAGTATCCCAGTATCCCCGTATCCCCCTCAGTTTGTCTACACAAATTAGATCGAATTAGCATAGGACAATACAGGTACCATCAGGGGTACCGCTGGAAACACCAGCGGGTGGGTGGCTGAGGTAATCCTGTTTATTATTGCGTGTTTCCCTGCGCTCCTTTTTCCAATTGAGCCACGTTCTAAAACCCGAACTGTGTTCAGGTTAAGCAATTGTTATTAATTATTTGTTATTAATTATTTGTTATTAATTATGTGTTATTAATTATGTGTTATTATTATTTGTTATGTGTTATTTGTTATTATATTTGTTATTGCAGATGTTCATTGTGAAACAATCTCCTGCGATGTGACTGTCAGATCTGTCAGAATGCACAAAAAAAAGCGCTGCTGACCTATTCAGTGCCTTTGGCTGCTGTGAGATGGCGGTTGATGTTAGTCAACAAAACATATGCCCTTCATGTCCCTTCACTATATATGATAATATATATATATACATATACACTACATCATATAATATACATTAATATACAGTAATACTATATATGCAAATAATCCCTTCTTCCTATTGCTAAAACTCACCCAAGTAAAAAAAAATAGGATTGGTGTGGCACTTCCGGTTTTGTTTGGTTGGGCACAATTGGATTCTTAATTGTGGAAATTGAGAATCAATACAGGATGGTGAAACAATGGGTTCCAACCCCTACTAGTATTAACCTATAAATAAAAATACATTGCCACCTGGAGGTTTTTTTATTAGGGTCCCATCTCACAAGTTTTATTCTTTATGTTCATTATTAAGGTTTTCATTGGAATATTAGGGGAAAGCATCGAAATCCGGTTTTGGCAAGATTTTATAGAGATTTTAATAAGGGATTTAATCAATTTTTTGAAAACGAGTCTTTTTTATTTTTATTATTAGGGTGTTCATTGGAAGATTAGAGGCACCCTAATACACAATACCTCCTAATAGTAAAAATAGATCACCGTGTTTACCATTTGGGGGTGGGGGGTTTAGTAATGGGAGAGGGGATTATATACACATACACCTACACACAAATACATGTAAGCTCATTAGCCACCACTCCGCATGTGTTGGGATCCAACTTGGGCAGCAAGAAAATAGATGGCCATAGAGCGTTCGCCTTCTACCCAAAAACTTGCCCCAAAAAAGAAAGAACCGCTCGCGTTGAATCGAACGTAGGACTAAAATCATTTACGGTCGATTTCATTAGGATGATTTAGGGTCCCTATATCATGTCTTGGATTGTAAGCTCTGGGATATGATGTTTTTTTTAATCGTCAACCAAACAGACGTCTTTTCTTTTTCGGGCGAACACACCCCAATTTTGGGCTGATTCAATTCAATTGTTAGTGACACTTCTCCATACAAACTGCAAATGATGCATATATCCATATCATCATGTAGAGCATACCACATTGTATATGTATTAATCTATTGTAATATATATATATATATACTGATACATTTAAATGTAATCTATTATATATACATACATGTGTATGTATGTAAATATATGTATGTATGTATGTATGTATGCATGCATGTATGTATGTATGTATGTATGTATATATGTATGTATGTATGTATGTATGTATGTGTATATTGTGTTTTTCTATATAGTACACCTATATGCAGCAAAAGACAGCCATGAATCATTGGCCCGGTCAGCCTGGAAGGGGCACTTTGAGGGCGTGACACCTTCTTCTGGCTCCAGACCACCACGTTTTGAGTTGGCACAGTAATGGCTTTTTGCGGCACAGCCTGGGAGTTCCCACAAGATGGGGGTTCTGACGATCGAACGAATGGGAAACCCAATGAGACTGCGAAGTTAATCATAGAATCGACATCATCGGTTAGTAACTACCTAAAATTTTGCATACTTGCAGTTTACCAGGTAGTAACCAGGGTTGTAAACGTGTAAACGATTCATATAGTAGATATCTTTTTAAACCACTTAGAGGACTTACTACCCAGGTTTGTTAAGCACATACGATCCGTGGGATAAGCCACCAGGTAACTAACCGTCATGGCTTGCACATTTGTTTTTTTTGGTGTACGCATGGATTTATTAAGGTGATAGATTCTGAGTTGTACTGGAGGGCTCCATGTTGGTACAAATGATTGGTGTAATCGCTGAATCAGGTTGATGAGTGTCATCGCTGCATTAAAAAGAATCCCCAATATTAAAGATCCCATCCAAGGTCGACCCAGTTCTATGTATTACTCTCCAGTAAATTAACATAGACCCTACCAGATAGGATTTGGAAGATTAGTTTCCACTCAAAATCGGTGATGTTCAGGGTCGAACTGTTAATTTACCAGAGGGTAAAATTCCCTACATTGTACTAGAAAATATAGTACCCTCTGGTAAACTAACATAACTATTGAAAATTGCTATTTATAGTTGATTTACCCATCAAAAATGGTGATTTTATCCATAGTTATGTTAGTTTACCAGAGGGTAAAGCTTCAACAAATCCTTCATGATCTAAGTCTCCAATGATCTGACACAAAGGTCTTCCAGAACACAGGAGGCGGTCTATGCAAAGGCGGTATAGCCCTGAAACCATGCCCAAAAACAGCTATAACTGGCTTATAATACCTTATCATGATATACTGGTTGGTGGTGTACCTACCCCTCTGAAAAATATGAAAGTCAGTTGGGATGATTCTTCCCAATATATCATGGAAAATAATCCAAATGTTCCAAACCACCAACCAGAATGATATATCATATGCTATAATGGTTATATTTAATGTAACTTGTGAGAAATCATAGGCTTATCCCGACTAACAGTCAGACAGCGCCAGTTATAACCTTCGTTACAGGAGTTACTGGACTCGTCCCACCTGGCCTGAAGCTTCCTCCAGGTGTTCTCCAAGTTCTCCCCAGGTGCTTCCTGCAGCAGTTTAAGCGACATTGAACATGGCCATTGATGTTTGCTTTACCCGGCCTGGTAAACGTTTACAGTTTGCGAACTGGGAAGATCCACCATTTTTAGTGGCTAAATCCACTATTTCGACTGGGCCATTTTCAATAGCTATGTTTGTTTACCATAGGGTACTTCGTAAAAATGCTGATGTTCCATTTCGTTATGTAAACGTTTACCGGTATATTTCTCTCACGGCCAATGGAGTATCGAAGTTCCATACATCAGTTGTTGAGCACTCAGTTCCCCCCGCATCGACTTGGGACTTTCTTTTGGCATCGACCAGCAGGGCCGGTTTCTTTACAAGAAGCACTAACACCACGCAGGCGTCTGAGAGAATATGATCCATGGCAAGTCGGGCGCGAGGGCCAGTGCTACATGGTCCATGAAGGGCTTCAAGCCACTACTCCTTAATGAGTAAACCGGCGGTATGGTAATATTGGGGATAATCATCTGCAAAATTATGATCTATACATTCGGGCTGAATTATAAGACTCGTTTTGGAATGCTTACCCTCATTCACCACCATTCCAGTGAGTGAGGTCGTTGTAATTCATCCAATAATCATCTCAAATTGTGAAGTGATATATTGCTTGATTGGTTGTTGGTGGCTTTCCCAGCAAAGTGAACCTCAGGGTCTATCTTGAGATTGCGCATCTAGCCTCCCAATCTATCCATGTCCGATCGGAAAGCACATTGGGTGCACTTCTAAAACTACAAGCGGAAATGTGGAATACCTCCCTTTGCCTTTGATGTCAAGAAACTCAACAAACACTTGGGTTTGTCTGAACATTTGATGGCTAAGCATCATTTCCAGTACAAAAACTACAGTTTTGGGGTATCAATTTACTCAACCAGGGCCCAACAAAAGGGATGTCTTAAGCTTCCACTCACCCGGACTCAGCGCTGACTTGTCGTGGCATCGGTGCGGGTACTGGGAGGCAAAGCCAGGAAGCGCGATGGCACAGACGGTGGAAAGGTGAAAGGCAAGATCCGGAGTTATACACTTTTCTCAGTGGATTGGTTTAGATTTAGGGGAAAATCGTCACTGGACACACCATGGTTTTTGCCAGAAAAAAATATACGGGGTTTCCGGCAAAATTGACCACCAATCCAATGCGTCAAGTGGGATCATGGTCACAGCCAGGATTCAACCGGAGACTTGCAGAATGAATATATCAATGGTATTATTGGAATAATCCCATCAAACATGCACATGAAATTTGAACATGAATATCGAAGTACGAAATACTTCCGAAATTGGGTTTGCCCTCTGGTAATTTAACATAATTATGGAAAATCACCATTTATAGTGAATTTTCCCATGAAAAATCCAGCATGTGGCCACCAACTTCACTGACTGTCCCAAGTGCGCTAGACTTTCCAGCACGAAGCAGGTCCAAAAGGGGCACAGCAGCACAGCTGGTTGGGTGAATTTAAGTGGTTTTCACCATGGTCTGATTTCCCAAGAACTCATTCTCATTATACAGTAACTCGTCTGCTTGGTGGTTTCAATCCATCCCCACCAATATGATAATAATAATAATAACAATAATATACCAGTATGTATATATAATATATATACATATACCATTATATTATAAATATATATATATATATAGCAGTCATTGAATTGAATAGTGATGGGGGCAATCATGCCAACATGTGCCAACTAATATGTATATATATATATATATTTATATACACTAAAAACACATTATGTCAAACATGTTTGAAACAACAAACCCGTCATGAGCTGTTTTTTCTGCAAACCAGTTAGGACGGATGGAACGTTCAAAAATGAGACTGAAACCATGGACCATCTATGGCCCTTTCAATGACCAGCACTTTTGAAGCCTAACAACTCAAGATTAGGAGTCTAACAACTTTTGAACCAGCACTTTTGAAGCCTAACAACTTTTGGCCCTAATGACTAGCACTTTTAAACTGCTGGGAGTCCTTGTTCCTTTTTTGGGGCCAGGTATTCCGCTGTCAGGGCCTAAATCTCTGGCGGTGCTCAGTTTTTAGTGTTCAGTCAGACGTTCAAAGTCATAGTTCAAACCTGGTAACCTATCTGACCTATATATCTATATATAATATTAAGATATATTAAGCAATTCATATTCTATAATCTTCTCGTTCCTACATCACAGGATTTGACCAAAACTGGCTGCTTTCCAAGCACCAAGAACATATCCCTTAAAACACCAGAGGTCTGATCACCACGTTCTCCACCCAGCAGATCTACATACGTCACGTGAGGTTCCACCATCACTGCTGTGCGAAGTCAGTCTTATTGAGCTTTACATCCTCGGTAACTTGGTCGATGGTGTCGATGGTCAAGTTGATCAATCCCCGAGTGTTGGATATTCCGTGACAAACCCAACATGCAAAAAAAATCAGATCCCAAACAAGCTACCCTCTGGTAATTTAACATAGCTATTGAAAATGGCCATTTATTGTGGATTTTCCCATTGAAAATGGTGATTTTCCATAGCTATGTAAATGTTTACCAGAGGGTATACATCTAGCCAGAGGCTCCAGTTCATCCCAGCGCCAATCGAAGTTTCCACCCCGAATGGTGGCCATCCGATCCCTCCCCCCCTTTTTTCACGATCAAATGTCGAAAAATCACCACATCACAATGGTGCTTAAAACATCTTAAAACCTGAGGCACCAATTCCCACCAATTCCATTTTTTTCAACCCACCACATCATGTTTTTTTACTGCTTGTTATGCCCCCCAAACGTCTGCATGTTGTGATAGTCGGAAACATGCATCCAGGAACATGGGCCAAATCCCTTTGCTTGTGCTTCTCAACTTCTCAACAGGGGAAGGGGGATGTAATCATTAAGTGATGAGATGTATTAATGTATATTTATATACAGTATCTACAATTATTAGCTGAAGTATAATGACTAACCAGCCATGAAAAAAATGTATGTGTGCGAGAATTGTCCTCACTAACCCCATCATCTACAGGGAAGTCCTGTAGAGGACTTAATAATTGACCCGAAACTATATATACATACATATGTACATAATATGTACTTAAGGGTACACATCGATTCCCAAACGATATTCACATCTATATAGTATTTATATATATAATAATAATGATGATAATAATAACAATAATAATAATATATATATGATATAATCATATTATATCATATTATTATTGTATTATTGGCATAATTATAATCATTATCATTATTATCATTATCATCATTATCATCATTATTATATCATTATATAATATTATTGCTATTGTTATGATATAATAATAAACAGATATATAAAAAAATATATATATCTTAGTTTCTATTCTTCTTTGTTCTTCTGAGTGTTTTGATCCAATCTTCTGCAGCTCCGCCAAGGCGCGGTGTCAATGACCACGCCGCGTGCCTTCGCCACGTGCAGCATGTCCTTGTCGCCTCGACCGCAGAGATTCACCAGCCTCGGCGGTGACGGCGGCACCGGCCGGGTGGAATTTTAAGGGCCAGATGTCTCTGGTGGCGTGGTGAGGTTTTTGATGAACTATGATACTGATATGATACTGATATGATACTGATATGATACTGATAATATATGTTTTTGCTGTTTGATGGAAAATGGATTTGTTCAAGGGCTTGTGTTTTTGTTGTTCTCGGTGGTCCATGCATAATGTTTGAGGGAAAGAGTTGGACAGCTGAAACCAAGGCAAAACTGGAAGATCTCACAATCCCCATCTCGACGTGGCGCCACAAAGGTCAAGCGTCAACGACGAAACAATTCATGTCGCCAGGGGTATACACTACATCAACATCATATCAACATCTAATGTATGAGGCACAATCTGTTCAGCCTATCTGAACCTCTAGCTCAAGATCATTCAAGTTGTGCCTTCTTGTGTAATGACTTACAGTACATCGTTCTACTATCACATCTACTATCACTCTACTATCCATCAACCCCATAGCACTTCAAAGATCATCCCAGCATCAACAGTGCCATGTATGCTACTACTCATTTCTACTACCCATCGCCATAACATAGCTACATAAAGTTATAGCTGCCATAGTTATATAAGTTATACCAAGTTCTACCTATTAACACACCCTATCTGCCATATCATATATGAGTTGTACATAGTTATCTGGTTGGTCGTTTTAACCATCTTGAAAAATATGAGTTCATCAATGGGAAGGATGACATCCCATATATTGTGGAAAAAAACAGTGTTTGAAACCACCAGCCAGATATACCTACTAATAAGCCAAACTATGCATCACCCAGCGTTCCAAGGAACACGATCTTGTCCTTCGGCAGGGACTTGGCGAACTCCATGGTCTGATGCAACGCGTGACTCGGCTCCAGGGCTGGCACGATGCCTTCTTTCCTGCGAAGATTTGCTGCACAGAATGGAAGTTACAACACACATTCACTTGTACACATTTCATGAATCCAAATGATTTCTAGAAATCAAAAAAACCGATTTATGTCTGGATTTGCACTAATCATGAATCTAAACACACATTTATCATAGCCATTTTGTCATTACTGGCGATGCCTTTAACGTAGCCACGACCGCCGACATCCTGGAGACGGTTCTCATGGCATCTAAGGCTTGCTGGTCCGTGGCGAAGACGTACTCTACGCGACCTGAATGGTCATGATTGAATCTCCTATAATATCTATATCTATACAATATCTATATATATATGTATGCCATACAATATCTATGTGTATCCCATATGATTTCATATATAAATGTGTATCCCATACAATATCTGTATATATATATATATATATATCTATCTAGCCTATCCCACTATGTCCCATATACAAAATGAAATACATAATGTGTATGTATATATATATATAATATGTATAATATATATATATATATATATAGTACCCCAGGGTAACCTAACATAGATGTGGAAAACACATTGTTTCCCAGTTGGAAAATGATCTACAAATGGTGGGTTTTCCACATCTATGTTAGTTTACAGGATGGTATATATATATATATATATGTATGATTGGGTGATATTGGGTTAGTAGGGAAATAAATGGTGATTAATCACTGGATGATATTGTTGCACCAGAACATCCTGGGATCTGTGCAGAATTCCTTTGCTGGCAATGGACTATGCTCCACGTATACATTTAAAGCTCATCAAACATATGGTGTGTCCAGAATTGCCATCTGTATACTGTAGATTCAAGTCAAATCCAGGTACCTGATGTAGTTCTTCACAGCAAACTGGCTGGAACAACGGTTGGTGAATAGCAACGTAAATTATGGCTTATCAAGTTATCATTCTCCGTGAATTAGGTAGTACAATCCTCCTAAATAACTTAGATAGACAACACCTCCCAAAATAACTTACAAGTATAAAAACAAGAAACAAATAAACTTAGGCTTCGGTAGTATAACCCCCTTATAACCAACATCCCCAAAACAAATTATAAGTAATTTAAGTAGGAAAACAACGTAACTAGATCAAATCTAGATCAATAAGCTATAGTATACCCTCTGGTAATTTAACATAGCTATTGAAAATGGCCCAGTCGAAATAGTTGATTTACCCAGCTATAAAATGGTGGATTTTTTCAGTTCGCTATGTAAACGTTTACCAGAGGGTAACTGGTTGGTGGTTTGGAACATCAATTGGGTTACTCTATATAGATAATGGATAATATAATGGATATTTCCATGGATTACATGGGTTATATAATGGTTATTACATGGTTTTCTTCCCAACCATGGCCTTTTTTCCTTCACCCGTCCCCGTCGTCCCTCGCCGTTGTGCTGCCGCGGCACCGCAGGCTTTCAGCGAGGCGTGCTGCGGGCCGACGCCCGGGTAGTCCAGGCCCGCGGAGATGGAGTGCGTCTCCTTGATCTGACCTCGGAGAAGGGAGGTTCGAAGGAAAAAACAGGGTGAATTTAGGGGTGAATATATGATATGTCCTCGCTCTATATCTATCTATATCTATCTCTACATATATATATATAATGTATATTATATTAAATTATATTATATTATATTATATTATGTTATATTATGTTATATCATATTATATTATACTATGTATTATATTTTTATCATATTATATTATATTATATTACATTACATTATATCAAATTATATTCTGTTATATTGAATTAAAATATATTATATAATTATATTATATATATATCATGATATATCTAGTGTATAGATCATTAATGCATATATCTCTAGGTCTGTCCATGCGTGTAGATGAATATTGATGAAGATATGTTTCAAAGCAAGTCCAAGCGTGGTTTATGGGCGCCATGACATGTCCAAATGGAAGCCCAGACTTGGATTTGCTCAAGATGCTCAAGGGATCATGAACACAAAAACAGGTTCATTTCTCAATTGATTGTTTATCCTCTGGTAATTTAACAGTTCACCATGGAACACTTGCCATCTAATTGGTGGTTCAACCCCCTGAAAAATATGAAAGTCAGATTGGATCATCATCCCAACTATATGGAGAAAATAAAAGCCAGGTTCCAAACCACCAACCAGCCATTAATGTAAGATAATGTAAGCATGCCTCAGCTATTATTTCCACAGCTGGATTTCCAAAGGGTAACCTCTGGGGAACTCGCTGCCCAGGGGACCGTCTGGGGACTGCAAGAGGTAGGTCCGAGAGCCATGCAACACGCCTCTCAAGCATTAATCCCGCAAAATCCCATGAATTGTCATCTTTTTCCTCAGTATCTATGGCCATTAGTGGGGTTCTTCTCTGCTAAAGTGAAAAGGCCATTTGGAAGCTATACAATTCCAGACCAACCATGACCAACCCATTTTTTCGGGAAGGAAAATCACGATGTGAAACCGCCACGCCTTTTTTTATAGCCTTGCATACTGCATGACATGCCCATTTTCTCAATGAACCCCAAAAATTGACAGAGTTCATTCGCCATTTTGGGCAAAGTCAGCTGCAATCCTCATAATGGCGGGTGAAATATCAACATATTTTTTTTGATTCGGAACTATCCATGAGTATCCCCATTCTTGAGGATTTGTCTGGATATTTCTGGATATCCGCAGATCTCCGCGCCTACGGTCCCCTTGGTCAAGGTAGCCGAGTGCTTGTCCGTATCGGAGCCATCCTGAGGTGCGGTCAATGGGACATCCACTCTGATGGGAATCCGCACGGTGTCCCAAAAAAGCACCTTCTACATGGTCCCAGAGATGTTGGAAAATTCCCTACTAAACCATGGTTTCTGAGTGGTGGACCAATAAATCCCCATAAATCCCCTACTAAACCATGCTTTCTGGGTGGTTTTTCAGGAGAAGGGACGGACATTTCCACCATCGAAAAAGTCTTCGAATGATCTCTGACTTTGCTGGGAAACGTCACCACCGGAATCCAGTGGTTGCGTCATTCCGAGCGTGAGGGCACCGCATGTCATTGGAATTCATCCAGCGATGGTTGGTGATAAATCCCATCTAAATCCCATGAAAGTAATGGTTAACTCCCATTCAATCCCATTAAATCCCATTAAATCCATCTAAATCCCATGAAAGTGATGGTTAACTCCGATTAATTCCCATTAAATCCCATGAAACTTCGCTCTATCATAGATTATTTTGAACCATAAAACCAGCCTCAAAAGATGGGTACCATAGCTTAGATGAGTGTTGGTAAAGCAATACTAAACCATCCATTGTTTTACCAGAAATGAACGGTATTAAATGTACAAGTATAAACTGGATTCAACATGTTCATTTTTTTGAATCCATCATTGTTTGGAATTGGGGATTAAACAAAACCAATTGTTTGTACAACAAAATATTTCATTTTATTAACATTCATTGAACAAATCCATGGAAAATCATGGAACACCCATCATTTTTTGAAGTTTCAAGGTATTTTAATCCCCAATTTTCACATCTTCGGGTGCTGCACATATCGCCCAGGTACTGGCAGCCAGGGGCCATGTTCACCTCCAGCCTCCACACCGATGATTCGCACCTGGAGAGTAGTGAGAATCATCCCACTTAGGAACTGCAACTTATAACTACATACATATATATGTATGTATATATACACACTGTACATATAACCCTTTATAATCTTTTATACCTATGTAATCTATGTATATATATATATGGAGAATCGTCTAAATAATAGAATCAACTCTTAAAACACAAGGGTTAGAAGCCGGTGTCTAGGTCAGATGATCCTCCAAGTAGCAAAAATAACTATCAGCAACTGCGCGGCCAGTGCATCCCAGGGGCAGAAGCGATTGATACCGATCATCCCAACAATGCGGGGCTGCATACAATGGCAGACTTAATACTGGTTGGTGGTATACCTACCCCTCTGAAACATATGACTTCGTCAGTTGGGATGATGACATTCCTATGATGGGAAAGTCATAATCCAGCCATGTTCCAGTCACCATCCAGTAAAAAATATCCAGGCTTACTAAGCAGTGGAGACAACAACTCTGGGATTGGTGATTTCTCAACAGTGTGAAATCAGGGCCATTGTGGGGACGGTAAGTTTTAGGCCAGGATTGGATCCCAGCAATGAGGACGGTTGGCAAGATGGATGGACCATGGATGGACATATTTCATTTAGATTCATGGTTCGGACTAGGTCATAAGCCCCATGGTTTGTCTAGTTGTAAGTATCAACCATAGATATTGGAGTAGATATGAACCAGCTTTGCTATCTAGGCTATCTAGGCGGGGGCCATGTGGTTATGGTGGGTTTTACAGTTGTACATTCACACCACGTCCGAATTTGTCCTCATATGGTACGGAGATGTCGAACTTGGCTTGTGGATATAGTATGATATAGTGGGATATAGTGGAATGTATGGGATGAGCCATTGAGTTAGTTGACTGGGCCATTGAGTTATAAGTTTCTCCACTTACTGCTCCCAAGTATACATAGCTAAGTAACGAATTCCGTAGCCCACCGAAGTAAATGCATGATATTATTCCATGTACATAAGCAAACATTTAAAAATACATATATCATTATCATGGCCTTTCTAAGACCCCCCAACAAAAAAAACAACTTAGGGGGTACAAGGGCCCATGAATATCAACAATACGTACCTGAAAAAGCACCCATCCAATTGGGAAAATTCCATCCAAAATTCCATCCAAAGTATCCCATTCTCCGAATTTCTCCGACCTCCTTGTCTTCCAAGAAGGCGTTGAACATGCCGATGGCATTGGAGCCGCCACCAACGCACGCCACCACGAGATCCTCGGCGGAGCGTTTTGGACATGTCTTTTAAAAAGGGGACTTGGCATTGACGACAATCATTGGATATGTGTTTTTGTTCATTGGAGAATTTTGGACATACTATGTTTACTATATATAGTATGATACCCTCTGGTACTTAACATAGCTATGGGATAGACTGAGACGTCCCAGCTATAGATGATTACCTCTTTAAAATGCTAATGTTCCAAAGCTACTTTAGATGCCAGAGGGTACAGTGTGTATTCTGCTGCGTCTCGGAATTTCTCAGAGGGATTTGATTTGTGGAGTCAATAGCAACCAACTGGATTCTTCGTAGGTAGTCGGCGCTGAATCAAGATATGATGTTAGGTATGGTGGGATCACCACAGGTTTTTGAAGCAAAACATTGGGGTATGACCGGCATATCTACCGGAAATATTGCACAATGGCAATGGCTGGAGTAGCAAAAATCTACCCTCTGGTACAATGATATCCTCAAACGGGGACCTTTTTTGTTTGGTACCTGTGATTGGTTTGGACGGTTAGGAAAGATGAGACGTGTCAATGTCGCTCAAAGAATCAGTTGGAAAAAGGACATCTAAAGCTTGGGAAGCCCCAATCAAAGAGTATTGATCCTTACCCTCTGGTAATGACTAACATAGCTATTGAAAATGGCCATTTATCTATATTATAGCGAGTTTTCACATTAAGACTTGTGATTTTCCATAGTTATGTTAGTTTACCAGAGGGTATCTCAATGGATTTGTTCATGGATTTTCCGATGAAATAAATATGCTGGTGTAGGGCATGGTGGTGTATGGTGCTGTCCTGCAACCTGTCCCTTACAGCAATCAATCCATGGATTGTGCTCCACTCAGCCAACTTCGCCATGCAAACAAAACGTGGCGTCTACCATGAATTTAGGGTGATACCAAGGACCATGTCCAATCTTCGATGCATCAGAACGGGCTGTTTTCCGTGGGCCAGCACTCTACTACTTCAACCCATCCGTGCTATAGCGACTCAATCCATTACTTCCACCCAGTTCTCAACAACCAATCGTATCCAACAGATAAAAAATAATCAGTTCTCATTCATTAACCAATACTATCCAATAGTATCTGTTGGATAATTAGTATCCAATTATTCATTAACCAATAGTATCCATAGTATCCAACAGCATCCAGCTAGGTCATTCATCCTTCACCACTATCCAACAGTATCCAGCTAGGTCAAAAAATCATCCAACTTCTGAAACCTTCACATCATCCCCTGCCAGCTGCAGCTCAAGGACCGGCAATCGTCCTGGACCATTGGTGAAGGTGGGATGCCCGAACTCACCACTGGTCTGGTTCAACATCCTGAGTGCCGAGCCGTCTTCAACCATGAAAAATATGGAGGTTTCACTATGGAAAATTGAGGTTTTACATAGTTTGACATGGTTTCAAGCCATGAAATTTTCGGGGGACTTGACCACCAAACATGTGGATATTAACCATCAAACATGGGGGATTAGCCATAAATTGAAGCTTCACAACCGTGAAAAAAGTGGGTTTAGCAAACTAGGGCAATCAGCAGGGCTGGATTGCTCCCTGGCGGCCTCAAATACTGAGGAGATTTTGGTTAAATAAATAGGTAAAATCACCCATATTTCCACCGTTGTTGCCATCATCTACCTATAATAGACCTGACCAGGCTCTTGTACTTCATCAAAAATGAGGGGTGAAATGGGTTAAGCAGTTCCACCATCAATAATGGAGGTTTGACATGGTTTAACCATCCTGATATGTTCTACTTGGCTATAGGGATATTGGTGAAGGTTGGATTCAGAGGGGAGTACCTCAACCCAGGTGTCTGTGCTCGCGCTTCGTTGCCGATGACGCTCTGCAGATCTCGAACGATGTCCTGACGTGACGATGAGCCACTCAGGGTAATGAAGCACAACACGGGATTATAGCAACTCAAAAAAAAGTATCAAAAACAAACAGAAAAGTCAAATCCTAAGGGTTTTCTCATGTTTTCTCTGGCACTGTTGTTAGTGGTTGCTAATTTGCTATATATATATATATTAAATACACCCTTTGATATGGATCAAAACAATGGCACCGCGGCTTTCACAACCTTCAAGGCATACACCCTCATTTGGTCATGGTTGCATCCATCCAAACGCTGTCTCAGGATTCCTTGCCAACCTACTCCCGCAACAAAAGTATTGAAAAACTTTAGAACTCCAAAGCGTAGCACTTTTTTAAAGTTCCAACCTGGTTTTTCAAAATGGAGGTATACTAACGGTTTACCATTATGGAAAGATCCACCATTTTATAGCTGGGTAAGTCCACTATTTCTATGGAGCTATACCATTGTATACCCCAAAACTCACCATCCACCCCTTCGGGTTGGCCAAGGGCATGACCAAGTCACCGGGAAGGGGTGGGGTCCCACCGCACTGCCGATGATGTAGTGTGTGGTGCGGATGTTCGTCACCCAGTCGCGCAACGCCTTGAAAGGTTCGGATGGTCATCGCAAACTGACGCGTTTTTTTTTAGTACATGTTGAATGATTCATGGTCACATAGTAGATAATTACATATATCATAACATTACTATGCTTTTAGTAATTCATGTTTAATGTCTAGTAATTACTATGTGATTTTCAATGTTTCACCATATGGTCATGGAATAGTCATGGCATCTGCATCATCTCCAGCGCTCCTGGCCTCGTTGACAGCATCCTTCAGCGTGCGGCTGCCGCTCTTCACGGGGACCACGGTGGCACCCAGCTCGCGCATTCCTGGCGTTGTCGCTTCCCTTCAGTGGGCTTCGCAAGTGGTACCTCTGGTAAACAGACAAAAAACTATGGAAAGATCCACCATTTTATAGCTGAGTAAATCAACTATTTCTATGGCCATTTTCAATAGCTATGTTATAGTTTACCAAAGGGTAATCCATGTAATCCATGTAATCCATCCTATATCCATTATCTATATTAAGTACCTAGTAACCCCCGATAGAAGTTAGTGCATTGATAGTGAAATACCGATAAATTGATATAAATTGATACCATTCTATATCCACGATGTATGGGAACCAATTGAAATGTGGAATATCTCAACTTATCCAATTTTGGTGGTTGAGCCACGGCCTTGAAAAAAATGCGAGTGACACAGGAGATCACCGCTACATAGCTCGATTCGAATAAGATGCTCTGATGAGTGGTGTCCTAAAATAGGGCTACCCCAAATCATCCATTTTAGATTGGGATGTTCCATTTATAAACCATCCATTTTGTGGTACCTTCATTTTAGGAAACCTCATAAACATAGTTTGAACTGGATGATGGCTCAAACCAGACTCAAAAACTCAAACTATTGGTGTGAACGGGATTTAGCGTGGGGGATCGTTCACCTTAGATTCCCATCAACCAAGGCGGCAGTTGAACTGATCAGCAGCTGGATTTTATATCAAGTAAACATGTCAGAGGATTTCACAAACTCCAGAAATTGTGCATGAATATTCATAGAGATTAGGGGGGCTGGATCATTCTTTTTCTACACTAAGAGTAGCTCCAAAATTCATTCACGAACACTCAAAAAGACAACTACCCTCTGGTAATGACTAACATAGCTATTGAACATGGCCATAGAAATCATGGATTTTCCCATTGAAAATGATGATTTTCCATAGTTTTCTGTATGTTTACCAAAGGGTAGTCCATCTGCGGTCATCTTGGGCCTAAAATCTTCACCTGGGGAGCACCAGCTTGAGCTTGGTAGGTGGACAATATTCGAGTGATTCTACCAATTAAATCCAATGATAATCCCGGTATATCTCCACTTCGAATCCCAAAGAGATTGGGATTAGAATTGGACTATCATGACATTCCAGGTATCATGATTATCATTATATTGGGATTATTGGCATATTATTGGGATTATGATGGGATTATCATTTCTTGCTTTAGATGATCCCATCATCCCATGGAATTTTGGGCGGGTTTCCGGCTAGTCATGGGGAAATCCGTCGAAAAAATGGATGAGAACTGGAGGTATCCCCCATGACTTAGGAAACCGCCAAATGTATAGTCTGTATAATATAAATAATTGGTGATACATAATTTTACGGTATATGATAAAGTTTATAATTATGTATCACCAATTATATTATATTATATATTTATTTATTGGTGATCCAAAAAACATACACACCATATAATCCATATATGCATAATATACCACATGATATACCATTATTTTATATATTTATTCATAATTTACCATGTATGATATATATATATATATATAATATACAATGTGGGGCCCCCTAGATAACTAAGTTGCTTTATAACTCCCATTTCACTATGGTTTATGATACCTATAACTATAATATTCATGGGATTTATAAACCAACAAACATAACTGGGTGGCCTCACAATGTACCATGTGTTTAGTACAGTGTGCCATTTATAGTGGATTTACCCATTAAAAGTGATTGTCCATTAAAAAATGTGATTTTCCATAAAATATACCATATAATTTCATTTTTTGGATCCAAGCGTCTGAAGCAGTTCAACTTCTGACGTTCCGTGTCGATCTCACCCATGTAGACCACCTCAGCGAAGGATTTCGGAAACGGCCGACGGATCCATGGATCGGAAACGGTGGCGGTGGTCAAAAGATAGGCAAACATATCGGTATAAAAAGCGGAACAAATGATATATATGTGGTGATTTAGACATGATATATATATATATGGTATATGTATGTATATATATATATATGACATTGATAGACTATATTAATCTATATATGGTGATTTAGATGGTGATTCTTCACCAAGAATGTACAAAACCAAACGTGTATGGATATCATGGGAGGAAATGGAATGTGCAAGTAACAATGGCTACTACTGTTTCCGCAATTTATGTGGCCATATGTGGCTGCAAAATAAAACTGGGCTGGTGGTTTCCTAGTTATATGTTTAAAATTGTTTAAATCTGTTTCTTACATATTCCCATGTTTGGTAAAACCCAATTGAATTACTGTAATTGTTGAAACTACCAACCAGCAAGTTTTACTGGTTGCAAACCTGCAGTATCCCATTGTGATTCAACCAATTGCTTTTCATCTGGAGGCCACCAATCAATTTCATGTTAGTACTGAATGGTCTATTGGTCAAAATCCACCGAATGAATGCACACTGAATGCTATACGGTGCATTTTTGGGTACCAACATCTACCCCAACATGATATTATCATATGATATGTGAATAAACATTCCAGCACCATGGCACCCTGCAGCAGATGGGCAAATAAGAAACCAACATCCACCAACCAGCAATCTCCATGACATTGCTGCTGGATTAAACCCCACCAGTCGGTAGTTTCCCCGATGCCACTTCCGAACCAAGCCGCACATTCCAGGTCTAAGAGCGCACAGGCAGCTGCCGTGGCCACTCCGTGCTGACCCGCGCCAGTCTCGGCCTTGGCGAAGGAGAAACGGGGATCAGACGTCGGACTTCTGTGCGCGTCGTCATCCAATGTCATAAGAGAAATCCTTACCCTCCGGTAATTTAACATAACTATGGAAAAGAACCATGTATAGTGAATTTTCCCATGAAATATGGTGGATCTTTCCAGTTCGTTATGTAAACGTTTACCAGAGGGTAGTCCATCTGATGATAACCTATGGTTGACATATCTACTGTAGTATTACCAATGGGATGATGATATAAATCCTTAGCCATATGATAACATACTGGTGAATCAAACACCGACCAAAATATGCTCGTCATCTCAATCATCCCAACACATCCCGAAAATTTATGCTTGAAGAAGCTACCGAATATCCCATAGGATCCATGGTGCTGGTATATATGCTAACATTGGGGGTATATTGATGGTAAATGTATGTAAATGTTACCATATATAGCATACATGGATCCTATGGGTATTGAAACATTCAACCAGTACAAAGGGTATAAAGAGAACTCGCTACTGAATTGACAAGTCCCATCTTCCCATCCGGCACTGGCAGGACTAGGTTGATCCAATCCAACTTGACCATGGCACATGTTTCAATTTACCCATGTGGGATGGATGGAAAGGGATAGACATGGAATTTTAAACCTATGAGAACTCAATGGTTGAACCTGCCATGTTGAGATGCTGACAGATCATCCCGTGCGTGGGATAGGAACCATTCTTTCATCAACATGTTGACCTACCATTTACCAGGTTTAATTGGTGTCAAATGGCAATGAATCTGAGGTCTTTATGTTACTCTCCAACTAGTCTGCCGCCACACAATCGAACACCCATCTGAAATGTTGAATTTACCGCAGATTGGTTGGCATTGTTTGGATTTATTCTTAGCCATTTCACTATAGGTATATCCACCAAATCATAAACCGTAATTAATCATTTCAACACTCAACCACTTAGTTTCTTCTTCACACATCCTTTTTCTTCTAACGAAAGGTGATCTCAACCACTCTTCTCAGTGCAGCTTGCCACTGCAAACTCCGAACTTTCTGTGTAGTTGGATCCTATTACTTTCACACATAGTGATTTCTTGAACCGTATTTCAATTTGTAACTATGCACGTACGTAGGTGTAATATGTGTATATAATATGTGTATATAATATTAAATATATATATATATATGTGAGTGGCGGACAAAATTACTTACTACCCGCAATGGACATTGCCAAAGTGGGTGGTCCCCTATCGGTTGTGAAGGTCTGTACTTCCATGCTATGTAGAAAAATAGGGTATCGGTAAGTGGGTGGTCCCCTATCGGTTGTGAATGTTTTCGCACAAATTTGAACATCCCATGTCCACTCCGACTACTTTAGTTTTCCGCTAATTTTGTCGGTTACTCATATAGTTATATAAGTATATGAATATAATTATATATATACATAAATGGATATGCGCTTACTTCATATATACGTTAAGCCCAACTTTCATCCGCAGCCCGGGGCCCGGACGATGATTCGTTTCTTTCCCAATTTCATGGCCTTGGACGTGAAGGAATCGGGGTTGATCCCCAAGGGATAGCGGTCAATGAAATCTCTGGTGGTTTGCAAAGCCTCGCAGGATATCTGATGATTTCTGATGATTTCTGTAGATACATCATGATATATCAGGATATATCAGGATATATCTACATCAACAAACTTCCAACATCAAAGTTACCAACGGAACGAAGTAGCTTGGGCACCATTTCTCTAGTAGATTCCATGGATTCATAATATATTGGGCTACCCCAAGTTTGAGCACACCCAGATCTTACAGCTAGACCCTCCAGCTCCAGCTGTACTTACCCATTAAAATCGGTCAAATGAACTGTTGGATGGGGCTGCTTTTCTGAAATGATCATCGCTGTGAGATGCTATTGAGGGTCTAAGCACCTTATAGCACCTTAGCTACATTCTCTGCAGTTGTTGTCTGAATCCCTATAATTCATAATTTATCCGTGGACGTCCATCCCCCACACATGGATAAATCGTCGAGTCTGTGTTTTGTATTTCACCATCAGTGGTATCCATCCCCAGAGTTAAAGCCAATGGTTGGGTTGGGCACAAGCCCCCTCAACAATTCGGTTTGTCTGAACATAGAGTAGCCCAAGACCTTGTGGTGTATCATCACATCTTCAATTCAAACGACCCTTGGAGGGATTCCTAATGTCAAACAAACCCAACTAGCTGAAGTGGTTGCAATAACTAAGTGGACTGTTAATTGCTGTTAGGTTTGACGATAGATATATCATAATAAGTATAATTACGCCTCATTATATATCTGCAGTTGGGTTGATTTAAACCAACTTACAACTGGGAGCACCCAGCAGCATGTAATTCAACTTAGATCCAAAATGTGGGTCAAATGGTCCATGAAACAAAATGGACCATTTCAGTGAGTGAAGTCATATTTGCAGATTTTTGCCTGCTAAGTTTGAATAGGTAGCATCCTAAAGTCTTCACAGGAACCTCGTGGTTTACTCATCAGACATCACGGGTAGCATCTCATTGGACCGAACCAGTTTCTGCCGTGCATCTGCCAAAAAGCAAGGGGGATCCGAAAGAAATGCTGTCAAGACCACTTGGCAAGTTGACTTGTTCAAGAGCCAAGGAGTCCACTTGGAAAGCAGACTCCTTCCAGAGACTGGTCGAATGAATCTCCACACGTCAAACTCTGAAGATCACGTGGCAGAGTCACTCCGTCCAGCTTCTGGTTGAAGTCTTTTCCAAATGTCAAGCTCCGAAGACCATTTGGCAAGGTCACTCCGGCTTCTTGTCAAATTTGTCGCCAAATGTCAAGCTCTGAAGACCACTTGAAACACACTCTTTCCAGGGTCTTGTTGAATGCATTTCCAAATGTCACGCTCGGAAGAACACTTGGAAAGTTGACTCCTTTCAGGTTCTGGTTAAACTCAAAGCTGAAAGAAATGCTGTCAAGACCACTTGGCAAGTTGACCCGTTCAAGAGCCAAGGAGTCCACTTGGAAAGCAGACTCCTTCCAGAGACTGGTGGAATGAGTCTCCACACGTCAAACTCTGAAGATCACGTGGCAGGTCACTCAGTCCAGCTTCTGGTTGAATGTCAAGCTCCAAAGACCATTTGGCAAGGTCACTCCGGCTTCTGGTCAAATTTGTCGCCAAATGTCAAGCTCTGAAGACCACTTGAAACACACTCGGTTTAGGGTCTTGTTGAATGCATTTCCAAATGTCATGCTCGGAAGAACACTTTTGAAAGTCGACTCCTTTCAGGCTCTGGTTAAACTCAAAGCCAAAAGAAATGCTGTCAAGACCACTTGGCAAGTTGACTCGTTCAAGAGCCAAGGAGTCCACTTGGAAAGCAGACTCCTTCCAGAGACTGGTCGAATGAATCTCCACACGTCAAACTCTGAAGATCACGTGGCAGGGTCACTCCGTCCAGCTTCTGGTTGAAGTCTTTTCCAAATGTCAAGCTCCGAAGACCATTTGGCAAGGTCACTCCGGTTTCTGGTCAAATTTGTCGCCAAATGTCAAGCTCTGAAGACCGCTTGGCAAACCCACTTGGTCCAGGGTCTTGTTGGATGCATTTCCAAATGTCAAACTCTGAAGACTTCTGGGAAGTTGCTGCAAATACACACCAGAGTCGGTACCTTGTATCCTAATCACTCCCAGGGCGCGGTCTTCAGAGACTTGGAGTCCTTTGATGTAGCGCTGCGGCCTTTTCTACAATGCCTTGCCAAGAGCAGCGGCACTTTCTTGTGATGAAGTCGCTGCAACACTATCTGCACTTCATGACCCCGGAGTCGAGTCCCTCAGGATGAAGTTGCATTCCCCCTCATAGTCATCCACAACGCGAAATGCCAAGGAATTTTACTAAACTTATCTAAACTTCGGTTTGGTCAAACAAGCAAATTAAGTAAATAAAACATATTCCCAATATCAAGGACTTTACGTGTGTAACACGTTTGGCCTGAAATCTGCTTAACCTGTACAAGAGCTCGACTTGGGTCAGATGAAACATTACAATTCTGAGAGAACCAAGCAGACATTAGTCACGATGTATGTTGTCTCTTGAAAAGGTAAGGGCTCCCTGACACCCCTCTGGCCTCCAAGAATGGGGGTTGAATGAATCCCTTCAGTAAGGATTGATGGGGTTGATTGCCCCTTAATACACATGTCGAAGCACCAATCAAGATTTAAACAGCCTACAATTGGTTTATAACCCCCAATTACCTATAGTTGTAACTATCATAAGCCAACTATAGTTGATTAACTATAGTTGTTTACTAATATAACCAATTGGTTTATTAACTATAATGGTTATTGGAGTTTTAATCCAACTGAGCTATCGTTGGGGGGTCCAACCTCTTGCAGCCGAGAGACGAGCAACGCCTGGAATATTCGGGTGCCAGCTGCATGGGAAGCCCCTAATCTGAACGCCCAACAGTTCCAGATTAGGCAAACGTGCAAGAAGAACCCATGAAAACTGCTACTTAATCTGTGATATCGCTGCCCCAAGCCAAAATAGGTAATTTCATTTGATGCATGTGATTTGTGTCAATCCATACGTCTTGTCAGTTTATGAATCACGGTGAGCCTCAAATATCATGTTTCATTGCCATAAAACTTGCATTATCATTTTGGACCGTCAAACACAACCTCACTACTCATGCGGTTGCCGGTAAACCTGTCCTGGCTGGTGGTGTCTGTCACGTTAGCCATTGGGGACCATCAACCCTACGGGGGGCAACGAGAGCATGTAGTAGGTGTGTGTGTATATATAAATAAATAAATACATATATATATATATACAATAAATATATATATATATATATACACAATATATATATATATATGTATAAAAATAAATACATATATATATATAATACATATGTAGAGGTTTCCATGAATGGGGATCCCCAATAGCTGGATGGGTTATTTCATGGACAATCATATTAAAATTGATGATTTGGGGGTACCACCATTTCAGGAAATTTCCATATGATGTATATAATGTCAACCCCCCATTACACACTGTGTGGGGGGTACCATTGCAAGCAAACTACAATTATTTCAAAGGAACTCTCCAATCAGGTTTATTTCTACAGGTTTGACATTATAACATGTCATTTTTGGTTCAATCGAACCAATTCACCAACCCCCAAAAAAACATGTAGAACATTTTCATATACATACATATACAGTATATACACATGGGGTCATTTCATGACAAACTACCAGCCAAGCAGCTAAATCCCATCCCCAACGTTGCGACATCGTCACGCCTGTCCAATGGCGTTGTTGATCTTGTGCGCACCTGTGTGTGCCAGCTCCTCTCGCTTGAACCAAATCCTCGCTGGATCTGTCAACTGCTGTGGGGTCCCCCAATGATAACTCACAGCGGAACGTGGATGCGATCAATAAATATGAGAATTTAGGCCACAAACATGGGTTTGGGAGAAGCAACAAACATGGCAATTCAATGGTTTTTTGGGATTTAACTGGAGAAGTTGGTTGAAATCACTAGGCTAACTATGGTCTTATGAGATATCTATGCAAAACGTGGATTTGTAAACCAATTTGTTGTGATACAGAAAGGACTGGGAATATAATCAGCAAATCTATTGGGGAATGCCGAATATCAAATGAGATATGGACATGAATATACATAATATGTATATTCATAACATGCATATACGAATAATATATATATATATATAATATCCATAATTAGTAACATGTATATATGTAAATACATATTAGTAAATGTCACCAAGAATCATCGCACATCAGCGGCAATCAAACCTGACGTATCAATCAGAATATGTTCTCAGTCGTCAATCACCATTGTCAATGGGCATTCTCAGCCACCATACATAATCCCATGGATGGTCTCATCCCCTTCACACAGAATCAATCCCATCAGGAAAAAACAGGCCAAATAGCTACTATTCAATGAGATTATAAGTACATACCACTAGTACCGCACAAGGCGGTGGCGGAAGTTTCAAAAATAGGAAACCTATAGGAGAGATTGGTTGTTGTGAATCACGGATGGCAGAGCGAATCCACTGATGGACCGAAAGGTGGTTGGAGCTGTG
>Ga0126342_10003784_pt1 | contig 25353 bp, 25 predicted proteins | sample Cyp1metagenome_FD_92528 | JGI IMG/M metagenome (GOLD analysis project Ga0126342, IMG submission 92528) | Coral microbial communities from Lord Howe Island, Old Settlement Bay, Australia - Cyphastrea 1 metagenome | ecosystem: Host-associated > Invertebrates > Cnidaria > Coral ... | reverse complement strand
TCATCACCCTCATCACCCTCATCACCCTCATCACCCTCATCACCCTCATCACCCTCATCACCCTCATCATCCTCATCATCCTCATCATCCTCATCATCCTCATCATCCTCATCATCCTCATCCTCATCCTCATCACCATCACCATCATCATCATCACCATCATCATCATCATTATTCTCATTCTCATTCTCATCGTCATCATCATCATCATCATCGTCATCGTCATCATCAGCAGCACCATCACAACCATCATCACCCTCATCACCCTCATCACCCTCATCACTCTCATCACCCTCATCACCCTCATCACCCTCATCACCCTCATCACCCTCATCATCCTCATCATCCTCATCATCCTCATCCTCATCCTCATCACCATCACCATCATCATCACCACCACCACCACCATCATCATCATCATCATGATCATGATCATCATCATCATCATCATCACCATCACCATCACAACCATCATCACCCTCATCACCCTCATCACCCTCATCACCCTCATCACCCTCATCACCCTCATCACCCTCATCATCCTCATCATCCTCATCATCCTCATCATCCTTATCATCCTCATCATCCTCATCATCCTCATCACCATCACCATCACAACCATCATCACCCTCATCACCCTCATCACCCTCATCACCCTCATCACCCTCATCATCCTCATCATCCTCATCATCCTCATCCTCATCACCATCTCCATCATCATCACCATCATCATCACCATCATCATCATCATCACCCTCATCACCCTCATCACCCTCATCACCTTCATCACCCTCATCATCATCATCATCATTATCATCATCATCACCATCATCATCACCATCATCATCACCATCTTCATCTTCATCATCATCATCATCATCATTCTCATTCTTATTCTCATCGTCATCATCATCATCATCATCGTCATCGTCATCATCAGCAGCAGCAACACCACCACCACCAGCAACTCACCATCCATCCTGGTCATTCCTTAGATCATTCCCTATCGATTACCAGGAAGCCTTGGGTCTTCGCGATCTGCATCTGGGCGACATGGCACGGAAGAGCTTGGCCGAGGGCCTGCAGGGCCTCAGGCGCCAGCGTCTAAGCGCCGTGGCCGAAGCGGGGCAGCTGCTGCAGGATCAGAACCACAAGGCGCAGCAGCGGTGCAGATTCATCCGATGGATTTTGATGGATTTTTGGGAACAATTGGTACTGTAAAACTCTGCTGAACTTCAAGATCAAAGAATGGAGATTGGTCAAACTTGGATGTGGACTTTGGGAAATGTCGTGAATTTTTGGTCCTTCAGGATTCAACCCTCTGATTTTCAGCTCCTTTGGAAACTCTTGGGAAAACGGGCACTCTTGGGTGCCCAAGGTTGAACCATACTAAGCGTTACTAACCATACCCATCTGTCACAAGAAGCGGCATCATGACTAATTAGTCAGGATTCCTTGAGGGCAGACTTTGTGGCACTTCAGCAAGTTGACAGTTGTGCAAACACAGGATAGGATGAGACAGGATGTGACAGGATGAGGTTTCCTAGAATGGGAGCCCCCAAAATCATCCAGTCGTCATGGATGACCATGACTTAGTATTGCAACAACCATGGTGACCCAAAGGTTGATGACCCAAAGCAACTTGCTGCAGGTGAGGCAGTGCATGCTGCGCGCCTTGAGCACCGCTGGGCCATCTGCTGCTTCACCATGTACAGAGGCCATGGCTCCACGGCAGCACGGCGCTGCTAGGGTTGGCTCCTTGTGAGATGACAAAAATGCAGCTAGTTGCAGATAATTTGAAGATAATTAGTTAAAGTAGAATCAGGATCTCTTGGTGTTGGTGGAGGTGTTGAGGCATGTTGAGGCAGAATGTTAACACGAGGTGAATCACATTTCAGACTTGGGAATTCAGAAAGAGAATGACATGGATATGTGGATTCATCCTGCATGCCACTCAAAAGACAAGAGAATACGCCTAGCAGAGCAAGATATGAGTGGAAACATCATGGTATAGAATGATACTTCGTTGAGATCCCAGCGTCAACGTACAGATTTTGGGGTGGCAAATGATGTTGACAATGGCTCAGGTGCTGTGTCTCGAGGACCAAGAGCCAGATGTCCGTGGCGAAGCGGTAAGGTCCCTTTGCCAACTCTCTGCTGAAGATGGCGTTGATGGCCTTAACCCTGAAAGGATAGCAACTTGACACGAATATGCTTTAAACTTTAAACATCTTCAAAAGTTGATCCATGATGATCCATGTACCATACTTGTACCATGTTCTTGTGACGATCCTAGTCGACTTCTCACACAGGGCTGTTTGTGATGTCAATGACTTATAGTGTACCTCTTAGAGGCCCACATTATCCAAACAATTGATTGCCTCTTGTGTTTTGCTCAAGGCGAAGGTGGTGGCGCCTCTGATTTCACAGCAAAGTCAGCGCGTCATTGACCATGCCGCTGAAGGCCTAGCTGCTTTGGGAGATGTGGCAGCTCCTCTGGTGCTTCCCTATCTCATCCATGGCGAGAAATCTGAGCGACAAGCAGCGGTTCAGGTCTTGAGAAGACTGCGTGAGGCTCAGGGTGCCAAAAGATGTTGGTAAAGCACAGGAAATCCATGAACTGGTTAGTTTACAAGATGGTTTTGTATACAGCGTCATCTAGAGCTCATTTGACCTGTGTTTAGATGCTCCTAGCACTTTGCCTTTGATTCCACGTGCAACTTTACGTGCACACTTGGGACTGCTTCATCTGACAGGGCTGGACCCTGCTGAAGGCTGGTCTCAGTCATGTTGCTGGACTGTTGGCCCACCAAGACGCCGACGTGCGCCGAGCAGCGTTGCGAGTCTTCCAGGGATCCGACAGCTCAGGTCAGGAGGTGATGAGGTTCATCCCAGGAATTGCTGAGGACATCGGTCAGTTGCTCCAAGATCCTGAACCAAAGGTTCGGGGTGTGGCCGCCTTGGCTTTATGTCGTTTGGGTTCCAAAGCTTCGAAGCCCTTTGCGGAGCAGTTGATCTTCATGCTGCAAAATCCCTCTGCAGATGGCGCTGAGCTGCGGGATGTGTTGGCCGCGCTGGCCTCGCTGGGAAGCTCCGGGGATTGGGCGGCCGAGGCGGTGGCAGGCTGTTTGTGGCTGGAGCACTGGTCTGTTCGAAGGGCGGCTGCAGAGACCTATGGCCAGATTGTGGGACCGAGGTCCAGATGTGGGAGTTCTGTGTAGTTCAGGGGGTAAGCTGTGGACATGTCAAGTATGACTATGCCAAGTTTGAGTGATGAGAAAATTCAGATGTAGGGGAATTGATTGGAATTGTATTCTCTTGGTTTTGTAGCAGGACTGCACTCGCTGAAAGTCAGTTTGCAAATTGGTTTAAACTTTGAAGATTTTTGTGGGATGGAGTCATTTGCAAACCATGGGCCTTGCCCAACATCCCGCTGAAATGGGGGTACCCCCAAAAAATATCCAAGTCATTAGACTGTTTTAGTAAGTTTTAGTATTGACACATTTTGAAACCCATGGTGACTTGGATCCCCCATAAGAAACCTCCGAATCTGTCCAGGCGATTCGATCCTTTCACCGAAATGAATGATGATGAGCTGGATGATGCCATGGCCGCGCCGGTGGACCGAGAGGCTGCTGCCTTGCAATTGTCTAAGCTGCTCAAGGACTGGGATAATGTAATACATGGCGTGGCAGTTGGATCCATAATAGATGCTGTCATTTCAATGTCATTTCAATGTCATTTCAATGTCATTTCATGTCATGTCATTCCATTTTGACCAGATGTGCTCCATTTTGGCGCCACCGGCGCCACCTTCAGGTAGCAGGTGTGAGGTCAAAACCATGCAGCGACCCACAGCTGGGCACAGGACCATGTTGTGGAAGTGGCTGAAAGTGAACCTTGGCAGAGCTGGGACTATTGTCTGTTTGTGTTTCAAGTCCTACTATCTATATATATAATAATATTATATATATAATTATATATATCATTTATATAATATATTATATATAGTTATATTATATTATATTATGCAATGATCCCCCTGTGAATTAGGGGGTGTCTCAGGGCCCAAACTTTGTAGCTTTTTCAGGCTATAAATCAAACAATGGTCCCCAGACCACTGGCGTTGAGCCTCGATAAAGATCTATAAAGTTGAAGCTGGGTTCAGTCCAGGACATGCCTTGGAAAAAGGCAAAATGAATTTTCACCTCATTTCTCCGATGAATTTTGGACGAAATTTGGAGAACCCCCTGAACTTGATAGATTTTATAGAGACGGCCTCTCTCTGTTCAAGTCAATCCCAAAATGTTACCAAATGATTCCAAATGTGCCCTCAAACTCTCTGATTTGATACGGCATCACTCTTGGGCGAAAAACAACAAACGACATGGGCTGCTATAAAGTGGAACCCCTTTCACAACATGACAGCATGCAACCCTACAAACTTGAGATGGTTTCCTATAATACAAGCTGTCCCCAGCACAAAATGCGCTTTCATCAGGTTGCTTTTTGATGAGAAGAAACAAGGAAACAAAAACAGCACCTTTGAAATACTTTTTTAAAGTTCAAGCACTTCAAGCACCATGGTATACAAAAACACCTTCTTAAATATCCCCTTATTCTTGGCTACCGTGAATTTTATAGAGAAATTAACATCTAGAGATTTCTGGGTGTCAAGAACCACATTTGAGGAAATAGGCGGGGGGATGTAATGCGGGTAGATTTTTTATTCTCTTTCGCCTTACACTCATATCACATAGCCCACAGCGAATTATGCGAGACTAAGCGGAATCCTAGAGCAGTCCTTTGGACAAGAAATGCGGACATCAAGATCATTCTGCAGAAGCTTCAAACATAAAATCCGTTTTCTTCTTGCACCTCTCACTTATACAAACAGCCCACGACTAGTTTGGATTGGAGCGTTTTGTTCTTTTAGCAGATTGAAGGTCGGAATCTTGACATGCTCGTGGAGGATTTGCCAACTCCCCGGTCAGGCAGCAAAAGCTTTGGCAAATCTGGGCTTGGAGGGGGCACGCGAGGCGGTGCAGATTGCACGATGCCTGGATGACGATTATGGTTTATCCCAAGCAGCCTTAGATTCTTGGCGAAACAGAGGTAGGAGCACAGCTTCAGGGTGGAGCATGGGGAGCATAATCCACAATAAATTGAAAGGTGAACTTGATGGAGTTTATCTGCTATGCACATGTCGAAAGGTCTCAGATGGGGAGTTTTTGTTGAAGCTCCAAGGATGCTCTTGTGAAGCTGCTAAGCCATGAATGCTTTGCCACCAAAGAAGCAGCTGCAGCTGGTGTGGCCATGTATTTCAATCAAGGAGGGCAGGTGGGCCTACTGAGAAGTCGTTGCTTTTCCACGCTGTGGTTGGCCAACCCAATGTATGTTGCTAGACATGTCCCACTTCAAGGGCAATGGTCACAGCTGGAGTGTAGACATTGCAGTGTTTCGCAGGTACTGGTACGTGCCATGATATTCAACCTGGACATCTTATACTAACTGCACATTCATCAGCTCAGCAATGTATCTGTCCCCTATGTACATAATATTACATAACTCGTGCTTTTCCGTTTTTCAGATTAACATATGATACACACAAGTTTGCACCGCATCCTTTACATTGCAGCCAGGCGCCCAAGACTGCCCGCGGGCTTCTGGTTGAAGCACTGCTCAGGGAGGCCAGGTGTGAAGAAAGGCCGCGGGGAGCGAGAAATGTTTGGAGGGAACTGGAAGTATCTCCTTCAGCAGCAAAAACAAATCTGAAGTCAAGCGCACAGGGTCAGTCAAGATGGGTTTGATCACATTTCGATATACTCCCTGCAAGGCGCCAGACCTATGTCATGCTGCATTAGTATATTGAATTCTTACTGAGAAGCAAGGACATTAGTTTTGTTTGCCTTGCCATGTATTACGATTGCTGCTTGCCTTCCCTGATGACAGGAACGTGCGAGAAGAATGTGTAGCTTGCCTCCATTTGCTTGTAAGGTCTTGTAAGGTCTTGTAAGAACTATTGTGAGAACTGTTGATGCTATGCAGTGGCGCTGTCAAGTCTGCAGCCAGCAAACAAATGTCTTTGACAACCGGTGCTTGAAGCACATGCGTACATCTAGGGGGCCAACACTGGGTGGAGCACATGAGAACAGTTGAAGGGAGAATTGAAACTCTTGAACCACTTACTCTACGCGGCACTTGGTCAAAACATGTTTTCTAAGAGGTCGTTTCTGCATGGAAAACTTTACTAGTCCTCATGGCTGCTGTGGGCATACACCTGTCATCCTGAGATCCGTGCATTGGGTGGCCTGGCACATCAAGAACAAAGGCGCCTTTGTTGCGCTGTGTCAATGCTCAATGTCAACCAAAAGCACAGGATTTGTTCATGTGATCATGGGCCAGTGACTCAACGAGTGGATACCCAATATCAACCCGCAGTCACCCCACCACTAGGTCCAAATGGCAGCAGAGGATCCTCAAAGAAGTGTCCTGGTGAGACAGTACCTTCTGCGGTTGCTCCACCAGTTGGGATATTCAAGACAGCGCTGATATGCGCTGATAAGCATCCTCCAAGACAGCAGGCAATTGAGGCTCATGACATCTCACGACTTTTTCCATGACTTATCCATTTGCAACTACCAGAGATCATTGACAAAACTTGGGGGGTGAAGCGGTGAAGCCTCAGGTGACCCAGACGGCCTTGGACGATGTTCAGATGAGCGTCAAGCGTTGCGCCATCGAAGTTCTTGGCAAGCTGAACTTGCCACCCGAGGACAGGTTTGGGGGCATGAAGATATACCAAAATGATGTGCTTTGGTCAGTGACTTGGAAGAAATCTTGTATCACCTGGATACATCCGGCCACCCCGAAGGACCTTTTGGCAAACTGACTAGCAATCTACATGAACCATGCATTGATCGGAGTCTTTCAGTAGTGCTTGGGCATGCTGGGGCATGCTTGGGCTATAGTTATTGAACTCCCAACTTGAAGACTGTTGTAATATACAGAAAGCTTTGAAGCCTTGTCATTCTCAGTGAATATGTCAGAGTAGCACCAAACCAGTTTGCAGTGATAGAGAGTTTTGTGGCTGAAATTGAATTCCGAATTGGCGCGCGCCATAGGCTGCAGATCAGCGCGAATCAGTGCTGAACATGTTGGGGCTCCCGGCACTTCTGCCTCCGGGGTCAGTCTGACTGTTTTCTTTTGGTCTCATCCGGGGCTTCTTTTTTGGCAAGTTGCTCTTAGTGCCTTTGTTTGCCATGGGTGTTTTGACATGGCTCTGGGGATCCACCAAGCTGTTCTTGAAACAATCTGTCTTGTGTTTTAACACTACAAGGTAGTACAATTAGTTGGCATGTAGTTCTGTCTTGTTTGATCCGCACGTGGATTGAAGAAGCGACACAACCTCAAAGCAGCTTTTGCTGCAGTCCTGAAGCGGAACTTTGCTGTACGGGTGCAGATGTCCTTCAGATCCTACGCACTAAGCCTCCAAAATCCCTTGACAATTATTTGTGCACGAAACAGAGGCATCTACATCCGAAAATGTGAAGATGTACCAAGGCAAGATAGGCAATCAACTTGTAACATCTTGTAAGAAATGATAGCATATGATAGCATCTCGTAAGAAATGTAACAACTTGTAACAACTTGTAACGAGTTCACTGAGCTCACCGAGATGGGCACCAAGGCTGGCCAAATCCAGTCCCTCCCGGCAGCTGCGACGATATGCCTCACAGGCCTTGGAGATCTCCCGGCCGAGGCTGGGAGATCCTTTCCATCAACGGTATCAACGGTGCCCCAGGGCCAAGTGGACAACAAAAAAGAAACACAGTGATGATGGCATAATTGCATAGTAACATGATGTAGTAGTTAATATATGTTAATATGATCAGAATTTAACATAATCTATGATCATTGAGATGATCTGAATTTTCGGCGAATTATGGCATACGTTCTCAGATTCCATCATGATCACGTGATGGCATCGTTATGTTTTTTTTGGGGGACCTCCTCGATGCCTGCACATCCACCTTAAGGACATCGATTGACATAGAGGAGGAAGTGCTGCGCGCCCATGGGTGGAAAAAGGACAATGGTTCTTTTGCAGCTCTTGCAACCATAGCAGGTCAGTATTATTGAAACTATTGAATGATAGCAGAAGCTGTTGAATATGCCTGAAATGAATTGAAATGATTTGACTGTAGATTGGTGCATCTGAAACCGATTCACTTAAGATACCCTGCGGGATCCCCCCTGCTATTATTGCGATTTGCAACTGCATAGTTTGTTGTGATGGTGGCTTTGTCCAACAGATGGGCTATGCTGCACTGGTCTAAGGACCAGAATCACTACCACCTCCATGCGCGAGACCCGTGTGGGTGCGCCGATGAAGGAGATCCCTTTCTGGACAGTGGCCTGCCGGCCTGCCATTGCTGGTGACATTCTGTCAGTTTTAGCCAACTTAGGGCCAACTTGGCATGCATATTATGATTTATATATTATATATATATTATGTGAAGATATGTGAAGATTCTGATTCCAATTGCATTGGAGACTGAAGACTGGACTGTGGTCTGTTTGCTTTGTTTGATCTTTGAGCCAGAAATTATCACAGCTAAGACCTGGTAAGACCTGCAGCGACGAAAAAATCACTGACCAAATGCGAAGGAGCTCTCAAAACTGGTCGGATCGTTGCGGACCACGCTGGATCAGGCCGGAGATGTTGGTCTCAGCCGCATGGTGCCCAAAAAACTTTGCCAAGTGAAGCTACAAAAGGCCTTCTGCTACAAAAGTGCATGCTCTGTAGTTAATAAATAAATGTTAATAATCATACTTCTGAACATAAGCACATTTTCATGATTTTTTTTTGTAACTTAGCCCTTTCTACTTCCATCTACTTCCGAGGCCGAAGCCTCAGAGCGTTTGTTGGATGAGTTAGCCTCTGCAGACTCATCTCGTGCATGGCATTTGGAGCGGCTGTTGTCTGAACCTCAGAGTTGGAACAGATGGCTACTCCATGGTGCTCCAAATTCATTGGTGATTTAACCAGCACAAATCAGGATTGAATCATGAAAAAAGGTGTTTAACCAGCAAAAAATGCAATTTAGGTGGCATTGGTGAATCAATGTCAATCATCATTTTTCCGGATTCAAATTTGGCCATTTGGGATATTTGGGGGGGCTACTAGACATGCTATTTTCAGAAAAAAGGCATCCCGGTTGGTATGTGTCTCGACATGGTAAAGGCATGTCGCAGGATAGAGCAACGTAGACAGCATTTCTCATGGATTGTTCCATGTTTTGCATTTTTGTTTGCTGGGTTTGTCCGACATTGAAACATCGGAAATTGCTATTTCAATGGGTAAGATGAAGTGTTGAGCCCCGGAATCAGTGGGTTTCCCCAACATTTTCAAACAAGGAGCCCTGGTGATGCAGGTGGCAGACGTGGTATTTCCATGAGAACCCGGTGGCTATGACGTTGTTGTCGGAGGGCTCCAACCTAATGGATGAGGGTGATCTGGAATTAGCCAAGCAATGTGTCTTGGCCTGGGACGACTCACAGTGTTTTGCCACTTTCTGAGTGTTTTCTGTGTGTGGGTGGACCTATTGTTCGTTCTGTTTTGCATTATTTCAATTATTTCATATTATTTCGCATTGTGTTTCCCGATTTCGAAGGCAGTTCCCTTGAGACATCCAGATGGATGAGGCTTCCTACATGCAGCGACTCTAGAGCCCTCTTGGGCTGAAGCCTGGAACCGCTTGGCGACGGTGCGGGCCGCAGTGAGCAAAACGGTGGGTTTGATATGGCGAAATGATGCAAAATGCAACAGGTGCGAAGTCATCACTGCGGGATTGGTCTTTCTTGGAATGTAGCCATGGAAGTCGTAGAATCATGGCCAAGCAGCTGGCAGAGCTTCAGGATCCTGCTCCAGAGCTAATCTTGACTCGAAGAGTTGCTTCATGTTGCTGTTTGGACTCTGCCACCATCGGGTGAGGTGGACTATTTGCTGGGGAACTACAATTATTCATTGAAAGAAATCGACAAGGCGTGCTGCAAATTGCTGGAGATTTGGCATGAGTCAGAAGCTTTTGACAATGTAACATCATCTTATATACATGTTACATCATGTTACCATAATTTCAGACGCTTCAAACAGAAGCATCATAATTTTCACATCTAGTTCTATATGTAATATGAAATTCTCGACTAGTACACTATAATCCTATTTTAGTGAGAACTTCACAATTATTTGTTTATTTTTTTTAAAATAAAATATAGTTACCTATCACCCTGGGCCGGCGTTCAGACCTTGGAGCTGCAACCGCGTCACTTTGGCGCCTTGTCCGGCAAAGGCCGGGACCGGTTTTCCGAGAGCCGAGTTTTTTTTTTGGGACGTGGCTTCAAAACCACATTATGGATCAACAAATTATGGACTACAAGAGTAAATATGGATATTATGGCTTAAGAATGATTAATGATTAATGATTAGTTTAGCCAATATGGATTGAACTTTTAAACGGAGATGAAACGTGATGAAAAGGTGAAATTTGGGATGTCCGGAAGCTGCGCGAGATAAGGGCAGCCTCTTTGCAGGTTTAGTGTACTTGAAGTTGGAGCGCTTCCAAAACGCGATCGAAGCACCTTGGATGGTGGCGGCTTCCCCTATTGCTGTTTCATGACGTGATGGTCTTCCTGTGGCTGTGGAGTGCGAGAGTCTGCCTTTGTGAGATGGAGCTGAAACAACAGTGAAACACATCTGAGCAAATGAAAAGGATTGAAAAGGCCTCCAAGTACAGGAGCAGAACGAACAGAACAGTCATACTTCATACTGCATCTCTGATTCTGCGCATATTTACATCTCTCCTTGCAGATTCGCTCATCAATACGAGAGAGAGGGAGAGATAGTGTAGATCTGCAAGCCCTAAGTCAATTCTCGGTTCCTTTTCTGGTTCTATCTGGTTATATTGTAAAAAGAACCTTCATGTTGGATGTCTTCCAACCTGGTTTAATCGATTTCGTGACTGGTGGTTCTACATCTTCACAGCAAGTGCTTGGTCCTAGGCATTTCAGGATGCGCAAGAGGTGGTTCCTACAAGCGAGTCTCTAAAGCACAACATTGAATACACCGAAGCCTTGCAAAAAGAGGCGCTGTTGTCACGGGGTTGTCATTGTTGGAGTACCGGCTTGTGCCAGCCAGCTCTCCAGCTCTCTCGTTCTGGTCACTTACGTCTGACTATAGGAGGTTGTTCAGAGGTTGGATTGGGACGGCACGGTGATTCAAAGTCTCTCCCTTTGCTGTTGAATGGAACAAAGGGATTTACATAACTTTGCACTTTTACTGAACAAGAATGCCTTCTTGCAGAAATGGAAGTCAGAGTGATATGGAGATTGATGCTTTGTGTAGTACTGTATCTCTTCTCGTAATGAGAGCTGCTATATCGACTTGTTGACCCAAAGGCTGACTGCTTCCACCAGTCTTGGCACCAGGCAGCCATGATGATGCACTTCTGAGTGCAGAAACTCCAGTGAAACGGAGCCCATGGCAATGGCGCAACATGGCGCAATGCTTCTTGCTGCCAAGGCCCTGCTGCAGGTTCCTAGTCCTGTAGTCCGGTGGCCTAGCCGCAGCCTGTCAGTGACAGCAACCTTTCCATTAGAATTTCATGTACATTGTGTGGAAACTATGTGTGTGTCCAACGTCGGCTACACATGTAGAAATATGTAGAAGGTTGATGAAGATTGGTCGCAGTTTCCTACTCCAGCAGACCACTTGTCCCAGCAATGCATTGATGAAGGGCTAGGCGTGGAAACACCAGCAGAGACTGCGACCTTGCCGAGAGAATCTCGCTCTTCTTCCAGCGGGGTTGGCCGGATGGTCTGCCGTGATGCCAAGCCATTGCTTGTAGCTAAAAAATGACATTAGGCGAATATAAAATCCAGGCATCTACATCCATTTGAAATGACATTCATATATTGTGCCTCTATGTGCCTATACTGTACAATAGTTAATGTACACACACCCACACGGATCTCAACCCTAAGTGCCAAAAAGGGGTGCGTGCATTACAACGATGAAGACCAGGACAAGAAAACGCAGCTGCAGCTGATGGCACCACGGTACCAACAAGACATCTCCGCGAGCGATGCCGGATGTCCTTGGCGATTCGCTGGAAAATTGTTGAAAGGGGCGCGAGATGACGCGAGCTTCGGAACATGTTTGAAATGGGCAGGATATGGCGGGATATCCTTTGACACTACGATGAGTGTAGTCTTGATAGAGGCAGATTGTGTATTTGAAAACACAACTGAAGACCGGCAGTGATCGCAACAGGGACTCGACAACTTTGCAGGCAAGTCTGAAAGGTCATCCAACAGCAATTCCCTGCAGCAATCCCCTGTTGTAGTTTCGGTGTCATTCTTTGTTTTTTTGGTAATAAGTAGAGCTCGGATATACTAGTAAGAGGCTGGTAAACCTTGTGCGCCTTAGTTATGTCATGTTCTTTCAATGCGATCCTATCGTTTGTCTCCCTTTTGATTCATGCACCTGGAGGATCTGGAGGTAGAAAAACCACGAAAATCCCAAGATCCCAAGATGTCCAGATGTCACAAGTCACATCCATGCAGGAAGCACATCTTCGAGTTGCCGCCGAACTGGAAAATGGCCAGGGGCCCGTGCCTCTTAGTATCCAGAAGAATCCAGAACAGTGCTATTTTTATTATGCTCTTGGTTGAGATACACAAACTAAGAACATCTAAGAACAATAAATGCCGAAACCGTCTTGGTTCCAGACAGCTATATGCAACTATAAAGCCCAGCAACTGTCAGCTGATGTAAGCTGCATATGGGTGTCTTTTCATCCCTCAAAGCAGACCTGCACCCTCCTGATGGGCATCTGAATGTTTTGCTGAATGCTTGCACTTGGAGGTGATCACACGCAAGTTCATTTCCATGGATTGTGGGCCATGCGCCTTGCAGCCTTGCGACCAAATGACAGCACCGGGGTGCAGCTGTGATGAGTGTGTGCATTGTACCCCACAGACGGGCATGATGATGATGATGATGATGGAAAATACAACACGTGGGGTGGAATTCTTGAACTCGGGCAGTGTCCACCTGCCCCAAAAATGAATTGACATCACGAGGTATGAAATGAAAATGATTTGACAAGAACTAACTTCTCACTCCGTTTGAATCAGGATGCAACAATGCCAGACATTGCTGAACGGACTTAACGTTTCACATACGGTGTCAAATCATTGTCCCTGGGCACAGGATGGTGCAGGTGTCCATTTCCTTTGATTTCCTAACCTCCAGAATCAAAAGAGGCAAAATAGAGCTCGCGTCATCTCGTGTCCAACTTTTTTTCCCACACATTTACCATCATTTACCAGTTGATGGTTTGTCTCAGTAACTCAGTATGGAAAAAAACATGATTGTATGGGCATGAAGGATACTTACATAATATAATATATATACACACCTACACGTATATATGTATATACACATATGCACGTGTATATATATATATATATATATATACGTATATATATATATATATATACGTATATTATTTTATATGTATATATACACATATATACACATGTTATATATATAATATATATCTTACCCCGAAAATCCCAACTGTTCTTTTAACAATAGCATACCATAATCCAGCTGCAGCTTGGTCCATGGCCTCCCAGCGCGCCTTGGAGATCCAGGACTTGGTGGAAATCCCACGACCGCGGAGGCGACGCTTGGTGGAGAGCAATGTTGAGTGTATTTATGTGGACCATACCACTGTCCCGGCCTCGGCTTAGGTGGCTTCAAATGCTGAGTTTAGGTGAGTTTAGATGATTTGTTGCAGGTGACTTTAGATGTTTCTGGATGATTTTCGATGACATTGGATGATTTTAGGTGACCTGAAGGGATTTGAGATGATTTACACTGCAAATTTGAAATTTGATAGCTCAAGAGGGGAAAAACAATTTAATTTGCTATAGTAATAACTGTGAGTGATACCTTTTGCGCTCAGCAATAGCTGAGTTGCATCCCTCCAATCAAGACTATTGGAACATGCGGCCAGCATAAAAACATCCGGCAAGCAAATGTGCTTGGAGTTGGCACCTTCCCTGGTCGTCAAACAGGAGATACTGTGATATTATGGATTTCAGCACAACGCACTTGCTGCATTGACAGCTTCAACTGCAAGATCATTGGTGTTTGGAGCTTGCGTGGGGCAGTTAGTTTCCATCAAGCAAATTGTGGGCTCAAAGATAAAGCTTTCACCTCAGCATGTTTAGTAGATCTCTAGAAATCTCTAGACTCTGGACGTAGAGGTGTCAGTTGGGTATCCTTTTTGAGTGTCTCTCAACTTGGAGACCTGAAAAGGATTGAATTTCACTGTCATTGAATCCTGGGGCTTCCACTTTGAACTCGATGCATTGGTGCTGATCCGTTGAGTAGATACAAGCATAGGTATCTGTTTTTTTGATATATTGATATGATATCTCTCTAAGCACAGAGTTTGATACCCAACCATAGTCAGAATCATTCAGAATCATCATTCTCCGCCAAAATTGCCTTCCAAGGGAGGTACCCTGATACTTTTGAAACCTTTTTTCAACCATTTTGAACCTATTTTCAGCCTATTTTCAGATTTTTTGGAGACACCCAGATGTATCACCCATCACCTGGATGTGGTCGCCGCTTCCGCGTGCGGCGTACGCCGCCGTTCCGGCGGCTTTCCTGCTGACCGGCGCATGGAGAAGTGGTCGCCTCACTTGGAGACCTCGACCTGGTGAAAGGTTGGAGATGTCCAAGTTTCTGATTTTGTATGCAGGATCATATTGGATCATGTTGGACTGTTGGATCATATTAGATCTAACAACTGTCGAATTTGAATTGATTCACAGTGATTCACAGTGATTCACCACGTTTTGAGACAATTTCACTTCAATGCTTCAGCCACCAGGCGCCGGGTTGCGGCTGTGGATGTTGATGGCAAACCTTGTGGTCCACAAAGCGCGAGCGCAGGCAAAGTCACCATCGTCTCACAGAAGCTTTGCAAGAAGCAAGCGGATACTATTGATTGCATGCCGAATGTTGTTCACCAGCTCCATTCAGAACACAGCAATCATCATGCTCCATGCACAGATACTGGAATTGAACAGCAATACTGTCAGTAGCAATGCTAAGACTTGGAGCATATTGGAGCACCCTGTCAAGAGCTCAATCTCCAAGTCTCGTGCACGACTTCTAGAGTCTATCAACGTTCCAATGCCATTTGGGTTTGTGTCATAGGATACCCTGAAAATCCAGTGGTGTATCCCTATCAATGTCTATCATCATTTTCTTGAGAAATGTGGCAATAAATGTGGCACAAAATAAATGTGGCAATTTGGTATGCTCATCCCAATTTCAGGAGCCCATCCCAATAGCATCTCAGCATCCCAAGGAACATGTGGAACTCGTTCTATGCCGGTGGGCCTCAGAGGGAAAAACGCTTGGAGGCCTTCAGAAAGCTCCTGGAGACCCAGGGAAAAGCTGTGGAGATTCTGGTGCTGCAAGAGATGTGCCTTGGTCCTTGGTGTTTTTGGGGATGGACGGGGTCTGCAAATTCTTTTGGATATGAATGCAATGTATATATATATGATTTATATATTATATGTATATACAGAATATATATATATGTATATATAAATTATATATATATAGATATAATATGAATCTGCTAAACCCAACAATAAACCATCCCTAATATTGCCATAAATGGGTGGTAACTATGGACCCCAAATGGTAGCTTTATCACTTGTGTTTACCTCATGATTTATATGATATACTGAATTGGTGTACACTAAAATAAACAACTATGATATGCAGTATGTGATGCACAAATACGTGCAGTAGTTGCTCAGAAATGTGTTCCCCATATGTGGTGTGAATCGTTGACGTTGTTTCACATCAGGTTTTGTATCTCAGCTACCGTACGATAGCCATTAACTCTCCAGCTGCAAATCACCATAAAATGTAAGATGTGATGGACATGAGCCAAATTTCCATCCACCAGTGGTGGGAATCTTTGCCCTGGGGCTGGAATCAACTGTTTGTGTGTGTGTTGGACAGAATATTTGCATTGTGCATTTAGCATGCTAAATTTGATTGAGGATCAACCCGCAATCCACAGCACCCTGAACCAGCTGTTGACTTGGTAAGGTTTGCCTTCGGTTTGGGACCATTCTGCGACAAGAGCGAAGTTGAGTTACTACAAGAATGGACGACCGACTTGGGTTTTGTGCATCAGACATCGCCTCTAGCCACTTGACTTCAGCGAACTAAAGGCAACAGTTTTACCGTGTAGAGAACATGAATGGCTACTTATCGAGCTCCGATACTGGAATGAGTTTCGCAGTACTTTGGATGAAGCAGCAGACCCTCAATGTTGCGAGTTCCCGGAGTCCCTGAATTCATTTTCTCTAAAGTGAACAGCTTGTGCTTGACCAAATCTGAGGTGACGATGCCTTGGTTGGGCCAGAGCTCTGGGCTTCTGATTTGCTCCAAAGAACCCATCCTCTCAGAGCAGCACCACGTCTTCCAGCAGCGGAGGAGAGTCACTTCAAAGGGCTGGTTGGAAGTGGAGGCCGAACGCTTGGGAAATGTGGATGGGGCAACGGGCAAAGGAGAGGTGAACGGAGTAAGACGAAGCGGTAAGGAAAAAGAATGAAAAACACGCAGAGTCGCATTGTCAGCTGACACTTAGACTATTGGACTTGTAGGGAGAAGAGGCCTTGCACTCTAGCATTTGCGCAACAGGTTTGCATTTGATGATTTGATGTCGGTTCGAATTTAGTCCAAGATTTGAGTATTTTTTCCAAAAAGGGGGGGGGTCACCTTGTCCAAGCTTTGAATGCTTCCAGAGCAGCCTGTGGGAGGTACAATTGGCTTCCATGAAACTGGTGATTATCACGACCCACTTGGAACATGCGCACAGTCCACACTGGCGTCGTATCCGAGAAAGCCAGTGGCGTGAAATTGCTGAACGCCTCAAGGCTTGGGACATGATGACACCATGGGATTGTGGGATACCAGGATGCCTCAGGATGTTTTTTTTTGGCCAATTTTCCGACAGACCCAAATTGAAGCCTGGTGGTTGCCGGATTGCACCAACAATGACAGGTGCTCAAAGATGACTATGTGATTCTGCTAGGATGCTGGCCAGTGAGTAGTCAAAGGTTTCGCTGGTTGTTTTCCCAACTATTGGTAGTGCATGTTTTTTGATCGTAGAAGCATGTTACAGCACGTCCACTAAGGAGACTTCAACGTTTGCGGAGAAGACTTTGGTCGAGTTGCTTGGTCAGTGGTTTCATGTTGCAGACTTCCTGCTTATCAACATGAGTGCATTGCATTAGTTGCACACTAAGTCAGCAAGAATGAAGTGCTGGCAATTTACGTTGCCTGTTTGATTGTTGTCGGATTGGTTTTGTGAGAACCGAATTCCCAGGAAGCAACAACAAGAACACCAAGAACGACAGAAAGAGGAACAATGATCAGCCACCAAAAAGAAGAAATACATGAGCAAGATGGAACAAGAAGGAACAAGAAGTTGTCGGAGCAACGCCAAGAAGAAAGAAAAGCAGAAGAAACACAGGAAGAAGAACAGCAGCAATTGCTGCTCTCGTCGTCGTCGTTGTAGCTGTTGTTGTTTTTTCATGTTTTTTCTTTATTGTTTGTTGTTGAATGTTGTTGATACTGTACGCACTGCAAGGCCTTAGATGGCGCAGAGGAATACCATGCGCTGCTATCCAGCATGGCGAGGGCTGGATTCAGCCATGAGGGTTTCCCTCGCAGCAGCGGTTCAGAAATGCCAACTCTTCGACCCCAAAACGATGCACCTTGGCAAAAGGTACTAGTGCATTTTTCAGCGTTCAAAACGATTCTAACATATTCTAACACATATGATTTTATTCTATTTTCTTGACACTTGCTGTCAACCTGTCAGACGATGCTGAACTTTGAGCGAGACTAAAATTGCACAACATTTTCAGAAACTGATGTACAATCAAGAGAGTGACACGCACATTGCCAGTTGAGCAAAAAATACTACCATTGGCCCCAATAGGGGGCAATCAGCATGGGTCTGTCTGAAAATGAGGGATACATGGGGATTTCAGGATACCTTAAAAGTGCGATTTTAATGGGAAAAGGATAATTCTTGGGCCCTATTTTCAGACAAACCCTAAGACTTATTGCAAAACAACCATCAATGCCTCTTGGATCAGAAAAGGACCCACAGAAATTATCACAAGCTAGATGTCGATGGCGATCATCAAGGCTTGCACACTGGTCCCAGGGACACTGTTCCGTAGAGGTTTGTGGTGGAAACTCTTTGTTTCATGACTATTGTTTGTGAAACTATATAATGCTAAGACATACTAGGACCCATTCAGAACTTCAAGTTGTTGCAATTTTGTTTGAGACCTCCACTAGCCGAGCGCTTTGATGCCAAACAAATGGATCTCTTTGCACGCTCAGGGCAGTGTCTTCATTTTCAGTTTACACATAGATACTTCTTTGAAGCCTTGTTCAGTGGGCTGACAACATGCCTGGGCTCATCCACTATTCATCCACTTAGATGTTTAAGTTGCCAGCGATTCGCTGAAGGTTTCGCTTCGATCTTCACCGGATCACATTTTTGTGTCTCCCAAGCTGAAGCATCGCTCCTTGACGGTTGCCCTTTGGGATATGGACCACCTGGAGCAGATCCATTCTGACCACCGGGCGATCATGGCAACATTCAACGGGTCGAACGCGACTTAGTGCAGAACGGACCTTGCCTGCCGGTCGTTGAAAGACACAGCTGGTGCTTCACCTTTCCACGGAACGAGTCTTGACGGCAAAAACAGCAGCAGTTCATGAAGTCATCGCGTGTCCAAGTGCTCCTGGAAGAATTGAGGAGGTCAGTGTGATCAGGTAGACTGTTTGTTTCCCTGATTGCGGGTGTCAACACAGTTTCACTATATCCTTTGCACGTGGCAAACCTTGAAGATATTAGATTGTTGAGAACATCATACATGTTGCCTGTGCTCATCGATTTTGCAGAGATACAATTTGACGACCGTACTACTATTTGCGTTTATGCCTGCGGCTGACTGCGCTTGAGCAAGCTGTGGCTGAAATGGTTAAAAAGAGCTGTGGGTGCCAATCCTTCCTAAAGGATTCTTGGACTTTGTTTGATCAGGATCATTGCAACATGTTTTTTTTTTTCAGTACACCTCTTGCAAATTCTAGACTCTAGGCTCTAGACATTTCCAAAAATCACTGAATCACAATACATATATATTATATATATATATTATACATATAAAGTGCGATTGCTGATCAACATGGCTTGTCGCAATGACGGCAACTTGGATAGACAGTCTAGCTTCAATAAGCTTTTATTTCAGAGTAGATGCTGTGCTATATTGTGGTATTAATTCCAATTCATCCAATTCATCCAATTCAAATTCCATGATTCTCCAGAAAGTTGCGGAGAAAAAACACCCCACCAAGGCTTGGGTGAACATCGGGCGCAACGGTGTGTGGAAGCCAAATGAAACCGTTGCGATTTAACGAGTTCTGCCAAGACAAAGATGAAGTACAGCCCGTACCTGAATTCGCTGGTGTGTTCCAGATATTGGGTATGGATCAAAACCTAAGGCCTAGGGGACCACGGATTTTGGTCAGTTTTTGTACCATCCAACATTCAGGACGTAGCCAATTTTGACCCATATCCATATTTCCACATTGAGATCTTTGCTCTTGATGTGTTTCCGCTGGTGTAAATTGTAGCTGTCATATGATAGAAAATGTACACCACTGGTACTACAGGGCCAAGGTGATGTGTGTTTCCTGGTGGAACCGCTGGATCCAGTGAGTTTAGCTTGGGATATCTTGGGATATCTTGGAATCCTGATTTGAGAAGAAACTAGACTCGTTGTGCATTCAAAGCTCCAACTTAAACCGCAGCCTTTTCATGGCTTTTAATCTCCTACTCTTGGTGTCGTTGGAGTGTAGCTACCAATAAGTGCTGTGGACCCTGCTCACAGGTAAAGTACATAACAAGGTACATGTCCGTGAATTTGTTGCTCGTTCCAAGGTGCCAGCGGAGGAGGCAAGTCTTGTGCAACATGCTGAAGTTTTTTCTGGGGGTGGTTCAGTAGAACCAGGAAAGTGGTGGATACTTGTTCTTGTGGTGCTGGTGCAGCGGCGGCAATGGCTCTCTTGCCTCAAGATACAGTATTCACGAATGATCACAGATGTAGGATGTAGAAATGACACTCGAGATCATAGATTGAAGCAATAGCCACTGAGTGCGCATTGGATTGATGTACACACACACAGACTTTCCTCATTTTAGATCACTCAAGATAATCATGGATAATCCATCTCCAGGATATGGCCAGATGTGTATCTATAACATCCGTGTTTAGTCTTTCTCACCAGCGCGTCACTTGGCAGATTCACATTTCATATGACGAGCTGACTGGATCCTTGGGTTGGTCGCATGCTCGGCAACATTGCTCTGGCCAAAAACATGGTCAAACCTTAACCGTTCTTTGAGTATGGTTTGGACATCATTCCTGGCAATCAAGCAGAAAGCTAGATCAGCCAGGCTTTCTGGGACAGATACTCAAACTTCAGTAGCATAGGTATGGTCAAGTTGCTTTGTAATTTCTCTCAACTCTTTCACAAAAAAACTTGAAGCTCCGGCCACAGTGTAGCAATTTCCTGTTTGCCGTTTCAATCCATATTTTCACTTCCCATCCCGACCCGCGGGGTCATCCCCAATTCCCCAGTAGCGTGGATCCCTCGCCATTGTGCCGCAATCGCTTAGGTTGGATCTTCCAGAGAGTGATCGTCAGATCCGAGGTCAATACCCCTATTGGTGGGGATGACTCAGAGGTCCTGGACGTTGTTGCGTAGTATCGGAGAATTGCCTGGATACCCAGGCGCATTAGCTCAGTTCCTCCTCGGAAGTCGGTAAACGTGGGGGAACTCAGAATCTAAGAACCAGACATGACACGAATTTGTGATAATTTTTGCTGTTTTAGCATGGACACATCTAGAGGTTTTGAGCTACTTACTGGCTGCTTCCACAAAGACTCTTCACCGATACAGGATACACGTGTTTCTATCTCTTGGCTTGAGGCCTTTTCTGGTTCTTGTTGTCAATCCTCTGTGGCGGTTACATTCAGGTTGAGACTTCCACATGGGCTACCACCAAAAAGGTCTATGTAAGGGATATGTATTGGAATGGAATATAGCTCAAAACCTGCAAAAAACGAAGGTGACCCTTTAAAACGAAGGCAAACCTTACAACTAAAGTTTGTTGATAGATTTCCATTTGAGCAGCGAACGTCAAGAATGGATAAGAATGGTGTATCATGGAGTTATTGTCGTTTGGTCTCTACCTGTTTTCCCTTGTCTTCCTTTTGTTTCCTTTCTTGCTTTCATGCCTTTCCTGTGACAGTTTCTGTTGGCTTCCTTTCCGCCTTCGTTTCTTTCTGTTGGTCCCGTTTGTTTTTTCCTATCTTGTTTTTCCTCCTCCTGCATTTACATTTTGTCAAGTTTCTGCTTTCCGCCTGCAAGTATTCTTTTCATCCGGCGGTTTTGTTTTCCCGTCTGGTTTTGCGTTCTGGAACGAAGCCAAAACGAAGGCATGTCATGGCAAAGCTATACGGGAGTGCTTTCTTTGCACATGGCATGACATGGGTGCATAGTATCGAGTACTGTAATCACACGGAACATCCTAAACATATCTTGAAATATCTTGAAATATTTCAATCATTGTGACAGCTGACGCCTTAAGATTGGTTCCGAACGAGGTTTACACCATCTTTTGGGACTATGCCAAACCAGGCATCGTTGCGCAGAGGCCATCCCTGCCCAGCATTTTCTGTCTGAGCAAGAAATTTGTCAAACTTGGAATGATTCTGGAATTATTTTGGATGATTTTGGCAACACTTAGAATTGCTACCAATTCTGATTTGCGCAACTAGAATCAAACGGGGATGCCAGCTACACTCCAGCGATCTGCAGGGCTGATCTCGATTTCTCGGAACTATAGAGGACGTAAACATGGTTTTCCATTGTTTTCTGATGTCTTGCAATCACAAGTGCTTTGTCAAGTTAGAATAACCTAAGAGGCCTAAGAGGTTTGGCTACCAACATAGCAAGATGTGTGTCGATTTGGCAATACATATTCATGAGGCTCAAAATTTCGCTGATCTCTATGTTCAAACATTCTCACCCTGTAGGTATGTGAGGCAGACTTCAAGTAACACCAAAGGACAAACTTTTTGCTTCTTGTGTGTTGCTCATTTTTTAATCCTGAGAGGCCATACTCAGGCTACGCTACAGATACTTATTGCCTGAGCCTTCTGGTAGTTGACCTATCTGTTGGAGCCCTGCCTTGCCTGCAACTCAGCTTTGCTGCAACGCCAGCATATGATATTCTGGGCCTACTGGGTCCCCTTGCTTGCAACTTTTCATCGGTAAGGAATATGAATGAAATGCCTGCATCATCCTGAATCGTTTGCCCTCGAACTGAGGTGCAGATTGGAATTCTGAAGCATTACTCCCCTATTGTTCGGTGCAGGCATGGAAAATGTGACATGGCCCTTGACCACGGTCTTACCATTCGTGAAGTAAACATGTTTGAAAGGGTTGATAACCCAGCATACGAGGGACTCTCCAAGCTTCAGAGCGAATTCAAGCGGCCTTTGGCAGCTCGTTCTATGGCACAATGGCAGACATCCCTCATACTGTCAAATTCAACTGTTGGTTTGCGGATGAACTCATTTTTGCTGAACATCACTCGACGCTGTTCGACGATGCTCCTACAGTGATTGGTGTCGCAGGTGAAAGTAAGGCAAAGTCCTCCTGGAGCCTTGGTGAACATGCTGGGACCTCATGTTTCGGTCTCATTGTCCACCAACTGGCCAGCAGGCCCCTTGCTGGTGCAGTGGCCCAGTTGTGCCCTGTTGCATTGATCGGTTGGAAATTCTGCCGTTTCTTGTGGCTAAAACCCCTGCTGTGCCTGGTGTGCAGGGTAGGGATCATTGGAGATCCGTGCCAAAGGGGCAAGCACGCTCTAGACCGAGGCCCTTTCTGAAGGTTGGAGATATTGTGTCCGGGTCCCAGCTGATCTCAGAGTTTGCATTCATTATTGGGGAATTGAGCGACGGAGTGTTTGGTCTGACTTATGGCCAGCTTTTCATCAGTCTCTTAGCAAAATGCTGAGAGACAGGAAGCTGTCAAAGAAACATGACAAGGAAAAATCCGGTTTCAGCTTCATATTGGGCATGCCATTTGTAGCTTCTCCGGGTCCAAAGGTAAACCGAGACCGAGTTCGCCTAGATATGAACTGCCACGGGGTGAGGCGTGCACACCGGTTCAGCGCACAGAGAAAGAAGGAGCGCTTTCTCAATCTTTGGTGGAGGACTGCCCGCAGCGTCGCACTTGCCCAGGGTTTCCATTGGGAGTGACCCGATGTTAAAAGGAAATTTCTGGCTTTTCAGAGTTGCTCATTTAATCAAGGTAACCACTACATAGTAAGTCCTATAGAAGTCTTGGCATACTGCTGGGAAACCATTTCTCCAGTTTCAATCATGTTCAATGTACTTTATTCTTAGGCATGCCAGTTGAAGGAAGGGTCTTATATGAGTCTTATGACACCTCGACATGCCTTGAGAGGAGACACTCGAGTATTGCAGTAGCAAACTCTGATCAGCAGGCCACAGATTTTGGATTTTGGATGAAATGCCGGGAGGGTGAATGGGCAATGGCATGCTACTGATCCGAACTTTCGATTTTTGCCCCTTAGGATACCTGTTGTGGTCCCAAGGAATTCCATTTCTTTAGGATAGTACAATTATCTTTAGGTGAGTGCAGCAATATTCATATTTCAACATATTTTTCCATCATTGGCAAGCCAAAGAGTCAAGATTCCCAAGATGATGCGGGCAGCTCAAGCCGCAGACTCCCTCTTTGCACTGGATTACTACTGTACATGACCATTGTGGCGTTACGTTATATATGTTTTTTTTTTCCACTATGGATGAAAGCCGCAATGAACCAATATGCTGATCCATTTTTATCCCTCCCAGAATGTTCTGAGAACATCTTAGAACTGTTTGTGGGAGGCAGACTGTTGACTAGACATGGTGCCGTTGCTCAGGCTCACCTAAAAGGCTCAATCTCTAGAGACATGGCAAAACAGTCGTTGCTGATCCACAATCTTTTATGGCATGTCCTCATAATTCCGCGGGATAAGAATTCACCATCCAGTCTTTTCATCCATCATATGGCACATTATTATTATTATCATCACCAGTAGTACCGCACAAGGCGGTGGCGGAAGTTTCAAAAATAGGAAAACTATAGGAGAGGTTGGTTGTTGTGAATCACGGATGGCAGAGCGAATCCCCTGATGAATCGAAAGGTGGTTGGAGTTGTGTTTTTAGAGTGGTTGCAATGGTTGCAGTGGTCACCTCACAAACAACTGCTGGATGTAGTGTGGTGTAGTGCAGTTGTAGTTGTAGTGTAGTGGAGTTGTAATTGTAGTGTAATGTAATTAGTGTAGTAGTAGTTGTAGTTGTAGTTGTAAAGTAGTGTAGTGTAATGTAGTGTAGTGTACTGTCGTTTTGTGTACTCTAGTGTGGTATAGTATAGCGTAGTGTAGTCTAGTGTAGTGTGTGTGTGAAGTAGTGTAGTGTCGTGTGGTTGTAGTTGTGGTGTAGTGTAGTGTGGTGTAGTGTAGTGTTGTGTAACGTAATAGTCGTAGTAGTCGTAGTAGTATAGTAGTAGTAGGAGGAGGAGTAGTATAGTAGTCGTAGTAGTCGTAGTCGTAGTCGTGGTCGTAGTTGTAGTCGTCGTCGCCGTCGTCGTCGTCGTAGTAGTAGTAGTAGTCGTCGTCGTCAAAGTAGTAGTAGGAGGAGGAGGAGGAGTAGTAGTAGTAGTTTTTGTTGTTGTAGTTGTCGTTGTCGTAGTTGTAATGTATTTTACTGTAATTAGCATAGTGTAGTGTAATGTAGTTGCAGTTGTATTTGTATTTGTAGTGTAGTGGTAGTAACTATCTATCTATCTCTCTCTCTCTCTCTCTATCTCTCTCTATCTCTCTCTATCTCTCTCTATCTCTCTCTATCTCTCTCTATCTCTCTCTATCTATCTATCTATCTATCTCTCTCTCTCTCTCTATCTCTCTCTCTATCTCTCTCTATCTCTCTCTATCTCTCTCTATCTCTCTCTATCTCTCTCTATCTCTCTCTATCTCTCTCTATCTCTCTCTATCTCTCTCTATCTCTCTCTAT
>Ga0126342_10003783_pt1 | contig 25357 bp, 18 predicted proteins | sample Cyp1metagenome_FD_92528 | JGI IMG/M metagenome (GOLD analysis project Ga0126342, IMG submission 92528) | Coral microbial communities from Lord Howe Island, Old Settlement Bay, Australia - Cyphastrea 1 metagenome | ecosystem: Host-associated > Invertebrates > Cnidaria > Coral ... | reverse complement strand
TTCTATTGGGCTTCGAAACTGCTATGTGGCGCGTTTTTGGCAGGCCTTAAAAGCTTCAAAACTTCCGCAGCAGCTTTCGAAGGCCTTAGAACCTCACAACCTTCCGCAGCAGCTTTCGAAGGCATGCCGCTTGCTTGGCCATGGTACCTCCCTAGGCCTCACAAGCTGTTTCTCTTCAGCTTTGAAACTGGTATGTGGCACGTTTTGGGCAGGCCTTGAAAGCCTCAAAACCAAACAGCGGGCTTTCCCCTTCAAAACCTGCAAATTCCAGAAATCCCACATTTTTGAAGGAACTGGAAGGTCTAAGTATATATATATATATCTCTCTCTATGTGTGTGTGAATCTCCGCCGACCCCTCCCTTGCCCCCCCTTAATGGGGGGTCGGCGGCACCAGGGCATTAGCCCATTTATAACATACCAATCACACCCCAATCGATTTGTGTGGATGAATCCCACGTTCTTGTTGGTTGAAGCACCACAACATGGTGTGGATGCCGTAGGGCAAACCACTGGATTCACCAAGGTTTTTTGGTTGCTTGATACCACTATTTTCTTAAGTCACCATCACTAAAAACGCTCCACAACATCAATGTTTTTGATAAGCCAAAACTTCATTTTGTTGGTCAAAGCCGAGGTTTGGTAGTAAACTCTTTGCTTCTGGTGAAACAACCATAAATAAGATCATACCTCGAGTGTATCGCTCACTGTTGAGTAAAGTCACATGTCTTTTTTCTGCTGCAAAAATTATATTGTTCTAGGTCAAGAGCCAAGAGCCGATAGTAAGTTTCCAATTTATTCATGTATTCCCATAGCCCATATCATCATTTGTACAATCAACACACCCTCTGGTGAACTAACATAGCAATGGAAAATCACCATTTTTAATGGGAAAATCCACTATTTCTATGGCCATTTTCAATAGCTTTTTGTATGTTCACCAGGCCGGGTAATCTTCCATTCTGGGTTTGAATCAGCAATTAAAAGCCATAATTTCCCAACGAATCCATCCAAGTAATCCCCAAAAAGATAGAAATGGAACGACTCACTGCTTCTCTCATGATACATCCCATCAAATTCCGATACTGATTTTCCATCCCCATAAATCTGAAACCATGGTGGTTTATAGATGGTTTTCCCATTGAATATTGCCATATGTTGGGGGTAAATCAGTTAACCCCTCAAAAAAAAAATGTTGGTCAAATCTCATAATTTCAATGAAGTTGCGATCATTTCGGATATCCCCATTTAAAGTCGCAGTACCCTCTGGTTATTTAACATAGCTATTGAAAATGACCATTTATAGTGGATTTACCCATTGAAAATTGTGATGTTCCATAGTTATGTTAAAGTACCAGAGGGTATCCCCATTTAAAGTCGCAGTATATCAAAAAATATTACACAAAAACATCTGTTGACTCTGGATCCAATTGGTGTTTAATGAGATTATGATACTTTTGATCGGTAAATGGAGCTTTTGCAAGCATCTATACAATATTTTCATATGCACAATCTTTCGGGCACTGCTTGGTCCAGCTGGGTTTCTGGAATTCTCTATAAGTTTGTTGGTTAATGTGGAAACTTCATCATAAACAATCTGAGTAACAAACCATTTGCGGCTCATTTTACATCCCATCACTGGGGGCGGTTTACCACATTAAACCCCGTCAAATCCCACTTTTTTTCACCATCAAAATCCTATGAAAAATCACCATTTTTTGTCACCACTAAATCATCATTAGGCCCCATTCAATCACCATTAAATCATCATGAAACCCCAGTAAATGCCATTAAATCACCATAAACCGACAATTTATCACCATTAATCACAATAACGTATATAATGAAAATCACCATAAATCACGGGGTGAATGTCATTAAATCACCATAAACCACAATTTATCACCATTAATCACAATAACGTATATAATGAAAATCACCATAAATCACGGGTTGACTGCAATTTATCACTGATTAAATCACCACCAAAATCCCATTCAATCACCATCAAATCACCATCAAATCACCACTAAAAAATCCCATGAAATCATCATAAACCCTTAGATAATCCACAAAGTCACCATCAAAATCCATGAAAAACCGATTAAATCCATCAAAAACCCTAGTAATCATCATTAAATATCATTAAATCATCATAAACCCATATAAACCCTAGAGAATTTATCACCCAACCATCTCCCGGATTCATCCCCAAACCTCCAAGACCTCCAAGGGCCTGCTCCGCACTCAGCAGCGCCACATGTCGCTCGAGGCGTTGCCCCCGGAAGGAGCCGAAGGACGCGTTCGAAAACCTCGACGGCAGCGGCAGGCCAGGGCGGTGGAGAAACAACGGGGAAGGTCGTTAAGAAACAGGAAACCATGGAGTTTTCAAGGATTTTGATGGATTTTGTTCAGCGAAAATGATGAATCCTCAAGAACCTATTGATTTTTTCATGGAAATATCATTGAGATTTCCAATGGGGAAACTCAGATTTCAAGGATTTCTTTGGATGTTTCATGGAAAAGGACAGATTTTTTTAAGAAATAAATTATTTAAAACTGAGATTTCAAGAAACTAAACTATGAGATTATATATTGGGATTAACTAAGAAACTGGGGATAACTAATGGAAAATAAATAATGGAATTCACGAAAAGTGATGAATCATTCGTTGAAAAATGATATCTACGTTTCGAAAACGGTGGTTCAATCCAAAAACAGATTTTATTTGGCCAAACGTGCAGCAACGAGAATGGGATTGCAACAACAATCATGAAGAATTTTCAGTAAACAACAATTTTGGTTGTGGATCAACACTGACTAGGTGAATTGACCACCTGACTAGGTACGCCGCATGTCTTTGTATCAGACGAAGTATCCTCACAATTTCCGACAAACATAAACCCCACTTTACACATAATGAATGAATGATTCAGAATTGTGGGTTCTATGTTTGTTGTCGCATTCGTAGATGACATCCGCATTTTGGTCCATGGCAATTTGTTCATCAACTTTGGTTGACAAAATCCCCATGGATATGTTGAGATATCTCCGCACGTTGCCTGGCCAACCTCTTTGCTGGTGTAGTGACTCCTCCTCCATTTCAGGCATGTTTTTTTACACATAATTACATCATAATAATATCCTCTGGTAATCAAACATGGCTGGCTGGAAATCTCCTATAAATTGATGTTTAAATGGGAAAAACATCCATAAACTGTGGGTTTTCAATTGCCACGTTTGATTACCGGAGGGTACCCCAGTAACCTACTCAACACAAAATGTTCCTAATAATCGTGGCTAACCCACTGTTATTGATTGACTGAGCAATGTTCAAACAAACTGTCATTTCACCATACTGTTTGGTTAAGGACAAGATTTCCAGCTCATGGATGATGATAGGATAATGCAACCCCGGCCAAAAAAAACAAATCATCATTCACCAATAATATCACATACATCGCAATATCTATTGGTTCAAATGCATATAAATGATTGTTAGCCCCCCATGCAATCCCCTTCAATCATCAACCAACAGGTGTATCGTCGATAATATCAAATGATGATCATCAATGTGCTTCAGTATGTTAATCAACCCCCTAAAATAGTATCAGATACACTATACTATACCATACAATAGTAACCCCGATTAATAGTAACCCCTATTAACCCCTACCAATATTAACGCCTAACTATTAATTCCCCTATTAATAATACCACTATTAATAGTAAGCAAAGGAAGTTTAGAAGTCAAACTTCCGACAATATGGACAGATGGAAAAGCAGAGGCGGGAAGAGTCAGAAAAGAGAAGAGAAGAGAAGAGAAGAGAAGAGAGAAGATCAGAGGAGAGAAGATCAGAGGAGAGAAAGAGTCAGAAGAAAGAAGATCCAGGTGCGCGAAAAGGTAGGAAAGTCGCGAAACACTGTGTTTTTGTTAAATGATTTGTGGCTCTGGAGGGTCGAAAAGTAGGCTCGCTAAAGCGGCGGGTGCGGAGCAATCTGTCCAGATGAGAAATGAAAAATTGCACGCCGTTGTGGCACGAAGCGCATTTCGAAGTCAAAATGTACAAAGCACCTCAGCTTCGGAGCACTTTGGAAGTTGAGATGACGAAAAAGTGCGAGCCGTTGTGGCACGAAGCACATGTCGAAGTCAAAATGTACAAAACACACCACGTTCAGAACACTTTTGGAAGTTGAGATGTTGAAAAAGTGCACGCCGTTTATATCTCCAGCTCCGCTGACAGACTCTGTCAGACTCTGTCAGAAGAATTCGTCAATTCGTCCCTGGGAAAGCGCACTCCATCCACCTTGGCGGGGCATACAGGAAACTATGGTGTTGTTCCACCCCAAATATAGTAAATCTATCTAAAAATCACCAAAAAAAAACATACAATATATTCAGGGGAAGTGTAGTGAAAATTTGAAAAGTGAATTTATATGAAAACAATTTTCAAATACAGTGCCTCCAAATTGCTGTGCAATTTCCCGTTCGAATTCTGTGAAATTTGGGTTTCAGGCATGTACTGTTTATTATGGTCATCTGTAAATGTGATAAATGATAACATTCAATACTATTATATTAAATTATGTTTAAAACAAAATCAGTCATACCAATAGCTCTAACATGCTACAATAACAATCATAATAATGATAATAATAACAATAATAATAATATACATGCTAATTTTGAACAAGATCATGCCTTTGTGTGTGGATTTATTCTGCGTTCAACCCACATGCTCCATGGCCATGGTACGAAAAAAATTGGGATGGTGACGTGTCATGGGAGGCTCTAAAATGCGTCCAAGCTTTGTGTCCAAAATGAGATACCCTCTGGTAAACTAACGTAGCTATTGAAAATGACCATTAATAGTGGATTTTCCCATTAAAAATGGTGATTTTCAATAGTTACGTTAAATTACCAGAGGGTACTTGTAATTATCAATGGTAATTCAATGGTTGTGTATCAACCCAATCTCAAGAACTCCCCATTTTTTTTCATCACATGACGCGTTGGAACATCCACCAGCAATAGTTCGAGGGATTTTCCCAGCGAAAACCTCCATGGCTGGTTCGGGGATTTTCAAGCCACGTTTGATGACAGCAGATGGTTTTTTTTAACTGCCAGTATTTATTGTTAACCGGCTATTAACCCATCATTAACCCCCACTAATCGACCAACAATAACCCATCATCAATTAATTTAATGATAGTTGACCATTTATAAACCATTATCAACCCATCACTAACCCTCTTGGTAAACAGCCACATAACTATGAAAAATCACCATTTTCGATCCTGACACTATGTAAATAAATGAAACGTTGTGTATATATCCAAACATAGAAATAATATAGCTATAATATATATATATATATACATACGTATACAAACATATTACATATTTACAAACATATGAAATATATACTGACATATATGTATATACAATCATATACAGTACATATTGGGTCGTGACCAACCATTCACAACTTTAGAGATGACCCCAGCAACCCCTTTTGACCCCGTCAAAGGATCCCCACGGGGCGTAAAAAGGACACCCAATGATGCCATCGGTGCAGTGGTGTGTTCTTAGTTCTTTGAAGTTGGGGTAGACTTATGCTCGTCACTTAGGGGGCTGTCCAGGAGTTTCCTTGAAAAACCTCCGGTGAAAAATCGGGCGCAGAGGGGCTGGGGGGGGGCGCCCCCCCCCCTCTTGAACCGCAACTGCAGGAACCGGAGGTTTCAGCATGGACGCCGTTTTCTGGTGGCACTTTTTTCTGGTTCATCGCCCAAAAGTTGAGGCCACCTAGGTAAACCAAACTATTGCGAGACATTCAAAATTAAATCTCAACATAGTTGTTGGACACCCAGCAAGAGTTAGACAAGTAGTGTTCTACTTTCCTCCAGGTTGGACTAAGACTGGTGCATTTCCAATTGCAACAAATGATCACAATTTGCCGAAAAAGACTTTAGAAAAAAAACACACCATTTCGGGGCATACAATTTGCATCACAAGATTAAACCCCAATGGCTCCAGTTCCATCTGTGACTGAACATATCACCATACTTAACAGGGGTATATCACATGTCAATTTTACAGGAAAGCCCCATATTTAATGGGAAAATCGATGGTTTCCTGTAGATTTTCCCTTAAACCACTCCATTGAACATGTGGTGGTGTTCTTACAATCATGATACCTATGAATAAGCCCAACTGCACCCCCAAGGTATTGTGAGAGATGCGTGATGTCCCAAGGAATATAGTCCCTACTTTTTAGCGCAGGATCTTGCATGGTCACGAAGTGAGAAATACTCCCAACATTTGATCCCAGTGCTAGGGGCTTATAGGCTATAGCTCTGTTGCAAACCATTGAGTATACAGTGTAAAGAACATCTGATGTGTAAATAGTGTGTAATACAATACATGTCATGTATCACATGATGCCTGAAGTAAATATACATCTACTATGATATTGTATATACACTACATGTTTACAATAAATGATAAATGTATATGCATATATATATACATACATACACACACACACGCATACAGTGTAATCATGTGTGCAGTACTGTTGTCAAAAAAACAACTCCAGGCATTAGGCGGCTTTTTAGCGAGTCACCGTGTGGTGCAGCTGACATGGGAAACTGCTCGGTGGTTTCAAGCCATCCAGACAGGGCTCGGTGGTTTTCACCATATGAGACTTCGGGGATCTTCGGGGCAAAAACCATCCCCAAAATATCCCCAAGTATGGTTGAAACGTGTTGAAACACATGTTCGAAACCACCGAACAACAACCAAGTGGTCAATGTTTGACTTACCCTCTGGTAATTTAACATAGCTATTGAAAATGGCCATTTATAGTGGATTTGCCCATCAAAAATGGTGATTTTCCATAGTTGTGTTAGTTTCCCAGAGGGTAATCACCTCCAAAGCGGTTTTTGAAGCCCCCCAGCGCTCTGGAATTGAGCAGTGCCCCAGCTCCACTTACACCTGCGGATCCCATGTCCCAACTTATGGGGGCGCAAATTCCATTCAGATCACCACTGCAGCTGAATGCCTATGGTTTGTAATGTGGATGCGAAATCCTATGCTTGAAATCCTATAAATAATATTAAATAATGGGATGTTTACCACCTATCAACAAGTGCAGGATTTCGCTGGCGCATCCACAGTATGACATCCAGTCCCCAACTCTGACAGGCACGACACTCAAATCAGCCTACCGCCGGGCTGGCGTACCACGAAAACGTTAACGCTCTGGTGGCATTTCAGCCATCCCAAGCATCAAATGACTCAGTGGTGACAATCAAATTGTATCAATATGTAACCACTGAGTCATAATTGATTATCATAATTGATTATCATAATTGATGTCATAATTGACTGTCATAATTGATTGTCACTTATGTTAAATATGACAAATGAATACACATGACTTCAGCTATCCAAGATGTCACTTGATGTCATAATTGGGTCATAAACACACTCTACGATGATTTTGTTTAGTTGATTCTCACACGATTTATTCAAACCACTGTGTCCTTTGCTTAAACACAATTTCCGTGAACCACCTCCTAGTCTTTGTATAGAAATAAGGTCCTACGATTTTCCAGCGGTCACTATGGCCGCAGCTTGCTCACAGATTCGATTTCTCACAGCGTTCTGAAGCTGGTTGGTGGTTTCCATGAAACTAAAACATCCCAGCCCACAATGAAAGTCACTGGGGATCATCAACCTATCTTTGGACCAGAAGGATGTCAAATTATCCAAGTTGAAAACCACCAGCCATTTTTTTCGTCAGCTCAGGAACAAACCCTCCGTCACACAGACTACCACTTGGCGACAAAAGGGGCACTTCTGGTCCCTCCGAGCCTGACAAAAGATCTCCAAACCCTTTGGGCTAAGCCGCTAAGCCATTCTACCCAGTGTCTTTCAAAAATCATCTACCCCTTTAAAAATTGCCATTAACTCGGATCAATAACAAACCTTCATTTTCTCGGTGATATGTGTAATATATATATATATATACGTATATATGTATATATACACGTGTATATATATATATATATATACATATATCATTAATTATATCATTATACATCTATTGCAACTGATGATTCTGATGTGTCTTTGGGAGAGTTCCCTGACCCCATCATTCGTGGTGGTTTTTCACCGGCCGAGGTTTCGGTTGCTGGTTGCTGTGATTTACCCAGAGACAGATAGCCAATCGCCATTTGTGGGTCTCTGATAAAAATAGGGGATCCTCAAGTCACCACTTTCAATACTCAGTCATGGTTATCCATGACCCGGATTTTTGGGTACATGACTTAGGAACCCCCCCATTTACAAAACAAAACTAGTACTGAAATGTACTCAAGTGACCATCCAGGTGGTTTCCCAGGACAACATACTTCCCCCAGACTCGCCTGCTTCTGCCTGCACTCCCCACATAAAACGTGTCCGCAGGGTGCTAAGGCGATCATGGAGCGGTTCTCTTCGCAAAGTTGGCACCTCCCAAGGTAGCCTTTCAAGCGCTTCCTTAGAGCTGAAATCAATGCGTTGATTGATTATAATCCTTTCAATAAATTAAAAGTAATAGGCGGATATGAATATAGAAGTAATTAGTGATCTCATGGGAATATAATGGATACGTACATAATATATATATATATATATATATATTATAATATATATTTATTATATATATATATTATAATATATATTTATTATATATATATATTATATTATACATAATATATTATATATAATATATATATCTCTCTCACTGACAGTACGACTTTGGGGTGCTACCTCAAAATGGGGGATTACCCCGATCCCGACGCTTCTCATGGGGAAGATTTTCCATGGGATTTGATGGGATTTGCTGACCGACAAACCAATAGTTCCTGGTTGGTGGTTGAGCCACCCCTCTGAAAAATATGACTTCGTCAGTTGGGATGATGACATTCCAAACCACCAATCAGCTTCAAAATTATTTGTCTTTCTTGGCTCGTGACTGAGTCACCCCCAAAAAGATAAAACACATGACTCTTCCAGTAATTTCTCATTAATGAACACAAACTATAATCTATGTAAGTATCTGGTTGGTGGTTTCAACCAACCCCTCTGAAAAAAAAATATGACTTCGTCGATGGAAAATAAAAAATGTATGTTTGAAACCACCAACCATTAGTATTACCCTCTGGTAATTTAGCATAGCTATTGAAAATGACCATTTATAGTGGATTTTCCCATTGAAAATGGTGATTTTCCATAGTTATGTTAGTTTACCAGAGGGTATGATAACCATAACAGACTATTCCCCACATAATCTTTCACTGTAGGTTCACCGTTGGGGACTTGATCGACTTGATCATCTTGATCATCTTCCCAGGGTGGACCCTGCTTCGACGTTCCCCTTATCCAACGCGGGGATATAAATTGGGGGTCATGAACAAACATGAAGACTATACATGAATACCCTCTGGTAAACTAACATAAACTAACATAACGAACTGGAAAATCACCATCTTTAATGGGACAACTCACTATTTCAATGGCCATTTTCAATAGCTATGTTAGTCATTGTTAGTTTACCAGAGGGTAAATAAATGAATACATAAGCATTGCCAATCAGCCAGATCCCCTGCAAAAAATGACAAATTCTTTGCTGGGACATGTAGATATTCCCATGTAAGATTGACCTAGTAAACACGAAGAAATGTATTGTATGTGTGTGTATGTATGTATGTAATATATATATATACAGTATTACATTATTTTCCCGGCAGATTCCCACATGGATTAGCCTTAAGGGAAAAAAAACAGCATCATCTGGGTTTGTCAAAAATCGGGTACCCCGAAGTCAAGTAACAATAAATTGACATGGCAGAAAAATGAGGCTCCACCGTTTGGCTTTGTCTGAAATTGAATACAGTACCCCTAAATCCATCTAAATCCCATGGTTGATGATCATTTTCCCCATGAAATGTCAATTTTATGGGTATACCTCATGTTCACACCCAAAATCATATTGGTTCAATAACCCATGATATCACCATACTATCATTGGCATTCCGGTTTACCCCCTGTACAAACCCATCGACTTAGCCAGGAGTTCGCTGCGGGTTCTGCCGTGGTCGATATCGCAATTCGCGAAACCAACTTCCACGAGACTTCAGTGCGGAAACACACCTGGCGCCAAGGTACCAATAATGTCCTTTTTGGTCAAAATAGAGGGGCCGGGGGCTGGTTAATCCCATCTATCATGATTTACCTGTTGTTAAAGGGGTTTGAAGATTTCTTCAAACCCCTCCAATAAACAACCAATGGGAAAAGGACATCTATGCAAGGTACAAAGCTTTCATTCTTCGCGTCTATTTGGGAAGGGGTCGGGACTTGGTTCGCACTGAACGCACATCATTGTTACCCTCCAGTAAACTAACATAGCTATGGAAAATTACCATTTTCAACAGGTAACTCAACTATAAATCACCCAATTTCTATAGCTATGTTAGTTTACCAAAGGGTAATATTATATTTACACAGTAGACTGTAAACTATTCGAATTTGTCATGATTTGTCCAAAAATAGGTTGTCATTTCCTGCACTAAAACGCTATTTGCGGGGAAGGGGGCGTACCCCATTTTCAGACCCAAAATCCTATTGCTGGTTACAGTATATATCCATAATTTTATCTGAATATCCCATAATATCCCCATCATGTCACCATCCATAGATTCCATAGATTGCTTCGGTATGCTTTCGTTGATCCCCCATTTCTTGATTTCACCAGACACCCATCAGGTACACTCTGGTCGTTTACAGTTTGCGAACTGGAACAACTATTTTCCGTGGCTAAATCAACGAACTAAATATCTAAATGGGCCATATTTTCTATAGCAAACTGTTAGTTTACCAGGTCCCACACCACCATGTCTCACCTCTCCAGGTCTCAAATGGCTGATGTCCGCAGGACTTGCTGCGGCCACGCTTACTCGGTTGAAACCCAAACCACGCAGATGTTGATCCAACAGCTTCTTCGCCAGGCCACCTGGTGAACTACCCGAAGATCAGCAAAAAATCTGCTAATTACCATCAAACATGTTGGTGTGGCCATCAGAAATGATGCTTTTGCCATCAAAAAATGGTGTAGTGCCATGAAAACTGTTGGTGTTACCAACCAATATTGTGGTTTTGCCATCACAAATCATATGGCTTTTACCGTTGAAACTTATGGTTTTCTGGTAAAAAGTGGTGCGTTGTGGTTTCGCCGTCAAAAATATTCAACAATTGTGGTTCTAATCCTCCAGGAAAATATGAGTTTTACCATCAAATTTGCGGCTTAACAGAAGTCAATGGGGATCATCATCCGATGTCTCGGTTTGGAAGAAAATCTATGGAACAAATCTGGTTGGTGGTATACCTACCCCGCTGAAAAACATGTTGGGATTATCACTATTCCCAATATATGGAAAAATAAAACATGTTCCAAACCACCAATCAGTTGTAATTTGTCCCTAAATCCAATCCAGCAACCTTCCAGGGATAACCCCCCCACAAATAAGTGGTTTCATGCCCTACAGGATGGTGCCTTCCAGTTATGTTTGGTTTATAAACCCTATGAATACTATAGTTGTATCTGCCATAAACCATAGAATTCAGCCATTTATAAGGCAACTTAGCTATCTTGGGGGCCCCATCCTGTACATCCACCATGGTTTCGTTTGGTGTTTCATATTTCCCGGGGGAAAGGGATTCGACCCAGTCATACCACGCCATACCCAGCCACGGTTTCCTTTCCGTGCTTCCTCACACACGGTGGTCACGCAGCTGTAGTCGTAGTGGCCCTGCGCACTGGCGCGAATGCAGCGCTCCTTGATGCGATCCAGCATTTCTGCGGCCTGAATGCTGAGGAAAAGTGCGATATTGTTTGCAGAAAAGATGGCAAACATATTGGAAAATTGGGGAACATATGAAAACAAAAACTTGGGGATCGTTTCATGATGAAAAACATGTTTTTTTCAACTTGTTTCCCATATCGTTATGTTAACTTACTGGGGATCATGGTGACAATCATTGAACTGGGGATGATTATTGAGCATTGAGGACAATCAACAGGTTTCATGGGTAGATAACAGTATCTATAGAGTAAATAGGTAATTCCCCATAGCTATGTATGTCAAATACCAAGGGTACAAAACAGCCAGGGTTTACCCAGAACCCTGGAATGTTTCGCCATGTTCGACCTACACACCGCCTTCTGGGGATGGGTCAAAATCGGTGGCCATAGGGGAAGAACCATCAAGCACCAGCTATGACCGACAAAGGGTACCGACAAGGTGGGTACCAACATTTTGACCAACCACATGAATGATGTAGTAAACCCAAAACTATGAACCATCCCCAAGTTCAGTTGCTAAGTCAACAAGCTATCCCCGGAGCTTCGCTATTGGCTGCCTATACTCGGGTGAACCAGTAAGTTGTGCAAACAACGATAAATTCCCCAAATGGTTACCTCCCCCATAACAATACCATACCAATACCAATGTATATCAAATGTAAAAGTCCCGTCTCTGCCACCCATTGTCCCATTCTTTTTTTAGTGATTACCTACAGAATCTATCAACATTCCACCATTCCAATGCTTCGCCCAAAAACAAAACAGGTGGAGGCCTCGTGATGATGATAACACTAAATGGAAAAGAACATAGACAAACTGATGGCCATAATATTCACAATTACACTGACAGTAATAGTAGCCATAATAATAATAATACCAATAAAAAAGGAATAACCATGATAAATGAAAATAATAATAGTAACGATAAGAAGAATAAAGACAATAGCGTAACAATACCAGTTGAAAACAAACATATATATAATATATAATATACCATACCCTCCAGTAACCTAACAGTTGCAATGGAATTTCTGGTCTTTTTGTGTTTTGATTTAGCTATCAAAAAGTGTTTCAGCAAACGGCTACCAGTTACTGGTACCATCTGGTTATTTAACATAGCCATGGGAAATCACCATTTTCAATAGCTAAATCATTGTATATCATCTATAAATGGGCCATTTTCCATGGCTATGTTAAATAGCCAGAGGGTACCCCATTCATGCCAGGCATCCCAGGCTTGTATCTCCAGCGCTTCCTGGGCCTCCAACTTCTTCTCGAAGTCATCGGCTTTTCGGGCCAAGCTCTGCGCGAAGGTCATGGCGGCCGCGCGGAGCAGATGCAGTGAGTTTCGGTTTCACTGGATGGCTTGAAGGATTTGGTTTCTGGAAACCATAGGAATTCTCAATATCGAAGGTTTTATAAGCATTTAAGAGGAAGCAAGCATAACAATCTACATTAAATGTTTTTGGTTCCTGAGTTTTGTTCCCTTAAACCAGCCGCAATGGCTACAGGTTGAGGCACCGTCGGCCTGGGGCTGCTGGCGAAGATGTTCCTGGAAATATATGGACTGCTGAAATATCAATGGTATTCAATGGTGATTTAACATCGGAATCGATAAATGGTGATTCAATGTGATTTGACTTGATTTAACAATAAACATTTGAGCAGTGTTCAAAATCCCTCTGTCTTTCCATTGTACTGGTTGGTTTTTTTCGGGATTCCCCGTTCTTGGATTACTATAATTCCCAATTAATATGAAGGGTAGTATAATCCGCTATCATCAACCAACCAAGGTTTTGAACACTGCTCAGTTGGGATAACACTGTCCATTTACCCTTGCAGTAATCAAACATGGCAGTTGATCCTCCTCGGAAACTCATCGAACTATTGCTGGTGGATTTTCCAGCAAGCCATGGAGCATTTTTTACTAGAGGGTAGGCGTTTTGTGAGAAATCGGAAAATATATGAAAATATCTCAAACATGTCAAACGCATTGAAAAGCAAAGAACTGTATAGAACTGTTATGTATTTGTCCCAGCTTGCACGAAATGTGAAGGCTGCACCGAAGTAAGCAGCACCTTTGAAACCTGCCGCTATGATATCCCATGGTCTAACTGGGAGAAAAATGGGCACCTGGGACCCCTATGTTACGGTGGCCGATGCCACCCCAAGGGTCTGAAAGGTTTAGAGGATCGTTTTTCGTATAATCAAAGTGCAATCTGAGTATAACAGAACAATATTCTGCGATTGTAGCAATTCTCTGTAATATTACTTTTTACATCTTTTTACATATGTTCAACATATATTTACCTATAAAACTAACATGATGGGTGCAAATACCCTGAATTTTAAGGACCAACAGTTGCTCTTCTAATCTTCAGTGCAGGTGCGGTGCGCGCGCGCATCTTCTCAACATGATCTGACTTCTCTCTCTGGGTCTTTAAGCACTTTGGTATGGGTCAAAAATTAGGTACTGTAATATCAGTTGATCTATCTTATCTATCTTAATTCCAATGAGTATTCAAGAATCAACACTTAAGATAGATCAACTGATATAATCTATATATATATCATACATGTACGACCTTACATTTAACATAGTTTTCAACATGTGGCTGGTTTCCTTAAACACAAGTAACAGCTTTTGCAACCACTGAGACGTCCATCTGCGGCTTGTCCAGCTGCTGCTGTTTTTTTGGTCACTCCTCGCCCATTGCATGAATCAGATCACGCAATGTGACGGAAAAGGAGACCAAACCACCAACGACCTGTTGACGTCGGTGGCTGCGGAAACCATCGTCCCATTTCCGAAATGGAGATATCATAGGGATTCAACCTACAGATTTTTTTTCAGTGAGAATCTGGTTGGTGGTTTTTCGCCCCCACTGAAAAATGATGGACTTCGTCAGTTGGGATAATGACATTCCCAACTGAATGGAAAAATAAAAAATGTTCCAAACCACCAACCAGGAATAGAATGGTGATTCTGCCAGAAACGAAACTTCACTGGAAAGGATTTAAGGATTTTAAGAGAAGATCTACTCTTGAAAACATGGTGGCTTTACCCCAAATGATTTCCCAAATCCATTCAGCATCACCCAGTGACGGAAAACAATGTGAGGTCGTTAAAAAAATCATCCAGATATACAATATAGATATATCATGATTTTCCGAGAAATGGAAAAAACACCACTTAGTGCCGGGATTTCCAAGTGTCGTGTTACCCCACCGTATTTCGAACACATCGCCGAAGAACCCATCGAAGCCGCGATCAGATACGAAAAAAGTCATCCCATCCAAGAGGCCGTATATATATACGTATGTATATATATATATATAGATAATGTGTCCTCCATCATTTCCAAATTTCCAATTGTTCTATGTACATTGTGGTTTGCTACAACCCAAAATAAAAAATCTGCCTAGCAATCCAAAAAAAAACAAAGTAAGAAACATAAGAAACACCAGGAGGTGAGTTCGATGATATTTTGCTACGCTGCTACGTAGTTCATCATATTTCCCACTTTCCTATCTGTACTTTGGGGTTACTTTAACATTCAAGAGGTTGCTACAGAAAATCATGGGTCTTATCATTTTCAATAGGTGGGTTTCTCTGAAACTAGTGTACCCATGTGTACCCCTAGATCCATTGTTTTATCGTTCAATCATCTTACTGTTGCTAAGCAGGGAATTTTCGGGAATGATCCACTGGCTAACTATCAATAATCATCCCAGCAACCCCCAGCAACCCGTCCATTCCCTACTAATTAAGCACCAGTAAGTCATAATTTTCCCAGCATTTTCCCAGCATAAAACAGCCATTCCTTGTGGCATCCCAACAACCCTTCCATGGCTTCCATGGCGTCCTAAGATCGATCGCCAGGTGGCTCCAAATGCGATGATGGACAGATCCTTCACGTCTCCGCCTGAAGGGGATGAAGACGTGGGGATTTCATAGGACTTCAGCATGGGATTCAGTGTGTTTCTGGTTGGTGGTATACCGACCCCTCTGAAAAATATCAAAGTCAATTAAAAATGATGACATTCCCAATATGATGGGAAAGTCATAAAAGTCATGTTCCAAACCACCAACCAGGAATAGAATGGTGATTCCAACCCCTATCTACCAGGGTCTATGTTAATTTACTGGAGGGTAAGTGTGTTTTAATGGAGGTTCATATGACTTTTGACTAACCGTCTTATGGCAAAATGATGCAAGATGCTGATGTTATGGGATGTCATCAGGATAACTATGGTCGAATGGAGATGGAACCATGAATTGGGGATAGATGCTGGGATATGGTTAGACATATTGGAAAATAATGGGGTGCATCGCAGTTGCTAGGTTGTTATCACGTAATCCATATATGTTATTTGCGTACATTCGAATCATTCGATATATAACTGGCTTACAATATCTGGTTGGTGGTTTCAACCCCTTTGAAAAATATTAGTCAGTCGGGATGATTATTCCGAATAATTATATGGAAGAATAAAAAAGGTTCCAAACCACCAACCAGATATGGTGACTGGGATGCCCTCCAGTTGTAAAGAGGGGATTTCATCCCGCTGAAAACCCTATGCTCGTTCTGCTCGTTTATCATCAGTGATATGCTTGAGCGCTGAACACAAAACATGTAACAATTACACACCAACTAGCCATTGGTGGTTATGTTTGGTTGCATTTACATATCCGAACCAAGAAAAAACACACATTTATCATCATTTATCCCATATTCTTGGTGGTTAAATCAGGTGCATTTCCCCTGGTTTCAACCACCCATGCTGCGTTTTTCTCGAAAAGCGTTTTGCGCCAGACGCAGCAGCCCTTGAAGCTCCTGGAGGGTTTTTTTTCGCACATGTGGGATCTACAAGCCACGATAGGTTTACAAAAAGCATAAAAGCATTTAATGTTTGGATGATTTGGGGGTACCCGCCATGACTTAGGAAACCTCCATATAACTATAGTTAATGGGCTTTTATAATTCAACTTAGCTATCGTTGAAGGGCCTCACATTGTACTAAAAATGCTGATTTGATGGGAATATAATGGGATATAAAATTGTGATTGGAGCAGTGCTCAAAACCCATGTTACTTGATTACAGGGAGTTGTACTATCCAATAATTATATTGATATATATATACACATATATATAACTTAACTATAAATACATATATATATAATTAAAATATATACTCATATAAAAGATATTAAGAGGATTATCATCATCCATTACGGGAAATCCGTTCTTAACAACCCCTATGTTTAGGGATGACACAAGGTCTTGTTTACACTGTTCATTTAACCTGCCAAGCTGTGGATTTAGTATGATTTAGTTACCTCAGGAGGTTGATGTCATTACTTTAAGGGCTGGGTTTATGGTAATATCGCAGTAGCTAATGTTTCCATGTATATAACTCCAACAAAACTGAAAGGCACCGGCACTATCTTCTAGAATCAAAACTGGGGCCACATGTTGGGGCCTAACTGTGGGTTGTTTTTCTATTTGGAGTCTTTGACAATTCTGGCCTTAAGCTTCTTTAGGGGCTTTCCAAAAAACTATACGTTACAAAAACGATGAGATGACAACAGAACCAATCAGAAACCAAACGAAATCAACTGACATCGATCCAAATCGCATGCCTTGGGAACCATGTCAGGACAAAAAAAATACTATTTGGGGGTTGTCACTTTCTTGGGCGGCCGAGTTCAATCCATATATTATATGCAGATCAACAAGACAAGAAAAAAACAAAACAGACCTACTCATCACTTGTTTTGTTATAACACACATTAGATGTCATGGTTTACTAAACTAATGTGCTACTTTACTAAAAGCAATGGGGGGTAGTAACTACTCTTGTAGACTGCGACACTGATCCCTCTGGCCGATCGTCTCCAGCTCTACAGCTGGTTGTCTATGGAAAATGGCCTAAAATTGCCCATTTATAAATGAGTTATCTAGGAAAAAAAGTTATTTAAAAAAAATAGTTGAAAATACACAGGTGCTGATCTTCCATAGCTATGTTAAATTACAAGAGGATGAATCTGTTGCTTTGGATTTTGTTGAAGAACATTTAAGAGGTATTCGCTGGAGTTGTTTTTTCGAGACGAAACATTCAGTCTTTGTTTACTATATAACTAACAACAAAAAAATTATGGTGGTTTCCCCAAACAACCGTTTGGTGCCCCAGTTCGTTAGCTAAATTGGATTCAATTGGTAAGAATAAGTCCAATAACTTGGGTGTGTACTAAATATATCTATACTTAATGGAGTTATAAACCAACTAACAAAAAACCATTTGTATTCCTTTGTTGTGTAGGGATTCTTCACGAAATCAGTGAGTTTGCTCAGGTATTGGAAGCAAATTTGGGGGATATCAGTAGAGTTTATATGTTTTGATCAAAAAGAGGATATAACTAAGCTTGAACAATGGCATAGTGGGATATATAAGGCTTAATTATAAGAGATTGGATGGTCCAAAACCTGATTTATCGATATGTTGAGAAGATGAACATCCATAAATCCCAGTGATTTGGGATAAAAATGCATGGGAACACCAGGGTCTTGACCTGTTGGCCTTATCCCCGGTATGTAAAAATGGCGGTTGAAGTAGGAATTAATTGACGTTTGGGTAAAAATGGTGACAAAATTCATGGGATTTCATGGCTTTCCTTCTGGATATTTTTCACATCGCCAGGAAGCTATGGCCCATTTGCCTATTGAAAATGGTGAAAAAATCCTCAGCTCGCGTCGCCGGACTCAAGGACCATCCGGGTCACGTGGGTCGCGCCACCAGTCCCCCCAATGATTTCGATGGATATCGTGGGAGATTTTTCTTTGACCAGCCTGGATTGAGGATACCCTCTGGTAAACATACAAAAAACGATGGAAAATCACCATTTTTCATGGGAAAATTCACTATAAATGGGGATTTTCCATAGTTATGTTAAATTACCAGAGGGTATCTGAGGGAATTTTTTACCCAAAAAAATAACTAAAATCTCCAGGGCTTCCAGCCCACCTGCATGGATGTCTCCGATTGCATCCAGTCCCATCGCAATTCCTCCAAGGAAATCTCCTCGAAGCGGGTCCGTCGGAAAAACTCTTAAGGTGAAACTCAGGAAACGAGACAATTTTTTCCCCAACATTTTGGGGAGTGTAAAAATCCCTGAAATTCCAAGTAGGACCTTCCTTAACGCTGAAGGAAAGTTCTTCTTCACTATTGATTTGGATTGTGACTCCATGGTATCCCATGAATCCCTGGGTTGTTACACCAAAAATACCTGGAAAAATACAGTCATGAAATTTATGGATCTTCATCCCCCGAAATATGCTTCTATAAATCAACTGGTTTACCTGCCGTTTGGAGGCACAACAAGTACAGAAATATGTATTATATATTATATATGTATATATCCTATAAATCCAACAATTATACTGGTTGGTGGTTTCAACCCCTCTGAAAAATATGCTCGTCAGTTGGGATGATTATTCCCAATATATGGGAAAATAAAATTCATGTTCCAAACCACCAATCCGTATAGATCCGTATAGTATAGTAGTTATAAACCACCTCAGCCAACGAACTGGAGCACCACCTTGCATGATATCCCCATGGAATTGTCGTCCTCCTGCAGTCTGTCATCGGCACCTGGCCCTGACGCTTAGCCGCTAAGTCAACAGATGGCTTGATAGGAATTCTGAATATCATGGGATTTGAATGGGATTCCATGTAATTGAATAGGGAAAGCTGAAATGATCAAAACTCACACTTAGTTGAACTTAACCATAGTGAGACTTGACCAGCAAATATGGGCTATTAATCGAATTAATTTGCCCCCAAACTATGGCCCTGAGCAATGGGAAGATCATCTGGAAATGGCTATATTTCGGGGTCTAACCAACAAAAAGGTGGATTTTAAACCAACCATTTTGTCGGGATAAAGTAGAATTTAATGGGATATAGAATCAACATGAATCAACCAGGGGGATGTATGATGTATGGCTTTGTCCAAGCATTGGGGATGATCCTGGGCTTCGAAGTTTGGACACCCTGAAAAAAATCGCTACCCAGGTAGTACCGGGTACCCCCAATTCCCCTGGTTGATCATCATATTCCTATAAAAATATCATAAAATATCTATGTGGGGTCATCTTCCAGCGGTTTTTGGACAATATCCATGGTCCATGGATATCAGTCAAGATAATTTTTGTGATAGCCTCCAGTAAACAAACACAGTTTCTCAGTTATGGAAAATCACCATTTTTTTCCATAGCTGTGTGAAATTACCAAAGGGTATTGCGTATCTGGGCCCCTTGTCTGCTTGAACATCATCGTTCGGACTTCACCCAGGCTGTTCTTGTCTGATGAACCCCTTTTTCTTCGCCCGGTCAAATCATTTTATGTTTGGTTCGCTACATATGCATGATTGAATTCTATATCGGTCTTTCGGTTAATTCAAGATACCCACAACATATCCCATCATTGCTTGTTCCGGGTGCGCTTCGATCCATTTTATGGGATAATACCGCAGCATATCCCATAGTTTGGTTTCATCATTACCAACATACTGGGTATCTCAGATCATCTCTCTGTGTTTGAGCAGCATCCCAGCACACTAGGAGTCAAACCTGTCTAGGAAAACACTATCATTTTTCAAGGGAACCTCATCTTCAAACGGTGATTGTGTTCATTTCAATGGATCTGCACAGGATGGTGCCCCCCAGTTTTCTGTTTGTTGGCTTAGAAACTTAGAAACCCCATTAACTATAGCTATATCTACCACAAACATCCATAAACCATAGTTAAGCCACTTATATGTCAACTGAACGCTATCTTGGTGGCCCCATCCTGCAGGAATTCTGGGACCATGTCCATGTGTGATTGCCAAACCATGGATGGCTATGGGTCAAAACCCTGGTACCCTGGGTACCCTCTGGTAAACTAACATAACTATGGAAATTCACCATTTTTTATGGGTAAATCCATTATCAATGGCCATTTTCAATAGCTATGTTGACATAACCAGAGGGTACCTTAAAATAGCTTGCTAATGGATGTTCTTCCCCCATTCATATGGTAATAGTAACTTAGCCCATCCCCAGATCACACCCTGGCCTTCGTCTGTGCTCTCGATATTGCTCCAATCCTCCATATCGCCTGCGCTGACGGCCAGGAAGGTCACTTCCCGGTACGGTACTCTCATCCCAAGTGTGCTGGGGTTTTATGGCGTTCGCCCCAAATCTGGTACCCTCTGGTAAACTAACATAGCTATTGAACATGGCCCATTTATAGTTGATTTACCCATTAAACAAAGGTGATGTTCAATAGCTATGTTAAATTACCAGAGGGTATTTTGATCCAAGCCAAATTTGTTTTTTGCAAGGACTAGCACAACTTTAGGCTCGCGCATCCGGTCAGCAGCTTTGGTGATGAGAGTTCCAACCCCAGAACTATGATCGTCAACCGGGGCGGATATCGAAATGTATCCCACATTGTGCTGCAAAACCAATTGAAACCACCAACCAGCTATCCCCATTTCGGCTCGCCTTCTTGCCTCTACGAGTACCATCCAGTTTTTGTCAATATTTGGAGTTGTGTGAAAGTTTGAACTCTAAAATCCAAAGCTTTGTCCTTTTTCTTGAGATGACAAGTTCTAGGGTCTCCGCCTTTTGAGGCACAGTTTGATGGGGCTTGAGTTTGATGGGGTTTCTGCATAATCCTAGTTAACCACTGGTGAAATCCTTGTAAAACCCTGTTAAATCCTGGTTAAATCATCATTGAACTATTCACGATTGGTGGTTTAGTTTAACTCAACTATTAATCACCCATTTATAGTGTGGGATTAATCGTTAAACTACTAATGATGATAGTTTAACTATTAATAATGAAATTAATCATTATTCCTGGAATATTAACCCACTATTCAAACCACTATTATAATAATAGGCTCAACCAATTCAAACCCACCAACACGCCTCGCTGGCGCAGCCCTTGGAGCTCTCGAAGCATCTGGCGGAGCTCCTCCATCTGCGCCGCCTGCGATGACAAGGCGAACGCTTCGCGGTGAAATGTTCAGGGAAAAAAGGAGGACAAAAAGGGGGACGTTGATGTGGAAAACAAGTGGAAAAGGTGAAAAATACATAGAAAATCATGGTAAACCATGGAAAATACCACGGACAATGAGTGTTCACATGTTGTGAGCATCATGAACAAATACATGAACATAGTTGAAAATCAGTGAAAATAATGGAAAAGAAGTGTTTTTTTAAATGACATATCATAGTGATGAAAAGATGTGATAGAATATGGGATTTGATTGGACATATCAACGATATGATATGACATGATATGACATTAATAAGTCCCAAAAAGAATAGTATATGCTATCCCTCAATTTGTGGCATCTTAAAATGGATGATGGATTTGTTCAAACCTTAAGAGGTGACCAAGCAAGGTGAGGCCCCCTATAATTATGTGGTCTTAGAGTGATATCCTACTCAACCGATAGTTAAATCATGTTAAAATCCCATGAAAATTATAGTTGATTGATACATGTTTATATATGTTTATATATATGTATATATATGTTTATATATGTTTATATATGTTCATGTATGTTTATATAATATGTTTATATATGTTTATATATGTTCATATATGTTCAAATATGTTTATATATGTTTATATATGTTCATATATTTTCATATATGTTTATATATGTTTATATATGCTTATATATGTTTATATACTAACTAGTGACCTAGTGTTAAAGCAAAATAAGTATCAGTTGTAGTTGTATCCCCCTAATCTAATTCTCCTGCGCAAGCTTTGCGCCTGCTTCAACGCAGGAAGATCTCCTGCGTTGAAGGATATCCCCATTGTTTGCTGGTCAAATAAGTTTAAGATATTTTTAGAATCACCCTAGAAATCATAAATAGACCTATAGAAATATATACATAGAATCAGCGTTTGCTTGAATCTGAAAAATATAAACTTCAGTAGAAATCATCCTAAATATTCAAGATTATTCTGATATCAACCTAGCAACATTTTCTAGGTTTTAATGGTTGGAAAACATCTTTTTTGTCCCATCCTAAATCCACATTCCACAAGTCACCGAGGCAGCCCTGTCAAATCCCTTGATTCGCTGCCTCCGCAGTCAAAGAATCTCCCTGCGCTGTGCGGACCGTGGGGATGGGAAATCCACGGATGGAATTTTTTCAGGGTTTTTTCCATGGATTTCATCAACACGAATGGAGATTTCATGGGAAAACTATGGAAAACTATGGAAAACTACGGAAAACTATGGAAAACTATGGAAACTATATAAAATTATGGAAAACTATGGAAAACTATGGAAAACTATGGAAAACTATGGAAAACTATGGAAAACATGGAAAACTGGTGTCCTTTCCCAATCGAAATGCGAACAAATCCTGCGGGAGATGGAGCGATACCCTCCAGTGGCATAGGAAATCCACCATTTGCAGATCATTTTCGAAAATCATCCATCCATTTTCCATAGTGAGTTTTCCCATTAAAAATTGTGAAAATGACCAGTTATAGTGAGTTTTCCCATTCAAAATGGTGATTTTCCATAGTGTTTTGTTGGTTTACCAGAGGGTACTCCATCGCTGAATCGCAGCACACGGCTTTGTTTCCAGGGATGAACATGGGATAGTGCTCACGACGTTCCATGCCCTTAAGCTGCGTTTGTGATACAGTTTTCAAGTTCGTAGATACGTTCGCAATCCCCACTAAACCAGATTGTATAACACCCTTGCTAACCATGATTTCTGAGTTCAATCCCTTCTTCTATTGGTCAAGACAGGTTTTATCTCCATTTTTGCAGGCTTCACTACTTGCATGGGTATAACGGCAAGACTAGCAATAACATGCAACAGCTACAAGGTGAGGCACTGATAAACTGATTTAAAAACACATTAACATCCATTGGCTATAGTCATACATTCCCAGCCAAACATCAACCAAGTTATGTGGCTCAACTTCGCCATCGGACCTCACCTACATATGTAACTGGGGATATGGCTACATCCAGCGTGGCCTTTGGCACGAACTTGAAGCGTGCCTAGGTGCCAGTGTCCAAAGAATGGTCCGTGTCGGCTGTTTAAAACTTATATTATATATAGTACAATATATATATATATATATAATTATATTTATATATATAATTATATATATAATTATATATATATATATTCTGGCAGTATATGTTCATATAGAATATCTGGATATCTGCATATCTCGCGGAAAAATGTTGCCGGTTCCAGTCGTTTGAAAAACAGCTGGGTGTGGCAGAAACATGGAGCAACCACAGTTCCAAAGGATTATCATGATGTTCCCATTACACTCTGGTAAGTTAACCTAGCTATCAGCTATGGAAATGGCACATTTATAGATGATGTACATTCAACAATTGTGATTTTCATGCGTTGTCCATAGTTATGCTAAAATACCAAAGGGTAAAATTTGAGGCAGTTCTTTTTTTTGGGAGACAATATGATTGATCTGACCTCCCTACTTGAAGATCAAATGCACCAGATAAGGGACCCCAACAAATGAACACATCCACTTCTGAACAACAGGTTCTCTAGACTCTAGATGGTATTTGGTCCATTTCAACCCCAAAACTAGGACTTAAATCTGTTGTTCCTGTTCATTTTAATTCCCCAAAGATAGAACATAAGAAATTCCCACACATGGATCCAGATTCAATATCAACTGGAAGTATGACCCCCTGAATGTGACCATGATCGAAAGGCTGCTAAGCGTGGTGAGGCACCTGTGCAGGCGAACTTCACAAATGAGGGACGTACGAAGTATGGCTGTCAACCACCTACAGTACCAACTTCCAACATCGCATTGTGTTCTCTACATACAGTGTGTGTGTATATATAATTTATCGAAGGAAGTTTAGAAGTCAAACTTCCGACAATATGGACAGATGAAAAGCAGAGATGGGAAGAGGCAGAGAGAAGATAAGAGTAGAAGAGATCAGATCAGAGAAGAAAGAAAGAAGATGCAGATGCGCGAAAAGGTAGGAATGTCGCGAAACACTCCGTTTTTCCAATGATTTGTGGCTCCGGAGGGTCGAAAAGTAGGCTCGCTAGAGCGGCGGGTGCGGAGCCAACTGGCCAGATGAGAGATGAAAAATTGCACGCCGTTGTGGCGCGAAGTCAAAATGTACAAAAGACACCAGCTCCGGACCACCGTTGGAAGTTGCGATTTTGAAAAAGTGCACGCCGTTGTGGCGCGAAGCACATTTCGAAGTCAACATGTTAAAAACACACCAGCTTCGGACCACTTTTGGACGTTGCGATGTCGAAAAAGTGCACGCCGTTGTTGCGCGAAGCACATTTCGAAGTCAAAATGTTAAAAGCACCAAGGGGTTCGGACCACTTTTGGAAGTTGAGATGTCGA
>Ga0126342_10003782_pt1 | contig 25357 bp, 18 predicted proteins | sample Cyp1metagenome_FD_92528 | JGI IMG/M metagenome (GOLD analysis project Ga0126342, IMG submission 92528) | Coral microbial communities from Lord Howe Island, Old Settlement Bay, Australia - Cyphastrea 1 metagenome | ecosystem: Host-associated > Invertebrates > Cnidaria > Coral ... | reverse complement strand
TCTGGTAATTTGACATAGCTATTGAAAATGGCCATAGAAATAGTGAGTTTTCCCATTAAGAATGGTGATTTTCCATAGTTTTTTGTATGTTTACCAGAGGGTACCCTCTGGTAATTTGACATAATGTCAACCCCGGATTTTGCTAAACCATGGTGTATAAAAATAAGGGGGTACCCTCCATATAGTCACAATATGGTACATAAATGGTACCCTCCCAATTAAACAGCCTAGGGGTTTATTGATCCAGGGTTGACATTAACTATGGAACATCACCATGTTCAATAGGCACCAATGAATCAATAGCTAAATCATCTAATTATAATTCCCAAAAAATATAAGTGGCTTACTCTAGTTTACCAGAGGGATCCAGAGGGTATCTATCAAGGAAATCCGGAAACAGAGTTCCCGTCAAAATCCTTTACAGTAGTTGCTATTGTTATGGTTATCGCTTTTGCGGGGCGCTATCGCTTTCCAGGGTTTTGTGGAAATCAGCATATTCGAGATCCAACTTGAAGCCAAGATCCATTCCTAAAGAGGCTCGGAAATGGATCGAGGAGTTGTTTTGTTGGTTTCAGGTGCTTCGGCAAAACTTCCCGTTCCCTTCATTTTGCATTAATTTGTGTGCATCTTCCTTCATTTTCCTTTGATTTGCATGCATCTTCCTTTTATTTTGCAGTCATTTCCTTTCATTCTCCTTTCACGTTCCTTTTATCTGTGTTCATGTCTAATCATTTTCCTTTAATATTCCTTTCATTTTGATTCCAATGTGCATTCATGTCCTTTCATCTTCCTTTCATTTGCATGCAGGTTACATGTTCCTTTCATTTTGCATTCAGGTCCTTTCATTTCTGTCTAAAGTTGTGGAAATGGCTCTATGGCTATGGCTTGGCCAGGGGACCGAGTCGCTAAGGTTCTCGCTAAATAACCCCTCCAACATAGGACATTGTTCGAACAAAAACGACAGAGAGAGAGAGAGAGAGAGAGAGAAAGAGAAAAAGAGAGAGAAAGAGAAAGAGAGAGAGAAAGAGAGCGCGCGAGTTGGATGCCAAATGATATGGTAACTGCAGGTAACAGGGCGCCACAGGTTGAATTTCCCTCATCGGTTTTGCCCGTTCTGTGACTGTGCACAACAGTATTTGCTTGATTTACCCCAAGTTTAATGGACTGTTATGTATGGTCCCAGGCTATCGCTTTTGGGGGGGCCTATCGCTTTTTTTGTTTCGTGCGCATCTCTGACAAAAAACTCCTGCAATTCTCAAGTGGTCTTCAAACATTTTCACCGTGACTCAAACATAATATGGAAACATACCAAAACTGGTTGGTGGTTTCAACCCCTCTGAAAAATATTAGTCATTTGGGATTATTATTCCCAATCTATGGAAAAATAAAAAATACCACCAATCAGAAAATCATTCAAAATCAGAAAATCACAGACTCTTTTCGAGAGGGTACTTGGTAGACCATCAAGTCGTGATGGTCGAAGTGAAACTTTGAGTTGCCAAGCTACAATTAAACATGCGACCCAAGATTACTCTTGATCTCTTGGATTCCTGATTATTGTTTGCATCCACCAGCAAATCTGTCATCAATGCTGTTGAGTCGTTAAAGACAACGAATCTAACCCGACAGCAGTAGCCATGTCTCCATCCTGTTGGATCAACTAATCTCCTCCACGTACTTTGCTGCCATGCCCCGATTGAAGTGAAGTGAAGGATTCCACTTCCCCAACCTCACTGGGGAAACCCCAACACACAAGCTTTGACTCACAGAGAAAAATTGCAGATGGCTTCAACTACAGAAAAAGAAAGCTCACTGACTCACTGGGATAATTTTGGCGGGAACCCATCTACAGCACACACAGTTTTTTTTGTGGAGAGAGATTCTGGCATCAAAACTTGGGAACCACAACCTCAGCCGTTTGCAAGCCAAACTTCCATCGAGAGTGAGACTTCCCTGTGGGAGAGTGAGGCTTTCATGATTTTAAAATATTTTAAAGTGCCGATGTCGCAGAAAATCAGGATGGTTTTGTCAGGACACTGTCGGCCTGGCTGGATGTACTTCCATAGTGGGTCCATGTCAGGTACAATGCTGCAATTTCCTGCCCTTCGGTTCAGTGGGGTACCTGATTTTGGCACCTGAAAAAAGGGACCGTCCCAGCCCAGCCACGTCCAGTTGCTACCTTTCACCAGGTTTGTCAGATATGTCGCCAGTTGCTTGCTTCACTTCCCACTTCTCCTGGTTACCCTCCAGTAGAATTATATAGACCCGGATTGTTATTTTCAGGTCTATGCAAATTTACCAGAGGTTATAAATATGTGTTCTTCTTGGCTCATCAAGCTGCCCTTCACCCACCAGTGGATTCTCCCACCGTTTATTCCTTTTCCTTTTATGCACCATGATAAATCTATATATTTTGATGATTTTCATGGTTATTAAATGTTATTAATGTGAAATCCAAATAGCGATGGGTCAAACCATTTGAAATACATTTAGATACCCCCCCCAGAGAAAGCACATTGACCTGAACCCCCTGACCGAGGAAAAACCGAGCGGCTTGGTGTAAGCTGCATCGCTCTTCTCATAGGCAATGAGGGCCCTGACACCGGACCGTGCGCGGTGTAAGCGCTGGTTGATCGGAATTCCCATGGAATCGGTCTGAATCATTACCAGTCACTAATGAACATTGCTGAAATGAGGCCATTTGGGGATGATCCTCCTTACTACAGTAACTAGATGTAACCAGATGGAATGGGTGATGATAATATCTTGTGTGAAGCAGGTAGGCTAAGAAAGGGTCAAACTTGTCACTGCGACAAAAAAATGCATCACGATGGCGCTGAAGGGGGCGGCGCAAACACCTGAGATTTTGTCACCTATTTAGCGGCGATGTGCTCTGGCAGTTTGAGGCATTAGATAAAATTTTCTGGTTGGTGGTTTTGACCATCTTGAAAAATGATGGAGTTCGTCAATGGGAAGGATGACATCCCATATGGAAAATAAAAAAATCATGTTTGAAACCACCAACCAGTTATGTATGTGTTGGCATATATGGACAGCAAATCGAGCGATATATGCCACTTCAGCACCCACTAGACATCCGCCGCATCCACGTGATCGCTTGAGTCGAGATGATCCTCCTGAAACTTTCTTATGCGTGCGTAGGTCATGTTCCTGGCCCTCTGGTAATGTGTTACTTGTAGCTATTGAAAATTGCCCATAGAAATAGTTGATTTATGTTGATTTACCGAACTTAAAGATGGTGATTGTCCATAGTTATGTTAGTTTACCAGAGGGTATCTTTTTCGTTTACCGGGCACGTTCTCAAGGAGAAAATGTTCCTTTGACGACCGATGAAACAGCTGAGCAACATGTAAAGGAAAAACACAGATACAAAAGAAGTGAATCTCCAGCACAAAAATTCTGCACCTCTTGATTTCATCGGGCCGCTTGGCATTGACGAAGAAGTTCCCCACCTAGGTGTCTTGAAATCTTCCAAACAACAGGCCATGCCGGTTACACCACTAGAACATGCACTCAAGCATGTCCAGATCTTAAGATCATCAAGCTGTATTTGGTTACATACCTACACTCATACCTGATAGGTATTATCATCCAGCTATAAATTAGTAAGCTTACATACCTACACTCATACCGAATGTGCCTGTCAGGCGAAGATGCCTGGCTTCACCGAATGACCCTCATAAGCCCCGTGGAATCGACAGGAGGGGCGTCCCCCATGGCGGGAACCCTCCGGTGTCATCAAACGTGGCTGGGAAATCCATTATAAATGAAAGTTTTCATGGGAATGGTTTCTAGCTGGGAAGATCCTCTTTAGATGCTAGATTTTCCATTGCCATGTTACTGGAGATACTGGAGGGTATCTATATAAGATAAAAATCCAATATGTTCCCATTGGACATGGGAAATCTCTGATGCCATGGCGAAAAAAAAATCACCCAGGTGGGTAGATGATCTATGGCAGTGGTGGCACGACTAGGCCCCCCAACATAGGCATTGCCCAACCTCTGCCGCAGGGGCGGATCTTCCCTAGTTCGATGAATGCAGCATGAAACTGGCAAATACTTTATACACGCTTTATGGATCTTTAGGGTAGTTTGTGAGTGTTTCTTCTTCAACATCTTCACGGATGCAACTAAAGAGGCTAGGGCATGGTGTTTTTTTAGAGACGGTGAAGCGCCATCCATCGATCACTTGGGTAACTACCATTGAACCCCTTAAAAATGACGCGCTCTCGCAGCGGGTATCCCAAAGATCAAACATCAAGATCACCGGGATCTGCCCCGCTCCATCCCAGTCTCTGTTTATCAAGAACCAAGAAAAACACAATGCTCGGGGGTTGGGAAAAGCTGGCTTACCCTCCCCAACTAATATAGACCCTGCCCCGCGAGGGTTGCGAGACTACCTAGTTTCTGAAATTGGGCGTTGTGAGACTACATAGTTTCTGGTTTCTTGGGATATACTAACTCCGAAAAAGATAGCAAAGTGTGTCCAGCATATTGTAGATGATATTTCCATATATTTACATCATACCAGGTGTCCCGCTGATTCTCAGGGGCTATATTAGTTGAGATGTCAAAAGTATCATGGGAAACCCAGTTGTGAGACTTCAAAACTCCTATCATCTGGTGGAAAATACTGGCTGATTCAGGCTGGGATTCCCATGGAAGGTGTCACAATCCCCAGTCCAAAACATGAACGACAAGCCTCCAGTCCATGAACAAATGGAAATCCACCATTTGTATCCATGTGTAGACTATGTCCGAATGAGAAATAACCATGAACTTCCATGGCATTTTGTATCTCTGGAAGGTAAAGTCAATGGGAATTCCAGGATCCTAAAATGGAGGTACTGTACCATATAAGGCCATATTTTGTGGGGATATTCCCTTACATAGGCCTAAAAAATACTCATATAGGCCTCAAAAATATGGGATTGGTACCTCCAATCAATCGCTTCCTGAAATGGCCATTGATAAAGACCCAAATATATATATATATATATTAAAACATCATATAGCACCTCATCTTACATATTGTTGCCTATGAACTCCCCCCCCAAAAAATGGGCTTCATCCTCCCACGACATCCAGGGTCCAGGCGTCTCCCAATTCAGGGGATCCTCTGGTGCCAGTGCTACCGCCTCCTTGGCCTTCTCCAGCCCCTGAGGCAAGGGAGACGTCATACATGGACTTATGATATAACTAATAAAGATATGGATATATTATGGATATATATTATGGTTATATTTATATTCCATATAAGTAACCAAGAATCAAAGATTATATATATATGTGTGTGTGGATTCATGTTCAGTTACCCTTCGGTTGCTAAATAAATGGTAAACCATCCCATTTTTTTTTACCATAAATGAGCGGTATAAACCATCAAGTCATCCATTTCATCACTAATTGGTTCAATTATGATCATTCCTATTGGAATTTGGGTATGCTTCCCCCAAACGCAACCATCATTCCAGTGACGTCACGGTGAGGTCACTACGGAAATCCAGCTGGGATATGTGGGATTTATGGCTGAAATGATGAGACGGTCAGCCCCGCTTTACTGGCGAGGATTGGATCCATGACCGTCCCTCTGATGCATCAATGGCATGGATTAAACAATGTTAAACATTGTCAAAGCATAAGGCAAGTAGCATAGTTAAATGATTAAATGGATAACATTTGAGAAGCTTACCTACTCCAAACACCAATGAGAAAATGATCACCTCATCCCCCAATTATAACGAAACCCCTCATATGGTCCCTCAGAATGGAAAGATTCCATGAACACGATCTGAAAATCAATTGGAAGATGTGCCAATATCAAATATATCAAATATATCAAATATCGCGTGGGCTTAACATAGCTCACCGGGAATTGTTCATGAAGGGTTAACATCAAAGGGATCCAAGGGGCCCCACCGATAAAGGGACCGGCCTGGTAAGAACATGAAGGTAAGAGTAATACGGTAGCCTCTGGTAAACATACAAAAAGCTATGGTATAGATGGCCCATAGAAATAGATGGTTTGCCTATTACCCTCTGGTAAATTAACATAGACCCTGGCAAATAGGACTTGGAAGATTAGTTTCCATTAAAAATTGGTACTTTTCAGGGTCAACAAGTTTATTTACCAGAGGGTAATAGCATGGTGATTTTCTATAGCTCTATTGAATTACCAGATGATGGTTTTCACATCTGTCCACCATTTTCCACTCGTCACATTGGGGAAGCACAGACTGAAAGCACCGAACACGATGAAGTAACATGCCATGCGGGAAAAAGAACGGCCATGAAATGTGAAGAAGTGGAGCGTGGCCACATCATCCTCAACTTGCAGGGAAACCAGCGACTGCGTGCTTCTCGGTTCAATGTTATGTGCTTTTTTTTGGGGGAAAGAGGTCAGTTTGACTTTAGATGACTTTAGTATCTACCCTCTGGTGATTTAAGATAATAGCATATAATAGCTATGGAACATGGATTTTTATAAAATGATTTTTAGTGCAGTAGCTATGTTAAACAACCAGAGGCCAGAGGTGAGATAATTCACCTACCAGTGGTTCCAGTCTCAGCTCGTGGAACAATGACATCAATAATATCCATGAATCACGTGGCAGCCTGCGAACCAAATATACCCATTTCATAACAGTATATAACAGTATACATATGTATACATACGCAAGCAAAAAACACTGCATTTAATTACCCTCTGGTGAACTAACATAGCAATGGAAAATGGCCATTTATAGTCGATTTTCCCATGAAAAATGGTGATTTTCCATTGCTATGTTAGTTCACTAGAGGGTAAATAATTTAATTTGATACAGCGTGAAGATATGATGTTTTCCTCCCTCTCTCCGATGATCCGTTCGGATCAGCGAGCAAAATGGGGGATTGAAACCGCTCGTTTCGGGGTAACCTCCATAAGTTGTAATGGTTCACTGAGGCATCAAAGCGGCGACTATTATATGTATGTATGTAATGTAATGGTATGTAATGGTATGTAATGTAATGGAATGTCATGTCATGGTATGTAATGGTATGTATGTATGTAAACAGTGTGTATATGTATGTATGAGAACCCAATTTGGGTTGAGAACCCAAGGAGTTGGGTTTGAATTTCTCTCCGGCACGTTTCCGACGCTGCCTTGGCATAGTTCTTTTGTCTGGTCGCCGCCTAGCACTGTGATGGATCATTCCGATAACGAGGAATCGATTCATCACTAGCAGGAAAAGCATATGAACATACCATCCCACATTGATGTTGAATGAAGTTAAATGATTGATGTTGAATGAAGTTAAATGTTTGAAAACCTTTGAAAATTCCATGTGTACCTTAACTGGTGAGAAGTGAAACAAACCAACGAGGGGCGGAGAAATGCTGCTGCCATGTTGGCAAGTCCAGGCTCTTTAGGCTCACCAGTTTCATTTGGCTGCAGCAAAATTAGATTTGTTGGCATACCATGATATATCCTTAAAGAAGAATACATCAAATCTGGTTGGTGGTTTTAAACATCTTGAAAAATATGAGTTCGTCAATGGGAAGGATGACATCCCATATATTATGGAAAATAAAATTCATGTTCCAAACCACCAACCAGTTTCTGGATATTCTCAGAACAATAGTTGAGATATTGTTGATATATGATCTATGGCGATCCAACTATTTCTTGCTATACCATGGGGCCCTTCATGGACCCATCATCAAATGTTTGCCCACAAGCTTGCCTTGAAGTTGAGCAAGCTTTCCATGACAAGTTTGGTCAAGGAGCACACTACAAGTCTCGGGGGATTTAGGACCAACACGGGAACTTCAACATGAGATTTCCATCCATCATCATCCAAAGAAGATACCCTCTGGTAATGTGTTACTTGTAGCTATTGAAGCCATGCCCATAGAAATAGTTGATTTATGTTGATTTACCGAACTTAAAGATGGTGACATTCCATAGCTATGTTAGTTTACCAGAGGGTAACATTGGGGTCATCATGCCCAAAACCCTCCACTGCCTGATTGGGGTCATTGCTAGCACCTGGCTGAAGCACATTCCCCCCGAGATCAAACAAGGCGAAAACGAGACAGTCATCATGATAAATTGTTGGGCCAAAAGGAAGAAACCGTAGGAAAATGATGATTTACCCTCTGGTAAACGAACATAGCTATGGAAAGTCACCATCTTTAAGTTCGGTAAATCAACTATTTCTATGGGCAATTTTCAATAGCTGCAAGTAACACATTACCAGAGGGTAACCAACAAACATTGGGGATTCAATATGATTCAATGGGATTTATAGCCAATTCATGATAGCTAAGTTGGTGTCCAACTCCTATAGCTTATGGCGGATGCATGCGGATGTGGGTTTGTAAACTAACTTAAACCTGCTGGGCCCCATCTGGTATAAGATAAATACACCCTCCGAATCTTAAAAAAGAAACATGTTCAATGGAAGTCATCTTCCAACACGATGTTTCCGCAAGGAATACGTATAATTTGAGGGATGGTAATGGGATAATGGGGCAAGAACCTGCAAAATCTGCAAACGTTTAACATGGGGTGCAGATGGGTGCAGCTAGCTGACCAAATTCCACAAGACTCCAGAAAGACAGGATCTCTGGTGGGTCCAGTCTGATAATGAACCTGGAACTTTGAAACCTCCATTCTTACTGGGAAATATGGGAACATCCTTAAAATCTTGGATTCTCTCCGAGAGTTTCCTGGGAACCAGAAGTTTTGGTGAGTGAAAGATCCCTCAACCGCACGACTTTTCACATCTGCAAGGCACCACGTCTCCGCACCGCTGTTTTGGCAAGTTGCCAGCTGCGCAAGTTCCACAGCTGGTGAGAAATCCAGTGCCAGAACCCAGGCGAAAACGGAGATTGAGAATCCCGCTTTGGAGCTTTGTAAGATGGGTGGGTTTCATTACGCATATAATCGCATATATATATACTGTATATACAATGATTTATTATGATATCAATCCCCAACCTGATTCAGTCGATAATTGATTCGATAGTTCCTCAAAATGTTTCAAAAATCACTAATGTTGTCCTGCGAGGTCTCTGAGAATGACCCAGTTGCAGTTGTTTTATCCAGTTCCCCGGGTCTTCGGCAAAATCTTCCCAAAACGGAAAGAAAGTTGACGTGAAGTTGATAAATATAATGATTTCTCCGTGTAACTAATGTCATCTAATGTCCATGTATGTTCCTACTACTGGTTGATCCAGCATCCTGATGGACAGAGTTTTTCTGCCGCCTGAGCCTGGTTTGGCAAAGCTTCTGCGCGCTGTATGGAGGTTTCTCAACGCCCGGGACTCACCGTGTTGCTTTGCAGTTCCAGCTGGGACCCTGGTGAGTCAAAAAACGGTGTGTATGTGTGTATATATATATATATGAATATATCTCTCTCTCTCTCTGTGTATTTATGTATGTATATATATATATATACAGTATGTGTGTGTGTAGGTATACATGAACATCCTTGAAAAAAGAATCAAGGAATGAATGTTGCTGAGTCTCCTGAATGATTTAGCAGCATTCCCATACCATTCCTGAACTAGCATTCCTATCCACTGCGGCTGCACCCGCACCCATCTATACCATTTCGATCAACGACAGCGACCCAAAGACATAATGACATCGCAATAGCCATGCCAGGAAGTTATTGGATTCGCACTATCCGGGGTACTTAACACCAAAAAATAACATATCAAAACGTAACCACCATAACCAGTGGTTCCCCAACTTCGGGGTCATCTGCACGGTGAGGTCCCCTGGGGTCGAAAAAACGTCACGCCGACGACTGGAGACGCTCCGAGTTTTTGAGCGATGCTGCCGCTGCGCACGGCGTCGTTTTCTTGGGGGGAAACGCCCGGAGTGGAAACGCACAAGGTGTGAGGAAGCGGGGGTCCGGTTGGCACCTGACTAAAGTGAAAAACAAAGTAAAACAAAATAATTATATGTATAGATTATATTATATATATAGCTTATATAACCATATATTTATTGATTCATATATATATACTGTATATACACATGGGTTTGCCTGAAAATTGGGTTTATAGCCACCAAAATTGGAATTCATTCAAATGCGGAAAATGATGACAGCCCTCGAGGGTCCTGGACAGCTGAATCATCGGCTGGCGGATTGGGATTGTCTGTAGAAACTGCTTCCGGATGCTAATTCCAATATGGGGGTTTCCTAAAATATGGGTACCCGAAAATGGGTGCTTTATAATGGCATGGCGCCATGGCTTTTTTCATGGATGAATGGGGGTAGCTGGTAGCCCCACATTGATGGACACCTCCATATCTCAACGAAAGCCGCGCTTCTGGAGAAGATGTTGGATCTGGATGGCCTCAGGGGGACCCTGGTTGGGATGGCCTCTGTCAAGGGCTTGATATATCAAGGGCTTCAGTTGAGATTACAAAAGGGTATAACCATAACTAAAAACCCCAAGAAGTTGGGATAAGTTGGGATAAGTTGGGATAAGTTGGGATATAATTCTGGTTATCCACTTATAACTGGAATCGCACTTCCAAGTACGAATCAACCAGGTGGGGAGTTCCAAGTAAGGATAGTAATGGGAAACCAGCATTCTTACTGAGTATTGATGAGAAAATGATCCATACATGGATCTACGATATCCAGTTTACGGAGCGCAATGAGGATACTGATATACCTATCATTGGGTAAATACAGGCCAGTTTAACCCTGTCTTGCATGAGAAAGTCAGATCTCTCTCTCTCTCTCCCTCCATCGCTATCTCAACAAACGAGAAAGTCAGATGTACATATACTATTTTTCCGGGGTGATATTTCAACTACATTCAACTACCTCCAGAAAGATGTTTAGATATGTTTAGCCTCTGCAATTTCCAAGCTAGGTCACATTCATGATCATCAAAAAAAAACATATTTTAAGGACATTTCCATGAAAACGATCTGTTTTTGAGGAATCGCTGGTTTTCATGGACAATCCAGGATTGAAATGGTGCCGACAACTAGGGCTACTCGCAGTGACCGGCACCATCCTGGGAAAAAGTGGGTGAACACAAGGCCACATGCCACAATAATATGCCATTAATAATGTGGCACCTTAACTGCTTGGTGGTTTCAAACATTTTTTCCATGATAATCCATGTCATATATGGGATAATCCCAATTGACTCTAATATTGTTCAGAGGGTAGGTATACCACCAACCAGCTAAAAAGTCGTAAAATCGCCGAAATCTTCTCACCAACCGCCACGCCGCCCAGGCCCGCCTTGGTCGGCTCGTATTCTGGGACGCCTCTGCGTCGTAGGAATCCTGGGAACTGGGATTCCTACATGATGGAACCACGGGAACCAGTCCGAAGCAGTGCAAAAAGCTGCTTCAAAAACCCTTGAAAAATGTCCTGATAAAATCCTTCAATATCCCATAGGATCCATGTATGCTATATATGATTATATATGGTAACATGGATCCCATCAATATACCCCAGTCATGTTAGCATATATACCAGCACCATGGATCCTATGGGTATACCTTAAATATCTTTAAATCAGATCAAGACTTCAAAAGTCACCACCTGTGAAGTCACGGTGAAGTCAATCTGCGACCCGGCACAAGCGGCCTGAGCGGCAAAAGAGCAACTGGCCACCTCGGCGAACACGTGGCTCTGTTCCAGCATGTTACCAAGGGCCCGTCCCGCTTTCAACTGGTGTTCTTCAACCAATGTAACTCTCACAAATATAGGGAGACACAAAATAAAAACTATGGAAAATGCCTGGGCTTCAGGCTTCAGTCATTATATTTTCTGAATCTCACCAAAGGCATATACTTTTTCTCTACTGCAAAAATCAGCGAGAAGAGAAGTGACCATAGGATCATCTGGAAGAAACCTTTAGCTTCACGTTCAGCACCGCAGTGGACTTCAGGGAAATCTACAGGAACCCCCGGGAATCGCTGCGCAATGCTGCGCAACTTGCAGCCACGTCACACTCGGACAAGTAGACGTCGTGGGTGCGGCCGCGGTATCCCATCTCATCGCAAATCTGACCTGCAAGGCTGGCAGGAAGCTGCTAAGAGTTGGTGCAACATCCACCAACCTCATCCAACCTCAGATTCATAAGGATTAAGGGAGGTGATATTTGTGATATCTTTACCAATAGGATCCCCTTTGGGATCCGAATTTTGTGGAACCCATGTCATGATTCATGAGGTAAAAAGCAACAATAAACCATCCCCAAATAAAGTTTTATGAAATATTATGAAATTGGGTATGCCGGTATGCCCTTTTGGCTGGGATGATGTCTATGATGACCCCCATTCTATGATTAATGGGATGGTTTCTGATGTTTATGGGGTCCAAAAATGACCTGACCAGTGCCGGGATGTGTGGCAAAACCACCACTGAACATCGGCTCAAATCACCACTGGCAAAATTGAGGACAAGTTTGATAGCTGAGTTTCAGACAAGTCCATATGATCGACATGACATGCATATATTCTGTATGACATATGATGTATGATAAATGATACATGAATATACATAATATATATATATATATTGATATTGATATATGATATATGATCGTGCCATGAAATGGACATGTTTGCCATGTCATATCTTTCTGGCAAACATACTTGCCATCCATAATAGGAAAGGGTGCACATAAACTGACAACTCGCTACCAGGCGAGGACACCCAAACAAGCACGTTGCTATGGTGTGTCATTCGTAGCTTACACACTGTTGCAACTGTGTGCCCTCAAGTATTCTACGCTGCCAGTGGAAAATCACAAAGTTATAATTTACAAATGAGAAGCCCATACTTTTCCATTAAATTCCGATATTGTTCATTGCCATAAAAAGAGGTAGGTAGTCAACTACCCTGAGCTTACCCTGCGACCTCATGCGCCTTCACCACATTGGTGCATATGCATTGAGCATATGTATACGTCATTATCTACATATGCAAACAGAATTAGATGAACAAAAATAATATATAAACATATATATGTTGATACTATGCAAACACATATATATATATATATATACAGTACATTATATACATATACATAAGTGACGTGTGTGTGTGTGGGCATGATGGGCATGTAATGCCAAGGGACGATCTTGCCGCTCCCACACCATGTTGCCTAGGCGAAACGTTTCTGGAAAAGCCATGGGGTTTTCAAAAACCCGTTCCAAACAGATGATCTACAGGCATGCTGGGGGAAACAAAAATTTGTGGCAAAACCCTTGGAAAAACCCGCTTCAAAAAATGACATCTACAATAGATCTACTATGAATGGTGGGTTTTTGACACGTAAACGCTGACCGGAGGGTAACATGGAACCCGGAAACACGAAAAGAATTGTTTCCACAAAATGAGTTTCCTGGTGGATATAGCCTTTTCTTTGTTCTATGACGTCATATGGTTAAATTAAGGGGGTGTACATTGTGAAGTTCCTGCGCAAAAAATAGATTCATGTGATGGTCGTAGGTGCCAATGGGGATGGAAACTAATAAATATCATGAAATACCTGAAAGCACCAGCCAGAGGCATGAAACTCCGGCTTGCACATCAAGCTGCTACCATTTGAGGGTTCTGGATAGCATGTGCCTCTGCTTTTCCCACAAATTCCCAGAACTACTTGACTACGTATCCCGCAGTGAATTAATATATAATATACCCTCAGGTTATTTAACATAGCCATGGAAAATGGCCCATAGTCATAGATGATTTTCCCAGCTAGAAACCTCCATTTACGGGATTTTCCATGGCGAACTGTTAGTCATAACCAGAGGATCAGCCATGATCAGCCATGGCTTGCCAAACTGATCTACACATGGCAGGTATCGCCCAGGGACCGTCATACAGAAGCTGGGAGGTTTTGTAGAACAAGGTTGAGGCCTGCCTTGGTGAGTACCTGGGCACTTCGATGCACCAGGGCCACGTGAAAATCCAACCATTTCTAGCAATGTTTGGAGGTTTCCATAGGATACACCATGATACACCACAATGGATGGTTTATAGTGGAAGATCCTGTTACAGTACAATGATTGGATGATTTAAGGAGGCACCCCCATTTTAGGAAACTTCCATGTTGAAGGTGGAAAATTGCAATAAGAGACATGGGGATTTTGCAGGATTTGGCAGTGTGTCAAAACCTTGTACCCCTTTTGTTCACATCAAAATAGCTGGTAAATGGATGTTCATCCCCCTAAAAATGGTATTAATAGGTATTGATCCATAGCCATTTTGAAGGGATAAAAAAAAAACATGACAAAGCCAGGCTGCTGTTTGGACTCTTCGATGTGAAGTCCTTGGGAAGGTCCGGGACTGAAAACAAACGCACCCCGGGCTTTGCCCGGGAAAGAGGACGAAGAGATGTGCCATGGTCAAATAAGAAAGTTGGATGATACAGGCACACACAGATTATGTATGCATACATATATCTATCTATCTATCTATCTATCTATCTATTAAATATATGTGCATAATACCCATGCAACGGGGGATGGTCATCCCCAAAACAGGCATGTCGACCTGTCGCCAACAAACGTTTGGATTCCGGCCAAACCGCACAGGGATGATCCCTGAGTCTAGCGAGAACAACTGCTTGGTGGTTGAGCCCTACCCCTCTGAAAAATGATGGAGTTATTAGTCAGTTGGGATGATTGATGACATTCCCAATATGATGGGAAAGTCATAAAAATCATGTTCCAGTCACCACCAACCAGTGATTATTAACCATCATTAACCATCATTAACCATCATTAACCATCATTAACCATCATTATCCCATACTAAACCACCAACCAGACAAGTATCTACAGAATTCGACATATATCTACTGCAATTGCGGTGAGCCATGGCACTTTCTCCATGATTCTCCCTCTGGTTATGACGAACAGTTCGCCATGGAAAGATCCACCATGTTTAAGAACGGTAAACCATCTATTTCGATTAGGGCCATCAACAAACCATGGCGAACTGTTAGTCATAACCAGAGGGTATGTGTAGCCTTTTGAAGCCTTTTCTGCAACTTCTTCCACAGCCCCATGAACGAAGCAAAACCCCTCGACTGCCAAAGGCGCTAATTAACCTCGAATCGAAGGACTGGTTGATCACGGTCCTTGATATCTCACATGCTGATCCCAACATATCCCAAGTGTCTCTTTCAAACGTTGTGGATTCTTTGGGTTTTTCATGGTTTTGGAAGATGAACTACCCTCCAGTAAATTAACATAGACCCTGATAGATCAGATAGGGCTTGGAAGATTGGTTTCCTCTAACAATTGGTGATCCATCTGATCCAAGGCGCAGGGCGCCACAGCTGTCCACCACTTGGCTATCCTTCACCACTTCGGTGCCATCCGAAGGAACCTCAACGCCCCCAAAAAAAATGTCGAAAGATGTGGGACACCTGGAGGTGCCAGGAATTTCAAGCATCCAACTATATATCATCCTGGAAACACTGTGCAGCATCATTTCTTGGGGGTGCGGAAAAATGATCTACAGTCATGGTGGGTAAAATCCACATCTATGCAAACGTTTACAGGAAAAATCCACATCTATGTTGGTTTGCAGGGTAAAACCCACAGTTTTTTTAAAAAATACAAAACAAAACATCAGCCGCGTCACCATCAGCACTGCTCCAGCATCGCAGCCCAACTTGGCAGCCACACGCGCCCTCCTCGAAGGATTCAAAGGGGCTAAGCTGCAGATGTCAATCTTACCCTGCAGAAATTGGATGTTCAAGTGACAAGTGGTTACTAACAATGATATATATATATATGGATGGATGGATGCATGCATGCATGCATACATGGATGGATGGATGTATGTATGCATACATGCATGCATGTATGTATGTGTATGTGTGTATGTGTGTATGTGTGTATGTGTGTGTGTGTGTACGTGTGTACGTATGTGTATGTGTATTTTATGTGTATGTCTGTGTATGTGTGTGTGTGTGTGTTTGTATGTGCATGTATGTGTATGTATGTGTATGTATGTGTATGTATGCGTATGTATGTGTATGTATGTGTATGTATGTGTATGTATGTGTATGTATGTGTATGTGTATTTTTTATGTGTGTGTGTGTATGTGTACGTATGTGTATGTATGTGTATGTAGCTGTATGTATGTGTGTGTATGTATGTGTATGTAGCTGTATGTGTGTGTATGTATGTGTATGTATGTGTGTATGTATGAAATGTAATGTAATGTAATGTAATGCAATGTAATGTAATGTATGTGTGTGTGTGTTAAATAGAATTGTTTAATATATATATATATATATTCATACATATCGTGATATGTTGTAGTATATCCACATTTTTTTCGGCAAAAGATTGACGTGATATGAAGTTGTGCAGAAACGTCTATCATGTTAGAATATTGATATGGTCGACAGAATATCATGATGCCATCGTTTCTACAGGCTATTTAATAACATAGCATAATGCATCCTCATGTGTAGAAAATCTTAACGACGATTCATCAGAAAATATCACCATGTATCATTTTTCGCAAACGATTGACATCATATACCGTATAAAGTTAATTATTCATGTACTCCAGAAGTCCCAATCTCAAGTGAAACTAAGACATGGCATGGCGTGAAACTTGGAGTTTCACAACTCATCAAGGAAAAAAACATCCTTCAGAGGGGATAATAAGAAACCTCTATGTAGACTCATGTACTAAACTACACTGTTTCATCCGCTACCGAACAGTGTACTCAAAACTGGTTGGTGGTTTCAACCCATTTGGGGTCGAAAAGCGAAAAGCTTACCCTCTGGTTATTTAACATACCCTCTGGATCCCTCTGGTAAACTGGTAAACTAACATAGCTATGGCAAATGGCCCATTTATAGATGGTTTACCTATTAAAAATGGTGATTTTCCATAGCCATGTTAGTTTACCAGAGGGTAACCATGCCGACGACCAGCTAGTGGATCCCTTCAAGACGATGGGACGATGGGATCCACTGTCTCTGCCGAGCTTCACATCTTTCATGCTCTGCGCATCTGACAATTCCACCTCTGCAAATCCCGATGGCCATCACGGCTCCCTTTTTTTAAAAGCAACCTACATCAACCCAGAAAAAATATCGAAATGTTGATGTTCAATCCTCCGGTTCATGATTAACTCCCTCTTTTAGTGGTTAGATCATCGACATTTTGATGGCCATATAGATCTCCATCATTTGATCGTTGAATACCCTCTCAACCATTTCACATCATTCATGTAACCTCCGGATTAAAAACACTAAATCAAGAATAGTTAAAACTCACTATTCAACCGAACATGCTACCCCCCTATGATAAACTGGGGGGCTTCACAATCAACATCGTGAACCTTCAGCATCCTTCACCAACCGTTTTCGTCGCCGATGCGGCACCTGGATTTCTTCCCCGCTCAACGCCAGCAGTTGCAGCACCATGGCACTGGGTTTCAGCGCCGCCGTGGCGTGATGTAGCGTCTTGAGCCATGCAGAGGTCGACCGGTGACGTGCAAGAAACATCAAGGGAAACCATGGGAGTGATGAAAACCATAATGTAGTATAATGTAATAATAACAATGATACATAATAATGAATAGGATTAATATGTGCCAAAGAACACAATCTTGACCATAGAAAGAATAGTACAATGACATATCAAATAGTTTATGATGAGATGCTATATTTGTATATGTGTATGCATATCATCATATACAAGTAATAATGATGATATGCAGTATCCTTATCGTGATCGTTCAGAAGCCATAACCTTAAAGGTTGAGATGCAGCGATTGAGCTAACTGGCACCTGCCGCTCTCAAGGTCATAGAGAGGTTTCGCAAGGACACCTTGCAGCGCCCGTCATAAAGAAACCAATAACGAATGGAAATTAATGTGGGTAAAACAATTTCATAAACCATCCCCCCTTTTTTCACCATAAATAGGTGGTATATTAAACCATTCCCAAATGGGTGGTTTATGGCATTGTTTTACCATGTTTTACCCTCATTATGCAGAAAATTCACCGGAGACTCTTGTCTTGTCAAAGCCAAAAGGGGTAAACCACGGTGAAATTTTGTGATCCTTGTCCCCTGAGACTAGGAATGAAGGGTGTATAAGGTGTATGACTTTGATCCTGTCTGTCCGGACAAGAACGGGAGGATGCTGAAACATCAACGCACTGCTCGGTCAAAGTTGTCGCTTCTTGAAGTTGGGTCGACTCGGAAAAGCTGAGTATGAGAGAAGTAGAACCACACAGAAATCGAAGCCCAATCCAGCCAGAGTAGGATGATTGTTTTTTTTTGGGAGGTACTACGCCAATCATCCGTAAAGGTGTGCCCTTGTCTCAGAGATCGAAAGCCCCGGAGTTGAATCACTTGGGATCAACCAGGATCAACCAGGACATGTTATACCCTCTGGTAATCTAACATAGCTATTGCAATTGGCCATAGAAATAGTATGAAATAGATTGAAATAGTTGATTTACCATGATTTCCCTGCTAAAAAGCGATAAAAAGTGTGGATGTTCCAGTTCGCAAACTGTTCGTTTACCAGAAGGCAACCACTCTCTGCATCGTTTCGAAGCCACTGGGTTGGGCGTTTCGCTCATCTCCAAGGCTTGTTCAAAGCAGCGCTGTGCCTCGAAAGGCTGAGCTCGCCGGCAAATTTCAGGATCATTCAGGATCATGGTAAAGTGGAATATATTGCCATAAAATAAGTTTTTGTAATATGGATATTCCATAAATTTTTATCTTCACTATAATGGTAGTATATTACCATAATGGAATATATTACCATAAATTGGAATATAAACCATCCATGCCTATGCCCTATGCATCATGGTAAGCCATGGTAAACCATGGTGTTTACCCATTTTTCGGCTGTAGGCGAAGCCCTCCCCACCATCGCCACCACCGGGTGAAGATAGCAGCCCCAGAGTATGACATGCAGAATCATCTGGTTGGTGCTATAACCTACCCCTCTGAAAAATGATGGAGTGAGTAACAGTTGGGATGATGACATTCCCAACATATGGAAAAAATAAAAAATGTTCCAAACGACCAACCAGTCATGCATAATTACATAGCATTTGGATGTGCTGATGGCAAAAAAATGCGAAAATCATCCCCATAGATTACCCCAACGGTGTCCCATGGGGAAAATGCCATCATCAAACTCAGCATCCACAGCCCAGGCCTGGGAGATGTCTTGCATGTTCCAATAGACCTGTCGCCCGTAGGAAACCCCAACAGTAGCATTGGGCCATCTGCGGCCACGAACACGATTTTAAAATGATCCAATCCAAAATGTTTCACCCACATTGTGGGACCGGAGTGGCCTCGCCCAAGCCATTCCAAGCATCCAGAAGTTGAGGGTCCAACCTGGGAATCAAGTCGTCCAAGGTCATGGCAGGGTCGTCATGATAAGTCTATCTTAATGGGGAGTAAAAAATAATGAAAGTTCAAGCCACATCAAGCCACCAATGGTGAGTTTCCCAATTTCTCACCCCGCTCTGAAAGGTTTCCACCAACTTCAGGCCAGGCACTTCAGGGCTTTTGACAAGTTCTCCTGGACCAAAACCCAAGGGGCACTGGGATATACTCCCAATCGGGATCTTTGAGAAGTTTTGAGTCGAGTAGTAAGAAGGGAACTGGACTGGACATTCTCAGACTGTCAATCTGCAAAAGCTTGGCGGGCGCGTGGTTTGGTAGCTTCCTTTGGCTTTGTTGAGACACTACGATTGGGCCGATGAACTGCCGGAAGTCCAAAAGAAACTCTGGACCTCCGCGAGCTTCTCTTGTCCCGGCCTGGGTTGCGAGAAAATCAGTCCACCTTTTTTTGATGCCCAAACGACGCAAATGACACAAGGACAACGGTGACAACGCCATGTTTCCTGGACTAGAATCATCTACTGGTAGCACGTGCAGATTCAAATTTAAAGATATACATATATTGTCGTACAATTTCTACATATTTACCGTGAGAGTCAGCTCATTTTCGCTTCAACTTGCCTACCTCACAGTAGTGATGTCCACCATTCACCCAACATCGGAGTCGCTGGTTTGTTCTGGGGGCACAGGGCGCCCAGACACAAAAGAAGCAGCACGTCCTTTGAGGCAAAACCTGGGCGTTCAGCCGTGCAACTGCAGGTTCGTTCAAGCTGACAATGACATGAATAACAATAATTATATATATATAACATGGGTATATATATATATACATAACATATATGTATATATATATAACATATATATAGAGAGAGAGAGAGAATCGTCCTGAAGTAGATATAACATGATTTGTTCAAACCTATTCCCATCCTGGTGGTTGTTTGACATTTCCATCTCCAGGATGACGATCCAAGACAGGCCGCCAGGCTGGAACCAAAGGGAGAAGATGCGGGAAGACATGGCCGGAACCAATTTTCTGGTTGGTGGTTTTAACATGTTTTAACCATCTTCAATGGGAAGGATTATCCCCAATATATGAAATGAAAAATTAAATTCATGTCTGAAACCACCACTGTTTCCACTGTTTCCATCGGCCGGGCCTGATCGGGTTCAGGATCGAGGCCCTTTTGTCACATCTAAGCGCTGTCAGCGCTTTGTACAGCATCGTTTGATGCATCTCTAGCAAGCCGCATACCCGGGATAGCGTTTGCTATGGGCAGTGCTTGCACCTGCTTCGTTCCTCTAGACACTGGACCTTTGCAGTGTTCAGCCAGCCAGGTTTCTGTGATGCGTAACGTCGCCGCACCCCAGCAGATCGAAGCAGCAGCTATGTGGGACTGCAGAATTTCACTTTCACATCTGCAAGTTTCCAGTCCAACCTGTTGCTTACTCTCACGCCAGAACTGTTTGAGGCATCTGCGAAACCACTTCAGCCGTTTCAGGAAGGGATATTTTGCCGCATCCAAATACGGCCGTAAGAACCCGTCCAACCAAGCAGTTTTGTGCTGTAAAGGCCCTGCACAACCCCATGTCAGCTGATAGTCCAAGTACAAACCTGGGTTCCTCCAGCTTCCGTACGGGTCTTCCACCAGGTGGCCACGCGGGTCGCCATACCATGGCCGTACTCATTGGCAAACTGCTTGGGGAGGTCTCCCTGCCATGCTGAAACATCAAAAAGCTTGTCGAAAACTCTCGTGTGTTTCGGCTGTTGTATCTCAACTGTGTCCAACGTCAAAGCTTGATCATCCTTGACGCTCATCAGTGCCACCTGAAGGTGGAGGTTCCACGCTTGTGCATGAACTTCCTGGGCTGCTGTAACCTCACGAACATGCTTCTGCCAAAGCGTCCAGAAACTTTCACCTCTGTCCAAATTAGCTGTCTTCGCCGCATGGTCTGCAGCGGTGTTATGCCAGAAAAGCCACGCTTCATAGCGGCTGGTTGCTGAAGCCACCAACCTGTGTGCCGCCACCTTAGTCAGAATGATCTGCTCAAGGCCCAAACGCTCCACTGATTGTAGCGCCCAGCTCCAGAGATCGGCATCCGCCGCCGCAGGCCTGGGCTTCTTCCTGCAGCTGCCATGCTTTCAATCATAGCGCCCCTTCTTGGCCAAAATGGCCTCCAGCCTGCTCATCTGGTCATCGAACATACCCTTCATTTGGGTGCGTTGAACTTCCATTTGTGACATCATCTGTGTTTGCAAGGTTTGAACCTGTGCCGTGTGCTGATGGTGATGTTCATTCACCAGGCCCTCCAGTGATTGCTGACGTGTTGCCAGATGCTGGAGTTGGAGTTCAAGTTGGTGGACACGATTGTCCTCCTCATCTGTTTCCATCTTCTCACATGGCAGTTTGGCCAAAATGGCCTTTTCCAGTCTCTCTTCCATCTCTTGGATTTGTGTGGTGACATTCGGTGCTGGCTGAACGGGAACATTTCGCAAAGACCCTTGCCATGGATCACGAGTCAACCAGGGGTCAACTTCAGCATTGGTGCTACACAGCTCCACAGTGGCTTGTGGTCCTATGACATGGCTCGACTGCGTCATGCTAGCAGACTGGGACTCACACCTGGAAACCACAACAGGCCCATGACCTAAGTTCCAAACTGCAGTGGGAGGTTCTGTCACTGATTGCACCAGCCACATGATGCCTCCGTCCACTGTCTTGGCAGGCTGCAATGGACGGGCTTGCCACTGCATGTCACCAAAAACTTTGGCCAGCATCTTCCTGTCACTTCCGAAAGGCCAAGGCCCACAGTGCCAATTCAGGCGTTCTCCGGGTGCAAGAAACTGGCTATCCGGTTTCAGCTTGCTGAACACGGACTGGTAGTGCTTTGCCTGTACACGGATGCCATACCTACGTCCAGCACGGGCCAGGCCTATGCTGAGGGGTTCACATTGCATGCTATGCTGTGCTTCTGCCAAAGTGGCCTGAGGCATCCACACGACTTGATACTCGTCTGATGGATTGGACGAGTCAGGCAAACGGGGCTCTATGTACAGGCCAGATGTGCCACTGCACTGCAACACTGCTGCCTCTTGTTGTTTCAGGTACCTGATCTGTACACTGAAGCGGCTGGCTTGGTGAGCTCGGCCTGGTCGTCCTCCATCTGTGAAGAACTGGCGCTTGAACACATCTAACACCACATCCTGAGCATGATCCATGGGGTCTCGATGCCACTTTGGGCACTGGCATCCATCTGTTCGGCACGACTGCAACGGAGGAATGTGTTGCAAAACTTCTTTCACTGGGTGTGAGGCAAAACTTTTTCAGTCCTGTGGCCACTGGTCCTGGTAGACAGTGATCCTGGCACAAGTAACAGGGACATCAGGGACTGAAACATTGTTCGGCCGTTGGAATGGACCTACTACCTGACTGCCTAACTGGACCAAGAGACCATGCAACAAGACCGGCTGTTGGTTGATTGCACAGTTGGCTGCAAAACGAATGGAACTCCACTGCACTTCGGTCTGCAACTCCGAGGGACCATTGACAATCAACAGAGCTAATCCCTTGTTGGTCAAGACTTTGTTGGCTTGTAGAAACGGCTGCGCTTCTGCATGTGTGACCAAGGCAACTCCTGAGGCTAAAGGTCCGACCTGTGAGACCGGGATCTGTTGCATCATGGCATCCGGGGCAGTGCAAAACGTATCTGGTGCCAGTTGCAAACGACCTGGGTCAAGGTCAAGTGGCTTCGCAGGAGTTTGGCGTGTCTTTGGCTGTTTGCTTTCTTTTGCCATCGGCGTCTTGGACTTCTTCTCTTGCACCACTTTGGCCAGCTCATCGGGCAAAACCAGCTGCTGGATCACTGGTGTGTGTTGATTGGCGATCTGCTTCAAGCTTTTCCAAGGTGAAACTCCCTCGAGAGCCTTCTGAACTGAATCCTTCCCTAGACTGCATGACGAGCTTGGCTCTTTGCTTAGAGGCGGATTGTGGGACTCAATGAAACTGCAGCAACGTGGCCAGGAGTGTAGGCAACTCCTCTTTACCAGCTCCCCAACACCATGGCCGTTTGACCATGGTAGCATCAGCATGGGACACACGAAATTGCTCACGCAGACGATGGCTCATGTCAAGGAGTTCAGATTCATTCTGCGGCATTTAGGCATCATTGAGCTTGGCAATCAGGAAAGAGACTGCTGCTGCACCACACAAGTTGACACCAAAGGCACGACGCAGACAGGACACCGTGAAGGACGGTACAGCAAGCACTTGACACCAAAGTCCATGAAGTCCATTCAGGAAATTGATATCCATGTCATCATGCTCATGTGTGTGCACCTCTAATCTGTCAGCTGTCACAATCCAGAGGACAGGAGTCCAATGTCCCTGGTGTAAAACGGCTGAAACAATCCTGTCGGACGGAAATTCCACAGAGCTGAGCCAAACTTCGATCAGGTCAACACTGCCAGCGGAAATCCAACTGGTGGCCAACAAGGGATCCAAGACCACTGCATATTTGTTTGCATGCATGACGGATGCTTGCAAGTGCCACAACAATTCATCATCAGCCCAAACATGTTCTTGTCTTGACAAAAGTTCGACACGACACCTCCAAGAGATCTTGAGCGCTCTAAGGTTCATGCAGATGGCTGCATCATTGGCCATGGACGGGATCATTTCCAGCAAACTTGCAGGCGTCAAGTGAAACAGAGCAAGAACAGAATCGTCAGCTGTCAAGTTCTGTTCGATGGCATGTGGGGCAATGGCAGTTGCTCTGGCATCATCCGGGTGACTTTCACTTGGCATCATGTCGGCATCGGAATCCACTTGTGTGTCAACTACTCCAGCTGGTGCAGAGGCATGCAATGGCTGTACATCGGTTGGGCATGGCAGCAGGTCTTCCGGTTGGAATGGCACTTCAGGCATTGGGTGGTCAATGGCTGGGGCTTGGAACCCAGGTCTCATCATGACTACTGCTTGGTGATCTTTCAATCGTGCCTCATGAGATAACGCTTGACCTTCCCAATCACAAACCTGAACATCAAAAATCGGAAGATGAAGCAAATCACATTCAGCTTCGATCAGCTGTCTGACTGTGCTCTGCGGTTGGTGCACCAAAGTCCAGGAGGCACCTGCATGATCGGAGATGTCCAACCGACACCTGTTGTCAACTTCTGTTGCAGCTTGACTTGAGGATGAACCTATCACCCTGGGAATGGTCGGGAAAAACTCTTTGCTCTGTTGCATGACCAGTTGTTTCAAAGTTCCCAAAGAGTGCTTCGGGTCAAGTGGCACATCACTCGTGAAAAGCTTCTGTACATGCGCTACCAATGCAGCTGCTACCCATGTGGCATGAAATGGACTGGCAAGTTGCCCAATGGCACACAAGTTGAGCCTAGCATCAGTACTCCATGCTTGCATTGGTGGGACCCCATTGTGAATGGCCACTTCAACTGCATGCAGGTGTCTGTACTTCACTTGGTTGCCAAGGCCCGGAATCTGTACAAGCTGAGCAAAAAGACCTCGTGATTGCAACGTGTAGTCTGCGAAACCCGTGGCCTACACTCACAAGCACCTCGGGAGTTTTTGGTCTGCTTGGACAGGGTACTTCCTGAGTGGTTCACCCCCAAGTTGAAACCTGTCAATCTCTTGTGCAGAAAGGGCCAACTGCGCTTCTTCAACATCACTATCCGGGTTTGTACTACGTACCAGGGGTAGTACCCAAAATTTAGCCAGCTAAATTTCTGTGAGGGCGAGGTTCATTGGTTTTTTTCCCAGGCTAAATCCCCTGGCCCCAGTCCCTCTGGGGCTAGGACCCGAAAATTTAGCCAAACACAATTTTAAGTCAACAGTGTCACAACTTGCCCAGCTAAATTTCTTGGAGCTTAGGTTCAGCTCCAAACATGCAAACATATGCAAACCACAGGTCAAAACAAACAAGAAACAACGCT
>Ga0126342_10003781_pt1:5000-25358 | contig 25358 bp, 14 predicted proteins | sample Cyp1metagenome_FD_92528 | JGI IMG/M metagenome (GOLD analysis project Ga0126342, IMG submission 92528) | Coral microbial communities from Lord Howe Island, Old Settlement Bay, Australia - Cyphastrea 1 metagenome | ecosystem: Host-associated > Invertebrates > Cnidaria > Coral ... | reverse complement strand
TTTTGATGTGGTTTCCACTTCGCATCTTTTGGCTGAATAGACCCAGGGTTCAGGCCGGCGCTCAAGCGGATTGTGCCGCGCACGCAATTGCGGGCTCGGGGTGAAAAAAGACTGCTATTGTTCCCATCCTTTTCTTCCGGCAAGGAGTCGAAACGTCAGGAGAGGGAGCAGCTGCACGAGCGTCTGCAGAACCTGAAGCCCGCGTTACTGCGCTCCTTGCTGTCGCGGGTGCTGGATCTCACGCTCTTGGAGACGCTGCAGACAGGCGACCAGATCTTGGCGCCGGTGGTGTTTTAGCCATGAACATTGTGCCAGATGGGTAAGACACATGGTAAAATCCATGAACAATGAAGGTTGAAGAGGTTGAACATAAAGCTGGATGGGGATGGGTAAAATGGAGGAAAAATGAAGGTTGAACCCTTGAACCAAGCAACATAGTGCTGTTTCAACATGTTATGGACATTTTGGGAGGATATAGCATGATATAGCCAGCAACAGGGACACATGTTTATTTTGATTGTTTTGGGGGATATGACGATCAACAGGGACTTTTTTCTGTCAAATTTGGGACTGGGGGGCTGGGTAAAGCAGATGTTTTTTTTCGCGGATGGGATGGATAAACCGATAAACCCATGTGTTGTTCAATTGTGATGTACATGACCATTTTTATCGAAATGGCGAATGGGATGGGGATGTAAAGTAAGTGAGAAATGATAAATCAAATATAATATATATATATATATATATTAATAAGGTTTTTTACTGGCACATTAAAAACCATGTCCAGGCAAAAACCTACACGCGAGAGGTCTGCTCATTGAAAACGTGTCGCAAGCCGCGGAAAGCCATATGGCGTACAACTTTTTGCATCCTAAAGGGATAAGAAAATTGCGTTGAGGGTGAAATGATTGTTTTTCCTTAGGTTTCCCTAGCCATTGGTTCATTCCAGTGTGGTTTTTGTTGAGGAAAATCCAGTAAGAGGGATGTTCCTGCCGCACTTTGAAAAAGACCGCCAGGGACTGCTGACCCTGAAATGCCCCGAAAAAGTTGAAGTGGAGATAGAGACAGCCATGGCATGGCATGTTGCAAAACCCATGGTAAAAAGCAATAAAAAACAAACGGGATATCCCCCCACTGTATGGCCATTTCAAGAGGGAAATGATCATACATCAGATTTTTTTGGCCCTGAAAAATGGAAAATCCATGAAAATCCCATATTTTCAAGACCAAGACCCAAGACCCCTTCAATTTGCCCAGAAAAAGCACCGTGTTGCATCAGCAATGCCTTGAAACCCTGGTGATTCATGGTGGCTCGGGGTTAGTTCGATCCAAATAGTTCACTATTGGTATAGGATGTTAGAGGTCAAAACTGCCAAACCCCCAGTGCTTTGGTGAGCAAAAGAGCCCCAGAATATGGTATGTTCGATGTATTTTGTAGGTTTTGATCCATACATCAGGTATCCATCCCACCATTTTCACATGGTTTTCATCCTCCAATCTGGGCCAGTAGCCCCTAGAAGGCATACCTGCAACCAGTTCACCTGGTAGGACAGCTGGAGCGCTTGCGCTTCCGCTTGAACTTCCTGACGAGAGACTTGGCGCCGTTGTTGCTCTCGGATGAAGACAGTGATTCGGCACCAGCTGGCCCCATTGGACCATTTGGTCTTCAAGGAGTTGATGATGTTGTAAAGCAAAATGGATGATGTTTGTTCCATTGGTTTACCCTCTAGTTAACATAACTATATGGAAAATCACCATTTACCCATGGGTAAATCCACTATAAATTTTCGTAAATAACAGTAAATAAACATAGACCCTGAACATAACCAATTCTTAATGGAAACGAATCTTCCAAGCCCTATCTGGCAGGGTCTATGTTCATTTACTGGAGGGTAAAGCAAAATGGATGATGTTGGGAGGATTCGAGGTCTCCAAAACCACTTTTATAGGCCTGAATCAGGTCCAGAAGTAACAATAGAAATGGATATATCATCCGTTATAATGGAATAACATGGGATAAAATGGGATAAAATGGGATAAAATGGGATAAAATAGGATAATACAATGGGATAACATGGGATAAAATAGGACAATATAATGGGATAAAATGGGACAATATCTCTAGAATTGAAGGATTGGAATGATTGGAATCATCTCCCCCTGTTGGTGACAGATATGTGTGCAGAAGTTTTTGAAGTTTGAAGGCCTAAATGGTGGATGTTTTCTTTAAACCAGCGCACCAAAGGATGGTCTATGAAGACCTTTGGACAACCACAGTCCTGAACTTCAAGATGTTCCCAATGTTCATCCAGGATGTTTCCAATATGGTTTCCAATCGTTTCCCTTGTTTGGGTGGATGGTGTGGATGTCTACATATTTTCTCATTGTGGTTTCCATGTGATTCCGCTGTTCTGGATAAGTCAGAGCCACCTCCCGGCAGCGTCACGGCGTCACGATGGGAATTGGATTGGGGTAACTATCCCCAGGTGTCCAATTTTTGCAGGTTGGTGGAGTTACCTTTGTTATGATCTATTCGGATTCATTGAACTATAGGTATGTGATATACTATGATAGAATATATGTACATACATTATTTGGTGCATGTATCCCACTTATCCCACTTATTCCACTTATGCAATTATAATCCATGATATTCCACTGGATTCGCCAAGCAATCTTGAATGGAATCTGAAGATCCCGTTGATGTTCCGTTTCCCATTCATATCCTAGGTCTTTATATCCCATTTTTAATCCCATTTTATCCCATTATTATAATTCCATTATATTCCATTTATAATCCATTGAAAATAACCTTAGGCATGTTCCATTTATATATATGTTTATATATATATATCCCATCATTCATATCCCATTGATATCATTTCAAATCCTATAAGTTATGCCATTATAAATCAATTGTATCAATGGGATATGAATGGGATTATATATGATATCACAATCATAGAACTGGATGATGGGAAAATTTTAACCGGAAACCCCTATAGTTTATGGTAAAAACCATGGTTTCCGGTTAAGATTTCCCCTTAAGCCAATCCATTGACATAAACAAATTATCCATGACTGGGAATGGATCAAAAACCACATATAAAAATGGTGATGACTGGTGGATGATATCATAACTGATATCACAAATAAATAATGCCATTGATGTCATTCCATTGATACAAAATCCTACGAGTTCCCCTTGAGGATTCCCATTGAAAAATCCCATCAGGTCCCTGGCGGCTCTTTGGTTTCAGGGGGGACCAAGTTTTGACGCGCTGGAGCAATCACGAGTTGGTGGCTCGGGCCGAAACAGGAAAAACGAAACGAAGTGGATGAAAAAATGGAGATGAAAAATGGGATTTAATGGGGATTTAATAGGGGGATTTCATGGTGGTTAAAAATTGTGATTCACTGATTTGAATGGTGATGAAAAATGGGATTTAGTTAGCTAACTTAAGGGGAACATCACTCCAATGTCACTTGTGTTGATATATCGAACTGTCATTCACGGGCTGAAACTAAACCAACAAAGATAAGTAGAGCTGGCAGCAGCTTATATGGAGCTGAAGATGTCAATGTGATATATCTCCATCAGAGATAGCATTGTGACATATGGGATGGGATTCTGTGGATATCATGCAGATATCATGGGAGATCATTATATCACGGAATATTACCCTCTGGTAAGTTAACATAGACCCTGAAACTGGCCAATTTATAGTGAAAACTAGTCTTTCAACCCCCATCTGGCAGGGTCTATGTTAATTTACTGGAGGGTAGTAAGACTGTAATGGGATATTGGTTAACAAAAATCCTCTGCTAATCATTTCCCGTAGCTTGCTGGGAAATGCCCGAACTAAACCGTCCATTTTCTAGCAAGCCACGCTTGATGACACCGGAGAGTGTATGAGATGGGGATATCATCGGGATTTTCTGATGGCTATGTTGGAAGCTGGCAGCCCCTTTTGTTTTCTTACAGAAGCAACCCTGAAGCTGGGGAAATGAGGGGGACAGAAGCAACCCTGAAGCTGGGGAAATGAGGGGGATCCACCCAATGCCAAAACCATCTTATTCACCAACCCTAAAAAGGGTTCTTTGCAGATCATCTCATTTTTTCATATTTTTTAGGGCATACCCCCAATTTCCTAAACCCAAAAGCTTCATGGTTTAGCAGTTTAGCACATCGTATTTTTATGAGGATGTCATTGGAACCATCAAACACATCTGATGATTTTTGAATATTTTTAATGGGATGATGTGATTACATGTGATTAACCAACAGTTATAGATAGAAAAGTTGAAGACCCAGAAATAATGGGGAAAACGTTCCCATCGAAAGCACCATCCTGGAAATACGTGAACCAAGCATCTTTTTGGGGACCAAATTTAAGTCGGAACCCCAAACATGGTCCTTGTGCCCTTGGGAGATTGTTTCACTGTTGGATATGGCTACTGTTGGGTTTTTTGCCAAACAATTCGGAGGTTTAGTTCAAATTACCCTCTGGTAAACTAACATAGCTATGGAAAATCACCATGTTTAATGGGTAAATCCACTATTTCTATGGCCATTTTCAATAGCTATGTTAGTTTACCAGAGGGTATGTTTATTTCTCATGCATTCCTTTTCTCTTGGCAGTAATCCAGCCGATTATGCAAAACGGATCTGCTGATTTAAAGAAACACAGCGGCCATTGAATGGGAATCCATCGATTGTGTTTTTTTTTTTTATCTGGTGGTTTGGAACATGGTTTTTATTTTCCATAATATATGGGATAATCCTTTGCATTGACTTTCATATTTTTCAAGATGATTCTATGGTTAAAACATGTTAAAACCACCAACCAGCAATGGTTGATCATCATATTCTCCACTGAAATTTCCATGTTGGGAATGGGATAGAACGGGATGGAACTTCAAACTGAGGCACAGTTCAAGTTGGCCACTTGGTCTATGAAAGTTCCGCATCGGGCAGGATGCGGAAACGTAAAGATACGTAAAGGTAGGAAACCTACAGATGTGTTTAGCGTATTGAAAATCAACGCTGTTTAGGATACTTGTTGATCGAACTTGGGCTCCACTGCAGTTGATTGCATAATAAGTACAGCTAGTACCAATGGGGCGTGTTTGAAAATTGGGGATGAACCGATCGTCATGGCCATCTTAGCTATAGACAACTGCCCATGAAAATGGATGATTCATGATTTACCGGATTTACCGAACTTAAACATTATAAATTTTCCATAGCTACGTGAAAAATAACCAGAGGGTAGATTTAACCATTGGCTTTAGAGGTACCCCATTTTAAGGCAAATCCATATGAAACATCGACATTTTGTTGGTCCCTAGGCCTCAGGCCATAGCTACACAGCCAACTTCTTGCGTGTTTGCTATATCAATGTACTCTAAATGTTATCATACTAACACTTGCTGAAACATATATGGGTATGGGTCAATACCTATAGATACATTTTTAGTGGGATGAACATCCATTTACCAGCTATTTTGGGGTTCACTAGGTACCAGGGAATTGACCCATCCCCATATATCGACTTTATATGACTTTATTAAGTACCAGTACATGGTGACTACTGTACAGAATACCAGTCAATACGACATACTGCACATCTGTGTATATAGATTTACGTGGTGGTATAGTAAGTATGGTAGTGACACTTATTTGCTACGCACAAACTCTATAGTCCGTGGCATGAATGGTCAAAATGAGTTCCCCTAAAATGTTTGGATGGTCATACACCCTCCCCCCATAGGATTAATAGGATGATTCAATACCCCTAGAAACCCTAACATTTATAGTTTCAATTGGTGAAAGGGTCCCTTCTTCATGAACAAATCTGAAACATTTAGTACCTGCACGCAGAAATCCAATATGATCCAAGATATATGTCCTTGTTCATGGGTTGTATTTGGGGCAAATGCGCTCGTAGCTATCCGAAAACGGATGTCTTCAGATCCCCAAAAACATTGCAGTGACTTTGTATACACTAATTCTCCTTCCAACATGGTTGTTCCTCTTTATGATGCAATGGGAAACTGCTAACGAATTCGCTATATTAATGCAAAGTTGAAGGGAAATGACATCGGGATGCTCCTTCTATTATAAGTTATACTGTAAATATTTCAATGATTGAATATATATTTGCGATAAATACTTGGTGGTAAAATTATAGATATTTAGTATCTTTCAACATTATACTTCTCATCCTTCAACATGATAAATACCATAACGGTTAGGGCCCCTCTCAGTTGTGTTTGTTGGTTTCCAACCCCAAATAACTATAGTAACGGTGATAGTTCTCATATGATTGCCATGAGCTCGAGTTATTGGGATTATGTTCACCAACTTTGCTATCATAAACTAGTTGGTGGTTTGGAACCATGGAATTTTATTTTTCCATTCAGTTGGGAATGTCGTAACCCCAACTGACGAAGTCATATTTTTCAGAGGGGTAGGTCAACCACCAACCAGGTTAACTATCATTTACTATGGAAAATCACCATGCTATCAATGGGTAAATCCACTATTTCTATGGCCATTTCATGAGTAAATCTTCCAGATACCCTCTGGTAATTTAACGGTTTGCTATGGAAGCCATGGCCCATAGAAATAGATGGATTTTCCCATTAAAAAATGGTGATTTTCTATAGTTGCTATTGAAAATGACCATTTATAGTGGATTTTCCCATTAAAATGGTGATTTTCTATAGCTATTTTGACATAACCAGAGGGTATCCACATGTTTCTTGGTGAATCCCCAACCCCCTCGATGAATTCAGGTCGCCAATGAAGTCCTGGAAGCCATGTCGAAGCGCAACTCTGAGGACGGGACATCGGGACATGCTTCTGGCAGCGCCAGCGCAGCGACAAATTTCTTGGTTGATTTGTAGATTTTAGGGATCTATATAAAAATCCAATAGAGATTGTTTTTTTGATTGATATAACATCCAATTTTAGGGATTTATAATGATGTTTTTTAGGATTTATAAGGCATATATAGTAAACCCCAACAGTTGAGAGAACAAATAAAATCCAAACCTGCGAAAAAATAAGTGGTAAACTGATCAACTGATATGAGTTGAACTATTTTCAGGTCTGCAATCGTTTGTTGGTAGTTGTTGGCGGTTGTTGGTGTACCTTCTGGCAATAAAAAGCACTTTGCAAGCTGGAAACTCTCAGCGTTTTTAAATGTGTTTAATCGGTAAGTCACTGAACTTGCGAACTGGGACATGTTCCAGTTCGCAAACTGTTAGTCATTACCAGAGAGTATTTAAGTTTATCCCCCAGCCAATTTCCCCTATAAAATTGGAACAACATTGCAACACCCAGGTTAAATGTGTGTATTGGCAAGGGAATATTTTTTTGTGTTCATAAGTCTCTTTTTGTCGATGAAAGCAGGACAACGCCGAGGATCTGGACATTGAATGGTCTGCGCGGGAGACGGAGATCTATGGTGGTTTGGTATTTGAAACAGTGTTTTTACAATAGGTAAAACCCCTCAAATCTACCCTCTGGAAAATGGCCCATAGAAATAGTTGATTTTCCTATTAAAAATGGTGATTTTCCATAGTTATGAGTTTACCAGAGGTAGAGGTTTCCGGAGTTTCCTGCCAATTTTCCCTTCAATTCTATGTGTTCTATGACTGGTGATCTGCTGGATAGGAAGTGATTGATGGGTGATTTGGGTTGCCTCGATAGTTTGGTGATGTGGCTATATGTGGTAAACCCATGGTAAACACAATGTCATAAACCTTCAAATGTTTGAGGGGTTACCCTCTGGTTATGACTAACATAGCGAACTGGAAAATCACAATTTTTAATAGGTAAATCATCATAAATCATCTATTTCTATGGGCCATTTTCCATGGCTATGTTAGTCATAACCAGAGGATATAGGTACCAACCATTGTGATTTTGGAGATGGTTTATGATTTGGTTTACAACGTTTTTCCAATAGACAACCCATGTGTCACTGGGGATATTCCATTTACCCCCGGTGGTTGGATCAGAAAAAATGAGGGTAGGAACCAAGGAGGGTAGGAACCCAGATTTCACCCATGAACGGAAGTGGTGATATGGAACTATTCACCTGGCTGTGCAAAAATAACGCATGTAGCAACAAAAAAACACCACATCCAAGTACATCGGTGGCACTGGTATGCATCCATGAAAATCTACTGTTCATGAAAACAATCTTAGGTCTTCTCATTCTTCTCAGATTTGTCGTCGCAAGAAGTTGTCATCCGAAACTGTAGTGGTTCCAGCCATGGTTCCAGCCATGGTGATTGAGCAAGCATGGGAAGATACTCGTAATTTAAATGGTTGTGGAATTCATGGGAACACTGATATTCATTGATATTCCAAATGATGTTCATCTCATTGATGGTACTTATTGAGACTTCATTGATATTCATTGATATTACATTAAAAAAATACCTCAAGATTGTTATTTTGACATGCTTCAACGGCTGTATGATAGCGGGTTCAAGGCGTGGTGGCGTGGCGGACCACGAGATGTGGACACAAAAAGGTGGTGCCCCGAAAAGCCCCGAAACTGCAAATTGCTTTCTAAAGCCCATGGTTACAAAGTTACAATATGTTACAATTAGCCCAAACCCATCTAAACCCTAGTTATCTTACCCTCTGGTTATTTAACATAGCCATGGGAAATGGCTCATTTATAGATGGTTTACCTATTGAAAATGGTGATTTTCCATGGCTATGTTAAATAACCAGAGGGTATCTTAAATGTTGTAACCCAACTTAGCTAAGGGGAGTTATGTCGAATGACCTTTGAACATCATCGAAAATCAGAACGCCTTTTCTCTGAGCGGCTGCAACGCAAAGCCTAGGCGATCGCTGCCGCCTGGTGCGGAACATGAAGCAACTCACACACCTGGAAGATGATCATGAAGGCCCGTTTCACGTCTTCGAAGAGCCGTGGTTCCGTTTTTTGAGTTTTCTGACTTCGAAAAATCATTTGGTGTTTATAGCAAACTAGTGGAATTGAAGCTGGAAAACTAGGGACCTTAAGTGGTTTTTATCATGTTTTATCCTGTGGACACCTTGAAGGACTTAAACATAGTTTAACAATGTTTTAATGAAAACCAGGATTTGACCATCAATTCCCGATGAATACCTTCGTTTATACTTTATACATCTTTATACATCATATACCATCTGGTTATTGAACATAGCCATGCCTTATACATGGAGGTTTATAGCTGGGAAAATCATCTATAAATGGGCCATTTTCCATGGTTATGTTAAATAACCAGAGGATAATATATGATATAGGGGCCAACCAGCCCAAAATGCCAATGTTACAGGGTATCGATTGTAAGACTGGCCATGTTTTCATGGTTTATCCAGCAGGGCGCGAACAAATGAAACAACAGCATATGTAGGGGTTTCTCCTGGTTATTTAACAATGATAAAACATTGTGTAAACCTGAGTAAACAAACAGTAGTTTGGCTGGTTGAGTTTAAGTTACACCATGATACAATGCTTGTAACAAGGGGGAATCAACATATTTAGACCCCAAAATCTTGGCCAAAGGGAACCTTTTAAAAAGGTGGAACGTGCACATGGCAAGATGTACCAGGCCACTGATGTCTCAGATTTTCGATGATCAAATGCTGATTCTTGGTTGGGACATGTTCATGCTCCGGCCGCTCAAACCAATGAAGACCTTGGTTTAAAATACTTGGACCTCATGTTTTGGTGGCAAAACCCGCATGTTTCGCAATACACTCACTTCAAATTTCATATTTGTCACAGATAATAAGAATTCATTTGAGATCATCCGGGCGTAACTCCTTGGTTCCATACGCCCGGATCACCGCGTAACCGTAACGACCCGTTTTTCTCCGTGTTTTGAGCGCCATTTTGAGATATCAATTATATAATGTCATTTTACTTGTCCAAGCACCTGAACAACGGGGCAATTTTAAGGCTAATTTGAGTTGTTGTTGTTGTTGTAAACTATACTTCACTTTTAGAATACATCCCAATACATCTATCTATCCCAATTTTACTGTTAGAAATATGCTAAAAGACCATCTATCCCAACCAATTCCCCAACCAATAAACCACCACCGACAGCAGGCGTTCTGCTGGCCGTGGTCTATGGAGCAGTTTGTGCCGTGGGATCATTGCCGCACCCCGTGAGTTTGTGGGCTTTGGACGAGAAGGCGGCAATCCCAGGGATCCGAGCGTGATAGGAACTGGGGCTATAAGCCACTTATAAAGGGGATAATGGACTATAATGGACTATAATGGACTATAATGGACTATAATGGACTATAATGGACTATAGTGGACTATTATCCACTGAATGGGGACTTGGAAGAATGGACTGTCAGAAAAAACATCTGTGATGCTTCGGCCAGGAGGCGGAAGCAAAGGCGCAAGCCATGTGTAAGGCCATTCGCCAGGCGCTCCGGCGATGAAAAGGGGTGTTTTTTTTTTAATGGACCAATTCATCCACCAAAAAATGAGACTAACATTGGATGCTTATGGACGTTAACCCTGAATAATAACAGTATTTGAACCTGAGATTGCTGTTAACTATCGATTTTTGTGTGTGTTTGAACCCAAAACAATGGCCTCATGGTTTTAGATGCGGATCTTGTATGATGTTTCAGGTAGCCATTCACCAATGGAAATCTGGGAATTTGAAGGCTCGATTTCTGACCCAAAACTTGTACATGGCCGAAGTTTCGCATGTTTTCGCATGTTCACAGAGGTGCTGCTTAGCTTTCATCCCCTTTCTCGCAAAATGTATACAATGTATAGTGAAACAGCCATGTGAGCAAGGATCAATATAGGATCACAGACATTGGCATCATTGGCCATGTGGCCCTGGACGTGATTTGGAAGGCTGTTGAGGGTTAGCCAAATGTCTGAACCATTTGTGCAGTGTCCCCCAGATTTCATGTCCAGACATGGTGATTTTTGGTGCAATTTTTGGTCCAGAGGACACTCCCAGAACCAAAACAGAGTAGCAGTTGGTGAAGGAAACGCCCCATGTTGGTAAGGAAAGGCAGGTACTGTAGTTTGAAACCTTGTTGCCCCATGTTACCTCACCCCTGAAAAATTGTTTTGTCTATGATCCCAATGGTATTTTTTTTGGATGGGTTGCAACCATCAAGTAGCCATGATTTCCTGCACTGGGGTTGTCACAACCCAGTTGTTGGACAATTTTGCTCGTCAGATGCTATGATGATGTTAAATCCATTGAAGTCCAACATTTTCAGACACCCAAACATCCGAGTGCCGGATATAAGTTATATATATATCTATATATATATATCAGTATATGTATACACAATTATACACCTATTAAATTATCTCAAATTATACAAACGCATCCCCATCATTTTGAGCTCCGCAAGGTGATCCCCACAAGGGCGCAGTATTTGCTTCAGCCCAGCGATGTCACCAACAACAAAGGCAGGCGATTTTTCCTCCGTTTGGTGGAAAAAAATGGGATTTGATGGGATGTTTGATGGGATTATTAATTGGATTTATATAGTGATTTTCACAACTTTTAACAACTAGATTCAGCAAATTTTGAGGTTTTCCAGGTGATTGTTGATAGCTTAAGTTGGTTTGTAAGTTTGATAGCTATAGGATTCATGGTGGATAATCGCATATATCCAAAAAGTTAAGTTACATGTGCAGCGTAAACCAAAACACATAAATGGGGGGCAACCGCCCTTCCGGTTGCGGTTTATGCGTGTTCCCGTGTATGAATGGTGCTATCCCCACACATCCACCAGCTTAAATCTTCGGGTTTATGTAGTACCCTCTGGTAATTTAACATAGCTATTGAAAATCATCATTTTCAATGGGTAAATCCACTATAAATGGCCATTTTCAATAGCTATGTTAAATTACCAGAGGGTATATGGCATATTAAAAAACCATAAAAGGTAAGTAGTATGGCATAAAAATATATAAAAACCAGAATTTCTGCCAAGTATTTTAAGCCACATGTGTTAAACATGTAGCCACGAAAAACCAAAAGTGTCCGTCCCATGGCGCCTCTGCCAAGTATTTCGCCAGAGGCGGCCTCATTCCGGCGTTGCTGGCGGTGATCTTCATGTTGAATTCAACGTTACCATGCAGCTGGAAACACGAGACTTGGCATGTCTTTTTTTGGGGGTGCATGGAATCTACCTGGGGTATCCCGGTGACCTTCTGAGAGCTAGGATTTATCTGGATTTATGGAGATTGACCTTCTGGTAGCAGTTTGCGAACTTGAACATGGCCCAGTCGAAATAGTTGATTTACCCCGCAAAAATGATCAAACATGGTGATTTTCCCCTAGTTTTTTGTATGTTTACCAGAGGGTATAGATATTGATTTTCGTCCCCGACAAGACGGCAACTGTGGCATGGGGCTTATCCACCAATTAAGTACACATTGTCAATCTTGGTGTTGCACATGTGGCAAGTAAAAAAAGGGACAGAGCATGGCAGAAATGGGACAGCTCAAATCGGCTTCAAACTAACATGTTTGCACTATTTGAGATTAGCCATGCTACTGGTTAGTGTTTTTTTGGGTGGTATCACTAACAAATTTAACAAACTATAATAAATAAATATACGGGTATATCATATATATATATATGTATATATATATCATATTTATATATTATATATAATATATATTATATGTTATATATATTATATATATTATATATATTATATATATATTATATATATATTATATGTTATATATATATATTATATATATATGAGTATATTCAGAAAACAAAATGTATATCTGGGTTCTGGCTTTTGTTCCGTCTGAACTCTGGTGAACTCTGGTGAAACCTTGTCCTATTCGTGGATGACTCAATGGGGGGTTTCCATAGTCATGGTGGGTAGCCCTATTTCAGGAAGGCTCCATATTAGTATAGGTTGGGTGTAGCCTAACCTCTGTAAGAGTCAGAACATGGATTTCCTATGAAAACCAAAGTATAGGTCTGGGTCAAATTTGGGCACGCCAATGATTACTGGCTGAGCCAGTGGCTACACGTAAACTTTTCCCGTCGGGTCCACGTGCGTGCCTCCAAATATAAGCTGGGCAAGGCGTGCGCGCGCGAACCCAGTGGATTCTTTTTTGTTTTAGGAAGGAAATCCCATGAGTAAGATTTCATGGTGAAAACTAAAGATCAATCCTATAATACTCCTATAATAATTTACTAATCCTATAATTTCTGATCCTTTGGGCTTAAATGGCTTGACCCATCTATAACTCCCAGCTATTTTGAAGGGCTACCAGGCTATAGGTTGGCCATGGTCGGTCACCCTAAGGAGGTGTTGCACTCGGCCAGTTTCGCGATTCAAAGTGCCGTCGCGCAAGAGGCGCGACCGGGTCAGGTCTGCATTCGGTTTTCAGAATGCGCGATTCGTGGCTAGTTCGTTATCTGGATTTAATGGGATTTTGTAGGATTTTAGTGGGATTTCATGAAGTTTAATGGGATTTAATGGGTATTCAGCTGGATATATTTGGATGAAAAAATTAATGACATCTCTGGGAAATCATCCCCAAACGGAATTAATTATGTAAAAAAAAATGTTAATTCAGCCAGATTTTATAGTATAGGCATGTCTGGAAATGGTGTAGAACCATAAAACTGGAAAATTGTTTGTTTTAACAAACTATTGGATTTGTTAGGGTATTTTCAGACACACCCATCTGTTTTAAACCCGCTAAATGTTAATCACGGATCATCACAACCCCCTGGGCCGCTGAATTGTTTGGATGGACGTCGTATTGTCACTAGTTATTTTTGGGGGATACCGCAATTAATTAAAAAGGATGTATCAATCTGGGTATGGGTCAAAATTAGGTACCCCAATAATTGAATGGTTAATACTAAACTAGACATTCACATCTGTGGTCCCACATCGGTCTTCCATTTTGACCCACATCCATCTGGGTAGTATAAACTGGGATTTTTATGGGAGAAATAAGAAACTTAGCCGACTGTGACAGGTTCGTTGTTCAGGGTATCCAAGATAGGCCGGGACACCATTTTGAGTGGGATGAACATCCATAAATCCCAGCTATGACTTGGGGTGAACTACAGGGGTACCAGGGGGTCAAAACCCATCCCCAAGTGACTTTGATATTTGATGGCGTGGAAGCACACAGAAGACTGATTCAGATGTTGGATGATTGGCTGGTCACTTCTGGCTGGTGAAACTTCAAAAAAAAGGGCATGCTTGAGCCATAGCCACCTGGTCAGTTGCCAGCTAATTGCTTTCCAGAAGTCAAGCATCACCCTATCCAACAGATGAATAGCTTTGATACTGTGGGGTTCCGTTATTAATCCGTAATAAATGTCCTATTGGTGCAAGTCATGTTGTACTGTCCCCTTCAATGATCACACTCATTTCGTGTTTGCAAAAGCATTACTTTTGGCCTCGACCCGCCAATCATTGCCATGGTGAAGACATGGGCTTCGCCAATAGTGATCCAACCCCCAGGTTTACAAAGAGCCAAGGAAGAAGACGAAGGGTCAAAGTGGGCAGGACCGAATCAGTCTGATGGCAACATGTAGCCACTGAGGGGATTTCCCAGCCACGTTTGATGACCGCAGGTTCATGTCACGGATATTTTGGAGATTTTTGATCAAGATAACATGATGAAACTGAGAAAACAACAGAGATATTCAGCAAATATGCTAGGAGCTAAAATAATTCGCTGGTTTTGCTCTAACATGTGTGACTATACAGATGATATGTTGGATTATTTTGGTACTGTATTGTTTTTGGCCAACGCTAACCAACGCTTGAACATGAACACATGTCATATCCCCCAATGAATCCGAAATGATTGCATCGGTTGTGGCTGCCAGAATCGGATGGGAAAATCGGAAAATCCGCAGGAAAACCCACAATTTTTCGATGGGAAAGACACATGGCTTCCAGCAGATTTGTCAGGGCCAAGGCAGCCTCTGATTTTGGATCAGATGTTTAGAAGTGGAGGCATGTTCAGAACTCCAGTTCTTGATTCTCTATGATTAGTTAGTTCTTTGCGAAATCAAACATACAATATCATATACAATTCATATAGTTCATAAAATATGCTCATATAATCTCATATCATTGTAAATTCAAATTTGTTTCCCGGTTTGGTTTCAACTCTCATCCCTGCACCATTTTCTGAATGATCCCTTTTAAGTCAGTTGCATGCTCAGGAACCCAATATACTCCTGACAACTGGAGAACAACGGTATACTGGGGCAACAGCCGTGTGTTGGTGCTGTGTTTTTGATATCCCAATCTCAACTACAGTGCCTATCATCCACGAACTATCCACTTTACCAATTAAAACCTAATTCCGTGAAAATTTTCGGCCAGAATGATTATCGCGATTCATAATCCCCCGATCACTTCGATTTGCTCAAGCTTCAATTTTTCCCTACCCTCTGGTAAACTAAGACATAACTCTGGAAAATCACCAGTTTCAATGGCTAAATCAACGATAATCAACGAACTTTCGACTGGGCCATGGCATAGCAATATCTGTGAGTTGACCGGAGGGTAATGTGACTTCCACCGGGGAATCTTTGGGAAATCTGAGCCCAGGAGTTGAGCTTCACTCCTATGGACCTTCCAGTGGTGCCTGACGCGCAGCAGCGCAAGCGGGAACTTCAGAAGCGCCATGGCAGGGCCACATGGTGAGTTTCTCCAAGTGGGAAACGGCAACCCCAAAAAAAAGCCATGGAAGTTGGTAAGATATAGTCAAATCCGAACCCAAACTTCTGATGAATTGAAGTTCTTCGATCTTGTTTGGGGTATACCGTATATCATGGTATATCCCATGTTTGAATTGGCTATAACCATTATTATAATTTATTATATAACAATTATATAACCATTATTAATCCGATCCCATGTTTAAGTTTGAATTGGCTATAATCCATATAATCCCAACTTTAATATAACGCTGACACTTTAACATACAAAAGCTGTCCCACTTTTCTGGTGTCATCCTCCAAGATCCTCCAAGTCGTTTTTGGACCGCGGACCGGTGGGACCGGTGGCTCCAAGTTGAACAGTGACGAGAAATGAACCGTTGAGTGCTGTGATGTCTTTTTTACGTGAACAGGTGGAGTTTTCGTGAAGATGTGTTTTTTTTGTTTAGCATTTCTGGGGTTGGAAAATGAATAGCTCCAAGGGATTTCAAATTAATCATAAATCATCATAAATCAACATGCATGTCATGAACAAATAAAGGTGCTGCGATCGAAGAAGCGCTTAGTGGCGATTCAACTCATTCATCTATATTCATACGACATAGGACACAGGTATCATGAGGTATCTACATGTCTACAATCAAATGGGGATGAAGAAATCCATGCAGAGTTGTTTTTTTCAATACCCCCGTGATTTTGCGGCCCTGGATTTAAGGCGCATTCAGATGTGGCTCATCGAACCAGACGACAGCTTCAACTTCGACGCTCCAACGCCTCTCTGCCAAGTTGCGGGGACATAACACGGGACATCACGGGACATTCCAACAGTGCACGATTACCCTCTAGTAATTTAACATAGCTATTGAACATGGCCATTTATAGTGGATTTTCCCATTAAAAATGGTGATTTTCCATAGTTTACCAGAGGGTAACTAACAGGGAATATGACCAGACATGGATAATGGATAACGGACATGTATATGGGTGCATAGTATCAACACTTGCAAAACATTGATCTAGAGAAAATTTGATGTACCCAACACATATGAATCATATGAGTATCTAACTTGATACACAAAATTGACCGAAAACAAACATGAGGATAGAATCAGGAGCCTCGGGAATATGGCAAGCAGAGATTTTTCGTCAACAAACACACCACATCATATGGACTTCTGACATAACTTACAGTCGTTGAATTTGCGTACAGATAGAACCACGAAGAATTGGATAGAAATGGATATACAAATATGCCTTCAGTCTAGGATACTCGGAGACTCGCAAATAGTTAACGACGTATATCAAAAATAGGCCCTATGTTCCCATATGTTACTGTAGTATATGGGGGTGGGTCAAAACCTATTATTATCAATTCTAATGGGATGAACATCCATTTACCAGCTATTTTGGGGTTCAGTAGGTGCCAGGGTTTTGACCAATAGCCATATATATATAATATGGTTGTATGGTAACTATATGGTGATATATTCTGTTGAATCAGACCTGGGGATGACTATTACGCCATTTAGAAACGACAGAAGGGATCACAGCCCATGAATTCGATGGTTTATAGCCATTTTAGATAGTAACCTTGGTGACGGTTTATTGTTTTACTACCTTTTTCGGGATATAAGATTGATATTATGACAACATTCTAACTATGAAATTCCAACATTATGATATAACTATGAATTTCCAATATATATTATGATATAACTATTATAGAATATTATGATATAAATATTGGATGATATATTACCATTGGTTGTTTCAAGATGTTTTAAGCACAAGAAATTCCCCAACAATGGCAGACCCGCGCCGAGGATGGCAGACCCCGTGGTGAAATCCATCTTCCAACAGATCGAAGCCATGGCCGGCCCCTGGGCCGTGGAACATCCGCAGGCGCTTTTTCGTACGTGACAAATCGGGTTTCTGGGACCACTGGGACCTGGGAAAGCTCTGGAGAAATGATATGACTGGTTGGTGGTGACTGGAACCATGGAATTTTGAATGACTTTCCATGAACAGTCGGGAATGTCGTAAGCCCAACTGACGAACTCATATTTTTCAAGATGGTTATTAACCACCAACCATATATTTTCATGGGATTTTCAAGGGAAAAAAAAACTAGGGAGACACCAGACCTGTTAAGATTAAGAGCTGCATTTCGACAAAGTTACCCAGAAAATGTCGTGTTTCTGGGTCAAATCATCCATTTTTGATGAGGAAACTTCAACATGTTTGTTGGTAGAAACCTTATTTTCGGTGTTTAAGACGCCTCCGATTTGTCTCTCCCTCCATGACGGCGCAGGATTTTGCGCTTTTGCTCAAGGAGGATGAGGATGGAAGGGGGACAGGTTGGCACAAGTCACCACACCCACGTACTGCTAGGTAAATGATATTAATTTTAGTTACCTCATTGTGACCTCACTGGAATCATGGTTAAGATTGGGGGAATCATGCCCAAATGTCTTTATTTCAGGTTAGTGAATTATAGCCACCCCAAAGAAGACGCAGAAAAGTCAAATCCAATCCTAAAATAGTGACAAAATTATTCTTTATGTTTCTATCCCTTGAAAAAAGGACATGGTTTAAAGTTATAAATGACCCAACATGGATTTGTTTATAGGAACTATTCAGGAAAGACCAATAAATTCTGGATCCATTTGGCATCTTGCCTGTGACAGTTTTTTTTTCGCAGCTGAGAACATGGGAGTCCAGGACCCTGCGTTGATATATTGGTGCTCCTGGACACATGGCAAGAACAAAAACATCGGATGTCATCTGCGTGGATATAGATACTCTACCCATAGGATCCATGTATGGTATATATGCTGACATTTGGGGTATATTGATGGTAAATGTCACCATATATATATACCATACATGGATCCTATGGGCTATGTATAGGCATGATCATACAGACACGCCGGAGTCACAGTAGTCTGCGGTTTTGTTACCAGGAGCCCCAGCAGAAATCTCCTGAGACTCCAACTCCAGGCGGCCCCGACCCTGCTAGCGTTGCCGGCGCATGAACTCCTCCTGCGCTGGGTGAATTTTCACCTCAAGGCATTTCGTAGAGATCCGGACGCAGGACATCAATCCATATGGCTGGGTTTATGGCGCCATACTACGTTGGTGAATGTTGGTTACTTAGATCAATAAACCATGAAGGTGTATGATAGACTAAAAACATCTAGAAACATCTAAAAACTTAATTATAATGAAATTAATCCAAGCATCGCCAAAGAAGATAGGACATGGGCCTTGCCAATAGGTTCCCAACATTCCAAGAACGTTGGTGAGTGTTTGTTGTACCACCCTTTTGGTGCTTACCACCCCATCATTGCTGCTTGAATCCAAAAAAATTTGCGTTGATGCTGCCCATTCCCAAAGCATTTCCCCTTTCTCACTGATTCCGTTTTTTTTCGGAACTTCTCCCAGTGAAAAATCTCCTGGTTGCATCTCCCAGCCCTCCAGATCTCCATAAAATATCATAAAATATGATTCTTTACATCACCATGTTCATTGGATTGCTTTCAGGACCTGCACCGGGGAATCCCCGGTGCGACACCACTTTCTGGGCCTCGTTGAGTCACCAGGACTGTTGAACCTCAATGAGTTGGACCTGGCTCTTCTGGTGGAACTCTTGACCAAGCTAGCGCCTGATGTGATGAATCTCCATGAAGAGGAACAGGTCACCCGGCCCCAATGGGGGAAAAATGTCTGAAAATGCGACGTATACATAATTATACCACCAAAATCCCTGTTTCAATTGCGAAAAAATATATAGAACAACAACAGTGATTTCGGGATAAACCAATAGTTAGTCACTTATCACTCTGTTATTACTTTCACTGCTCCAAAATCACCTTGTTTCAGGAATCACCAAGGGATTTTGGGGCATTTCAGACAAAACGTGGTGCATGATATGAACGGATTTTTTTTTTTTCTGCCCTGCGATAGTTGGGGATTGAATATGGCAGTAAATGATATAATGCAATATGTATCACGTGTAATCACGGGTTCTTCAAATTATACATTTCCAGATCACAATGTTACATAATGTTACTGGTTGGTGGTTTGGAACAGGAATTTTATTTTTCCATATTGGGAATAATCATCCCAACTGACTTTCATGCTTTTCAGAGGGGTTGAAACCACCAACCAGGTCAACTATCATTTACTATGTGGTTTTCCATTTTCCACAGAATTCTCCATCCATGTTCGACCATGCACCCGCCCAGACGGCGCTGCGCATGTCTCACAACCCCACGGCAGCGGAAGCCGCGAGTCTCAGCCTGGTGACGAAGGTGGCCACACGCTGCACCGGCACCTTGGCTTTTCATCCGGAGGTGACAACGGTGGGGTGGTCATGACTTCGATTTGATGATCGTTTCAAGGTGTTTTTTTGTGGATTTTCCCATGATTTTCCCATCAATTCTCTAGGGCTGGGGAATCTTTTTAGTCTTGTGTTTCTTGGACCATCTTAAGCAAATATCAGATGACATGGTGTGTTTAGTCTTCATGCGATAGACAAATACACCCAGACATGTGTGGTAATACTATTGCTTACTCATCAAATATGTTAAGTTGTGTTTGTTTTTTGGCTTAATC
>Ga0126342_10003780_pt1 | contig 25362 bp, 22 predicted proteins | sample Cyp1metagenome_FD_92528 | JGI IMG/M metagenome (GOLD analysis project Ga0126342, IMG submission 92528) | Coral microbial communities from Lord Howe Island, Old Settlement Bay, Australia - Cyphastrea 1 metagenome | ecosystem: Host-associated > Invertebrates > Cnidaria > Coral ... | reverse complement strand
TTCTGCCACGTGCACTGGAGACCAATCGGTCCGGGCATACTCCAAGTGGAGTGACTGACCGTAGTACTGCTTGAAGCCCTTGTCAATCTTGGAGAACACCTGATCTAACGTCTTGTAGTAGACAACGAACCAAAGAGGGCAAACTTCAAAGCAGCGGATCAATGCACCACCGAAGAGGAAGGAAATCACCAATGGCAGCATGCTAGCTTCCATGAAGACCTGCGAATTCTCACCGCCCTGGCATATTTCGGGATCTCGGATTGCAGCTCGATGAAGCAACTCTGCAACCCTGTTCCTACTGTTCTCCTGCTGGTTGGTCAGGCCCTCAACCACATACCTGTGCTGCATGGATTCATAGTCTTTTCTCCTCAGGCACAGCTCCTTGGTCAGACTCTTCCGGTCCGTGACGCGTACGTCGATGGGTTGCGACGATGTCCCACCCATGGCGCTACCGAGGAGGCTGAGATCTCCGCGACCGTCAAACCTGGCTTGGTGGTTTCTGCCAAGCCAACAACTCCAACCCCCAGCAGTGTGTTTTGAGTTCTGGAATCCTGTCAGGAATCAGTTACACTTGACATGGTTTTACAGTTTTGTGTTTTTATTGGAAAAGAGATGAGAAATGTGAAGGTGAAAAACCGGTTATGATGTTAAACACTGTTAAACTGTTAAACTTACTGAGTTGCCATGGGTGAAATTGATGGTATCAAAACATGTTTCAACAGGTTGTCATGATCTGTCTTTGAGGGGCACCCGCTGGGATCACGAGCGGCGGAGCAGCAAGTTTACCCTCCGTCCAGTCCGACTTGGACACATGCCCATGCTCACGTGTGGGCAGGGGGTGCGTTTTGATGTGTGCAACTCCTTGTCAGAACTCAAGCGGCATAATTCATGATAAGCTGATAAATATATGATTCAATGGCAATAGCTCGGTCAGCTTGACGATGTTCATCCCACATTCAGCAAAATGAAAGGATTATGTGTCCCTTTCAAATATCTTAATGTGGCGACCCCAATGATAAACCATCACCAATGTTGATTTAATCATACCCTCTGGTAATTTAACGTAACTATGGAAAATCACCATGTTTAATCGGTAAATCCACTATAAACGGCCATTTTCAATAGCTATTATATGTTAAATTACCAGAGGGTAATCATCATATTTCATAGGCCTCATGGTTCACGGGATGGTGGCATTGGATTTGCAAAAACTGATCATCCATGCTCCCTGCAAAAAAAGTGGTGCGCTGGGCAAAAACTAAGATAGATGCGGAAAACACATAAAAAAATCATTATATACCCATGGGGAAACCCAGAAATTGAGCTAGAAATGCTGGCTTTTCCACATCTATGTTGATTTTCCCAGGGAAAATCCAAGGTCCAGCAGGGGCCCCGACCAGCGCCCCCAGGGAGGCAGGGCCGCAGAGTTCTCCAGGAGGACAACCTGGTGATTTTACATCGATTTTGCCACGGTTTACTGTGGAGTTTTAGAGGTGATAGTTACATAGTTAAATTATGTTAAGTTGGTTAGGAACTTACGGTGAATTCTATGCTTTATGACTTTATGATAGATCATGATAATTCCATGGAACTAGTTCATGGGGGATAGTTCAACCACCCTTGTAGCGGCATCACCACCTCGCAGAATTCACCCACCATGGTCGTTTCAAAGCTTCGTCGTTTGGGTTTTGCCCAGCGTGGGGTGCACAGCCCATTTCTGGACAAGCTCACATGTCATATCAGTGGTATGTACATCCCATTCTATCGCCGGTTGCTTCTAATCCCTTGCTCCTAATATTTCATTCCATCCCATTGATGTTTAATTAATCATTTTGGGTGCCTATACGGGACTGTCTTTAACATATGAACCCTAGTATGGTCTTGGATTGCTGTTGTTAATTTTTGGGTGTCCATACGGTAATCTGTAACATTACTGTTCCAATCTGTTCCAGTCCCGGGGGTGAACCCCGTGGTTCTCTTGGGACCCTCCGAACTTCGCACCTTCCTTCAGTGTGGAATCCATAGGTTCTCCTGCATTGGAAGGGCGGTGAAACATGGCTAGCTGGGACATACCAGAACTAAAATGGAGGTTTGAGAAAGGCAAATCATCGAACTAAATGAACCGAGATGATTTAATGGATGATTCTCCAGCAAGCCATGTTTGGTTACCAGATGGTAGTAGCGGTCCCCTGAACTAACATAGAAATTTGGGCTTAGACAACTACTTTCCCATTTTCAATAAAACATGTTCATTCTTAGGGTCTATGTCACTTGAGGGGATGGCAAGTGACATAAACAATACCCCACATATAGCTATAGCCATCCTCAACGTTTCGCGTCCTGGAATATGTAGTTACCCCCCAAACAAACGGAACAGTAAAATTCGACTAGTCATAAATTGCGTAAATTGTGCCTTTTCTGCACTGAAGATTTATGAATCATCTTGAATCTGAGGAATTCGATACTTGAGGCATATCTTACTGGCTGGGGTATTCCCAGAATTCCAAACCACTAACCGTCACTAACCCAAAGGAGATGACCATGCATCGACTAGTTGTGAAAGGAACAGCCACCAAATTGGAGGTGGTACACCACACGACTCGCAGTCACGAGGGAGAGTAAAGCTCATACGCACCAAAATTTTTGTCAGGAGTGGAAGCATTCTACAAATTGGATATGCTGATCTTTCATCAAATTAGTATGATGATGAAATAAAATGAGAAGATTGAATGTTTGAGAGTGTGAACACTCCAATTGCTTCGCCACAAACTATCTTGAAACCAACATATCATTGAAATCAAAATCTGCTCGGAGAGTATGTTACAAACCAAGATGAGATTTCTGGCTGAAGAATTCCCTTACCTCTATCAAAACTCACATGTTGAACCATTTGGGTACAATTCCCCGAATCCAATTCCCATCAGTGACGGAAAACGACGTGGCACTTCCAAGAGATTTTGGGTGCACAGCCTAGACATGCATACCACGCCTAGCAGAACATCTTTCAGTAACATACCTTCTTGAAAATCAAAGCATCCCTTAATTTCATTGAGATTCAACATAGAAGATCAAAAATGACAGGTTCTGAAAATGGTTTAAAGAGAAAATGGTTTTAAACAGGTAACATATGGTTTCACTGTACTTTCGTACTGGATATGGCCTATTAATATGTTGGGTTCCATATGGTTCCATGGTGCATTTGCAGTCGCTGCGTTTCTACCCGAACCGTTCGCGCCCGGTCGCCCGGTGAAAAAAGGCCTGCGAGAACCACGGAGCGCTGCAGGACCAGCGGCTCCTGGCTGGAGATAGAACATCTACCAGATGGTTCAATAAAAAAGGGGAAAATCGTGAAATTGATTGACATGGCACCAGGTTTACCATGACATTTTAGTGATATATATAATATGATATAATGGCTATTTCGTGGTGATATGGTTAAAAAACAAGTTTCCTCTTTGGTGATTAAACATGATTTGCTGGAAAATCCACTTTAAGCGAATGCTGGAGTGTCCAGCCATGTTTGATGACACTGGAGGGTACCTCCGGTTGAAATTCAGGGTTGTTTGATGGCTATATCATGGGGATATGGTAAGAGAGCACGTTGCTGGCTGGCGCTTGCAACTCATCTGGATAATAATGCACTGTAATTATAGTCAATTATAGTCAATTACCCATAGGATCCATGTATGCTATATATATGGTAACATTTACCATCAATATACCCCCAATGTTAGCATATATACCATACATGGATCCTATGGGTTATAATTAGTCAATTATGATCATTTTCCAAGGTACGAGTAGGGTTGAAAACACATATATGTTTGAAGATGTTTTCATATTTCATAGTTGGGTTTACCGAATGATTTTCACGAACCGGATCTGGTAAAAATGGGACAGAACAATAAGCCTTACGATTGGATTACCGCATGAAATGGTTTGGGGAAGATCTGGTGATATAAATCCAACGGCTTTACCCCTGGATCGAGGAACATCAACAGCTTTTGGTAAGTCATTTGACAAGGTTTGTGATGCTTCGTATCTTCATGGCGTTGGGTAGTGATCGTTCAAGAAACCAGACTTGAGTTTACCATTAAACCAATGGGAATTCCAGGATCCTCCATATATAGGCCTTACATATGGTAGGCACCTCCATTTTAGGATCCTGAAATGGCCATTGATTAAAACCATTTTGTTTCAAAATTTATTGGGGACTTTCCCAACACGGCTGACAGTCGACCAATTCACTCGTTGGTTTTTCCAATGGGATGCTGCCCGAGGTTCAGAGGTTACCAGGCTAACAACAGCACCTTTATGGTTTTGTGTACAATGTTCTTCAACATCATCTATATTGATATATCATATAACATGTTATAACATGTTCACTTAAAAATACTATGGTTCAAATGGTAAATGTCACTTTACTGTATCTATAAAATGGTAAACGTCAGGTCTGACTTGTGCCTACTTTCACACCAATGTAGATCATCGCACCCCATGTCCACCTACAGCTGAACAAATAAGATCCTTGCTGGCGGGTTTACCAATCGGACAGGAAAATCACAGCTCATCGAAGTCCAAGTGTTCTCTGTATCCCTGAAATCCCAGATGTTTTTGCCATATATTCTGGCTGAACTTAATAAAACAGCTGAAACATGAGGCCATGAGGCCAGTTGTCGACGAACCGTTAAACCATTCCAGTGACGGAAAGCGACGTGAGATCATAATCAGATTCACCCAAATCTCACCAACTTACCTACTATAGTTGAGTTGGTTTAATTATTTCTAAGTATGATGAATAAATCCCAGAAATACGGATTATGAATATACGTATGGTCTTATAAACTTACAAACATCCAGTAACGGTAAGATGGATAATGTGGAAACCAGCATATTTATGGTGTTATTAAACTGATAAATCACCATTGTCAATAGGGAAATCAACGAACTAAATGGGCCACTTTCAATAGCAAACTGTTAGTCATTAACAGAGGGTAATTTCCTATGTTTTCCCTAGAAACATCTAGAAAAATGGTCTACATTCATGGTGAAATCCTTCACATCTATGTGTTGGTTTAACCTTTCAGACATAACTGGTTCATCAATAATGGTTTTAACCTTTAATATAGATCTATATAGTGGTACCACTATTACTGATGCTTACAACCATGGTGAATTGCTATAATTTCCAGGATATCTGGATGGTATACACATGAAAATCAATGAAAAACACCCATCTTCAACATGGACCTGGATGGCACTCCTCCACTTGGATGCGTCCCTGCACCCGCAGCACCATGAAGCGCTCACCGGGTGTGTCCCGGACAGCACGGCGTAGCTCCGACCTGGATCGGGAAACTCATGGGAGGTGCAGGGGAAACACACCAAAAACGTGGGAAACCCATGGAAAACCCATGGAAAACCCATGGGAAACCCGTGGAAAACCCATGGAAAACCCATGGAAAACCCACGGTTTCCCTAGGGAAAATGATCTAAGCTGGAAAAACTCTACATCTTAGTTCTTGGGAGTCTCAGCGAATCAAACGTGGCAATGGAAAATCCTGCTGAAAATGGAAGTTTTAATGGGGAAATCACCTATTCAATGGTTCTATAACCTTGGATTTTATGGTGATATCATGCTTGGAGGATCACCCCAGGGATCATACGTGCTTAATAAATGGGATAACCCACGCAATGTTGACTTTCTAATCAGGCTGTATATCGTGGTCATTGGATTCGTTTAAGGGAAAATTGAAACCGGAATCCCCTATATTTGATGGGGAAACACTGGTTTCGTGTGGGTGTTCCCTTAATTTCCATTGGCAATGGTATGAGAAAGGGATCATATGCGAGTTCTTGTTCAATTTTAGTAGTATCATATGAGATAGTGTGGGATGATATGGCATTGCAATGAGGAAACCAACCAATTGAACATTCAGTTGACTGATTTGAGGGAACATCAGTGGAAAACCGTTACAGCAATTTGGAGGCAAAGACCCTACTTTCCCGTAGACGTCCCCTTAAACCCATAGATGAACTCCAAAAAATGCATCAAAAAATGCAGGGATACGACGGGATTCATCGGGATATCATAAGCCCCTCAACTAACATACACTGTATCGATCTGATTCACCAACCGTTTTATGGGGATGTTTTATGGTGCATGATGGAGGTATAGCTAGGTATAGCTGGGTGCACCCTCCAACCAAAAGTCCTCCCTGACTGAGCATCCCCAGCCAGGTGCTCACCAGCTTCTCTTGCCATTGGGCCTGGCACTACCAAGAATGGGGGAGAGTTGGTTCAAGACTAGCTTACCCCATGTCAATGCAATATGGAGGTTAAATGCATCCCCATTTTCAATGTTAGGTAGCTTATCATATGGGGATGAAGTTAAGGATGGTTAATGCAATATAGTAGGCTAAATATGGTTAAACTCATGATTGTCTCAGTTTGAAGTTCTACAATTAGTTGTCTAAGTTTAAACTCATGATTGCAATATATTGGCTAATTAGGATTTATGAAGGATTTTGACGCATACAACAATGGTTAAATTAAGTGGCACACCAACGGAAAATCCTGGGGGGCGCTTCTGTGGCAACCTGGTGGGTGGTTTTAACATCTGTTTGCTCCCTTGATGTCAGTTAGGAGAATCATCCCAAATAGGCGTGCCTCATGAATTGTGCTGAATTGTGTTGGGTTCAGACAATTCATCACCAATAAACAAACGCCTAGAAACAGTTAAAACCCTGTTGCAATGTATTGGATCTGTACTTGTTTCAAGTTCGGGTGTAGATTTCAGAGGCATACCCGCAAACCCCAAAGGCAACAATAACCCAATTCTTGTGGATAAAGCCCACCCCTCCAAATAGGGTGACCACCCAAGGATGCCATGATGTCGGAGACAAATAGGCTCGGGCATACATTACAAATTTACCCTCTGGTAATCAAGCATGGCTATTGAAAATCATCATAAGTGGACGTTTTAATGGAAACATCAGCTAGATATTAGTTGGATTTTCCGTTGCCATGTTAAACAATGTTTGATGACAGGGGTGCATACAGTCATTTGCTCATTCAATGTGAAAAAATCAAGGGTTAACACCTTTCTTCCTCAACCGACCAGTGGGACACGACATTTGCGGTGGTTTCGCCGCTATAGTTGTGGCAGTCTGTTCCCTGAATCTGGGGTACCCAACATATTCAAAATCTATTTTCAAATATGTTTAATACATATTAATGGTAATATATAATAATATATAATGTACAGTATATATATATTCTGATATAAACCCCATGTTTGCCTTGTTGTTGTCCCCATTTTGCGTGATGGAAAAAGGGGCGTCAAAGCTATGGGTCTCACCCTGGGATGGAAGGTGATCTGGCCCGATCGCCCGTGTTGCCACCTCCGTGTGATTTCTTATGGCAATGTTTTCTCCAAAAAAAAATGGATGGTACCAATCTGATTGGATGATATTAAATTAATAGATTCATAGATATTCGATGATATGTTCTTATGGCAAATCTAAGACTCTAAGATACTGGAAACCCTGCAAACCGATAACACTCATGACTAAAGCTAACTAACCCACCATGACCTACAGTATCAAGATTTCAAACTGAACCAAAAATCAGCAAGTGCCAGTTAAATGGTGTACATATTTGGCTTTGAGATCCAAGCGAATGGAAGCCGTTCGAACCAATGTATAGTTATCATCAAAAACGATTCTAGATCGTTTCGAATCACATGTGAAATGTACAGCAACATTTACCCCACACAAAATAAACCAAATGCTAGAATCAATTATTCAACATACTATTTGATAATCCTATGAATATCAAAAGTAATGCATCCGTTTCTAATGCGTTAAACCTAATGGTAAACCATCCCAGCAACCTGCTATTTGGGGGCATTTTGAAGTCAACCCAACCAGCAGCCAGCAACAGTGGCAATAGTAAACCCTAACTGTGGATGGCTTTGTTTGAAAAAAAAAACAATCATTTACCATAAACATCGAACATGTTCATAGTGAAACAGCAATTTCTCATTTTTTGCTGGGTTCATCATTAGTTGTTTTCTTCTTAATCTTAATCCACCACATGGGAAATTGCAATTTGGGTTGATCATTACGATCCCAGTCAAACCCGAATCATTGGGGATATTGGGTTCACCATAGTCGCGAAAAAATGAAACAGTCTATGCTTAGGTTGTTCTTATTATATATAGATAGCTAATTATCCCATAATCACACAATGTTATATAACTCTCTATTACCCACATATATATATATCCATCATTGGGCTTACCATATTATACCCTCACCTGATTTGTTCTTGATCGCCCCCTCTCCCCACCTGCAGCTCAATACCGCAACTCGCCGTTGGACTCTCAAAGTGCCTTGAGCTGCATGCGAATTTGAATGGGTCTGCACAAAAACTGTGGACTAACCAGTTAAAGATTTGTTTTTTTTTACCAATAGAATGTCCCAAATTTAGGATGGTTAGCCAGCCAAGAAAATGGCATCAAACAATCTTGAACCAACAAACATGAGGACTTAACTAAGGAAAACTAACCAACATGCAGCTGCAAGCAACACTGAACCAACGTGGCTTAGTAACCAATATGGCCTCATTCATCCACAAAAAGCTGGCAAAGTATAACAGTGATTAGGGCATTAATCCCTTCCAGCCAACTTATTAATTAGTGATTAGGCATTATAACAGTGATTAGGGCACTAATCAGGTATGGAACAGTGATTATAACAGTGATTAGGGCATTCTAACAGTGATTTGGGGCCATTCATATTAGTTGCGGCCCCCAGAAACCATGGCTCCCTGTTCCGAAGCGCCCTGCTCTAAAAAAGTCCACCGCTGCCCGATCCCTTTTCCAATCTTTCCCCCGCTGCCGGCGATGCGGCTTTAATTGCGTGCCTTAGCAGAAGAAGACTGCGACAACAAGGACAAAAATGAGGGAATGTGTAATCTCTAAATCATTCAGTATCATCCTCAGGTATCCTTAGGTCACTTTCAGACTGCTGCAAATTAAAACTAACTACCAGTTAATGCGGAGTTGTATTATCTCATAATATCAAAAGGACTTTGACATTGTAATGCGGGAACCTAAATGGTATCCACAGCAGAATGACAGAAGAAATGAGAAGAACAACATCATATACTGTAAACGAAATCGAGAATCATAGAACAGGTCAAGAATCTGAGTACCATTGAATCAGTCCAATTAGTGGTCAATCTGAATGTGAACCTTCGCCCCGGCCAAGCAGCAAAAAACAACAAAAAACTATGGTGCAGAAACATTGGTCACTCTGGGTAAAGAAAACTGGTTGTACAGTACCCCCAATTTAAAAGCCTTGGAAGCTATTCAAGACCAATATTGCCCTTTGGAATACGATTTTTATATGAATATCTATTATCATGTACCTATTGGTTGCTTTTTCATGCATTTTCATTGGGGGAACCCTCTATCAACGAACCAGTGGGAATTGGAAGCTATTCAACCCAGGTACCCTCGAGAACACATACGAAAAGCCACAAAACCTATGGAAATCCATCGCTTTCCTGCTCGGATAGGTGGATTTCACCCATCCTTTAATACGTTTACTGGTGGCTAAGGATCGAAAAAACCACTCAAAAACAGCCAGAAACCAATCGGTCCCAGGTTTTTAGCCCGAGGTACAGGATGTCCGGACCAAACTCCCTCACCTGCAAGCATGGACTGGGGTTTATAAATCTGTGGTTGGCTTCAGAAAACATTACTGTTTTGGATTGTTTTTGGGTATCCCTCAATTCATCAACCAGCATCAAAACAATTTCAATCACCGCTGCAATCACCGGTCACTGCAGGCATCTCCCCTTGTTTCAGGGTGCACCTTCATCTCTGTTGCTTATACTGTACCTATTGTGCTGCATGTTACCATTGAATCTTGAAGGCAACTCTCTGACACAGCATCCTCCCAACATTTCTTCCACCTTGACCTCTCCGAAACCCTTCACTTGGAGGAGTTCTTGCCTCAAACTCAAGTCAACCAATCGCAAGCCAATGGTCGGAAAACTTACAAACTATAAGGTTGGTGGTTTGCATCCACCCCTGACAGCCTGAGGACCAAACAGGAATGGGACGACTAAGGATCCCCGGAAGGGGTCGTCCGCCACTAACTCACTGGGATGATCATCTGACTGATCCGATCATCAGCTGAATAGCAACTTCCCAGAAAACAACAACAAAGCACGTTTTGAAACATACAAGAAACCCCAGGAATCAAACGTTGCAATTCTTAATCCCAAAGTTTTGCATGTTTTTTCAGTCTTGACCTCCATTGGGGATTTTCCATTGTCACATTTCATTCCAAAGGTCTATATCCCACACATGTCCAATTAAACCTGCATTTATCCAATTTATATCCCATTAAATCACAATAAAATACCAATATCCTCTGGTAATTTAAGATAGCTATGGAACATCACCATTATTAATGGGTAAAACAACTATAAATGGGTCATTTTCAATAGCTATTTTGACATAACCAGAGGGTAAATCACTTCTCCAAGGTCCCACTAGGTCATTATAAAATCCATCAAAATTGGCCTTTCCAGGTCTGCCAGGGAGCATGTTGGCAGGGCGCTTGACCTCATTGGATTGGGAAATTGGATGGTCGAACCACCCTTTTTTTTCCATGGTAAAAAGCCTGGTTTCCGGCGAAGATTTTCCCACCAATCCAAAGAATCTACAGTTATGGCCATTTATTAGTGGTTATAAATGGGATTATACATTCTATAAATGAGGTTATAAGTACTTATAACTGGTAAAGGGCCTTAACTGTAAGAATCATCCGAACATCATACGACGACCTAACCCTGAGAATCGCTGATGTTGGGACAATTTTAATTGAAAGGCTCGCGATTTCAAACCAGGCCCAGTTTTTTCTGGTCATGCCTTGGACTAATCTTGGCCACATCCATCCAGGCCAAAAAAACAACTTAGGAAGGAGGAATCCATTGCACCTGGATATATTATATATATATACCTACACACATGCATATTAGATCTAGATGACTTCACCTAGCTTACGATCACTTGAAAATGCTGGAACCCAGCATCCAAACAACCCCAGAAGCATTGCATGCAGTTCGGGTCTTCGAGCCCTGCATAGTAGCCCTGAAACACGCAAAATGACCAACCCATCTCATAAGGAGAAAAAAAGAACCATGTTGAGTCTGCCTTCTATTGTAGTTCAGGTGTTTGTTGTTTATGGTTCACCATTTGTTTGATTTGGGCTACGTTGGCCCAAACATATTTGTCAAACGGAGCCATGTGTCCAAACATGGAATCATCAAAAACTTACTGGTGCCTAGTAGGGAATTGGGGAATGATCCAAATTAACAATCATCCCATTCTCCCATTCTCCCATTCTCCCATTCTTTGCTAAGCACCAGTAAGAAAATGGCCATTTACAATGGATTTACCCATTAAAAATTGTGATTTTCCATAGTTACATGAGTTTACCAGAGGGTATTTGACACCACCAAATTTGTCACCATTCTCTGTCACTGGCAGCCCGCAGGATGGTGCCCCAGTTCGTTAGCTAAGTTGGTTTATAATCAACTCCAATAAAATTAGAGTTTTATGATGCATAATGATACACATAATATGATAATTTGGTAAAGCAAATAATAAACCATCTCCAAAATTACCATAAATGGGTTGTATAAACCCCCAAAAGTGGAGGTTTATTATTGGGTTTCCCACACTATCTGTGGGTATTCATGGGGGGTTCAAAGCCAACAAACGGGGGGGGCACCACCTTGCATCTTGGTTGCTGAAATCCCCCCGGTTGATTCAGCCGCAACCGCGAAAAAACCTGGACATCTCAGAACGAGGTGCACAAAGTTCAGCAATCATGTTGTCGCCTTGCGGATGCTTCAGGACGTTGCAAAAGGATGTAGTCTGGGTCAAAAACAACACTAGACATTCATTGGACGTATATTATCACGTGTATGTGATTTGATGCACACACACATATATATATAGATAGATAGATAGATACATACAAATAAACAAGTTGTATACATATATATATATATATATATATTACAGTATATATGGGATGAGATATACTGTAAACAAAGCCGTCAACAAAGTCAAAAGTAACATGCCGGACTCACCCTTGAAAGACCAACAAAAACACACCGTGCAACGCGGAGGCGCGGCGGCAGCCGAGAGGCTAAAGATCCTGCTGGGGTGCAAGGAACTCCTCGCTCTGCCTCTGGCGAATTTTCTGAGAAGAGATCATCATAATAGTGGTTACCCTCTGGTTATGTCAAAATAGCTATTGAAAATCACAATTTTTCATGGGAAAATCCACTATTAATGGTCATTTTCCATAGCTACGTTAAATTACCAGAGGGTAACCATCAACCATTAACCATTAACCATTAACCAGTATCATTATTATGCTTATCAATAGCGGTATCACTATTAACTACTATCATGAGTGGTTAATCGTGATTTCTCATCATGTGTTGGGGGTTTTATCTGAGAAAATTAACTCATCAGCAGCATAAACATAAGTGACTTATACATATCTGTATGCATTTACCTATAATGGCAACACCGGATTACGAACTGCACCCCACAAGGTCAGATGGACCTTGTAGTGTTCCCCCTTAATAATAAGCACCCTCTGAACCAATGAGCCATAACATTTTGGATATGATGAGATTTGATAAGATTTGATAGTTAAAACCTCATGGATCCCATAAGATTCCATTGGATTTGGTAGGATTTGGTAGGATTTGAGTCTTAAAATCTCATGGAACCCATAAAATTCCATAAGATTCCACTGGATTGATAAGATTTGATAGTTAAAACCTCATGGATCCCATAAGATTCCATTGGATTTGGTAGGATGTGAGTCTTAAAATCTCATGGAACCCATAAGATTCCATAAGATTCCATTGGATTTGATAAGATTTGATAGTTAAAACCTCATGGAACCCATAAGATTCCATGGAACCCAAAAGAAAGCAAAAGAATTGGACATAGAGAAATTTGGATTAAACAAAAGGAAATTTCAGCACTGGGGGTTGATTAATCGGGGGTAGGCCAAAGTGTTTATTAATCCGGGGGGACCACCTGTTCTTAAATTACAAAAAACAATTGGAGCAGAGGGGGTTGATTAATCGGGAGGGGTTGATTAATCCTGACTTGACATATGTTTTTGTTGGATCATACGTGTATATGTATATATATATATATTTATATACATATAAACCTCAGCCTGGTTCCGCATTCCGACGCCAAGTGACTCAGCTTGCTTCGTACTTCCATCAAGGCTTCGGACAGGCTTTGGCCCTCGCCTGAGTGGAGATGCAGATGCTGAGGCTACGCCAAGCTGAAGGGCGTTGGGCGTAGTGACGTTGTTGTAATTCACCAAAGAGTGATCAGAATGATGATATATATATATATATATTTTTGCCAACCAAGATCCTCATTTTGACCAACAGATTGAACATTTGACCCACAAAGCTAGCAGAACTGAGTTGGTTGGTGGTTGGTCTTTGGAAGGACAAGATGCAGTAACACCGTGTTTCCATCAAATATGTACTAAAGATAAGGCCCAGTAAGGGACGTCCTGAAACTTCCCCCCCTGCTCAACAATCATTGACAGAACAAATGCACATGATTCCCAAAAAATACCAGATGGCACTCAAAAAGTGCAATATCCAAGAAGAACTATTTTTCGAAATCAACTACTGGTTGGTGGTATACCTACCCCTCTGAAAAATATGCTGAAGTCAGTTGGAATGATTTTCCATTCCCAACTGAATGGAAAGTCATAAGGTTCCATGGTTCCAGTCACCACCAACCAGATAAAATCATTGTTTTAACCCTGGTTATAACCACTATTAACATCTATTAACCACTATTAACCATTATTAATTAAGGCCAGGTTATTCCCAACTCCACGGTTTTTGAGGCCAGGCACCGTTGGTGCCGCCAACGGCAGACGCTAGACTGGCTAGACTGGGCGCCTGGAGAGTCGGCTTCGCGAAGTCGAACCAACCATGGCCTTGAAAGTGACACCGCCTACACCTTGGATACCCCGATACGTAGGTGCCAAAAAAATGATTTGTTCACAAATCAGTCGGCTTCACCTATCATTCACCTAATTTTTTATCGTAGCTTTTTCAAAAATTGCACAAAAATGCTTCTGGCTGTGGATTTTGGTGCCATTTCTGGCTGAGTTTAAAACTGATTTGCCACCGTCGTTTGCGCATGTTAAACACTTTAGCATAGCCATGTGACATGGCTATGTTAAATAACCATCTGGTTATGACTAACATAGCCATGGAAAATCCCTTAGAAATGGAGGTGTTATAATGGGAAAATCATCTATAAATGGGCCATGTTCCATGGCTATGTTAAATAACAAGAGGGTAAATCCACTTGTTCAAGCAGTTGAACGTGTATTAAACACCCAAGTCAAAACAATTGGCCTATTTCAACAAGTAACCGTTTAAGTAACCCTTCATATAGATCATGCCAATTTTCTGGCGAAAATCGATATTCTTGTATACATATACTACCTGCTGACACATCCCCATACATACACACACACATATATATATATTAAACATAGTACATATTATATATTATACATACGCTCCATGTAGTTCAAACATTATAGATGTTCATCATGAAAATACCCATCTAGAATACACACACACACATGCATGTATAGTAAACATACATATGTGATATGTACTGGGAGTATAGTACATGCATGCATAGATGTATACATATTCTTATATGCAGCCATATTTGTACTATAATGTATGCATATGTATGCTTAAAAATATGCATCATGAATAATTAAGAATAATCATGATTCATATACTTATAACTTGTAATAAAATAATGAACATGGGTGTGTCATGAACATGCTCGAAATCATGGCCTTGTTTTCCATGGCGCTTTCTCTTCCATGCCGTGGCCGATATTTCGCCATCTGCCAAGCCACTGACGCGGACTGCTGGCTGGAAGACACGCTTTCAATCGTATGCCTCGGCCGCAGGCTTCTCATTTTCAGGCGACCCCCCCAAAAAAACGGGTGAAAAACATGACGAGAAACATGAAAGACACGAGAAATGATGGATAAGCCTTCAGCACTTTGGACATGTTTGAAACGAAAGTTTGACCTCAAATTGTGTCCAGAAGCAGATTGTTTTTGGCTTGATACGGTTTGATTCAATTTGCAAGCTAATGGGACGACCCGAACTGTAGTCATGGACACGAATACAACCAGTTGCAGGGTCCAGATAGGGTGGAAAATAGGCGAAGTGTAGACATAATGTACAGGCTAAATATCGTGAAGCATAGAGGTAAAATATGGTAACATATGGTAAAATCACGAATTGCCCCCTGGCAATGAAGTACCTACAATCCCTGAGTCTTGTTGATGATTTTGCCTACAACTGTCTGGAAGTCTGCAAGTCAGCAAAGATACAAGATGTCTGGGCCATATTTCTTGACCTGCACAAAAGGGCAGGTAGGAGAAAAAGGGTGTCAGCAAACATGGAAAATCCACCAATTTTTAATAGGTAAACCATCTATTTCTATGGGCAATTTTCCATGGCTATGTTAAATAATCAGAGGGTACTACTGGAGATGGTAATTTGATGATTTGGTTGGGGTGTAATCCATCATGACGGAATTTGTTTCAGCAGTCTAGTACATTCAAGCCATCAAAAGGAAGAACTGCAGGGCTGGGTTTTCCAGCAAGCTGTGTCTGATTGCTGGAGAGATGACCCACTTCTTCTTGGAGCATGGATGTACAGCATATGCCAGTTAATAATCAGGGAATTATACAGCGAAAATATGGGATGTACTTAGGGAAAATATGGTATGTTTTTTAATTATAGAGTCACTAGGTGAGTAGATCTAGGATGACCTAAGCAGGATATACATATTATATATATATATGTGTGTTTTAACAATCTATATGGTACATATCCAGAAATACATGCCATGTCATGGTGGTTATGATCACCAGAAACCGATGCCTTCCTATGCACATGGCGCTGATCACTGCGGCCTTGAGGTCTCCGAATCCCCAGACTTCGAGAAGTTCTTCCCTTGGAAGAGGCACTTATCATATGGGAACATGTCGATATATAGAGTTAGTTACAGTTAGTTCTACATATAATTACAACAATATATATATAAATAAAACATAAGTTCTCAAAGTTTAAAAGAACAGAATTGAAAGACACTGTGGCGATCAAACAAGGCTAGCTGAGAGATTGCCTATAATTTTGACATTTCATAGCGTTTCAAAGGAAAATGCGTCCAGAAATTGGGACCCAGCGGACCAGGATCCAAAGGCTATATATTAAAGTTATTATTGCTGTTTCCCTCCATGGGCAGTCTTCAAAAGCCAAAATGTCATTGCAAAAAAAAACTGTTGTACTGCCTGGTTCATGGTTAGCATAATCATGGATTATGATCATCCGCATTTTTTGTGGTACCAGTAAAAAAACCCTTAGACCCCATAGGATCCATGTATGGTATATATGCTAACATTGGGGGTATATTGATGGTAAATGTTACCATATATAGCATACATGGATCCTATGGGAACAATCATCAAGCAGCCATTTTTTTTTCAATGGACGGAGGTTCATCCAAAAATGACGGTTGTTGAAAGTGCTGGATGTAAGTCCTCACAGCCAATGGAACCCCCATGATACCACCATTAGTTATATTATATATATATATACCACTGGATTGGTTTAAGGGAAAAGCTACAGGAAACCATGGATTTTACCATTAAATAAAGGGTTTTCCTGTAAATTTTCCCATCATCCAATTCTATGGATATAACCAGTTGTAAGTTGCTTACAATATATAATCCCAATATTATAACCATGATATGGGGATGGGTCAAAACCCTGACACCTAGTGAACATCAAAATTGCTGGTAAATGAATGTTCATCCCCTAACAAATTGTATCTATAGGTACTGGTCCATAGCCATATCACCATCATTTTACGTAAATAGCTATTAAATCATAATTAATGATATAAGTATATATATATATATATATTATCACCATTCATTGTATACCATGATATGATGATATGATCACCAAATTATCATATATATGATCATATATGATGGCGATATCACCAAATTATCACCAGATGATATCACCATCCACAACTGGCTTTTCACTTGCCAAGTCGCTCGTTGCTGGGCCGTTTGGCCTGGCGATCTCTCTACCGATCGGGGGATGGGGCTATAGATAGATACAGGGCAAGGCGAAAGGCACGCCTCGTGGGGTAAAAACCTCCGGTAATTTAACGTAACTATGGAAAATCACCATGTTTAATGGGTAAATCCACTATAAATTGCCATTTTCAATAGCTATGTTAGTCATTACCAGAGGGTACTTTCCTGGAACTCCGTAGTAGCACGGATGCTGATACTGGTTGGTGCTTGAGCCACCTCTCTGAAAAATGATGGAGTGAAAGTCAGTTGGGATGATGACATTCCCAATGTATGGATAAAACATGTTCCAAACCACCAACCAGGATATATACACACATAGAACGTGCGTGTGTGTGCAAGAATGTAGGCTCGGATTGGATGTTGCAATCTGCTAAAAAAGATGCTCCAGCCATCGTCGATCATCTCTCGATGGCCCCCGAGGTGCAACATATAATTCTTAAAAAAATGGTTCCGATGGCGAACATTCCAGAAATACCAAAACAATCGAACACTATCCCTCACAAAGGTGTCTGGTGGTGTTCATTCTTGGCGCTGGCAAGTTGTGGTTTTTTCCATGACTTCATTCTGTGGCGCGCACACCAAGAGATTCTCAACGACGAGATACGCAGAGCTCTTCCAATGCCCTGTCACCTCCGTCAAAAAAGAGATCATGTAGCCTCATGTAGCCTGGAATTTCTAAAATCAGCTTCCAAAAGCATCTTGGTTGTTACTTCAATGTCCCAAATGGCCTGATGTTCCAGCAAGCCATCTTTGATTGTATAATTACAGGGTATTGCATCCAGGATAGTTCGCCAAGAGGCTGAAAATGCAGTAGGGACGAAGTTTCTGCTTCTTACCTGGTGCGGCATGCCGCCCCTGGAAAATCCCAAGAAAGCCAGTCTTGAGCAGTGCTCAAAAGCAAAATGGATGCTGATAATCCCCAATATATTCTGGTTGGTGTTTTAACCATCTTGAAAACTATTAGTCAATGGGAAGGATTATCCCATATATTATGGAAAAATAAAAAATGGTTCCAAACCACCAACCAGTATTGGTCAGTAAAAGCCCAGGAAATACTGAACTATACTGAGGTTTAGCAGCACTGCTCAGAGTGCACATGCGTGGAATTGGATCTTTGATCAATCACGCTCCAACGTGTTGACGGACCTGACTCTTCCCAAAAAAACAAAAGCCACAGGGATCATTGATTATTCCACACATGTTTAAACATGAGCAAAGCATGAAACCACCAATAAAAATTCCTATCCAAGTAGTGTTCAAAGCCCCTTGTCATTCCGGTATGCTGGATTCCCTACCCACAATGGATCATGATAATCCGCAATTTTAACCAAGAGGAGTTTTGAACAGTGCACCTCTTTGTGTATTTCAAAGGACATCAAGTCAGCAAAGCGATGCGTCTAAAACAAAAGCAAGGACATCACAACAACAAAAGAAATGTGGGGAAATGTCTCTAGACTCTAGGCCCAAAAAAAACATTCCTGACATTTAACCACATGCTTTTTGGGGGATACGGTATTCGGTGTGCCCTCCAGAAAAAACACTTACGTAATTACATAGGTATAAGATGGAAAAAGTTGTGGGCATATCCAAATCTTCAAGGAAATGAGATATAACCTACAAACAGTGGATGTTGCATATCTATTTTGTTTTGGTTTGTTGAAAGGTGCGTCTGCACATATGTCAATATAGTGTTTGTTTTCCAGTATGTAGTGCGTGTGCCGATCTCTCTGCTCTCTCTCTCTCTCTCTCTTCAACTTATAATTAGCAAGAAAATATATTCATCCATCTATATCTACTGTTGCATATGTTTAGCAATGTATATCACTGTATATCCATCTCTATCCGTAGATATCACATTTCACTCCATAATTTATTGACTGCCCATGCCCAACTAACCGCCGCCCCAGAAACTCCAACTCCTTCGTAGCTCTCTGAAGGCTTCGCGGAGTGAGTCATCACCCGCTGCCGCAGCCTTGGGCCCCTTGGACACCTTTGGCACCTTGCGCACCTTGGGGTGTCGTGGGTGCCTTGTTTTAGGTACAAAACGTTCTTTTGTTGGCAAAGGAGATGATTTTTGATGGACTGTTTTGCAGTTTCTGGAACTGGCTATTTGAATTCTGGAAAACGTATGAATAATATGTCATACTATGATAATCTTATAGTGTTTTGAATTGGATATCCGGTGTGTTTTCCAAAAAGTCACTTCTTTATGTTTTTCTTTGGATTTGGGAAAATGAAAGAGCATGAGTCGAATGCGTATGATGCAAAAAACATATTCCCTGTAAACTATATAATTCAGTAGAAATACAAGTTGTTCTTCGATTTTTTTGGGATGGTTTCCCTCTCCAGCCTCCACCAATCACCACTGACAGTGACCTTGCGAGGTCGTTATACCTAAAAACCTATTGCAAACACTGGAAATTATTTCCTGCGGAAGGACCGTGGTGAGAAACCTAGGTCACATGGATTCATGATCCCCCAACAAAGCCAATCTTCGGTGCGCAGTTCTTCTTTGATTTGTCTCGAACTTATTTATTCCAAAATATCGGAAAGAATTCGGTACTACAAAAAACACACATAAACTCATGGCCAATCCAGTGAACAGTAAACTAGCCTACACCAGGGCGAAAAGGTGCACTACCTCACACATTTCCTCCGCGTGGTGTCGAGTGGCTTTCACCGCCGTCTCCGCTGTCTCCTTCGGCTTCGGGTTTCCTGGGCGTAACCAGGCACCATCCAATGAGGTAACCGTAACCAGTCCGGAGAGGCGGGGCTGTGCACCACGTTCCGAAACATTTGTGGCATATTAATCCGGTTGGTGATATACCATGGTTGAGCCCTACCCCTCTGGTAATTTAAGTGACAGTTTGCTATTGAAAATGGCCATTCATAGTGAATGTTCTCATTAAACATTGTGATTTTCCATAGTTATGTTAGTTTACCCGAGGGTACCCCTCTGAAAAATGATGGAGTTCGTCAGTTGGGATGATGACATTCCCAATATATGGAAAAATTAAACATGTTCCAGACCACCAAGCAGTAATATACATTTGAAAAAAGAAACACATTCTGGCACTAATGGTCGAGCGACTTTTGCGGATGTCAATGCTTTTTCAGGAGAGTTGCTGAGAATGATGGCCAAACACTCACAAGTGGCATGATGAACAAATCTCAGGGCACTTGAGTCATAAGTTCGCTCTGGCAACCAAACATAGCATTGGAAAATCAATGAAAATCATCTAATGCAGATGATTTTTCCACTAAAATCTCCATGTATAGATATTGATAGGGGTATACCTGGAATATTTATGATAGGAGCCCCCCATTTTGCCACGGGTTACTACCAGAGGATCAACTTACCGAGTCCGCTAAACCTTCGACTTCGTCGGTTTTTGCTATGGTGCCATGGTGGCAAACATCTTCGTCGATTCGTTGCCCTTCTGTAAACTAACATGGAAATCATTGACCCCGAACGGGAAACCATGTTTTTTCCCACATCCACATCCATGTTAGTTTATCCTGGGTCAATCAATGGCATGCGTATTGATTGGTCAAAATGATGATTGTTGTTTGACGGCACATATGCGAACTATAACGGGTTGAAACATCCCTGGTGTTACAAGCCAAAGATGAACCTTAACAAATAAATACCCCTTTCCCATCTCATGTCTTTCTCTCTTTGGTTGATAGGTTTCCCAAGGTTTTATTTTGAAAAATAATAATCACTCACGTGGTACAACTCCCTATAGCCAATCAACCCTCATTCATCAACTATATGTCCGTATCACAGTTAAAAAAAACATAAATCTGCTAAAACTGATTGTTAACTCGAGTAAAAAACACAAAAATCCCAGTAACCAAGGATTGTTTAATGGCTAAAATGTTTAAATTCCTGCGTGATTCATGTATTACATATCATGGTTCAATCGCACTATACCTTCCGGTAATCAAACGTCGGAATGGATAAACTGGCAATTTAATATAGATGAGTTTCTCGCTAAAACCTCAATTTATAGAAACAACTATTGCCACGTTTGATATCGTCTGATAGCCAAATGATCCGATAGCCCATATCATAGTTAAATCCCATATCATGTGTACCTGATGCTTAAATGCAGGTGATTTTCATGTAGTCATCCCATATCATGTATGTTAAATCATAGTTCCCCTAAATCCCGAAGCAAAAAAAAACGCAAATCCCAGTGTAACTAGTGTAACTATGCAAAACCGATGGTTACATCTCAGTTAACCCAAATCCACCCAGGTTATGTTGGCTCCCCACCTGGCCGTCTGAAGCCGCAGCAATCGCAGGCACCGCATGGTGTGGCCAAACCTTGGTCGACACTGATTTGGATGAAGAATATGCGACAAAATATATGGAATATATGTAAGTTATATTATCATAGATAAATGACATAGACATGTTTGTATATATCCCATATGGGATATACATTATATGAGGATTTTGACTATGACATCTATGATTTATCTGAGTATATTTGAAAATACGTTGATCAAATATACAAATATCCTCAGATAGATCATAGAGGTCATAGTATAACTCCAAATCCTACGTAGTAACTTGTATATTTAAAAAGTATGCAAAGGTGTTTATAATTGTCTATGTCATGTCATATAATAAGTTGACAATGTATGACTATGTATGATTATGATGTAAGATACTGTATGATTATATACAATATATATATATATATGAAGTTTGATGAGGTAGTTACTGGATTGTATAACTGTGACAACAGGGTTGTACCCCCTTACAACCAGGCATGCTTCATGATGATCGGCAAACAAACCACTTAATTAATTCACTAACTGCAGCGTTCAGCGAAGTGAGGGGATCCCATCATTAGAATCATAGGAACATATAGGAACCAAAAAGAACTAATCGCATAATGCTAGGGATGAGCCGCTTCGAACAGGCAAGTCACTCTATCGGGGAGAGCTGACAACTATAATTATGAATAAGTATTGTACTATATTGAACTGGTAACAACTATGCTTGAACTGGTGACTATAATTGTTACATCATATAAATAAATAAATATATATATACATAGAGTCACCAGTTCAAGCATAGTGTAAACCTCCACAATGGATCACCATTTTTAGGTACATCTAGGATAAACCACTCATCTGGGCGCGGGTCAAAAAAAACCTGCTACCCCGGTGAACCCCAAAATGGCTGGGAAATGGAAGTTCATCCCCCAAAAATCTAGTAATTTAGAATAACGATCAACAACATCCCCATATTTAACACACAAATCATCTACACATTGATAAATTGCTGCCTAGCTATCTCCAATGGATGGCTAATTATGTCATACGTTGTAACCCATCCTTTGGCGATTTCTCACCGTTTCAAACTCAGAAACTGGAGCTCGGCCCGAAGAAGCGCAGCACACGTCGGTGACGACAGTCCTGGCAGTGGTGCCCCTAGAGATTCTATAGATACCAGGCCAATTTCATAGATGGGTGGTTCCAACCTATCTGAGAAACCGGATCATCATCACATTTCTATCGTTGGAAACAAAGAAAAATTGAAACCACCAACCAGTTGGAGTATTCTTCGAATGTTGTTTGTATGTTGCCAAAGAAAATATGTCTGAGTCCGTCATGAGCTGTCATGATCTTTGGTTTCGAAACATGTTTGACTGCAAGGTATGCGAGTGAGGGGAATTTTAACCCAGTGAAGACTTCATTGAATCATACACCCCTGAAATGGAACATGGACCCATCAAGGAAAGGACATCTCCACCTTGCAAAGGGTCATCTTGTTTATTCACCCTATGCTTCAGGCAGAGCCTGTCCAAGCTTCAAAGGAAAAGCAATCTTATCAAACCAATATTTTCGGAGTTACATGTCTGAGTCAGGAAAAGTGCCCCTGAAGTGATACCTTCATATACACTTCATATACTCGCTGAGAACCAAAATGAGCTCTTCAAAAACCCAAATAAAAATCAATAAAATCATCTCACATAGCTACGTAAATGGGATTCCATAGTTAATGTCCAGCTCAACATCCCACCATCCAAGCCTTAGCCTGACAGAACTGCCAAAGGTCATCCAACCTCAGAGCTGATTGGCCTATGGCAAATGATAGCTAAATTAATCATGAACATATAGATACAGTAAATGTAGGCCATTTTGAGCCAATACCTAAGTATCCAATATAATATATTTATCTTTCGGTAATCACATGCGGCTGACAATGGAAGATTCCCTGCACATGAATGTTAAGCGTGGGAAAATCATTGAAAATCATCTCACTAACGGGTGGTTTCCCATTGCCGGGTTCCATTACCAAAGGGTATAGGAAATCATGTGCTGGAAAGTTTCTTTGTAGTTCCGTCAGCACCCATTTGTTCCGAACCACAAGTACATTGCTTGATTTATATAATATTTGAAATCCCCATGTTTGAGTGTGAAATCTTCAGTTTGCTTGGGTATGCTTGAGTGACCCCTTGTTTTGGCAAGCCATCTTATATCGCCATGGTGACTGGCGAACATCCCTGATATTCCCTGATGCATCAGAGTGACAATGAGCAATACAAGGTCACAATCAATTATATGTACTCTAGATATTTACACATGGCTGAATGATAATAATTCTCCCACCGAAAAAAAAAAACATAATAACTGTGACATACTGGGACCATTTGCGGATTATTCCCCTTACTAAGCATCATTCGATAGACATCAGGCCATGATCTGGCACTTGGCGGTTGATCTTCATTGATTTTCCATAGCACACTGTGAAAGTACCCGCAACCTAAGGATGGTGTCAACATGTTTTAAGCAAATTATGATAACTGGGTAAATTCTGACTGTCCAATATATTGCACATGTGTATCTATATATGCATATTATGATATACGTGGGTGATTAGCAACTTTTGCTTCCTGCTTTGGATGAATTGGCTCCAATCCGTCCAAAAAATCAACCAGCGGTGGTTGAAGAGCAACTCTTTCAACTTGCTTTCGCGTTGATCCCTGCGAGCGGAGTTCTTAATGACCCTCTTCTTGCCCAAGTAGGACCTGCAGAAGCGGTCGGAAACCCAGTTCTGGATGTTCAGGGATGCCAAAACCTGGATCCATCCCACCTCAGTGCAAAATTCAACAAGACATCCCCAAAGATTTGCGGGGCTGGATTTGGTCAGCCGGTGCCACTGTAATTCACCAAGTGTTCCTGGTTAAATCCTTACCTTTATTCGCAAGGAAAAAAATGTTTTTTTCGCCGATGATATTCCCGATTTCTGCTCCTACATCTTTTTTCTTTGCTAAAAATCCTGGGAATCCTGGAGTTCAATGTGTATTTTGCTGTTTGACATACGTATTTTTCCCAGAACAAATCTCCATGCAAACGGCAGTTGGCCCCGTTCACCGCCTGGCGCCGTAGTGGTACAAAGTGCAGCGGGAGATGAGCCCGTCTCGCCCTGCTCGGCCCACTTCCTGCGACTTACCCTCCTCAAACATGGCTAGCTGGGAGAAATCCCATGAAATCCCCAATATAAATGGAGCTTTATGGAGCTTTATGAAGCTTTATAGCTGGGAAAATCATTCCAAATCATCTCGAAACTGTAGATGTTCCATTGCCATGCCAGGGTTTCCGGGGCAGCAGCAGCAGGGCAACAGCAGGGCAACAACTATACTACCACAGCCACCACAACAACCACAAAATCCTAACAACAAAGAACTAAACACAAGAACAAAAAACAAAGTACAACGAAACCAAGGGAAATAAAACACAACAAAACCAAAGAAAAGAAAGGAAAAACAAAAACAACAGTTGACCCCAAATATCTACACATTTGGAAACAAGTTGAATTGAGATGCAAAACAACCATATGTTGATGCAATACATTGGGTTATTCAATGTTATTCAATCCCCCTTGAAATTCGGCCCGAGAGGATGGGCCCACCAAAGTGTAGGGTGCCCAGCCTACCCCCCTACAAAATGGTATGGGGACACCTACAAAATGGTAGCACCCATGGGGGTTGCTGCCTACAAAATGGTGGCCCCAGGGTACCCCACCTGCCCA
>Ga0126342_10003779_pt1 | contig 25366 bp, 14 predicted proteins | sample Cyp1metagenome_FD_92528 | JGI IMG/M metagenome (GOLD analysis project Ga0126342, IMG submission 92528) | Coral microbial communities from Lord Howe Island, Old Settlement Bay, Australia - Cyphastrea 1 metagenome | ecosystem: Host-associated > Invertebrates > Cnidaria > Coral ... | reverse complement strand
AGTGTGCAGTGTGAGGTGTGGAGTGTCGAGGGAAGGACACGGTCGGGACAGGGTGTCTTTGAACTATAGGTCATTTATGTTTGGGAAACTTCCGCCGCCGGCTTGCCCGGGTCTATGTTAATTGATAAATTGCTCTAACTGTGGATTTAGCCAGCTATAATATATTTCAATTAATCTGGAAAAATGTTGATTTAAGATGATTGAGTCATTAAAGATGGTGGTAGAATGAAGATGTAATGGGATATATTAGAGATGATTTGGATGAAAAACTGATCACGGCCGAATCCGAAAAGAGACCTCGCTGGAATTTTGTGGAATTGCAGGGATAACTATCCCTTAAAATAGCCGAACTTATCAGATTAGTGAATTGTTATAGTATTAGTTTGCACATATCTTAAAACATCTTAATGCTCCCCCCTCCATTTTTCCATGGGTAAATAAAATATAATGATGGCTTTCCTGAAAAGAACTGTTTCGTAGTCTTTTCCAATCTTTCCATGTGACTTACACATGGACATGTTCAGTGGGATGCTTCCAACATATTAGGAAATGGATATGAAACTACAAGGTGGGGCCCCCAGTTATAAGTTGGTTTATAAAGCCCATTGACTATACCCTATTGAAAATGGCCCATAGAAATAGTTGATTTACGCTATAAAATGGTGATTTTCCATAGTTTTTTGTTACCAAAGGGTAGTTCCTATTGTTGTTTCTACCATAAACCATAGAATTCACCCTGTTACACCAACTCAGCTATCATTTGGGGGGCGGCATGGTATTTACCACAAAGCAGAGAATTCAGCTAGTTATGTTGACCCGATTTTGTGGCTTCCCACCTCTCAGGTGTCGTCTGGGATGTGCCTATCTGGACATCGCAATTTGGAGTGCGCTGCTGCGCTCCGAAAAAAACCGGGGCACTTGGCAGATACCCGGCCTGGTAAACGTTACCACATAACGAACTGGAAAGATCCACCATTTTCGAGCGTAAATCCACTATTTCGACTGGGCCATTTTCAATAGCAAACTGTTTGTTTACCAGAGGGTAGATTGAATGGATTAAATGGATTGATTACAGGAACAAACGCAGAAAAAATGACGAACAACTGACAACAATGGTTTTTACTATGGAGATGTCCTGTTTTTTTTGGTGACGAAGTAGAAAATGGAGCATAAGCACCAGTTTCCTTTTAGGAGACTCGCTAACCATAACGGGCTTGGTTTATGGTCGATATCCTGGAGGAGCTAACCATAACGCAAGAAAGTGATGGATTTCGAGATGTGAGCCCCTGGAAAAACTGGAAAAACTGCCCGCGGACACCCCGATATCTATCTAACACATCAGGGTGAAACGGATATTTCCTGCAAGTTGCCCGTGAAATTCATCGGGGATGTCAAAATATGTCAATTCATTTCAGAAATTGGAACCAATAAGTTCCAGAATTGCAGGTAGATTGCAGGAAACTCCAGAATATTTGGCTGTAAGAACTGAACCGCCGAACCGTGGGTTTCCTTCAACATGTTCTCTTGAATCAATCCATTTGGCGGTTTCACATCCTATCGTATCCCTATTGCAGTTGTTGGTTGGGTGTGTCTGGACGTAGAGGTACACCAAAATTGCCACCTTACTATAGACAATGACAATTGAGATATCTGGGGGGTTCCGTAAATGGGGGTACCCCCATATACTCCAAAATTAGACCATTTGGGTCTGGAAACCTCAATGTTTTGGGGATCCCCCATTCTAGGAAACCCCCACAATATGAATATATATATATATATATATGTATAGTATATATAATATTACATCATATATATATATATAATAATAATAATAGTAATAATAATCATCATCATCATCGACCACGGGATTTATGGGTATCCCTTTTTTGAAGCATCATAAACCCATATGGGTCCCATCTTCGCTTTTCCAGAGCTGAGCCCCGAAGCTCCAGGTACCAGAGGCGCCTGTCCTTTCTATCTCTCTATGCCTCGTATGCGGTGCTGAAGGACGCCCCTTCTGCCGTAGAAACCGAAAAGAGCCGGCATTGACTGATGATTTGCTACATGGAAAATCACCATGATTAATGGGAAAATCAACTATAGATGGTCATTTTCAATAGCTATGTTAAATTACCAGAGAGTAAATCATATAAAATATGGTTAATATGGGCATAGTGGGTTTTATTCGCATCAAACATAGTGAAGGTATAATTGAGATGATTGCTTGATGACTTGTGATTAAACTGTGTGATACATATATACTGGTTGGTGGTTTGGAACACAAATTTTATTGTTCCATCTATTGGGAATAATTTTCCCAACTGACGAACTCATATTTTTCAGAGGGGTTGAAACCACCAACCAGATAGTTCTATGTACCATAAACCATAGTTAAACCACCTATAAGGCAACTTAGCTATCCTGGGGGCCCCATCCTGTAGTGAACTGGAAATTTTGAAGACTCAAAATGTTAGAAATTGACTCCCCAATTTGTTTGAACGCCAACCCACTTTGGATCACTTTGGGTTGGTATCTCCTTTTTCATAATAACCTCTCAAAAAACGAAATGAAGAAAGTATAATAATAACTATCATAACCGCAATAACTATCCCGGATTGGATTTTCCGGTTGCTAATAACTATCCCTTTGATTCCCTTTGGATTTTCTGTTAGTTGGAATGGATTCATTATTGTTTTCTATTTATTCATGGATTCATTATTATTCATTCTTATTATTCCTTTGGTTGCTGTTGCTGTAGTTTTTGGACGTGATCTTTTGCAATTCCAGCCATGATCCCCAGTTGATTGACAGGCTGACGTTTGGTGTCCAGCGAGTTCCCAACGTAAAGCTTCACCTTGTCCTGCCAGTTTGCATACAGAATCTGTGAAGGATCTTCCCAAATGGATCCAAATGCCCAAATGCTGGATATCCCCATCCCAGTTCTGTGCACGGTTTTGACCCGGCTTGACCTGGACAGTTACATCATATCATATCTGGTTGGTGATTTCAAACATTTGTTATTTTCCATCATATATGGGATGTCATCCTTCCCATTGACGAACTCATATTTTTCAAGATGGTTATTGCACCACCAACCAGGTATCCATCGATGAGGATGAGGATGAGCCAACCATTCTATTCCCACCAAGCATGGAAAACCGGATGGAGAGTGTCTAATCACAATACAAGATCACCTCCTTGGGACTGATGTGGTAAACCCAACAACAAACCATGCCATTATGTAACCAACCATCACTGGAGGTCATTTTACATCATCCCATTTTTTGGGGTATACCCAATAATTAATCAATATCGATTGGGGATGGTTTATTTATCCCATAATCTTCCATGATTATCCCACTATTCTCCCATATCAATTCATATTCTCCTATGAATCTCCTATATCCCATTACTATTGGCTTTCCCAGATTAAGAGACAGATGCATAGACAGTAGCCTGTGCAGTGGGGATTCCCCACAGGACATGGAAGTCTCTGACCCTCTGGTGATCGAAGAGAGTGGCCACCTCGGGCTGCCAAGTGGGGCCAGGATGGCGACATGGCCAAGGTGGTTGGCATAGCTCGCTACAAGAATTGGATCATTTTGGTATATAGCATGCTTTAAGATGCTTTAAGTCAACCTTCAAACTTCAAGCCACAAACACATTGATTGCGCCATAAGACCTATGTGATGGGTTTCCGCGCTCCACTCTAATCAAAGATGAGACACCAAAATGGCCGGTCAAAATTAAGAACCCCCAGAAACGATTGAACAACATCACCAAGGTACTCTTGGGTCGGGTCTTCAGGTCCCAATCCCCTCGGTTGCTCCTAAGGTTGCAGTCCACGGTCGAGTGTCCGAAGCATCAACTCCAACATGAAGGTCCAAACCTGTCTGTGTTGAAAGAGAAGTCACTTTAGAAACCCGGCACCCTAAAGGTTGAACAAAGAAAGCCCTGGAAAACCTCTAAACTTGTTGCAGAAGTGTTGGGTTTCCGATTTGCTCCACGTCCAAATTGCTTTGCCTCGCCTCTGTTTGAAAAGACACTTGTGTAGTCTTCTGTGCTATTTGACTTGCCATTGATCTTGGGTGAGCCAAGGAGCTATCGGGATTCCTACTTTCCCTCGTAAATCGAGCTCACAAGAACCTCCATAAAATGTGAACAACGACCACCAGTTTCTCTTGAGCAGCTGAAGTTTTGAGATATTTGGGCTTCAGATTTTCACGGCTCTTGACCTGATGCTCCCAAGGTATCGCTAGATATGCCAAGATAGTCAGGTGCATTTTTCTCATAAGCTGCTTGTCCCATGGTGTATGGCGGATTTATCCTTCTTGGCCAACGGCCTGCAACGGCCTTTCTTGCTCGCTCACAATTCCTATTGTGTCTCCAAACGGGGATTCCTTGCGTTGGTAGCCATTTTCTTGAGTACTGCAGTTTTTTCTTTGTGATTGCAAGGGTTTGTTACTTTACAATCCCTACTTCACCTGACTGGCGAGCCCATTCACAGGTTTTAACCAGCAACCAGCTGGATCAAGAAATGCATCCTCACATTAGGCTAGTTGAATTTCCCATATGACCCAGCCAGAAAGTTCGTCTGAAAATCGGAATCCCTATCAGGTAGCTGTAGCCAAATAACATCCTTTTCCTTGGTTGTTGAAATATCCGACTAGTTCAATGAATTTACCCTGAATCAGATGCTGGGTTGGTATTTGTGGATTATTTGCAGTAGACCGTGGTTTTGTTTCCATCGGCCATTGACATGTTTTTTGCCACCAACCAGCCAGGATTCTGATTGAAATCGGCAACTTCTCTTGGTCAAGATCTGCGAAATCTAACCTCCAGAAATCTAATCTGCATTGAATCATCACCTGTTGAACTTTTGATCACCAGTGCTCCTCGAAACTGATTCCTATCATTGGATGATGGGTTTGTCTGACAATTGTGTACCCCCAAATCTTGATGGTTTATCATATCCCTTCTTCTTTACTTACTATAACTGGGGTATACGGTATACCATATTTTTATATACTTTTCGACACACCCAAATCAATCCGTTCATTTAAATTAATCCATTGATTGTCAAGTTTGGTGATTAAGTCCCATCAAAAAAACACATGAATTAAATCCCTTTGGTCAATGGTAAAATCCCATCTTGATTAGTTCCTTGGCATTTCTTCGCCAGGCGCAAAGTAAAGGCCCCGAGACGCGCCTGGCACGACTGAAGCGAGGAACCAAATTGTCAGGATGCCCCAGAAAATTACGGAAAATTAGGTCATGAAATGTTTGCACAATAAATCCCTATGAACATAATATAGCTATTCTCTGGATATCTCCGGTTTTCAATATTCATTTACTGTAACCATATAACTATTCATTATATTAACAAACATATATATATATATTATATTATTATATTACATTATCGTACACTATCAACATAACTTACCAAAAGGATCACAATAAATCCACCCCTATAAATCCTACATCAAATCCGGGTTGTGTTGTTGGTTAAACCCTAAACGGGTTGCTCCCATGGTCCAAAGCTATCGGGAGTTCACAGACAACTGTCGGTTCATATGGGGATTTTAAACCATTTAACCTCTGGTAAAATGTTAACAGTTTGCGACGTTGACGCCATGGCCCAGTGAAAATCAGATTGGATCTACCCATTTCATGGATCATAATGGTGATTTTCGAGTTCGTTATGTGGCAGTTTAGCGATTTTCGGGTATCAGGGTTGCTTCAAGCAAGGGCAAATCATGTCCCTAGATTTGGCCACAAGTCTATCCCTATGATTTGCCATTCCACCATGGTCCATGGATCCTAATCTGAAGAAATCCAGTTCCTACGGTTCCTAAAGCAACTTATTTATTTACAAAAAGAAACGCGCACACACACACATCCCACTATTATCCAACTTATGTTCTATTTATACTTCTATATATTTGTAAACCAACTTATTTTCAGAAACAAACAAGACCCCATTGTTTGAAACCCTTCCTAACCAAATAATTACATGGGGATGGGTCAAAACCTTTTTTTTACCACGTGACCATCCGGGAAACTCACCATTCATAAACCATCCAGGTATCAGGGATTTGACTTGCTGTTAAATCCCCATGTTCGATCAACAAGATTTCCCTATAATGATATGCTGGTTGGTGGTTTGGAACAGTTGGATAGTTTTTTTCCAATATATATATATATAATTATATAAGTATATATATGGCTATCCATATATATATATATATGGGAATAATAATACCAACTGACTTTCATATTTTTCAGCGGGGTTGAAACCACCGACCAGAATGTATAGACCAACTTATTAGTTCTTTCCAAAATAGTTCACTTCACGATTTTCATATATTTGTACCTAACTTCCTAACTTCAATATTAATTATTATTTCCAACAACTGTCCAATAATACCGTTTGAGTACTGGGGTTTTGACTCATAGCCATATGGGAGTTGGTCAAAACCCGTGATTGTCAATTTTAGTGCGATGAACATCCATTTATAGCAGCTATTTTGGGATTCACTAGGCTAGGTACCAGGCTTTTGACTCCTGGCAATATGGAGGTTTCCCAAAATGCGGGTACCCCCAAGCATCATCCATTTTGCCATTGTAAACCATCCATTTTGGGGTACCCCTATTTATGGAAACCACCATATATTGAATGATTTCGTATATGAGTTCCTAAAGGAACCATTTTCCGGACGACACCGAGGCTCAGTCGCTTGTGCGCTTCGGCCCATGGAGGCTCTACGGCCTTTCGGAATGCCTTGCTGGCGTGCCTTGGAAACGCATTGTGAAGTGGTGAAAAAAAAAGCGGAGGGGGCTGGGGTGGACTGGTTGAAATCATGTGATCTTAATTTCTAAGGATTCAGATTTCGCTTTTTTTTTTGACTTTGCAATGTGTTGTGTGTATTTATTATGTGTATATATGAGCCGGGTCCCCGGAAACCCACACCGCCCCTCCCCCCTTCTCCCCCCGGGAGGCACAGCTTCCCGCTATTTACAGCATTTGGGATGCACAGCACTTGCACGTTATTGGCAGCAGTTGAGAACCACAACCTCGTCACTGGACCCTATCTAGCTCTATATTTCTACCCGTGCTGCCTATAGCATACCTCACACATGATTGACCTGTCATTGCATGCAGATTATATACTCAAAGCGTACCTATGCATACCTATATACACCTATATAACGTATAATATACCCCTCTATGACCTCTATGAGAATGAGAGGTGATATTTTTTTTGCGTCAGCTGTCTTTTTTCTGGGATCAATATATAATAATCAATAGTTGGGGCCATAATAATTAATGAGTACTTGGTAAGTAACTGCAATAACATACTGACATTTGTTGCACGTCCCGGGATTTGTACTGGCGACGGCATGCATGGTGCAGTCATAGGCAGCCTAACAGGCTCCACATTATGCCGATGAGTTAAGAACCTTCGGACAGCAAAACAGTATCCAGGAGTCCAGGAGAGGGTGTCCCGGCGTTTAAGAAACCGCAGCCCAGCATGTGTGTATCATCAAGTGGTCCAACTTGCCCTATTTTTACTTTTACCGGTTACAAGGGTAGGTATTAACCATCAAACATGGGTAGTTTGTGGCAATCTCACTCCGAGCTGATGTTTTGTAGCCTCAAATTGTGGGGTTGCATCGATCTCTTCAGAAACTATTCAGGAACTATCCTGCAGCATTTTATCCAAAGGTAAAAAAAACAACAACAACCATAAATCATGAATCTAAATGAACCTGAAGTCTTTTAAATTTGCTTTGGGACTTCAATAAGACAATAAAACTCAGAGAAATCTGCCGCCTGGGCAGCCGGCTTGAAGGAAGTGAACTTCTGGATTTACCAACAATTACAGACGTACGCCTTTTTCCCCGATATGAAATACACCACAATACACCCATTAAATCTGGTTTAGTGGTGGAAGTCACATCTACGACCGCTTTTCACTGGTGAATACGGCACATTCATGCATGTTCAGTGGTATATGTACTATGCATTACTATGCTCTGAATCAATTTGCATCTTGGGGGACAGTCATGGGGGTTTGTATCCCAGTCTTAAACAGAGACCGTTGATGGCGCTGAAAGTGGATCTGAATGAGACCCCTACCCCATGGTTCCTATGGTCGCGTGCATTAGACTTACCAACAGAAACCTCAGTATTGTGGCTGGTTGGTGGTTACTGGTTTGGAAATGTTTGGAACATTTTTTTATTTTCCCCAATAGTTGGGAAATCCAATTTGACTTTCATATTATTCAGGAGGGTAGGTATACCACCAATTAGGTGGTAAGGGTGTATAGGATGCTGTCTTTAAACATGTCATAGAAAATGATATGGTAGACCGTATTGCCCCCTATACCTAGCTGATTTACCTTAACAGGATGAAGGTAGGGATGACAAACCACACGCGCTATTCCTAAATAGATAGCTGAATGGTGATTTTCTATTGTACCAATACGATTCGTAGTAATGGATTTGATGGATAATTTCCGTTGATTCATGTTCATTCATGAGATTCAACCATACCTGGATTATTTTTTCTATAATGGATTTCAAATCCAATGATTTAGAATTTGTATATGGATTACAGTTTTTTGGTGATGTTTTTTAATTGTCCGCCATATTTGGGATCATGGTTCCCGGTTTCATATTCTTCAGGCAATCGAAACCACCAAGCAGATCTACGGATAAATCCTACAATGTGGGACCCCCAAACGATAGTTCGGTTGGTGAACAGAACTAGGTGAGTTCTATGTTTCACCATGGTTTATGGTGTGTGTATATTAAATATTATAACATTATATCACATGATGTAAGATGATGTAAGTATTCATGGGTCAAACTCCACCAAAAAACCGTGACTGGGGGCCCTCGAACATAGCCAAGCTCCCCAGGTTGCTGGACATTCTGCAATCAGCGCGAGACGATTTGGCTCAGGCGAAATCTCATGCAGCAGGCAGCTACTTATTGGTACCCTCTGGTAAACATACAAAAAGCTATTGAAAATGGCCATAGAAATAGTGGATTTACCCATGAAAAATGGTGATTTTCTATATGTGGCTGTTTACCAGAGGGTAACTAATGGTAATTCTCGATAAGTATTGCCTAATTAATGGTAGGTGTGCTGGGATTAGAAAAACATATGGAATTAAACCATGTTTTTTAAACAGCTGGTGCAGGATTTCTTGCGTCCACAATATCTGCAGGTTTAGTTACCCAGTCAGATATCCTTTCCTCCGCGAAGTCATGGTGACTGTTGGAATATGTCACCGTGGTAGTGGGCGAAAACCCCATTGCCGAATTTATTAACCATGGGGATGGGGCATCCAAAATGGCTGGAAACGTTGATTTACTATCCCTTGAATGTATACACAAGCCTGGATAGTCTACATATAGTCAATGGTTCATGATGATTCAGAATCCTTGAAGATGCTTTGGTTGAGGTCACAGGAACTGTTTTTGATACCATGTTTGCTCAATGATAGCTTCACAATTTTCAAAATTGGATAAAGGGATAAACTACGGGAAACGCCGACATTATTTGGGGGGCAAATACTAAAGACTTGATGTTTCCAATATATATTTTCTGTGATGTTCCCCCTAAGGTAAATGATAGAAAGTCACAATTTTAATAGCTAAAAGATGGAACTAGCCTCTGGCTATTTATCATAGCCATGGAAAATTGCACATTTGTAGATGTGGTTTGGTGATCTACCTATCAAAAATGGTGATTTTCCATAGCTACGTGGGGAATTTTCATTCCATCGCGAGGCAGATCGTTTGCTGGCGGTGGATATGGCAGAGTTGCTGGAGCAGAAGGTGCGATGAACAACGCGAAGCCACTGTATCTGCGGGTTGTCGACGGGTGGGTCATGTTTTTTTTCCTCCAAGCTTTCATCGTTCAGTTTTTGAGCAGGAAAAATGGACTGCCAAAGAAAAGCGATACTTCAATCGCCAGAAACGAGTAATGGATCGCAATGTGAGCCCCAAATGCCCCAAAACTCTTCATCTGGAGCAATGAATTGCGATCAGACAAATGAAACCATATGAAACCTCATGGTCCCATGGTTGCAAACTATGGGTTCCTCAGCATGCCTTGGACCCTGCAGCAGTTTGCAAGTTTGGAGGTCCTTGGACTCACAGGCTGCACAATTTGCCTGGTAGAAATGGTAGAAATGGGGATATACGCCCAAAATGGCAGTTTGACTAGGGAAAAGGATTGTTGTCCATTGGATTATGAGGTCCTCTATAAAATCATACAAACCCAAAAATAATCCCTCTTATCACATCTTGCAACTGGTTGGTTGTTTGGAACCACCTTTTTGTTTTTTCATATATATATATATGGGAATATATACCAACTGACTAATATTTTTCAGAGGGGTAGGTTGAAACCACCAACCAGACATCATTGTACATCCACCCCAACAGTTGGACTTCCGTGCATCGTGAGGGCATTGAGGGGGATGCCAAGCTGAAATTGCCGGGGTCTTTTCGGAGCTGGGTATGGCATGGTTCCTGGAATTAGGAGCTGGCGGCTTGTAGCTTGGGGACTGCTATTACTGCGTCCGTTATAGGAACACCTAAATATACACGTATACACTTTTATCAAACTTTTACACACATGTATATATATATATATATATGTATACATATATTATATATATATACATACATATACATATACATATACATGCATCCTTAAGTATTAAGATTTTAGGCACACTAAGAATTTATGTGTTTATATTTGAGGTCCTGACGTATTTTTATTCGAGGGATCTTCCCAGCAGATGTGTGTGTGTGACTTATATGTTATGTGCCAACCATCAAACCTAATGCTGAACAAATTATTTCAGAATAATGATGTAGAAGAGGACCGCCCAATTTGTCATTGTGTGTCTTTGCACCAAACTACATATCCAGTGGTTGGTGTCAATCATGTTTTGTTACAACGGCATCGCAACGTAGGAGAACATAGTTTTTTTTTTTCGGCTGGCGGCGAAAAGGCTGGGAATGAAATGGGCTAGACCCCTGTACCCAAAACGAATATTTCCCTTCAATTCATGCACGGTGGGCCCAGTTATCAGATGGTTTTTATTCCCATTTAACTATGGTTATATCAACCAGAAACCATAGTTAATCTAGTTATGCCCCAACTAAGCTATTTATGCGGCCCCCCCATTTTTCATGTTCGTTGCCCATTTAGACATGATCACAGAGAAGACTTGTTCATAAGGAAATTTCAATAACATGCAATATCACATTGTTGGCAGTACATTCAGTCTATCCCATTCAATAAACGTACACCAAGCGTATCCATATAGAATCGTTGGTACCCATATCATATTATGATTTCCATGTATTTCCATCTGTAATCAACCTAAATTCTTAAATTGTTGCTTTAGCGGCGTCCGCGACGTATAAATCCCAACTTAGTGGCATCTCCAAAATAGTACGTTATATTTTTTTGGCTAGGGTTACCCTCCATTAAATTAACATAGACCCTGAAAATGACCAATTGATAGTGGAAACTAGGCTTCCAACCCCGACAAATTGGCAGGGTCTATGTGTTAATTTACTTGAGGGTCAATCCCGTGACACTGTCGCCCCTTGAACTCCTAGAATTTGGTGCGGTAATGAGTAACTGTTGGTGGTTTGGAACATGAAGTTTATGACTTTCCATTTAGTTGGGAATGTCATGAGCCTAACTGACTTTCACTCCATCATTTTTCAGAGGGGTAGGTTGAAACCACCAACCAGGTAATAATAATACCCCATTAATATGCCATATATATTCCCATTATATTGTATTCCCATTGATATCCAATTAATATCCTAGGACAAAGCCTAGGCAGCCATACCTTGGGGGTTCCTGCGGGCTCAAAATGGCTCAAACAATGTTGGTTGGAGAACACACGCGTTGAAGTTGCGAGTTGTCATGGTTTGTCATGGGTTCTCATCAAACTAAGCTGGTGATTTTCGATTGCCGAGTTTAATTATCGGGGGCCCCACATTGCAAAGGATCATCATGTTAGGCAGTATTTGGTTGAAAAACACCAATTGATTCACCATCATTAACCATTCTGAATAATGTTTTGTTCCAAAAAAAGACTGAAAGTTGTTCACAGTTGTTTGGGCTATATTTTCCAATTACTTATAAGTAAACCTGAAAGTTGTTCCAAAAAAAAGGGTAGTAAAACCGAAGTTTTTTAGGCTAATTTTCCCAGTTGAAACCAACACCATTGAGGTTAAACCTCTTCGAAGAGCTGCCACCGGTGCCCCCGTTGCCTCTGCAAGTGGACCATATGTCGCTGGGCGATCGCGACGGGCGGCTGGGCCCCTCTGGTACTTCAACATGGCTGGAAAATCATCGAAGCAAATGGGGGATTTCTCATTGCAACGTTTGATTGCGGGAGGGTACCCTCTGGTAAACTGCCACATAACTATGGAAAATCTCCATTTTTAATGGGAAAACTCACTATAAATGGCCATTTAAGTTGGTTCATAAACTGCAACGACATACTTCTAGAGTTCGTCAAGTTGGTTTCATAGATATATACTTCCAGTAGTAGATATCATAGTTGATTTTATATACTATACAACTACATATATAACTACATAACTATAGTTGATAGATAACTTAAATCGTTCATGGTAGATATAACTCTAGTCGTTGGGGTCCTCCGTTAAAAAAAACATCATGGACCTAAGGAATCCCGAGGAATTGGCGCTATGGGAAACTCTAGGGGTGTTTTTCTATTTTCTGGGGTTCCTAAAGAAAATTCACCAACTAAAATCATATTAGTTAATGTATGTTAATGTGTTTTTCTATTTTGTGTTTTTCTATTTGTGATAATCATAAGTTAATACTGAAATCAACTGACATAAACTATGACTATAGCTTATAACTATAGTCATAATCAACATTTATCTATGATTAACGGTGGATATGATTTGAGCAGCTATGGTATAACTAAAATGGGTTTGTAAATCAACATCAGGAAAACCATGGATTATTGCAAATGATTGTAGGTGGTTGTGGATTGTGGATAGCCATTGAGTGAGTATCATAAGGATAAGGGTTACGGTTATGACGAAGCTTAGAAATCAGAACAGGGCAATCATGTTGATTCGCCACTATAGATGACGTGCTTGTATGATTTCATTTTGTGGTTGGTATTCGTATGTATTGGTTGTATCTGAATGGATACCTGACTCTATGACATCTCAATGTTATGCCCATGTGAACCATTCAAGATACCCTTCTTGATCTTTTTTTTTATCATTTACTATCTGGATTATTGGGGATTATGAACTATTAGGGAAACCGATCAACCAGTACTCGTATTTCATGAGATAGAACAAAAACATATAAACACATGGTATGTTTGATGGCTCCCTGGTACCTCACTTTATCACCTGGCCCCGTCCCAGGTTGGAGGATGGCAACCATTCCCCTGAGTCGGAGAAGGAAAAATCGGATAAACCCGAGGTGGGAGCTCAGGGAACGATGAGGCGAGCTAAGTTGATGATCATCAATCCAATACCCTCTGGTAAACTGCCACATAACGATGGAAAATCACCATGTTTAATGGAAAAAATCCACTATTTCTATGGTCATGTTCAATAGCTATGTAACAAATTACCAGAGGGTATCTGTAGGTCCTAATCGAACTTCAGGCGGGAACCTCGCCAGACATTTGGATGTTTGCTAGTTATAGCTGTGTTGGCTGGGTTTTTGTTCGAGTAGTACACCCTGTTTTGTATGATGTATAGAAAATACCACCAAATTTTCTCAAAAAGGTACAGTTGCTCGTCGAATTGTACTTTCTATCTTTTGGCGAGTTGCGAAAAATAGATACATTCTTGTCTAAGGAGATCCACCCCACCGTTAAACTGCGAGATTTCAGATCCGCGCAGGCTTGGGGTTGGGAAGTCCTGGCCTCAGATTTGGGTGGTTCTTGGCGATCCTTGACACTTGGGATCCACTTTTACTGATTTTCACTGCGTGTCTCAAAACATATTTAACAATTTAAAACAAACATCAACATTTAAGAACATAGTTTGATGACGAATTACTTATTTCCCAGAAACTTTGCATTCTCACCTCCACTACTTCATGAATGGAATCAGTATATATATATATATGTATATATATGTTACATCATTAAGCGCCACCTCACATTTACGGTCCCTCGAAAAACACGCCCAAGTCTTGAATTTTCAGAATGGAGGCCATGGGCAAAAAAAAACCTGAACACAGATAGCCTCTGGTTATGACATTCACAGTTCGCCATGGTTAAGCCATGGCCCATAGACATAGATGGTTTACCGAACTTAATAGCATGGTGATTATCTTTCCATGGCGAACTGGCAATGTCATAACCAGATGGTAATTTTGGGATATTTTGGGTTTGCCATGAAGCTTGCTTAATCTCGTGGCCTGGCAATTGTATTGCTGGCTTGGTTTTTTTTTGAATACCACCGGAAAGCGAAATGGCAAATTTCATCATTTAGGGTTCCTGTGTGTTTCCCCTGAAGATCAGTTTCAAAATTCTAGCAATTGACGTCTAGAGATGGAAGTACCATCATTTGAATTCAAACCTATTTAGGCATATATAGGTTTTCCACTGTTTCCCGTCTATTTTCTGTTTGCGCATGGAAAACTTCTGCATATCACTGCTACCATTTAAAAAGAACCTCCTGTGACATAGATGTGGAAAAGCACCCATGTGTAGTAGATCATTTCCTGGGTTTCCCCCTTTGTTTTTCACATCCTGAAGTTACTTTAGCTCAGGGTCCATACTGAAACGAGGCCTTAAATAAATATCCACAGGGAGGAGCTTGGAATGGTTTTTCAAGTTGCCGAGTTGTCTTTTTTGGTGATATAGAATCCTATCTAACTATAGTTGTATCTACCACAAACATCCATAAACCATAGATTTCACCTAGTTATTTGCACCAAGTTAGCTATGGGGTCCTTCTTTGTCGGAACGATATATCCAGTATCAAGGAAATCCAGAAGGCCCGCACCCCAATGACATGTCATCTTCCGCAGTTTCTTGGTGTTTTTATTCTATCCAGTGGTTAGGAGGAAGCAATTCGGAGCTATAGTTATCTATAGTTATCTATTTTCCCTATTAAATGAGAGTGCCTAGGAGCTACTAGGAGTTTCCCCACCACCTGATAGTCCTTGCTAGGTCAATTTGTTTGTAGTATGTTCATTCTTTCCCCATTACTTATAGATAATTGTCTCAGATAATGATAATGATAATAAACAGTAATGAAAAATAAATAATAGTAATAATAAACCATAAAAAATAACAATAATGATTCATGATAATATATAGTACTATTTATACATATATATATATATATATATTATTTATTATTATTATTATCATTATTATTATCCCTGTTTTTTGGTTGATTGAACCCCTATAATCACCATTAATGATAATAATATCCCTATAATTCCACATCTAAAATGATGGCAAGGTTCTCTGGGTTGTTTCTGTTCCAGCGGCAGGTTCTTCTGGCTCCACGAAGGCGCTGTTCTCAGAATTTCTTCGCGCTGGGGGTGGTGAGAAATGGTAGCGACCATCCGACAACGTTGGCGCTTAAAAAAAGGGTATATCATGGAGATATGATGGGGAAATGGTGATTAATGGTGATTTAATGGTGGTTTAATCGGATTTCATGGTGATTATAGGGGTTCAATCAACCAAAAAACAGGGATGTGAGTGGATATACCCTCTGGTAAACGTTTACATAGCTATGGAAAATCACCATTTTTAAGTTCGGGAAATCACCTATAAATGGGCAATTTTCCATGGCTATGTTAAATTACCAGAGGGTAGTTGTTTACCCAGGGCTTGTTGGAAGAAAATTTATAGGAAAACCCTATATTCGATAGTAAAAAAACATGGCTTCCTGTAGATTTTCCCTTCAACAAATCCAATGACCAATGGAATCAACAGCAACAGTTTCTGATCAATGGTAATTTCAGGATCCTAAAATGGAGGTACTGTACCATATTTCAGGCCATATTTTGTGGGGATATTCCCTGAAATTTAGGCCTTATATAGGCCTTATGTATGGTAGGTACCTCCAATTTAGGTTCCTGAAATGGCCATTGACCAGGATTAGTTGTTGAGTTTTTTCCCAAATAAATATAGAGGTTTCCTGTATGTTTCTTTCCATAATCCAATTCTAGGGGAGAAATGGCTCTTCAAACATCAAACATTGTGACTTGACCATGGAAACTCGGAGTTTTAAACCATGAACATGTGCGGTTCAGTTGAAGGAGAAAGTATTTAAAAGTTTAATCCCAAGAACATGTGCACCAAGAAATGGCTAAAACCTTTACCTTTCAGCAGCTTCTGGGGTTGATTTGAGTTCACCACAACTCACCGGTTCCATGGTGGGACCACGGCACCAAAAAGAGCTGGGCTGAATGTGAGTTTAACATCGTTTAACCGTGTGGCTATGCCAAAATGAGAAGTTGATGGTTAAAATTAACCATGACTGGGACTGGTGGTGACTGGAACCATGGAATTCTGAATGACTTTCCAGAAACAGTTGGGAATAATAATCCCAACTGACGAACTCATATTTTTCAGAGGGGTGGGTATACCACCAACCAGATGACATCATTGTGGGAAATGCTTAATTATCATGGTTTTGTATGAAAATGTGTTTTCGTTCGAATAATGATGATTAAATAATGCTGTGTACGGAAGAAATCCTACACCACTTGGCAACTATTGGTAACTATGAAACTCTGTAAATACTGGGATTGTAACGGGATAAACCATTTACCAACTGGCGCAGGATTTCTTCCATCCACAGTGTTAAATCCCCGACACTCGATCGTTGCCATCTACCACTGGGAGTTGGTTGAAGCCCCCAGTTATGCTTGTTGGTTTCGGTTTCAAAACCCCAAGGAATACTGTATATATGAATACGATACTGTGAGATGTAAGTATATCTGCCACAAACCATAGAATTCTCCCACTTGTGTTCACCAACTTAGCCATCATAAATCAGCTATAAATCCCATGAAGTTAAATCCCGATTTTCCTGGTTAAATCCCTATTTTCCTATGGTTTTGCTGGCCCCACATTGGTAGAACGGGTTGAACATTCCAGCTCCAAACCAGCTCAGATGGATCCTTCGGAACCTCTGTCTGTGGCGGCGGCGACACTCCTGGTGCCCACCGTTGGGTGACCTGGGACCTGGGACCTGGGGTGACATGGGGGAGTTCAAAACGCTGGAGAATCATGGTGTTGATATAATCTGCTTGGTGGTGACTGGAACATAGGGAATGATATGGTTACTAATAGGGGATATATGGTGATAATATGGTGATAATATCGTGATGATATGGTGATGATATGGTGATAATATGGTGATGATATGGTGATAATATGGTGATGATATGATGAAAAATGGAATAATCATGATATATCCTGGTTGGTGGTGACTGGAACCATGGATTTTATGACTTTCCATTCAGTTGGTAATGTCATAAACCCAACTGACTAATATGTTTATATATTTTTCAGAGGGATGGCATATTTTTTCAGGTTCTTACCTATATATGTTTTTTAGTGGTAAGAATATATGTTTTTTTTACAGGTTGGTGGTTTGGAATATTTCCAGTGACTTTATGACTTTCCATATATATATATATATATATTGGGAATAGTAATTAACCCCAACTGACGAACTCATATTTTTTCAGAGGGATAGTTATACCACCAACCAGAATAGGTGATTTCATCATGTACAGCCTTGATTATGGTAACTAAACAGCCTGGTGAGTGGACATAAACGAAGGTTATTATAAGCATGATTATCCATGATTTATTATAACCCAAGTTGGTTAATGGACATTATAACCCACCTAAAAAAAAGTGTTTTCAAGTGAGACGTAAAAAATGGTACCACCCTAACTCAACAGCCGTAGGGGTTCTTCATCCAGGGTGGACCTTCAACCAACTGGGACAACTCTTGAGTGTTTCTGTTCCTTTTTTCAGGGTTGGGTCAAGTGATTGGGGTGAAACAATAGGCCCACATGTTTTGCAATTTCACTATGAAACCCTGGCATTTTTGGAGATCATTTGGACCCCTAGCCATGAATCATACATGTACTGGAATTATCTTTTTCTGGTGGTCAATCCAGAGAGTCAAAGCTGGCGAAAACCATGTAAAAGGTGAAGTTTATGTCGAAAATTTAAGCAAACCAATGCCGGAGATGTTTTTGTCCAAAAAGATGTATATTTAACGCATGTGAATAGTGGAAATCAGCAAGAGTAAAACTGATGTTTCCAAGGATTTCCTCATGAATAGACCTTCCGAATCGCCGATCCCAAGAGGAGAGTAACCCCATCGACACAAATTGGCAGGGCCGACATGTTGGTCGACATGTTGCCAGATCAACATGTTGGTGAACTTAGATCTATTTATATCTCAGTATTGTTGGGTTTATCCCATTAAAATCTCCATGGGATATATATATATATATATGTTATTTATATAAAATCTCTATTTAATTGGGATTATATATATATATATATGTATCATTATTTATCGCGTTACATCACATAATATCCCAATTAAAATCCTATACTGTTTGGTGGTTTGGAACATGTTTTTTTATTTATCAATAATTTCAATATATTGGGATTTTCATCATCCCAACTGACTTTCACTAACTCATATTTTTCAGAGGGGTAGGTTGAAACCATCAACCAGTATAAAATCCCCATGAAAAATCCCATGTTTTAATCTCCACACAATCCTCGATATCCCATGAAATCTCAGGAAAGCCCATGAAACCCGGTGGCACCCAGGTCTCTGAATGTTTTCCGCTGGATGGATCTGACTCTCTAGGTGCGGGAGCTGCGGCTGCCGTGTCTGTTGTTAGCATGATGTTTGGGTTAATTGCAGCATATAGATGTATATAGATTTATATATATATAATTATTATGTAATATTATACATATACATTAATCTAAATTAAATACATTGATATACAATATTATTCTTTATATACATATATATACATATGAAACTATTGAGACATGATGGCCGGTCAATAGCTTTTAGGTGGGGGCTTGAGTCAAGCGGAAGTAAACCTCCAAAGTCCTTTGGACAAAGCCAGATTCGTGATGGACGGTTGATTCGAACTTCGAAGCCTCAATCAGTTTCGTGGTATGTTGCACTTTTGGAGGCCGGAACATATAGATTTTGGAAGGTCATTTTTAGTATGATCTACCCCACAAGATATTGTTAAAGTACAATGACCTTGTCGTGGTAACATGTCTTGGCACCGGACTGCTACCTCCCTTTTAAATCTTCGCTGGGGACTGTTGCTTTGTGCCGCAAGGATATCTGTGTTTTTTTGTTGTTTCTCTCGTGTTGTTTTTACCCATGGTCACCCCCAAGAAAATTGTCCAGCCATTTCTACCAATCAATTCACAATCCTCTGGTTTGTTCATCAAATCACAATTATGCTGCTGGAAAATTTCATACTAGACCCCATTCCCATCTACCCTCTGGTAAACTAACATAGCTGTTGAAAATGGCTATTTAGTTCGTTGATTTACCCTTTAATAGCATGGTGATTTTCCATAGCTATGTAAACGTTTACCAGAGGGTATATCCACTAACATCCCTGTTTTTTGTTGATTGAACCTCTATAATCACCATTAAATACCATTAAACCAACTAAACCTACTGCTTCGCTTATTCATTTGATGCAGGTCGGGCATTGCTCGAGCGTTTGTTGGAAGTGCATAGGACCGCGGGACACCCGTTTGGTGGGAAAGGATTGTTGGACTGTCATTGTGCGCCTCATAACCACGTCTTCAACATAAGATAAACAGATCAAAATGATTGTAAGATATTGTAAGATAATCCACAGTCTGAAAGGTGAATTGGTAAAGATTTTATCCTTTTGATATTCCACTATTAAAGATGAACAGCCTGTACTATAGCCATGAAGGTTTTGGGTGTGGCCTCTGTAAAGTCTACTGCCATGGCATGCCATGGGGCCAACCAACCAAACCTGAAGCGAAATTGCACTGCTGAGTGGCTTCAATCCCCGTTTGGATTATCCTGGGTGGAAGATCTGCGATTTTTTGCACTGATGAAGTGTCTGCCTCTAGAGTTTGAGCTCATTTGCATCCAAAAAAGCACCAGCAGCACTGGAATTTGCCACTGTGCTGTAAACCGCTGGTGTCAACAAACATTCTATATGTTGCGACGACATACGCCATGCTTCGGGGTCCCCACTCTTTGCAGCTTTATCATGATTGCCGTTTGCAGATATCATATTCTCACTGTGAAGGCGGAACTTCCTCTAAATAGAAATGCCGGAAACGGGAAAAGAAGGAGGGGTTCCCGAGGCCCCTCGCGTTATGACCACTCCGGAAGAGATCATCCATAAAGAACGTCTCATTGCATTCGGAAGCGAAGAAGAACTTTGAGGATTTTCACCATATCCCATAGGATCCATGTATGGTATATATGGTAACATTTACCATCAATATACCCCCAATGTTAGTATATATATATACCATATATGGATCCTATGGGCTATATAAGAAGTCCTCCATTTCGGTCCCTTTTCATGACCTTCGGGGAGGGCTCTCTGGGCCTTTGTGTTTGGACACGAAAAGTTCCTCGCATGTAGTCATCCTGAAATAGGAGCAGTCTGACAAGTTCCATTTTCATCCGTGGAATTTATAGGAACCCCCAGTGACGCTACGCCTCCCAGTGACGCTACGCCTCCCACAATCTTCCTTTTTTCGGATGGGTCTCTTATATCTCTTATGGGGGACCCAATCATTGAATGAATTCCACTATGTCAAGATGAAAATGCCCCAGCTGGCCCCAGCTTTTGGAAATGTTTGTCCTGCTGCTTGGGGTTCCGCAAACTCCATTGGCTGATTACCATCTCTTAAATTCAATGGTCTCAACTTGGGCTCATTGGTGGTTTGGAACATGTTTTTTTCATATATTGGGACATATTGGGAATAATAATCCCAACTGACTAATATTTTTCAGAGGGGTAGGGATACCACCAACCAGTGGGGTATATGGTGTTCCCCTCACCATTGGCTGCAGGATATAGAATCTACTGCTCAGTAGGGGTCCAGGATACCCCCAACATCCAGTAGAGCTGGCCCTCGAGGTCATCCAACGGTTTTCTGGTGGCTTTTTAAGATTGAAACAATCCAATAGATGGTAATAAAACCGAACAAAAAAACCAGGTTTCTTTTGGTTAGATTCTCAATAGACGGCAATAAAACCAGATAAAACCATAGAAAAAACCCAGGTTTCTTTTAGTTTAAAAGTTCAACTTCATATTTTCCATGTTCCAGATTTGGATCATGGGCAACTCTGCAGGAAAGCACAATTTTTTTTGATGAACGTCATGGTTTCCTGTGAAGATTTTACCATCAAGACCAATGATAATGTAGCTTATTCCCTTGACATTCCAATGTTTTCATTATCCCAATTGTATCCCAATTGTATCCCTATCCATCCCTATAGATTTACTATAAATCCTATAGTCCTATACTATTTCTGTTCTTGTTGGTTAAACCTCCAATTTTCAGGTTGCTCCAATTCATTATGAGTAAATGATCGCCAGAAGAGGAATTCGCCACCGGTACCTGGGGTGGCCAGGGAGCAACTTCCAAAATTTGGGATGCAACATGAGGGTTTCCTAAAATGAGGGAATTGCCCAGTTATCAATGTTTATCATCCATGTATATCCATGTTTTCTTGGGATTTTCCATGAAATATCATGAAATAAATCATCCAGTAAACTCACATAGCTATGGAAAACCACCATTTTTGGTAAATCAACCATAAATAGCTCATGGCTTCGCTATGTTATATAGATATATATATAGTTTACTGGAGCGTAAATCATCCAGCTATTGGGGTATCTCCATTGATGGAAAGCCCACGTCCGCCAAGTACGAAGAAAGGACATGTGCTCCGGGAAGCGCACACCGCGCGGCGCTGACGCTTCGCCGCGCGGCGTTAAAGATCGGGTTCTGATGGGGAGACACATGGCTCATTGGGGTATACCGGTCCCTATATTCATAGTGAAAATGATGATTCACCAGTGGAATGGCTTGCCATAGTGAAAATGATGATTCACTAGTGGAATGGCTTGCCCTATGTTCAGACAAACCCACGTGGATGCACCAACATATCCCATGTGTTTAATGATATATATATATATACATACTGGTTGGTGGTTTCAAACATTTTTTATTTTCCAGAATACATGGGATGGGATAATCCTTCACATTGACTTTCATATTTGTCAAGATGGTTAAACGGTTAAAGCACCAACCAGTATAGAAATCATTGGATTTGGGTGTGAAAGGATGTTTTGGAGAAGGCCATGTTTGGGTGGACATGCTTGGTTTACTTGGGGTTATGAATCAACCACCAGCCAGTAGAAGGGGAACATGTGGAGGTGCTGTTTGGTGGTCAAAATGTCACTTGCCTGGTCGTGCAATAGCCAGAAAGCACCCAAGAAAAGTCAGGTGTGCACAGGAAATAGAAGAACATACTGTGGATGGAAGAAGTCCTGCACCAGTTCGTAACTATTGGCAACTATAAAACACTGTAAATTATGGGATGATAAGGGGATTCACCATCTACAAACTGGTGCAGGATTTCTCCATCCGCAGTATGATGGTTGGCTGGGAGACAGTCATGCTGAGTCCGTTGTGCGTGGCCCCCACGAAATTGAGGCTTTGCACATGGGAATTGTGGAAGTCATCCCAAACAATCAACATTATTTCAAGTTGGTAAAACTTCTGGTTGGTGGTTTGGAACATGAATTTTATGTTTCCATATATTGGGAACAATAATCCAAATTGACTTTCATATTTTTCAGAGGGGTAGGTATACCACCAACCAGATTTGATTTTGGCCAGACCAAACTCTACCGGTCTTTGTCGCTCGAAACTTCACCGCGATTCAGATGTCCGCAGTTTTTACCCTCTGGTAAACGTTTACATAACTATGGAACATCACAATTTGCAATGGGTAAATCAACTATACATGGCCATTTTCAATAGCTATGTAACAATTTACCAGAGGGTATCCAAGGTGCCAAATCAAGGTTTCCATCCATTTTTCATCCGGAATCGATGCGCAGGTTCCGTGAGAACAGTTTCAGCTTCTGTTTCTCGTAACTTTCACCCGAACATAAGAAGTGGCTTGTCCTGCCATTCAGAAAGCGACCAATGAACCCAAAAAAATACTAACTCCTGGGCTACCCCAGCAGAATTCAAAGAAAACATGGGGTTGTAACCCCCTACTCTTCAGTGTCTTGACTGCCAGTTGCAACATGGCATTCCGAACGGGTAAATTCTGAGCATATGTTATTCTTTTTAGCCATAACCTTGAATTGTAAGTTGTAACAGCCAATTAGTGTGAAACTTTTATTGCTACATTGCTACATTTCTAGTTGCTATTGCATCCTTGTATACCACTACGGCCGAAATTTTAGGGAATATCCCCAAAAAATATGGCCTTATATGGATTTGCATGGTATAGTACCTAATTTTTAGGTACCTGAATGGGCCATTGATCATTGGTCTGGGTAAATTATAATGACCTCACATCGCGACCGAAGCCTGGAATGGTGGTGAATGTAAAGGGGAATGATCCCGATATCGCCGAACTTTTCAGGTTAGCTTCCGCAGACTTGATTTGAATTTACCCAGATAGCCGATCATTATATTTGTATACTTTAGCTGGATTCAGATCATCAGGAAATATAACCCATATATAGCCTATATATAGCCCAAGCATTATACTTAATTTACCCATAGATTGATGCAGATTTTCCGGTGAAAGATTCATCCATCCCACCAGGTGCCACGAATTGGATCGCTCGACAGACGGGCTTATGGCTACAACTGGAGCCCGGGGAACGAGTCGGGGCCACCCGGGGCTGGGTTTGGCGCCGCCGGCCTTGTGGAGTAATGAACTTTTACAATGTGGGGCCCCCAAACGTTATAAGTTGGTTTATAACCCCATCTAACTATGGTTATAACTACTATAAACCCTAGTTAGTTATTGTAGTTATGTTCACCAACTGAACGCTATCTTGGGGGCCCCACATTGTAGGATGATCGATTCCTTAATGAAAAATGGGGAATTGCAAGTAGCTTTACCCTCTGGTAATTTAACAAAGCTATTGAACATACCCCATTTATAGTTGATCTACCTATTCATAATGGTGATTGTCTATACTTATGTCAGTTTACAAGAGGGTATATCCACTCACATCCCTGTTTTTTGGTAGATTAAACCTCTATAATCACCATTGAACCATATTAAACCACCATTAAACCACCATTTGGGAAGGGAGCGGCAGACGCTAAGCTGCTACCAAGGCTGCGCTACTGGTAGCTGCAGCTGGACTCCATGCGGTTGCGCGGCATGTGCTCAAGATGGTGGTGCCACATTTTTTCCAACATGACCGGCTGAGTTTCTTGTGGAGAATATATTATATATACTGTATATAATTACATAGGTATAATATATATATATATATGTATATATATATATATATATGTATGTATATATATATATGCGTAAATGTGCCAGTACCATGAAGCACATGGCTTAATGCTTCATGATTTCCTCGTTCGCCGCACAAATCTTTTGTCCGCGATTAGTGGAGGATCCCACTGCTCGATGCTTTGATGGGGAAAGTGATATCTGGATATGCCAGGATGTGTATGATATATATATATATACCCTCTGGTAAACTAACATAGCAATGGAAAATCACCATTTTTCATGGGAAAATCCACTATAAATGGCCATTTTCCATTGCTATGTTAGGTCACCAGAGGGTATAAGGAACTACTCGTACTTAGAATATGCCGGAATTCAATCCTGCCCCCTCATAGGAAAAAAAAGCTACATAGAATATGTTTTATTTTTAGAAGATTTTAGAAGATCCATTTTAGAAGATCCAATCCCGAAAAATTCAGCTCCACCAAAAACCCTGGGCTCCCACCATGGATCACCGTGGTTCTTTCCACCGCAACCGCGAACTTAGTTCAATTTCTTCAGTTTCTTTTTACAATCTAAACATATTTCGTAGGCATTCATGTCGGTTCCCGCCGTTTTGCCGCGACAATCTCGAAAGAAATGCAGGTGGCAGGGAATGTGTCATTAAATCTGCCAAATTCCTATGTTTTTCAATCAAAATTTAGATTTTTTGACATTGACCGTGAAAAGCCATGAAAACCAGGGGAAGGTTCATCCATTTTT
>Ga0126342_10003778_pt1 | contig 25372 bp, 14 predicted proteins | sample Cyp1metagenome_FD_92528 | JGI IMG/M metagenome (GOLD analysis project Ga0126342, IMG submission 92528) | Coral microbial communities from Lord Howe Island, Old Settlement Bay, Australia - Cyphastrea 1 metagenome | ecosystem: Host-associated > Invertebrates > Cnidaria > Coral ... | reverse complement strand
CATGATCTTATATGTCTATTTTGATATGTTCTTTTCATTACAGTTGAAACACAATGTATAAGGGACATCTACTCGGGTACCCCCAACACAAATAAACACACACACACAGAGCATCATTTGTTTCAATTCTGTACGTTTTTCTTCATTTTTCATGCCTTACTTTTTTTTTGGCCTTGCGTTTTCCCTATGTCGCCAGGCGTTGAAGCTGATGAACCCCGAGAATTGCGTGCGTTGGCGCTACGAAGAGGAGATGTTGGCAGTCGATTGGTGATCTCGGCCATCCTTTTTTTGGGTTGAGATGTCCCATGGTTCTTTTAGATCTTTCACCAATTCCGATTACCATTACTAACCATTACTAATTACTAACCAAATTATTAACCATTACTAACCATTATTCAATGGAAAAACACGTCGATATTTCAATGAAAAGAGGCTGGACTGCGGAAATCCAGATTGATGGGTTTGTCCCATCGATTGGGCGGTCAGACCCCATTGTCAGACACAGCCAAATACCTGATTGTTGAGCATTGCAACATTTTATAACATATTATAACTAGAACTATCCAGAATTATCCCATCATTATTATTCCACTAATATTCCACTAATATCCCATTCATATATCCCATTCATGAATCCCATCAATCCGGGGGGACACCGCCATCTCGCAGGATGACGTGGGGAATCGCACCTTGGACGATGGCGGCAAAGAGGTCTGCGAGTCCAACACGCGTCTGGTGGAGTGGGAAGAAGGGTCACGGGCCCAGACATGAACGAACTCTGACGGATGTACCGTGAAAGATCGGGGAATAGCATGCCATGACGCGCCTTGATGCCATAGCACAGTGAAACATCAAAACTGATCAAAACTGATCAAACTGATCTTGAGATGTTCCAGGATGTTTTTTTCGCCCCAGGTCATGGAGCCTCTTTGTTGGCGGCGAAGCCTTTCAGATCCAGCAGATGAGCGACAGGAGTGCCTTCACGAATCCCATGGGTTTCCCATCGCCGTCCATGTCGATGTCGTGCATTTTCTCGTGGCAGGACACCCATCTTCGAAGAGAACAGCAAAGACGTCTTCGTTTGTCATGGGAGTATCACTCAGAAGCTCCTGGACGTCTTTGTTATCTCGGACATGGAAGCTGGTCGTTTGGGAGATGAGAATTCCCAATGTATGTTAATCCATAAATAAGCCAATGCTTTTTTTTATCACCTCGAAATATCCAAGCAGGGACCTCTTAAGATTCAACGCCACAGTCATTCATATCAACCTTTCTCCTCACCGTGACCATTCTGTCCCTGGGATCATGATCCCTAGAACGTCACTCACGTTCTACATCGGATCAAAAACATCAACGGAACATGTGATGATGAACCAACTATAACTAAATATAACTAAATATAACTAAATATTATTATAAAATATTATAAATATAAGTTAATATATATAACTAGTAATTAACTATAAATTAACCATGAGATTTTTCGGTTTTCCCGGTGATTTTCCAACAAATCCGTTCCCCCAAAAAGGGAAAAAAACCCATGGTGAAACCTCGGTGGTTGCTGAGGTTTCAGGCGATGCCCAAATCCATGGACTCGGCATCGCACGAGATGTCGGGTCTTCAGCACGCCAAAAAACGCAATTTCAAGCCTATCTTACATAGTGTTATAGTATATTATAGTATATTATAGTATCTTATAATAGATTAATGTATATTATTTATAATTATATATATATATATCTATACACATGGAATGATGAACCCCTTGTGATGAGGACCTTTCCAAGGGGATCAGCTGAGCTGAGCTTCGCGAAGTTCTGAGACTCCGAGGCTCAAGAAGTCTCAGTACCGAAAGTACGAACCCGTGCGCCGCTCGCTGCTGATGACCGTGGGGAATCTCAGCCCCAAGTCGTCCCATGCTTCGACCGTCATCTTTCCGGGAACAAAATGTTCAAAAAAACGGCAATTTTTGCGGTGTGCCCCTTTGGACACACTCATTTGATCGATGGTTTCATAATGTTTCATATATTTTTCCAATGTTATATCCTCGAGCTGGAATGAATGATGATCCCAACTGACTTTCACGGACTTTTGAGATGGGTGGCTGAGCACCAGTTCTTATCCAGGCATTTGAGGCCGAGTCTCCTAGAATAGACCTAGCTGCTCGAAGCAACCAATCCGTGCAAAACGTTTAGCATCTGCGCCATTTCTTAACCAAAAAAGCCAAAAGTGTTAATCAATTTGTCGTGACTTATCGAGATGTTGAATCTACTGTAATCTCCTTTTAGAATCTGTTGGAATAGCTATTAAAGCTCTCTTTTTAAAACCGGACCTGTGGATGTGATTTTTTTGCACTGAGGAAGCGGACACTATGGATGCCAAGTTCTGATCTTAATTGGATGGGAACCACCCAAAGATACCGTAGCTGACATTGGGGCTGACAGAAACCGCAATAAGATGGTGTAATGTATAAGGGTGATATATATATATATATACACTGTATATATACATATGGCAATATACATAGATAATCACAGATATACGGCAAACAAAAACCAACCATTAAATGTGGATCCTTCTTACGATTCAAACAGCATTTTTCGCCTGGAAATGTCTGGGGCCGGGGTTTTCATGCTCTGAGGCAAGCATTAGAAATCCAAGCCAATGAACGAAAGGCTCGAGCAAAGAAGTTCGGGACCTCGGCTGGGTCAGAGATCTGGATGTTTTTGGGATTCACTCTCGAGTGTGTGACATCATCCTGGATGTGTACTTAATCATCCATACTTAACCCAGAATTGCGAATTCCTATTGATTCTGCACTTTGAACACTTTGAATTCTGCAGAATTCTGCGAAACCATCCGTAGTTTTGATCCACACAGGCGGCCGGCGGTGGAAGGAGGTCCAATGACAGTTGGGGATCCCGGCAGATGGGCGAACAAATTGCGGAGACCATGAAGAACTCACCTTTCACAAATAGAGAACAACAAACCATCATATACCCATTAAAATCATAAAATGTATATGGATTATATGGATTATATATGGATAACATTGGATAACATTGGATAAATATAATAACATTTAATGATGGTTGGTATAAGGTGTCGGCTCGAGAGCCTTCCAGCTGGTGCACCTGTTTCGACCGAAGTCTCGAGATGGTTGTGTAATCGTGTGTTGCAATGGAGTTGGAACAACCTTTGCTTTCTGTCCCTGATGGACAGTTGGTTGATGTGGTGGTGATGCCAAATTTTTGCTCTCCTGGTTTTACTGTGATTACCTCATGCATCCACAAAACGGTTGCTTTCACTGACATTAGACTCCCCAAGGGAAACAAAGTGTCATTGTTGGGGATCATGAAGAGAACAATTGGAGGTAGATTGTGGCTTGTCAAAACAGATGAAACTGTGGTCATTGAACATCGCTCGATTGATGTGGACAAACTTCAGCAGAACACCGAACTTTGTGCTGGAATCGGAGCAGCCACTTTGGGATTCGAAGCATGTGGAGTCAAAACAACAAGTTTCAATGAACAGAACCCAGTTTTTGCTAGCTGGTTGGAAAAGAAAGGAAATAAAGTCATTGCAGGCGATGTAGCTGACCCGAAAGTTGTTGCGAAGTTGGCCTCAGTTTCTGGGGGTATCATTTCTGCAGGGGTGTCCTGTCAACCGTGGAGTGCCTTGGGTGATCAAAGAGCTTTTCAGGATGAGCGCAGCCGTTCATTGCCTGGAACATTGAGAATCATCCATCTTTTGCAGATTCCGCTTGCAGTACTTGAGTGTACACCAGCTGTTTTTCAATCTGAAGAGGCACAGTGTCTTTTCCGACAATTTGAAGCTCAGACTGGAATGGTTATCCACCAAAAGATTTTGAACCTCCATTCGTTTTGGCCAGCTCGTAGGCAGAGATGGTGGGCCACAGTGTCTCATCATGCGCTGAAGATTCAACCGATTCCTGAGATTCCTCCTCTTGCGTTTCAGCCCAGCTTGCTTCATCTCATGCCCAAGTTCATGAATGTTCAGGGGGTAGAATTGGATGCACTTCGACTTGATGATCATGAAATGGAAAATTTCCTCTCTACTAAAAGGGGCATGTTCGAACACCAAGTTGATAATTTCAAGGCCCTTCCAACAGCCACGCATAGTTGGGGATCACAACTTAGGGGGTGTGAATGTGGATGTAGAAAATGGGGTTTCAGTCAACAGAGAATAGAAGACAAGGGATTGTATGCTCAGTTGCTCCCGTTAGAAGAGAAATACCTCACTGAACCTGAAATTCCAAGAATGAGACATCTGCACGCCAGTGAAGTAGCGTTGGCAAACGGCCTCCATCCATACTTCGAAGGTTTTCAGGGGATGTCACCTCGCCTTGCTCTTGCAGCAGTTGGCCAAATGGCTACTCCGTTCCAAAGTGCTTGGGTCATGTCAAATGTGATGTGGAATTTGAAACATGCTGGATTCCCATGTGATTTGGTAGAGAGCCCCCTGTTGGTCGTGAAGAAACTCGCAGGTGAATTGTTCTTGGCTAGAGATCGCCTTCTCAACATCTCCAAGAAAACAGAATTGATGATGAGATTTGAATTGGCAATTGAACTTTGGGGTAGGTCAGATGCAAATGAAATCCTTCTCAATTTCACCATGCCAAGTGACGGAAATTTCATTGATCAAGCATGTGCTCCGCTACCAACAGCACTAGGCAAAGCTGACCAAAGACTCAATTCCCAACAGGGTACCCAAGATCGAACAAGTTCGAATGCTCCCCATGACCGCAGCCATTTGCCGAACACGCATGGTGCCAAGAATCTTGCATTCCTGCATCCGAACCCAATGCCGCATCCGGTAGGCCATAGCATCCGTTCCGACAGGGTTGATGCCTCCGATGGGGTCACTGTACAAAGCCAAATCATGCCGAGTGTATCTTTAGGTCCACTTAGGGTCAATGAGGGCCTTCGGAATGCAAATTCCCATGATCAAACGAGGTTGAGTGCAGATCATGACCTCATCCATTTGCCCGACATGCAGGGTGCAAAGATCCCTACTGTCGAACATCCGAATCCGCCGCTGGTGCAGCCAATTGGTCAAAGCAGCATCCGTTCCGGTAGGGTTGATGCCACTGGTGAAGTCACTGCCCAAAGCCAAGTCTTGACGTGTATGTCTCATGCAGATCCACGTAAGAGAGATGAAAGCACTCTGAATGCAGCAGATGCCAGTGGAGTTCCAAGTGTCCAGCAGCCGCATTGGATAAGTGAGGTCCCAAAAGCAGGTCCACAGAGCCTGCAAGCAGCCTATGACCGCAGCCATTTATCCAGTGTGCCAGGACATGCAAATCACCTCAAGCAGCAGCCATATCCAAACATGAATCCAAAAAGCCCGAACACCATTCCCCAGCTCAGTGATGCCTTTGCCACAGAATATGCAGAAGCCGGTGTACATAGCCAAGCTGCATGGAAAGCATTCCCGGCTAGAGATGCATTCGATGCCAATGGATCCCATGGTCTCCAACCATCACATGGACCAACCGAGTCCAAGGTTGACCAAGTAAACCAGAATGCAGACCATGTCCGCAGCCATTTGCCCAATCCCCCAGCAAGTCATGCATTGGATCCGAAGCAGTCATTCATGAAACCAACATGTGCCAAAAACAGCCACGGTAAAATGTGTGACGTCATCTTCACAGATCATGCCAAAGACATCGCACAAGTTGCTCCAACTGCACCAGGTACAGGTCAGAACAATGCAGGAGAGAACACACTTGCTTGTAGGTACATGCCTGATGCCAATGGAGCCAATGGAATCCAACAGCCAGAAAGGCCAATCCATGCCTGCTCGGGAGGTAGCCGTCATGTTGATCCATCCAAGATGCCAAGAAATCATTGCGGAATGGGGACCAGTGTGCAGCCAATCCCAGATGTCACAGTACGAAGTCGCCTGGAAGACTTAGAAGCCAAGAACCTCCTTCATGAGAAACCCCCCCATCTAGGATATGCCATGCCCCTTCCACGCTTAGGGTGTGGGGGCCCCACCCAGGAAGGTATCCCCCGATATGATGGAACTCATGTACATCATCTGGGGTTGCCACATGGAGTTGATGCCAACGATGATTGCCCTGATCAAATGAACGGTGCCCTGACCGGTGATGCATCCAGCGGGTATACCAACAGTGGTGTTGTTGGCCCGACCAATTCCTCAGGAACAGGTCAATGCCGACCTGAAGAGACGGACGTCGCCTTGCAGGAGAAGAGACCTTATGACACCCTCCCAACCCCAGCTTGTGCCATGCCCCTTCCACGCTTAGGGTGTGGGGGCCCCACCCCGGCAGTTTTGGGTCAGCAAGATATCAGCCAACAATTGACCAGAATGCCACGATGCCTGAATGGATTCACCCACACCACCAATCACGCCAAGATGAATGGTAACCATGCGAAGCAGATCGAGCCTCAGATCTTGACCAATGATGAAGCCACACAATCCGAACATCCTCTCCCACCCCCCCGAATGCAATGCCCCTTCCACGCTTAGGGTGTGGGGGCCCCACCCATCCAGCTCAACAGGGCAAGCTTGGGAAGGAAGAAGAAAGCACCAGCAATGGAGACTCCAACCCACCAAAACATGCGCTCAAAGGTATGCATGCTGTACAAGAGTTGCCAATCCCGCGCCCATCGAGCAAATTCCGTCATGCTCCACTCATCCATCAGGAAAGGCCCCTTCCACGTCCAGGGTGTGGGGGTCCTTCCGTAGCGAGTCATGCCAAAGTAGATCCACAGGCCCGGCCCAAGATGGTTCACACTCAATATGCAGATCAGTCCAACCAGAAGTTGAAACATGAATCACCGACCTACGCAAGTAATCACCAAGTGGATGGACAAGCTTGCGCAATGCAAGAGCCTAAAATCCCCAATGCAGAATCCGGCCTAGAGGTTTTACCCCTCTCACGTCCTGAAAGTGAGGGTCCAACACTTGACATCGAAGAGGAAAAGCAGGACCGGGATGTGACACACATGGCCACCGAACTTGACATTCAGAATGACCAGCTTGAAGAAGAGATCACTCAAGGCATGCTGTCAGTATGTAGAGCTGTGGAAGCCCACTCAGCTGCTTTCCAGAGGGGATGTGTACCTGGCTTCAGCACAGGAATCAAACGTGAGTCCCACAACCCTGACCATGCAGCCAAGCGGCCTAGGATCGAAAAAGCATGTGCCACTGGTGATGTTCATGATGAGGCGCCAGCACAGGCACAATCATGCGTAGATCTAGAAGATGCCCAGCACATCGCATGTCAGACCGATGATGACCAATCAGGTGAACATCCAGAAATAATCGAAATTTTCTTGATCATTGCAGGACATGTCCCCAGAACTGTCCAAATCCCGTGGGGTCAAACAGCCGGACAACTGCTTGTTGCACATGCCAAAGAAACCAACCAAGCAGAAACTGACTTGGCGATCAACACAGCCACAGCTACACAGATTCCACTGTCACAGGTGTTGGCACCAGGCTCAGTAGTCGTCATCGACCATATCCAGAACATTTCCAGGGAAGGATGTCAAGCACACTTGCCAAAGGAAACAAAGAAGTATCCGTGCCTTGGAGAAGGAACAAGGGAACAGTTGCTTTGGAAACAAAAGGGTTGGGTTGCCATGGATGAAATGGGGTTCTATACACAAATGCTCACAAATAGCTATCCAGGGAAGTTCTGTGAACCACGCTCAGTTGGGACAGATGACGTACGCATGCTCACTCAGATTGTCATTGACATCATCAACTTAGTGATGACAACACACACCCATGTAGCTTGTGTTCCAATATTGGTTGATGGACATTGGATCCCAATTGGTGCCATGCCATATCATGACAAAGCTGCTGTGTGGACTACTCGCCATCAGGGAGCATGTATCCGAGAGGCTTTCCACAAAACAGTGGGTGACCCGCCGTTTGACATTTTCGAGTGTGCATTTCCACAGAGGTTCCAAGCAGATTGTGGCTTCCAAACAGTAGGATGGTTCATTTCTCTTGCAAGCCTTGACCAAGAATTTCGAGCAGTCCATGATCAGCAAGCAGCACACTGGAGAATGCTTTTTCATCAACACTTGATTGCAGCCAACATGCATGATGTGATCATCCGTGAACCCATTCCTTTGGGAGGAACCAATGCCACCATTGAAGAGTTGATCAAGCTGATCACCACTCACGGCGTCGCCCCCCATAGGAGTCTTGAATGCGCAGACATGATCATGTCCAATTTGGGGGCAAGCACTGTCCAGAGAATCCTCAAATCCCCAAAGCCATGGGCGGACCTCAAGGCCAGAACCAGCCTGTGTAAACCATCAATTAGGATAGTACTTCCTGAAGAATTGCAGACCATGCTGAAAGACAAAGCCATGAGTAATCAACCGGTGGGAAGGAAAAACAACAAACTAAAAAATGCCAAGCCCGGCACAGCCGACATCCGACTCAGAGCCGACCAGATCCTGGTACCCCAAGCCGTCTTCAAGCAGCAAGATGGAGCGGAGTTGGGACAACTCACACCGTGCCAGATCAATGCATCCGCCAAAGGAATTCTGGTCGTCAATTACGACGATGCGCATCCCTATTTTGCTATCCAACAAGCCATGACCACTGAAGGATTGGGGCTTTTGGTTCTAGACCACCATGATCCACGACTGCCACAGAACCACACAGTTGTGAGGGTCCCTGCACTATGTAAGGCAACTGCAGAACCTCTCATTGCCACAGCTGCCCTTTTCCAGCTGGGCCAGAAAACGGTACTCCGAAATTTGCCAGAGGAATGCATCGAGGTACAAGAAACCCCATATGCAGTGATCAGGATCGCGGTGTACAGGGATCAAACATCCATGCCGTGGGACGCAGTCACCGCTGGTCCAGTCAAGCAAATCCTCCAGCAGCCTAGCATGCAAAGTTTGCCACAGAATGCCATCCTCGATGTATGGGATCGCCAGTTCCTTGATGAACGTCTCAAGAAGACAGATCCAGCCAAAGCCGCCATGGTCATGGTGAACATCCGATTGGACCACAAATACCTTGATGAGGTACTCACAAACAGCGGGTCCTCTGGATGCTACATGGAACAACGGACATCCGATGGGAGAGCTCCTCACCCAGACTTTCAAGTAGTCTGGTTGCCTAAGAAGTCATTTGCCGAAGCCACAGTTGCGCAGCAGTCAAACAAAGTCCCATGTAAGTTAGCTCGTTCAGGCAACAGGTATGGTCTCAGAGTGGCCAAATCCCATGCAGAGCAGACTCACATGGCACACCGACCGGATGTGGTCTATCTGCAAGGCAATGACCTTCTCCGATTCAAAGTAGGTCCATTACCATATGGCAGCAACAAAACAAGCATCGCAACTCTCTTCCGAAAGTGGAAGTGGCAAGCACGACCACTGGGGCCAATTGGACCTACACGAGACAAATCCGGAATCATGTGGCAAGTCCAAAGCACAACAAGCCCTGAAAATTGGATATACCAAGCAAGCCATGGTGACATCCTGATCACACCAGACGGACCACAACAGACACAAGCTCCACTCCAACAGGCCATCATTGCATCAGACAAGACACTCCAAAGCCTTGCCAAACATACACCAGCACAGCCTGAACATGTCGACCCGTGGCTCCACGATGATCCGTGGAAGTCCTTGCCAGCGACTGCATCTACAACATTGAATGCCCAGCAATTGGCTGAAATCGAAGACTCGATTGAAAAGAAATTGACCAAGCACCTCCAACAGGATGAAAAAATGGACGTCGATGCTGACCGACGTGTTGCAGACCTTGAGACCAAAGTCACGCAGATTGCACAAGAGCTTTCAGCATTCCAGCACCACCAAAACCAACAACAGCAGACAGTCCAGCATCAAGTTGCCGCCATTGATGCCAAAGTTGACAAACAGCAGCAAGCGATCCATAACTTGCTTGACAACAAGCTTGAAGCTCAGATGGCTCGCATAGAGCAGTTGTTTGCGAAGAGGGCCAAAACAGGCCAGGAATGACTACGAAAGCCTCGAACCGACAGGCCCATTTTGGGCCGCAATTTTGCATGGTGGCTCGTTTTCTTTTTGACCTGGATGTTTAGACTTGGGGAAGCTGCACACCCAGGACCATGGCCTGACACACCAGCAGAAGGCCTGGTAATTGGATGCATGAACCCGACTGGTTTGGTCGGGAAAAGCCACTTGGTCGCTGAACTTCCGACCGGCAGCAGCACCATTTATGCAGTTAGTGAGTCGCACCTATCTGCCCAAGGAAAGAGAAAGTGCGAAACCGAATTGAAGTTTCATAAAGTTGGAATGTCTTTGCATGCAGGAGCTCCAGTTCCAACCCGCTCCAGTACAGTCAGTGCAGTAGGTGGCAAACATCGGGGGGTCGCATTCCTCTCAAGTGTCCCTGGCAGACAGATGACCCCCACCTGGACGATGCAAGAATGGAAGCAAAACAGGTTCCACATAGCAAGCTTTGCAGTTGGACGTAGATGGATTCAAGGAGCTGTTATCTATGGACATGCCGCAGCACCAGACAATGTAGCCACCAAAGAAGCTACAGATCAGATATGCCGCATTGCCACAACGAGGTTGATCGAGCAGAGTTCTGGCCTTAGGTTCATTGCAGGTGATTTCAACCAATCCCACTTGAACCTACCTTCCATGCAATACTGGCAGAACCAGGGTTGGGTGAATGCACAATGGTGGGCTCAAGAACGTTTGGGAAAACCTTTGCAACCAACATGCAAAGGGGTGACCATTAAAGACCACATTTACCTCAGCCCCGAGCTAGCCATGTACTTGGAAGATGTAATAGTAGATCAAACAATCTTCAAAGACCATGCTGTCTTGGCGGTTGCCCTCGCCTCATTGGGATCCCCGCCAAAAGTTCCAATGTGGAAGCAGCCACTGCCGATTGATTGGACAAAAATACCAGAACTTCCTGAAGAACCCGAATGTAGTACCCTTCAAGGATCATCAGAAGCTCAGTATGCATCCATCATGAAGGAATTTGAAGATGTCATTGACCACACCCTGAAGGCCAATAACAGACCTCCGCTCCTGCCACGTCAAAGAGGGAGAGCCAAGACTTTGGAAGTCCACTGGGTCAGTGAATACACAAAACCACCAAGTAAGGGAAGGGAAGGGGAACTGCAGCCAAAATTTCATGGCATTGACCCGTTGCATGCAAAGAAGCTGAGGCAGGTAAGACGAGTGCATAACCTGCTCAAATTAAGGTCGCGCCAGACCCCAAATCCACAGCAGTTGGAGCACGCTTCCTGCCTTTGGGATAGTATCCGCAAGTCGTCAGGATTCCCACCTCACTTTGTGGCATGGTGGAATCACGAACATGGACATGAGGCTGCACTGACAGATGGCATGCCAAGCATGCCCACCCTTCGGATTATATGCGCCCAATTAGAAGAAGACCTTGCCAACCTGGAAAAGGTTCTGACCCGAACACGTGTGGCCATGGCAAAAAGACGTAGAGTAGATGACCCCAATGTCATCTTTAAAGACCTGCAGAAGGAACCCCCAAAACCATGCCAAACACTCCTCAAGCCTTGCCATGCAATCATCACAGCCGTTGATGAACAGGAATCAGCCGTGTTGGTAGACCCGCCGCAGACATGGGATCCATCAGTAGATCTCTTCACCCCTGACTCTAAACTGCAGGTCATCCATGCGGAACCGGATAAAATATGGGTGGAGGATGCCAATGATGAAATGATAGGACAGACTGTCAAGCAAGATCAATACATGGGTCAATTGAATGCTCTTTTCGATGCGTTTGGGACAGAATGGTCTAGGCGATGGGATAAGCACCTCAATGTCCCCGCCGACACATGGGACCCAATAGTTGATTTCGTTCGAGAAGCCTTCCCAATGCAGCCAGAAATGCAGTCGCAACCTATCACATATGAAGTGTGGCGGAGAGCCCTTAAGAAGAAATCCAAACGCGCAGCAGTTGGCCCAGACGGGGTCTCTAGAATGGACCTCCTCCGCTTACCAAAAAGCCTTACCATACAGCTTTTGGAAATCTTTGCCCAAGTGGAAGCCGGACATCCATGGCCAGCCCAACTTCTAGAAGGATTCATCATTGCCCTCGAAAAAGTAGAAGGAGCATGCTCAGTCCAGCAGTATCGCCCGATATGTATCTTTAGTGTCGCATACAGGACGTGGTCAAGCATCAGGGCAAAAGAAGTCATCCATCATCTCTCCAAGCTTGCCCCCAGTGCATGTGCTGGTAGCCTGCCACATAAGTCTGCAGCCGACATTTGGTACACAATCCTTGCTGAAATCGAACTTGCACACCACACCCAAGAGGAGTTGTCGGGAGCAGTACTCGACTTGATCAAATGTTTCAACATGATACCCCGGTTTCCGGTGATGGCCATGATGGAGCATTTTGGTGTGGCCACAGGTACTCTCCGAGCATGGGCCTCAGCACAGACCCAAATGAAGCGGCGTTTCAAATTGCGATCATGCGTGGGCCCGGCCTTGGGCTCGACAACAGGTTTTCCAGAAGGGTGTGCCCTTAGTGTAACTTCAATGATTGCAGTTAACATCACAGCCCATAGATGGCTCCAATGTAAATATCCCCGCTCCACGTTGTTCTCTTATGTTGATAATCTTGAGCTGCTTAGTCCCCAAGCCAGTGAAGCCTTGCAGAGTCTCCACGCATTGGTGAACTTTACTGAAGTTTTAGATGTTGAAATCGACTTCAAGAAAACATACGTTTGGAGCACCCAAACTACTGGAAGAAAACACTTGCGTACACAACAAGACGAATCCCAGAGTTTCACAATCATGCATTGGGCTCGAGACTTGGGGGGCCACATGTCGTATACAAGACAACACACCAACCGCACCTTGCAAATGAGGTTGGAACAAATGCCAAAACTATGGAACCTCCTCGCCCGTTCTTTAGCTCCGTACCCTCAGAAATTACGGGCGTTGAAGGCAAAAGCATGGCCACTTGCCTTACATGGAGCACCAGCAGTAACTTTGGCAGATAACCACTTTTCCACCTTAAGAACAGGGGCGACTAGAGGTCTCAAAGAACATACCAGCGGCATGAACCCCATGGTCCATCTCAGTGCGGTGGAACACCCCACCCACGATCCCCAATTTTATGTCCTGTTATCCACTGTCCTCACGTTTAGGTCACATGGCCCTGATGAATATGTGCTGGACTATGTGATGGCGTCCAACGCCATGCCAACACAGTTTAAGCAGACCCCCCCTGGGCCATGCCATGTCCTCCTGGTGAGGCTGCACCAGCTTAGTTGGAGCTGGGTCACTCGTGGTGTGTTTTTAGACCATGACCAAATGCCAATTGATGTCCTGCACTGTCCGGTACAGGAACTTAGACAAAGGTTGATAGAAGCATGGCAAATCCGCACTATGGGGATCGCACAAGACAGGAAAACTTTTGGGGGTGCAGCCCACATGCATGCAGGTCTAAGCACAGCAAAGATGCAGTCACATCCTCCGGAAGCCCAGGCAGTGTTACGTGCCGCTCTCAATGGAACATTCTTCACTGCAGATAGACTTGCCAAGCGAGATCCGGAAGCCTCAAGTAAGTGCCGTTTTTGTGGGGCAGAAGATAATCAGGTGCATCGGCATTGGCGCTGTCCTCACTTTGCTGCGTGCCGACGTCACATGACACAGCAACAAATCGAGCACATTTTGGCCATGCCTCCGGTTATCCCAAATCATGGATGGATTCCCACACCACCATCCTTGTTGCCTTTCAGAGAAGCGTGTTTGCACATTCCAGATGAAACTAAGGTTTTCGCTTGGCCAGATGTCTTGGAGGATGAGTTGCATTTCTTTACAGATGGGTCATGCCTGGACCCGACAAGCCAGTTGAGCAAGCTTGCCAGTTGGGGTGTAGTTTTGGGATCAACCACAAGTGATGCGTTTGTACCCATTTCAAACGGCCTACTCAGGGGATGGACTCAGACAGCTGCCCGAGCTGAAATAGTTGCTGCCACCAGCGCATGCGAGTGCGCAATCATCCTTAAGCGCCCATGCTTTCTGTGGGTGGATAACGATCGAGTATATAAGAAGCTGCGCAATTTCAAACATGGAAAGTGTCAGATTGGCCTCAATCAAAAAGATGCGGACCTGTGGGGTAAATTGGCAGATGCCGTAGCTCGACTCGGTTCACTCTTAGTTGCAGTCACCAAGGTGGTCAGTCACCAAAATCCACTAGGTGCACAGGATGAAGCAGAGTCATGGATTTTCCGTGGCAATGCCGCAGCTGACGCATTGGCTGCGTCTGCGTACTCAAGGTTCCCAATGGTCACTAGGAAATGGTCACAGCTCCGTACAGACGTCGCTGCAGTGTGTTTGTTCCGTGAAAGCGTCCATAAAGTCATCATCACGGTGGCCCAGAGGTCGGTCACACAGCCGAAAGAACCAGAAGTTGCAGAACATGCAGATAGACCTAGAATACACCCAGACCAGGTTCAGGAATTCCGTCCAGAGCCGCAGACCCAAGCACTTCAGTCAAAACGTTTTGCCATTAACCAACAGGACACTATCACCCAATGGTTTTCTTCAATAATAGATCCTGGGGCGCCCATTAAGATGCTTAGCTGGTTTCAGTTGAATATCCTCTTCGAATACCAGACTGGATTGGCAGGGATTAAATACAAGCCTTCGAGCAAACGATACTTTCTCATTGAGGATGATGCCAAGGGGGACTTTGTCAAGAGAACTAACAATTTTTCCCGATGGACTCAAGGTATATATGGACCCCACTGCAAGGTACTGCATTTGAGGCCATTCTCAGCCACAATCCGTTTCTGGACGATGTGCGTGCCGATGCGCATATCCGAAGCTGCGATCGAAACTTGCGAGAGTCTCTTGGGCCAGCACCAAAGGACCTATTTGAAAGTGAAGGACCTTCAACACATTTAGCCTGGTCACTTGTGGTACTCGCCGTCCTCCGCCACCCGCTGAGGCAGCCAGACAAGCCGGAAAAAGTGAGCGGAAAAAGTGATGGTTGGTATAGAGAAGTTACTTCAAGTCTTATAGCCATATACCCTTTACATTGGATTCCCATGGGATGATCATTCCGTTCGCCTAGGCTGGCTTCCTGGAAGATGCAGCTTGGCTGACAGGGAAGAGTCCAGGCCCTGAGCAAAATCAATTTGGAACCCAAGATCTACATCTCTTTGAATGTTTGATTTTTTGGGGAGGCGGTTATCCTCATAAAACTCCCCATATTATCCTCATGAAATCCTGACTTTTTCCCATTGGAACCGTCCCAGCATCCCAGGATGCGTCGGTCCATGGGCCGAGTGTGGCAGACATCAAGAAGCCCCTTGGGCATCGGATGCTGGGGTGATGATGATAGTAATACGATGTAATACTACGATTAATAGATATATAAAAATGGGAATAGCCATCTATAAATATCAAGAATAGAACTTGTGGTGGTGATGATGACGATGACGATGATGATGATCGTGGCCATCCCCAAACCAATCGTCAACGTCATGTCAATCCGAAGAACGCGGGGTTGTGCATGTTCTACGTCTTTGAAAATGTCTGAGCATGTAGTGCCCAACTGGTATTTGGGGCTTGGGCAAACCTCGGTCTGTGTGTCCTCTTAGGGATGGTTTATAATTGGCTTTGCCACATTAATATCTGAAGCCGAACCATTCTGAACCAGCTGATTCAGAAATATCAAGAACCGCTGAATTGATTGCAATTGTAGATCTATGTGACGGCCTAACAGTGTTAGTATTCTTTTTTTAATGAGGAAACGCTTTTCTGAATTGCCTAAGTTTTGTTGGGCCTTCAGTTTGGGTCTCATTTGTCTCGGACTGATGGCCGTTTTTTTGAGATTTCGGAATGTCAATCAGATCAGCCCCAGAATTCTTCACCCACACGCTACCAGCAAGATTATTCTGGTGCAAGCAGCAAGAATTGTCATACCAGCAAATGATGAATCTCAGAACCTCAGAACCTATCATGTTTCGATATGTTTCGTATCAATCATATGATGATCTCTTGCAGTGTTCAGACATGTTCAGATTTATTTCGGAGAGTGTAGATGTAGTGACTCGTTGCAGTTCAGTCCATTGCATGTCCCATGTGCTACGAGGCAATACCGTAGTCGACCGGTGCCGCCCCCGGGCTTGGGGCATTTTGAGCCAATTTGTTCACCACGCGTGGATATATGTGGGATTTCCTGGGTATATTTTTTGTAAGTTATACACAGTTGCATTGTATCCCGAGTTTGCAGTTTGAAGTCCCCAGTCTTGTCGCTTCCATCTCCATCTTGTTTGGAGCAGCGGGGCGCCCGCTTGGGCCACTAAGGCCAAACGGCCCAAGCCCGAGTCGCCTTCGCAGTGATGCGAAAAAAAATTGGACAGTCTTGAGAGCAATATATACGAGAGTTTAATATAGTTTAATCATCAGAAACGGGATTTTAATAGGATTTTAACCATCGGAAATGGATTTTTTCATGGGATTTTACAGAATTTGACCAACCCAAATGGTGACCAATGAATAGTGGGAATATCAACGGGTTAATGAAAACTTACAAGAATGGGGATATGAATGGGATTTACAGGGATATATGATCAATAACCTGATATATGGTTGTGTCTTAAAATGAAGTATCCCCTATAAATCCCCTATAATAATGGGGAAATGATGATGAACCAGTGCACGGAATGGGGTACTCAATTTTCAGACGAACCATGTCAGCCGTTGGAAATCAACCATCTTTGGGATCGGAAACAGAAACTGCCATGGCAGCATTTGCTGGCAATGTTGGGCTGTATGTATTTGAACACTTGTTGTTTTCACACGTGTAGATGTATACCATGGAAACACATACTGTATATGTATCTATATATAATATAGTAGAGACACAATATATAATATACTGTATATATATATATTATCAAATATACGTATATCATGAATACACATTACAGGGTCCACATCACGCAGTACATGAAAATCCCTCATTTACTATTTACAGATGGTTGATATGATTTGAGCCAACCAGCCTGGCCGGTTCCGACCTCCATGGCTCAGACGCGGGGGGCCACACGGTTGCGGGACGTCAAGGTTTGGCTCCGCAAGTTGGGAAACTGGTTTGGGCACGGTAGAATTGTTATAGTTGCCATTGTGATTATGGCTTTATTGTTGTACTATGGTGGTCTACTATTACAATTATGGTCCATTATTGTACTTATACATACTTATACTATATAAGATGTTTATTATTATAGTCATCTATACCCCAAAAGTCTGAAAAAGTGGGATGTTAATACCCCCAAAGATGTGCCAAACATGGATTTTGGGTCATGTTTGTGATTTTCAAACAAACCCGAGTCAGAGCTCCCTGATTTCTTCAGAGATCGAAGACGCGACAGATGGCTGACCTTGGTAAAATTTTCCATCACTGGGATGATGATCCCAATTGGCTCACCGCGGTCGGAGTCGGAGGGCCTTCATTTCATGAAGCATCAAGAACGTCATTGCACCTCACCCCACCCGTAGGTGCACACTTGCACACGAACGCGTCACAGCGTGGCATCCCATGAGTGCGCGTTTTTTTTCTGCACGTGAGCGTGTTACAAAACAAAACACGAAAAACGGATGGGAAAAAAAGAGACACACACACACACCACAATAGAACACTGGAAAACGCGTAAGAAAATGCAAATTCCAGCAAGTGCGCGCGGTTACCACATGATTGAGGGCGGAACAAAGTAAAGGTCTGAACCACCCCCGAAATATTTTGGTCTGACCCATGCGTTGTCTTTGTCCCAGCTGGCCACATTAAACTACTGGAGGGGATATCCAAAACATGTAAATCTAAACCCTCAAATTGTATGCTTCAGCACAAAGCACGGGCCATTTGTGTTTATCCTGTACCCAATATATAGGTCACTGCTGTACTTATTGGCTGTGGGTCAAAGTCACCCGCATTTAGTGAAAGTCGCAGCTGTGAACAGATGATCTCAGCCAAATATATTGTTTGCCAACCTCCCTTGAAACCCCTTAGCTTTTCATTCATGAGTCATTGTTGCTGCATAACTGATTGATCTGGTCGATGACTTTTTAGGGATTCTGGGATCCGATCTTGGTCCAGTCATCCTGAGTCGGTGCATGACTTTGCTTTGTGGATTGAAGTCTCAAATCGCATTTGTCCAAACAAACGGATTTTTTCATGAAATTGTTGTCACGATTTTTCATAACATGTTCATATTTTGTTTGCCCGTGTTTTTCCTATTTTGTTGTTTCACTTTTTTGCATAAAAGAAAAGAACCATTAAATATTTATCTAGGGAGAATCTCAGATCTCAAACTTAACACAATTTTGGGGATCTCAACCTTTCAACCCATGCTTTCACCTCCATCTTCTTCACAGGCGCGCCGATTTCCTCGCCCCATGGGAGGGCTTCTGACCGGCTCTCCGGACGCATAGGAGGAAAACGGCCCATTGATGAATTACCAGTTAAGAATGGTGATTTTCCACATCTATGTTAGTAAAACATGTAAAAATCCTAGGGTATATAGGTAGAACTTTACTCCGACATAGTGCGTTGCGGATGTCGCTTCTTGTACGTAATGATTGCAGTCTTCCTGTTAGAAATCGTTGGCAAAGAACATGCGCAGTTCGAATGCGGACATGTGCAGAAATGCATCTTCCACTCCAGAATTGTCATGTGTCTTCCAGCTTCCCAGGTGTGTTGCAGGGCGACAATCATCCGGGACATGATAATTTTGTTGCGAAAATTGAGAGCCTGACTATGACATACTATGACTGTAAGCTAGGCGCGTTGAGTCGAACATGGCTGGTTGACCTCAGTTTTTTTAGGGTGTGGACACATCGCCATCGAAGTCACACCCAAAAAGCTAGGTATGATGGGTGGATTTTTGAAGGCCCTCAACTCACAGATTTTGGACCCCGCCTACAGATGCTTGTACTCCAATAACTTGACCCTTCAACTGGGACTTTCTTGTGGTTCATGTTAAGCACCATTTTTGCGGGTTTAATCCCATAATTATCCATAATTATTGTTGCTAGTTAAATCAAAATCCCCGTTTTTGTGCAAAAGCCGCGATTTCTGCTGGTTCGATTCCAATGTTTCGCGGAGCGTCTCTGGAAACCAAGGTCCGTCCACGCAAAAAGATTCCGGAGATGGACGGTGCCACGGGTCTTGGCTCATGGGTTTTTCTCGGCGGCACGGAGCTCCAAGCCCTGAAGATCTTTATCCACCCCAAAAAAGGAGGATTAAAAACCACAAAGCCGGGGAGTTGTCTGAGAAGACTCCAACATGCTCTGGAAAGCCGCCTACATGATTTTGTGGGAACAGTTGGTAAATGAATATACAGTAGTTCGGCAATGTTCCGCATGGATATCAATGCCGCGTCCCAGAGGGTGCATTGGGAATTACTCCCGAAATCCCAGAGTTTGATGTTTTCTTGGCCTTCACGGCCTTCACTGCAACCAATTGTGAACACAACTCACAAGTTATAACTTTGTAGAACGGTTCAAAGGGGCTGAACTATTCAAACTATTCCATGTTCTTAATGAGTCTTAATGCCCCCAAGTGGGCAAGTCCCACAAGTCTTACGGTCAAGGGGTCGAACCTCGGTCCAAAAATACAGTTCGAGTGGCTTGGTGCATCCACAGCATCCATTGTTCCCATTGCACTGTTTCAGATGCTGAAACACAAAGTAGATCTAGACATGGAAAGTCATGATAAGTCAACTTTATCATTGGACACTGCAGGTTGCCTCATCTTCACCGCAGCGTTTCAGATTCCTTTTCCCCGTCGTTTTCGGGTGCTTTTCCAGCGCCCAGCACAGCCTGGCGTCGCCACATGAGCGATTCCGGGACCATACAGTGGGCGAACAGCGTGGCCTATCCCCTGGAGCCAAGTGATCTGGAACTGGGCAGTCCGAGCCAGGTTCCCTGGAGCGAAAAGATCAAACATCAAATCCTTCTTTTGAGACTTCAGAGGCGGAGCCACGCGGAGCAAAGGGCTGTGTGACATTTTTTTTGTGTTTCTGCCAGGATCAGATTCTTGGGGAGCTCCAGCAATCATCAGCAATTTAGAATAATTTATTAAAACAAAATTGGAAATCGGTGATGGGTGTCATCACTGCGAAACTGAAGTCACACGTGGTGGGCAGCGTATGGTATCCATACTGGCGCCTGGCGCGACAGTAGTGTCTTTTTCAGATTGCTACTGGTGCATGCCAGTTTCTGAAACCCACCAATCCATTCATTCATGGTACCCTGCTCCACTTTCATGCGCCAAACTACTGAAATACCACGTGCAGGCCGTATTTCATCTACTGCCTGCTGTGCTCGATGATTGCTGCCACAGCGTTCTTATCAACATTGATAGACCTATGCTTCGGTAGCGAGCGTGGTTGGCACGATATTTTGGAAGGCGGTACTTGGCAAAGTGCCTGTTGGTCCGCCGTGAGCTTGGCCCCTCTGAATTTTTGCCCATGACGGAGAGGTCCGGGTCAAAATATGTACCCAACAATTGGATCGGAACTCATTTTTTGACCCGTACCATTCCGTACCGATTTTTTTGTCCGTTGATTTTTCCATGTTGGTTTTGGAACGGTTTTCAAGTTCAGAGATAGCTTCATTGTTGAATCCCTGTTGAGAAAGTGATTGCTACTGAAGTCACCCATCAGTCCACGCAAGTTGAGTTACCATGAGGGAAGCCTTGGCGCTGGGATGTACAGCACAGAAAGCACAGCCAGAAGATGAAACTTCCCCTAATTGGTGCTGGGAAAATTGACCATTGAAACATATTGAGACCCTTACATCTTTATTGGACAAAAGCATGGGTTTCTTGTAAACACACATCCCAACTTCAAACCAAACAACGGTGACACATGACAAGACCAAGCGGTGGATTTGGGAGCATCAGCGCGTCCGTCAACATGAATGGACAGCAAGGGGTGAAGGGATTTGAGCCAATAAGCGATCACCAATTGAAATTACAACTGGTTGTGCAGATGCAGTATGTAATTTTGATTACTTTAAATCAATCATATACATTTGGATATATAAACTGCAACATATTGTTGTAAGGACCTCAGTGCGATGTCACTAGAAATGATGGTTAAGAAGGGTAACCATCCCCTTTTTTCAGTGATGTAGGTGGATCAAAGCTCCAATCTCACCCCGACACAAAGCGGTTCTGACATCCTATGTGGCTTGGATGAAGTGTCTTTAAATATGTGTTATATATATATAATTATAGATATTCTATGATATTCTATATTACATTATATTACTATATATATATATGTATAATCCCTCTGGTAGTCAAGTATGGCAAATGGACCCCCCCCATTTATAGATGATTTTCCCCCTTAAAACCTCCATTTTTTCTGGATTTTTCCAGCCGCGACCTTCCTATAGGGATCATCCCTAACTGCCCTTGGCTGAGGCTCTCTTTGCGGAGGTATTGTCAAACATCTTCATCAACTGGCCAGTGAATCTTAGCTCTTGATATTGAAGGGATGGGGATTTTTTTAAGCGCATCTCCGAAATGGGATTGACCTGTGAACAATCGAGACACTAGCCACCAAAAATACTGATATACTATGACTATATATATAATATATATATATATATAATATTATATATATCACTAACCCAGAAACGAAAGGTAAAGGTTGTATAACAGTTTGTCTTCAATCAAAGGGAGACTCCACTCATGAAACGTAGAACTTGACTTGTTTGCCGGCTCTCTAAGATTAGCCACTGCAACCGATTGAAGAACATGGAACATGCAACTGGATGTTTCCTGAAGACAATTTGAAAATTGGGTAGCAAAAAGTGAATTGACCAAAGAGAATTGGATTCGACTTGGGCTCTCAAGTGGTCCTTCTTTCTTACCGCACCGGGTGGGGTCCCGGACTGGTTTTTGGGTCCCTGCGACGCTCAGGAAGAGTTTCTTCCAAGACTGGTGGCTGACCTTTGACCTGACCCTGTTGATACTAACAGCAGCTCTTTGCAATGGCTTGGCATATAGAGTCTATAGAGTCTATAGAGTCTATAGAGTCTATAGAGTATAATATGAGTCTTCCCCCAACAAAAAGGAATGGTTTGAGCATCCAAACGGAAGTGGCACGCCAGAACATGCGAAATCATGGATAGTCTGATAGTCTATATATTTGATCATATTAAATCATATTCAATCATTAGTTTCATTAACGTGGATAGTCTATTTAAGCACTAGTAGTCACTCAGCAAGTTTGGTGAACCATGCGTTACACCACTCCCATGGTTTGAGGTATCTGCTTGGGCACTGTCTCATTGGCGGAGAGCAACAATCATGCGTCTCCTGTCGGAGCTGTTGGGGATGGGGTTGTCCCATGGGGGTTCAAACTAGGGACCCGAAATATTGGATCGCGAATCCCCTTTGACTTTGGTACTTTTCTGTTGGGAAAGGATAGGTTTTTGGGGACTAGTTGCTACCAAATAGAGGAATATAATTACATAAATCAACCAGCCAAAAATTGACCATGTTTCGGTTCGATCCCCATTGATGTTGGCAGAATCCCTAGTTACCCTATAGTTTTTTTCTGGTTGAGTCCCCAACATTTCTTTCAAACACATGTTATTGCTTGGATAATAATCCACAATGTTTTTTTTCAAATCACATTTTATTCCACTTTTCGAGGCGAAGAAGCTGAGGAGGCAGACCTTTGGCTCATCTTCCTTCGCTTCGCCCTGCAGCCATGCAGGGTCTTTGCTTCTGCCGCAAATGCGCGGAAGGTGCAGCAAATGCAGAAGGGTTGTGTGCCTTGGGCACCATTAGATGATGATGATGGTTATCAATGGTTATTATATAATAGTTATATAATGGCTATTAATGATTATTAATCGTTAATAATTATAATCGGGCCTTGGGTGATTTTTTTTAGGGAAATCTGTCGACCCTAATATTAGGCCCTTTTTTCATCCCAAAAAGGCGACCAAAAAAAGAGCTAGACAAATGAGACGGGGAAGATGGTGAAGATGGTGAGGAATCCAGGCTTAGCTAAACCTAATGAGTACCTTTTTGTGGGGAATGAACACCCATAAATCCCATCATAAATCCCAGCTATTTTGATGATTTTACACAGTGCATTCCCTGGTTTTGGACACAGCCATTCCCTCTGATCCGTTCCGAGGTGGACATCAAATTCGACGGACTCAGCCGTGGTAACGGTTCCCTAAGTGGATCTGCCAATCGGAGCGAGTGATCGACAAATCCCCTGGAAAAGCTGGGGGCTGGGAGGATGATCTTCGATAGTTTATGATGTGTGGGGTGGTCTAACAGAGTGTCATTTGGATACATACTTCATCATGATAATAATGTAAGTATATTAGCATATATATATATTATATATTATAGATAATATATATATATATATGTAGATATGATGTATATACATACAATATTCTGAACACATAGACAACTAACTCACCCTGTGGAGATTCGTCTTAAACGTATCTACAGCCTCCCAGTGCCAGGTGTATGGACAACGGCATTGAATGGGGCTACAGTGCCATGCAGGGCTGGCGGGGGAGCCGAGTTATGATGATATGATGATGGTCGATACGATGGTTGTTTTTGCTTGAATTTCAGTAGAAAGTTGACGCTGATTAAAGATTGGAAATGGTTCAGGTACCAAGGTCATTTACAGTTTGAACACAGGATATATCACCCCCCCATACCGCATGGTTTGCTATTTGGGGTAATGTTAGTAAAGCAATGGTAAACCATCCCCAAAATCACATATTTTTTTTTTTTCGGTGGTATAAACCATCAATTTATATGGGTGGTTTATGACATTGCTTTACTGACATCATCATGGGTGATGCTGTGGATGGTTGCGAAACCCTGCACCAGTTGGTAGATGGGCAAGATCCCATTTTAATTCCATGGAATTGCCAGTGTTGAATTATGTTACCAATTGTAACCAAACTGGTGCAGGATTTTTTCTATCCACAGTATAATGGTTGTGTATGGTTATTCTTAAACTTAGCGGGGGGTATACCAACTAAAGGCTCCCAAATCCCTTGGTTGGTCATGATTTTCGATATTTGTTGATGGCTTTTTGGGGAAAATACCATGGTACCCCATTTTCAGACACACGGATTGGGTAAATTTCCATGATGTTTCCTGAACAACAGGAGGATTCATTGGTTTTCAACTGTTTATGTTTGTTTTTAGCCATTAATTCAGGAAATATAGCCTCCACAGGAACGTATATATCTTACCTTCAGACCATATTTTCCTTGCATACATACATTTGTTTATGGTAGTCCAACGACACCATATTCACGGTCGCTTCGCAACAAAAACCGCCCGCACCAAGTGTAATGGATTCGGGAAGTCTAATATGTTGGAGGATGTTTGGCCATATTGAACGTTTTTTAAGCACTTATTGGGCACTTTTTAGCTCCGTATGAGGGTATCTTGGCCCCATATGAGGGTATGTTGGCCCCATTTGAGGTATGTTGGCCCCATGTGAGCCTATCTTGGGCTCATGTTGGGCCTATGTTGGGCCTATGTTGGGCCTATCTTGACCCATTTTTGGCCTATATTGGCCCAGATCAAGAATTTTGACTCCTTTAAAAAACATGCAAAAACACAGGATTCTAGAGCAAAAATGAGGCCCCCCCGCCAAGCTAAAGGTTCACGCAGGCACACAAAAAATACGCCTCGGCACCTTTGGTGCGGGCGGATTTTTGCCGGGGACTACCTGAAGAGTACGAACCTGTGAAAGAGCACCTGAGGGATATGCCCTTGGCACCTGAGTCTGGTCGTAGGACCGTCCCCAATTCCTTTCTTTTACTCTCCAGTACATCAACAAAAATCAGACAAATCGACTGTTTGGTAGATTTGACATTGATTTAAGATTGATTTAGCATGATTTAAGATTGATTTAAGATTGATTGAAGATGATTTAACATTATTTAAGACATATATAACGCATGTATAGATAGATATGGAAGGTCAAATAAATCCACACTAAATGTCGACACTGTTTGCGCCCAGGCGTGAAAGGATGGAGGATGCCCATTTGGCCTGAGCTCAGAGATTGGGGAGATCGTGTCAAGCTGGGCAATCTATCTGATATATAGTCTATGTATATATATAATTAATTATAGTATGTATATATATATATATGTATATGTATATGTATATGTATATGTATATGTATATGTATATGTGTATGTATGTATATATGTATATGTATATGTATATGTATATGTATATGTATATGTATATGTATATGTATATGTATATGTATATGTATATGTATATGTATATGTATATGTATATGTATATGTATATGTATATGTAT
>Ga0126342_10003777_pt1 | contig 25377 bp, 27 predicted proteins | sample Cyp1metagenome_FD_92528 | JGI IMG/M metagenome (GOLD analysis project Ga0126342, IMG submission 92528) | Coral microbial communities from Lord Howe Island, Old Settlement Bay, Australia - Cyphastrea 1 metagenome | ecosystem: Host-associated > Invertebrates > Cnidaria > Coral ... | reverse complement strand
CTGCGTGAAAAGTCCAAAATGGACTTGGATGCTCAGACCACTGTAAATCAGCAGAAAAACAAAAGGCAAGAATTGATGGTGTGCTGATTTCCTCACGGCCGCCTGTGAGCCGTGTACCTAGTTCAATGATGTTCAATGTAAGGCATTATTCACTCATTTTGGATCTGTTTGGATTGTTTGGTTGATCTGTAGTGAAGTCCATCTACTGTTTATTGGGACAGTAGCAAAATGTAGCAAGCAGCAAAACATAGCAAAACAATGCAAAACACCTTTGCATGGCGGGATACCATTTTGTCTGCGTTTGTGATGCCGTTCTCCTCCTCGTATTTGGCGATTTCCTTGAGCGCAATCATATACTCATCATGGTTTTAGAACTATCTCCCATCCAAGGAATACCTTAAGCTTTAAGATACTTAAAGATCACTTCTTGCAAACAATTGAGATGTTTGGCAGATCCTTGCGAACAAGGATCCTGCAAGATCTCTTCAGGAAGCGGCTTGCGAGATCCGTACAATAGCCTCCACAATCCCACACATTGCAACAAACTCCTTCAATGCCATTCAGTGCCTACAGAAATGTGAGATCATGGTCCTCAGAAGCTTTGCAGCACTTGTTTCTCACTGTGTCAGACGTTTAATGAGTGGTTGAGGTTTTAGAGGCCTCACAACATCACCATCCAGAGCTTCAAGGTAGACTTCCCATTTATTGGGATATGCACCTGGGCGTTTCAACATGGTTCAACCGTTCAACCAATGGGAGTTGACCAAGGTGACTAATTACAATTGGCTAGATCTGGCTTGGCCAGATGCAGAGCTTAGAGCAAAGTAGAAAAAACATGAAAACACATGTAATCATCGTATACCAATGTATACCGCATATCATCAAAACAGTATCAGCCCAGCATGCGTCACTAGTTCACTTTCTGCTCCACAGCTTTGATCAAATGAGGCACGGAAGATGAGAACCGGCCAGTCGCTCAAGAGCCTCAAGTCGCAGCCGTTTTCTGTTTCCTCCTGTTTCCTCCTGTTTCCTCCTGTTTCCTCCTGTTTCCTCCTGTTTCCTCCTGTTTCCTCCTGTCATCTCCTGTCACTTTGTCTACTTTCAAGATCTTTCAAGTTGGTCTCACTGCCCTGCCGGAGCTCGTGCTGAGGCATGCCGAGTCACAAGAGCCGAAGGTAATAGGTTTCTTCTCGAAATTCCTCGCAGAACCTTGGTGTCTCTTGGCAGTCTTGGCGGTTGGCGGCTTGTCCAGTTTTGTCTCACCATCTTTGTGGAAGACGCTTGTGCAGCGAAGGAACTTGCCGAGAATCTTCACGTCTTTCCCAAAGTTTCCACCAGCGCTGACCTCTTGGCCTTTGTTTTCCAGCCTGCTGCGGCACTGCATCAGAATTAATGATATTAATGGAAGGAGATCCGACTGCAAAGCATAAGTTTGTGGTCTCAGGGAATACTTCCTGGAGATTGAAATACTATGAAATACTGAGATACTCCACAAGTCAATTGAATGAACTGCACATCATTTCCCACTCCTTTTGTTTGAATTTGTTCTGTGATGTTGTGCTCTACTTGCCTGAAGGTTGTGGCTGCATCTTCTGAGTTCAGCATGACAACCAGCCGGCTCTTCATCCCATTGATGAATGCATCTGAGTCTTGCAGAACAAATTTGCGGCCACCAAGAAAGACCACAGCAACATCCTCCAGAGGATTCCACAGGTAGATTTCAGTCGGGTCACTGGTCCTGTTGGAAAAAAACTTACAGCATTGGACATTTTGGAACCCCGATCCAGAAGCATCATGAAACCACCATCTCAAACTTCTCAAACTCCCTGCCAGTCCCGGCCTGCTTTGGATCTTCGGAGATTCTATAGAGCAAGGTTCCCACATCGCCAGAGGTTGTGCCAACAGGATCAAATCGTGAAACCCGCCTTGCTCCGAAAAACAAAGGGAAGTAACAAAACTTCCATAAACATCCATTAAACCGCAAAAAGTATAAAAAGTAAACTGAAATATACAAAATAAATCAAAATAAGATAAAATAATAAGTCAAGGCACACTTCTTTGAGAGGGGCACCACCAGGACTTGAAAGGGATTGTGTAAATGCCTGAGTCGCTCGAGTTGGAGCCAAGAACACTGCCATGTCACTGGGCTGCTGGCTTTTGCCATGGGCAACGCGGCACTCAGCAGCGCTTCCATGCCAGATTCAATGACACGATTCGGCGGACACACTATATCAAGTCTCCTTGGAAATCAATGGAAATCCAACACCAGGATCAACCAGGATCACATGACAATCATGACAGGAGTTTCTTGAGACATCAAACCCGCCAAGCAGATTCAAGCAGCACTTTTCCGAGGCTCAACTGGACTGACTGTCGATTTATGCCATCCGCATATGCTTTCACCACAGAATCTGCAGCTTGCTGCACCATCACTTTGGCCTCAGTTTATCAAGCCTCAGAGCCTCTCCGAGCCTTGACTGCTTGAGGCTTGAGGATCATACAACCTGAAGGTCAAGAGCCACCAAACACTTTAGGTCCTTAGGTGTTGATTGCATTTGATTATATTTGATTGCCCCAAAAGTACTCAAAAAATCTCAAAAGTTTCAATGGCTTTACTTGGGGATCCTCCTCCGCAGTCTTGCTCATTCGCCGAAAGCTGCCCCTTCCCAAGTGGCACCGACTGTCACCTGGTTGCTGACGGGACACAGAGTTTGGCGGAGATGGCGTCTCTTCGCTTCGCCGCAGAATACGAGATTCTCGAGATGTGATCTGCAATTGCCACGGGACCTGGTCACTAAACCGTAGCAAACCCACCCACGTCGCAGGCTTGCATCGTTTCCATGAGTATAGTGAGTTTGTGGATGGTCTCGGCAGCGCAGTGAAGCAAAGCTCAATGTGTAGTGGAAACTGGTGTGATCAGTTGTGAAGCTGCCATCGTTCCTGGAGATAAAATATCCTCCTTGAAATTCAGTGAGTAGGTCGCATCCCCTGATTTTGTAATGCCCTATCAATTCATTTTTGGATGTAGGCCATGATTTTGTAATGCCCCCATCAATGCCCCATCAATGCCCATGTTGTGGATTCAAATATAATACAACATAAAATCACCTTATAAAATCAAACCTTCTCATGGGAACAGATTAGAAACATATGGATCCTTACAAAGTCAAGCCCAAAGTCATCTAAAATTGGCTCAAAAATCTCTCTAACATTTGTAAAAAAAGGGACCATTTTGGCACCCCCCCCCAGGGGGTCTGGTACCTTTACAAAGTCAAGACCATCCAGCTTGCCATATGTCCACATGTCCATGATGATATTATACCCTTCATCCCTAGGGGTTAGGATATGATTTTGTAAGGTGGATTCCTTACAAAATCAAAGGTAAAAAACCTATGTTCTGGGGGTCCGACCCCCATGATACTGTAAGGATCTGTAAGGGAAACTGCCAAGGTGATGATAAAATCATAGCAACATCGCCGCTCTTTCATTGCAGGCTAAGGCTTCAACATTTGAGGATCGCCCAAATAATGGGAGGGCGAAATCAAGGGCATAACCTCACAGAGGAAACTAGGCAAGACCAGTGAAGCGAAGATGTACAAATCGGATAAAAGATGATAAAAGGCATGGAGAGAATGCATTGAAATATTGCAGTACCAGCAAACCTGTGGCGATCTTCTTGACAATATAGGCGGCTTTCTGACAAGTCACGATGGATTAGCGAGATCGCTACAGCAAGCAGAAGATGTGCGCGGACAGTTGCCATTCGCATACTGAGGCTCAGAATATGCGTCTTGCGTATGTGCGTGCACAAAAGTGTCAGGACAAGATTCAGGGTGGTGCTGCAGCTGCTCTCATTTCATACTTTGCCGCCAAACTAATTGTCAATTGTCCAGATTGATTGATAAAGAAACTGTTGGAATGGTGGGTTCGATTTGACATGCTCTGCTCAAGCCGAAAACCTTCAAGACTGGGCAAAGGGATCATAAGGGTCCATGTCTGGCAGTAATTGTTTCATCATGTTGCTGCATTGCTGCATCAGTAGACCATTAGAGCACGTCCAAGAAAAAATGAAATCGACAGCGCAAATCGAAAGGAGTCAGATATAGTCAGCTCCTTCTCAGCTCCTTCTAAGCTCCTTAGAAGGGATCAATCCTTTCAATAAGTGCATCCTTTGGCATCCTTTTGCCAGTTTCCCCGGAGCCTCCTGGAGCATCGGTTTTTGGCCTGAACATGTTTTTGTCAGACCATCTAAATGATCCCCGTTTCATAACGATTCATGATCCATTCGCCGAATGATTTCAGGCCTCAAAGCTCTGATTAGCCTCTTTGGAGTAAGAAGGGATGTTCCTCCCATGATCACCTGGACGGTTTGTGAATGTTTGTGACATGTCGCCAGTGGAGCATGGTGCTGGAGTCAGCGATACGACTCCGGCACCTCTGTTCCCCTGGGAAGCTTTTCTTGGACCTGCTTGAGAGCTCAATTGAACGTTGCTGGGCAGTGGTCTCAATTTTCGTTTGAAGATGTTTGGGAAGTGTAAGCAAAGCAAAATGCGGTGCAATACCTACCGTACACAAACGTAGCAAATAACAAATAAACATTTAAACATAACAATCTAAATAACAAAATGCAAATAACATGTTAAAATGTTAACAGCTTGCGCCAGCTCCGAACTCAACGTGCTCACAGAGCCCAGGGCCCAGGCCTCTTTTGCTACTCGTAGCTCGGAGTGAGTGAAGCCTCCAAGCCTAGTGCAACATGCAACAACGACGTAACAAATGTAACAACGAATACTGTACCACTTCGAGCAACGGCTCGGCTGTCACGGCTGTGACTGCGCCAATCAGATTTGAATCGTCTGAACGTCGGTAAGGCTCGAGCACAAAAACGACGATCCTGTGCGAGACCTCCGTCCTTTCTGCTTCGACACTTCCTGAAGAGCTTGCTGCTTCAATCTACCAGTACTTGACAAAACCATAGTATCTGCGGCAGTCTTCGTGGCTACAACAGCTTTTTTGATCGAATTGACTTGTCTTACTGAACATCTAAGAGGAGAGCTAGAAAACATTGTAAAACTATATAAAGCATTATAAAGCCACGTAAAACATCATAAAACCATATAATACATCGTAAAACGATATAAAACCAACATCGGGAGGCCACAGCTTCGTATCTTCCCAATACAGCTGTTGTGGCAGTCATGGCCTGTGACTGATGCAAAGGACCAGTCATCCTTCGCCTGCATTGCATTGATGTTGCAAATGGCATACGCATGCATACGCTAGATACAAGCTACTAGTACGGCAGCTACAGCAAAGTCAGGGCATGTGGAGATGGGGTAGCAAGATGCACAAGATGTAGCAAGTAGTTCTGTTCCTTTCCACCATGGCACCATGGCAGTGGCTGAAAAACAGGGTGACAAATCGAACACAAAGACATGTTAGAAACATTTAGAAACCATAGACAAAAAGTCTTGGGCCATAGCTATGATGTGTTCCGACTGTCACCAATGCAAACCACTCGCCGTTGGCCCGCTGCCTGAATTGCTGGTCCAAGTACATCTCCATAGCCAGCTTCACGCAGGCCTTTTGGACCAATCTTGGACATTATCTTTTGCTAATTTTGCCAGAGTGCATTGTCAACATTGTAATCATCTGAGGACTCGGCCGAAGTCATTCCTTAGCTGTTCATGTTGCTCATTGGCTTGTGATCATGGGCCGGTCGGTGAATCTGAGCTTGAAACGCGGTGCTCTGGCACAAGCCAAAGTCCTGGCTTTCTAGAAACATCTAGAAACTGGCCAGACTGGCCGACAAAATATGATAAAATATGATAAATATATGTAATTAAGATCCTTTCCTCTGTTCCGAGTGCCACACGAAAAACAGAAAAACATGTTTGGCACCTCTAAACTGAGACGATCTTCAGCGAGTTGTTCTAATACCTCCTGGATGCAGATGAAGCTACCGGGAGTTCAGTCCAACAGATTCCAACAGTGATGAGGCCTGGCACCTTGAAGATCTGCGCTTCAAAGATACTAACCATAGGACCAAGGACAGAAACACCAAGGCTGTTGGCTGTTGGTCAATCCATGATCAACTTCGAAGTGTGTTGATGTCTGCGCAACACAAAATAGCTAGAGAATGGTAGAGAATTGCGATGCACTAAATTCATTTCATATGTTTACACGTTTTCACCATTTTTCACCATGTCCGTGTCCTTGAGTCTGGGCTCAAAGCGCGACAGCTCGAAGCGGCCTTCAGCCTTCTCATCTCCAGCTGCAGCCATTAGGCAGAATTCAGAACATGGCATGAGTTTCATAAAGTTCTGCGATAAAGATCCGCACCACTGCGTTCTTCTTGAATTTCAGGGCCTGCATCGGATCATCAAGATTTATCAAGGTATTTCCAACATCTACCTTGGATAGCAAGATTCTGCCATCTTTCAAGTGCCTGGTATGATTGAAATCACTTTGCTTCTGCCAAATTTATGAATCCAGTTGTATCCAGTACAATTGAAAAGGAATCTTCAAGTTGTTGTGCTGACTTCATGCTGGCCGCACTGCCGCAGTCTTTTTTCATGGTGACGGCGACTTGGACATATCACAGATGCTAAGTGGTGATACGGCTATACACAGTCCCCGTGTAGATGGCCTGCTAGCACGGGTCGCATCCGTGTGGTCCCTAGATTCTGGTCATTTTGTACAGTCTTCGGATTTTTGGGTGCAGCACCCAAGCAAAAGGGGTTCTCTGTCAGCATGTCACCAAACGCTAGCATCATGATCTGACAATGGCATGGCTGCTCAAATCCATTCAAGAACTTCCATTTGTGTGGAGTGCGGGCAGGAGCCTTCGCAAAGAGTCCAAGCATCCAATGGTAAAGTCAGCCTAGAGAGCAGGCCACACCAAATACCTCTTGGAGATGTTTGGATTGTTTTTTAATGTTTTTTTAAACCCTGCAACTAGGAGCAATCGTTCCAATGGACTTTCTCAAGTTGCAGACAATCTGCTTCGCTACTTTGGCTTGAATGGTGGCAGGCTACACTATGTCACTATGTCGCACCAAATCATGCTAACTACATCTACAGTATCATCTATACTATATATATAATAGGATATATACTATAATATTATATATTAATTTATATATATGTGTGTGTGTCAATGTGGCGTACATTGCTTTAAACAAACTCCGCAAACCTCCGCTGCAAGAGCAGCTGTATCTTGAGCATCACCGTTGTAGCCACCATTGCAACCTGTGGGATGGACACGGGGGATTGCATGATCTCTCACAAACGACCAAAGGCCTCTCATTGTCTTGTTGCAATATATCATATCTATATAGTCCTGATCCGATCTCGAACAAACATAAACAACCTATGAATTTCCAAGCCCAAACCGAGTAGTCCACTAGTTGCGATCTAGTGTTTGGCTGGAAGGTAGTTCTGGTGAGAACGATGAAGTGCTGTTTCAGCAATATGTCATGCCACATATTGCCACATCTGCCTCGAGGTTTGAGCAAAGCCACTGTCAAAGAGCCACTGCAACGGATGAAACTCATGGAGGCTGCGACAATGAGTACAGCAGACGCTTCGACTCCCCACTGCTTAATCTGATCTGCTAAGGCTGTTTGTGGTGAGTCTGAGAATGTCCTGGTCTCTACGTCCGGAAAGCGAGCGGTATCCTTCTTGGAAATGATGCCAACCTTCAAACCACTGGACTTCATGAGTTGCAGCATCTTGTTGGATTCATCGTCCAGTGTTTCCTCATCAAAGAGAACACCGGCAATGCCAAGAGACTCAACCAATTGGCAGTGATGCACAATGGTAGGCGACTCAATGACTGATTTGGACTCAACCAGCGAAAGCTCTGGGGACACTCGCTTGCCCTGGATAGTCCGTGCAGTTTTGCAAGAGACCGTGTTCCGAAGCACTCCCTGCAACACTGCCGCGGCCTTTTCAAGTGCCAACGGCAACTCATGTGGGACCTTGTGCATGTAGGCAAGAATCATTGCAGCCGTTAAATCCCCAGTACCAGTGAAGGGTCCACCTCCAATCCAGGGGACACGCAGAAGCCACTTCCGGCTACCTTGGCATGATAAGAGCATGGCCACTGACTCACCGCCACGAGTGGCTTCCGGAACATCCAAGGTGGTTAGGACAACAACCCTGGGCCCTTTGGAGTGCAAGAGATTGCAAGCATCAATGGCCTCCTGGATGTTGGTGATCTTCCTCTCTGTCAGCAGTTCGGCTTCAAATTGATTAGGAGTTAGGATTGAGACATGCTGTAAAACATCAGATCGGTACACTGCAACAAGTTCTTCTGGGACATACAAGTGACCATTGTCACCCATCACCGGATCACAAACATAGCAGCAGTCTTTGGGCAACATCTGGCGGAGAGTCAAGATCTCTTGCAAGAAGGAAACTGCTCCAATGTACCCAGTGAGCAAGAAGGAGTGATCCAATGCCTCATTTTGAGACAGTCCCTGAACCAGAGCTCTTAGGTCATCACCAGATACCCTTTGCCCTGCCAAGACTGGATAGCCAGTGTGACAGCTGAATTGTACCGAGTTGATGACATCCACCTCAAAGCCCAAGAGTTGCAACGGGAAGACGGCAGCACGATTGCCTACATATCCATGAACCACGTGCGACTGCACGCTCAGGACGCGAGGCGCGGAAGTCATTGCGGAAGTCATTGCCGAATTTGTCTTTCCCAAAGCATCATGTACAGATATGTACAGTAGCCCTGTAGTTCCAATCGAGGTCTAGCAAATCATGGAAAAATGAAGGTGCTATAATGTGTTATACTGTGTTATAATATATATATATATAATTCATAATGTTTTGATTTGATATTGTGTGAAAGGAATATAAGAACATTCATGGTTTTGCGATTGGCTGTCAGACAGGGCGCGGTGGTGGGTGACCAAGGCTTCGTGGGCCAAAAAAACGTTCAAGTGACAGAGATCTACTCAACTCCAGGTTGTAAATGCATGCGTTCCAACAAGGCATCCAGCTGTTTCAAACTAGTTGCTGGTAGTTCACATCCAAATTATGATGGCTCAAATTGTAACAAAGGCTAGACAACGAGGTTGAAGAGCATCATTAGTGACCGGGCGCGTACCCATCCAACAGCCTGTTGTTTGGTGACTCGATGGGCGCAACCAGTGCCCTGCTTCAAGCGTTGAGATTCAGGCACCTGTCACAGAGTCAACTTGTTCTGTTTCGCCCATTCGCGGTGCAAGACCCACTAAGTAAGTAAGTATGTCATGTTGATGTTGCGATGATGGGTGGCATTGTGCGCATCTCTTTTGTGGAAATCATTGCTGGAGAGGCGAAAGAGAGTCCTCAACACCTGATTAGCCTCGAACAATTCACAGAGATTGTGTGGCATAGGATGCTATGGGAAAGTCTGCAACCATGAGCCAAGCTACACGGCTGGTGACTAGAATCATTTCTTCCAGCTATATTATATATTAATATATATTTTGTGCATATATATATATATAGTTGCCCCATTGATATCCATTAATATCGATTAGTTTCATTTAATTTCCATTATATATATACATACAACATATTATAACATCATTATATAACCATGAATTCATAGTCACAAGGCACACGTTCCTGGCCTCCATCAAACGCGTTCGGAGCATTCCAATGAGAACCTGACACTGCAGTCTTTGCGCTTCGGCCTTCAGAGGAGTTAGCTTGGCACTGTCAGCGAGCCTGGTGATCCTCGGCATCTAACTTTGCTGCATCCATGAGCTTTGAACGATTTGCCTGACGATTCAGTGCAAATGACAGAAATTCAAATGTCGCAATTGGATGCAATAGTTCAAATTGCTTGAAGAGACTCTGTCGTTGTGTTGTGAGTTTTCTATCTTTTCTTACAGTGAAACTGCCAGAGCGCAATGCGAATTCAGTTTAAGGCCCTAGATCTACCAAGAGTCCCACCTCGGGAATGTTTGCGACACACGCCTCAGAACAAAACGATAAAACGTTCCAGATCGTTCCAGCCAGCATCTCGGAACATGCCATAGCCATGTATCATCAGTAAGCAGGCCCTATACGCTACTGTAAATACCTCTGGAACAAAGTCTCACTCTGTCTCAGTACCTCTAGTTATGATCAGTGCACCATACTAGTCCAACCCTAGCAACGTATTGTCATCCAGATCATTCCTGGTCATTCAGGAATTGATGAATCTGAAGGCACCCCAAATCGAATTATCGAATTGAGGCAACGGCAAAAAAGAGCATCAGCAAGCGCAGCTTCATCTCACTTGGCAGCTCCGGCCGATCTGTGAAAATCCTTAGCGTTTAGAATTCGGTTGTATATCATCAGTACATCTATCTAAATTTGTTGGAATATGCTTGATTGGTGATGCCAAACCTCAAAATACAGGATCCGGTCCAAACATGGCAAAGCAGCATTAGAAATCCCATGGGCTGCGCACTTGAGGAGAGTTTGCTGCAAGTTCACAATTTTCACATCTTTGCCATTTCGATCAATGCCACAGGCGATGTCCTCACGACAAAAGCATGGCACTCAGGCTTTGTAAGGCTTTGTTATTCCATGTTGATCCATTTTGTGATCTTTTTCCATCGTCCTGCTCCAAGAGACCAAGATGAAGTGGCTCCAAGATCTGCTCGTGGCTCAACCGCGAGTGGATTTGCCTTGATTGATGTCGCGGGTTCTGAAATTTTGTTCAATCACTGCGCACCCCCTAGGCGCACAAGTGATGCAAACGGCAATGATACTCAGGCACCCAGCATGATCATTGCCAGGTGGAGTGACATTCGATCAACGGCATCTCGCCTCTTTCACAGGAATTCACAAGAAGAGCAACTGGCTCCCATCGTACATTTTATACATGTTTATACTATTTTGTGACAGTGAAGCAAAGGTGATAGATTTCGCAGAGTAGGCTCAGCCCCTCAAACAATTGCAGAAATTTGTTCACAGTGCTGCCATATGCTGCCATATCCCGTCTGAAACTTGAGCTTAAGCAACTTTAAGCAACTGACATTTCAGGAGCAGCACGCAGTTGCTCCAGCATGGCCTGAGCTGGTTATGCTGGTTGAAGTTGAGGGAAAGGATGGGAAAGGGGATTGAAATGATTGCAATTGAAATTAAGCAACGTGTGCAAGAACTGATTGAAATAATTCAGACCTCCTTCTTTCTCTTTTTCCATCTTTTTCCACTTCAGTTCTTGCTCAACGTTGACCAGGGCAACAGTTCTTTCACTGCAGTGTTTTCCACACAAAAAAAGAAAGTGCTGTCATCCAAAACAGAAGAGAACTGCTTTAAACAAACACATTGCTTGGTTCCGGACACTTGTACTGATCGCGGTGGAATTTTGGACGTTGTGACCTTGGCCAAAGTCTGTGCGGGTCGTTGACGAAAGCATTTTTAGCAGTCCAGCAACTGGTCAGTTTTGGATAGTTTTGGATTTGGGACATAGCCAGTGCGCCAGTGGATTTAGATTTGAGTCGGTTGAGTTCTGAACGTTTGACATCGTCCACCTCAAGGGATTGGAATGCGATGGATGCTACAGGCTACGCTACAGCAGGAGCGGCAATACCTGCCTTGGCTTCCACATGAGATCGTGCCGCCTCTATGTGCATATACTTCAGCTCCTTGGGATATCAATGGATATCAATGGATATCAGATATCATGTGTCAAGATGTGTCAAGATGTGTCAAGATGTGTCAAGATGTGTCAAGATGTGTCAAGTGCTGTGGGAAGGTCTGATATGAACTCTCCAAACTCGAGTCAAGCATTTGGCTGCAGCTGTCTTGCTGTCCTCCCACAGGGGATCTTCTAGGAGCATCTCTTTGTTCTTGTCTTTACTTTCACCTGAAGAAATGTTCAAATGTAATTAACTGCAACCCCGAGTTTAGAACCCAACTGCAATTCATGTTTCTGTTCCACTCTCAGATTGAATATCTGATGGCCTGAAGAAGTCTTCAGTGTCACAACGTTTCGGTCTGCATCGAACATGTTGCCGTCCAGCAGATCAAAGACACAGGCCTGAAGGACTGATGTAAAAAGTGAACAAGGCAGCACAAAGCAGCAACATCAATCAACATCACATTGTCGGAGCCTCATAGGAGTACTCGTGAACAAGTGCTGCCGCCATGTCAAGTGAACGCTCGAGGATCAGCAGTTGGCCTCCAGAAATGATAGTTGTTCAAAGTTGTTCAACTCAGAAGCCATCTTACGATGTTGATGCGTTGCTCACCCTCAAACAAAATGTCGTACTGTATAGTACTAGTAATTTGATATAATGTAATCATGTTCGCCATGCATTTCCTGTCTCAGTTGCCCATAACTATCCATCATCTGCACGGTCCCACTTTAAATGATGAGAACCATCAACAACCGTTACCCACCAGCGTATAAGGCAGTGGCACGGCTGGCTTGGTGTGTTTGGAGCTTTGTGCCTAGCAAGATCTGACATGCACTGCCAAGCACTTCCTCCCCAAAGGCCCTAAGACACTAACATGTTGAGCTCACGAAGTACCCTCTCCCCAATGGTGTGGCCTCAGGTGCCAAAAGCTGGAAATAGCCGGGAGCCTTGGGAGGAAACACAAATTAATTGCCAGCCTTTGTATTTTGTTTTTTCGCTGGGTGGTTTCAATTCCATCCCAAAAATATAAATCACGATGATCCTACTCCCAAGCTTAGATGGAAATACAATGGAAATACAACATAGTCCAAACATGTCCGAACCAGTCATTCTTTGATCTCGTTAATCTTGAAGCCCGTGCTGTGTTTGAACAGAGTTTCCGGCAAAGGTCTGACTGGCAGCGGATACTTGGTGAAGTGGTCTGGGCCAAGGTACAAGCACCCGGGAGGAAAACAAACATGAAACTTTGCAAACCATACTTGGATTATGCAGGGCATATCCAGTGCATGACACAACTGTATCATACTGTATCAGTACCGGTATTGTCATGTGTCGTCTGTATAATTGTAATATGAGGATCTACAAGGATCTACAATGGCACTTTACAAACACTTTACAAATACGAGTACCCAGTACGCAAAAGGACTCCAATGGACTATACAATGTCGAATCGTTGTGTGATCAAACCACACATCGGAGCGGGAAACCAAGGTCAGCTGCCATGGTCTGCCGGCCTGTAAGCATCGGCAAACATCAACCAGTTTTTGCACCACGTCCGACACAAGTTGTGAGTCTGGCCTTAGGGTGTCGACAGGGCTTTGCACATCTGGGTTGTTTCACAGTGAAACAAATGCGATAGATTGCGACAGTTATATATAGTTATCATACTATGGGGATCCTATGGGATCCTAATAAGATCTAAGGGACATGCAGACATTGTAGCAACACACCCAACATGTTGCAATGTCAGAACATATCAGAACTAAAATACTGGCAGTACATCGTCAAAATGTGACGTCAGCGCTCAGCATTAGGCACTGGAAAAAGGCCTGTGATGGCCTCTGGAATGTCGAAGTGAAATCCGCGATCCTATCACAAGACATTGCAAGGCATACAGTAGTATGGCATAGTCATGAGATCTAGAGAGAAAGAGAGAGAGAGAGAGAGCAATTCCGTGGTCAAAGTGCAAGCGGAGCCTGTACAAGAACAAAGTTCAACGGCACTTCCACAAAAGACCGAACCTGGCACTGCTCTTGACAGCAAGGCCCAGCAAGGCGTGAGAAGGCAGGCTTGGCATTGGCTCACTATGGCTCACTAGTACACTGAGCAAACGGCACGAGGTGCCAAATGAGGTGCCTCACACATTCTCACACGGTGGAATAGTGTGGAATGGAGGAACTCCGACAAAATATCATCAGAAAACTGAAACAATTGCATGACATATCATGAAATAATGAAACAAATGGCCTCAGTCAGTCTCGACAAAAGACTTTGCTCCACTGGCTTCGTGAAGCAAAAGTGGACCTGTTCTGCAGCCGCGCTCAAAGTAAATCATTTTGAAATCTGTCAAATCTCTGCCTGGCGGTGCTGCAATGCAGTAGCAGTTCTGAAGTCTGCCAGAATACTCTCCACAAGCTCCGGCAAAGGCCTCACGTTGATCCATGCTTGATCCATGGTTGATCTTCATCCTCAGTCTGGCTGGCCTCATGAAATACATTGCGTCCAGGCCAGGCCTCAGTGGCATGAAGTCGAGCTCTGTGAAATTCATGGGGCTTCTTTTCATCGCTGCCATGATCGTCAGCAAATTTAATATTCTAGATTAAACCTCATATAATTTAATGTTATACTATATTATATATAGATCTAGATAGCAGGTTATGTCATCTTATTTCACCTACAACATTTTGGCCAACATGTTGCTGCTTCATCTTACATCTCAAACATCCTCGACCATGCACCTGAGTACGTTAGTAAAATGACAATCTCAGGTCAGGGCAATGGCTCTCTTGATTCTTCGATCAACTCGACACTGGTGACGCCCTGTGTTGTGCTTTCGATTCAGGGTAATTGATCTCTTCAAATCATCCATCAGAAACTTGAAACAGTCGGTGCTCAGACCTCTGCGTGTAAATCACCCATTCTGAGGAAGGAGTTGATCACCTATCAGAAGCAAAGCCTTTGGAGTTGAATCAACCAAATAAGCCAGTCATTACGAGGATAATAAGATTAACAAGGATAGGATGTACGGGTACGGCTGGCAAGACTGATCAAGACTGTAGGAGTTGTACTCATAGACTCGTAGTTCTAGTTTGGAACCTGTCAAAAGCCATTGGAAACATTCACAGCGGCTGGAACTAATTGTAGGGACGAAATGCAGCTCTGCAGCCCACCCTGAGAGTTGCTGCGTCCACGACAAGTTGGAACCGATCAAGACCTCGCTTGTCAATCTTGTGTTGTGCTGGCAGCAATTTTGAGATCTCACGGAAGACTTATATCCAGTAGTTCTCATCAATGCAAACAGTGATGTGAAACTTGGAGCGAAACTTGCAACTTGCAAGGGAGGTGGTCTTGGCAGGATATTTCAATGCGGCTTGTGATGTTGGGCCGAGTCAAACTTAGGACTTGTGCCATCTCCAGTAGATTTCATCGCTTTGCGTAGCACGACCTTGCCCAACAAGGTACAGTATGTCAACAAAGACAGCTTGCGAAACTTGGCAAAACTGCGCCTGAAGCACCAGCTCTCTGCATGTCCGCCTGCGCAACAACTTTACACACCACACCACCACACCATGTTGAAAAACATTGAAAACCTTGAAGACTTTCCAACTAAATCCAAAGACATCTTGTATATGATTAGTGCCCAACACAGCAAAAGGTCATCTAGGGTCATCCATGGCTAGTAGACCTGACATTTTGGCTGCTGGCTGCTATTCCAGGCAATTTCCAAAGTCACCTGAGCGACATTTCTCCCTTGGGGACCCGGAAGCTCCTGGAGTACCATGCTGTGCCTGTGCCACATGACTTCATGAAACGCAAACTGCTCCCAATTTGTCCTAGCTCCTCGGCGATGCACTGTACAGCTGGTGCTAATCGAAATGCTGTTCACATCTGCAATGTCGGATTGTCAGTCTTGGCATGCTCTTTGTCTTGCTGGGCATCTATGATTAGTGTGTGTAGATTCGAAGATATTCGGGTTTTGCCCTAAACTGCCCTGCTGCCTTGCTTCGTTATTCATGTTCGGCTGCTATTTATCTGGGACTTGCGCCCTCATGATTGAGCCACAAGCGGCCTGACTTGTTTTCAAGTTGACACTTGGAGATCCCAAGAGGTTTGCCACCACAGTCTGCCTGCATCTGCCAGCACAGTACCGTCCCACCACATCCGCAACTTGCACCACAGGCTATTTTTGACAGTGAGCTCACACATTGGACTGCCCTTGGCAGCCTGCAACAGGCTCAGGATACTGCGACCACAACATCACAAACTGGGATAAAAATGAAAAACTAATTACTACCAGTAGCAGGGGTCTGCAACATTCTCCAATATGACTGAAGTCTAGGCTTCATGTCCAAATCTACAAGGTCTACAAGATTCTACAAGATTTGTAACTCGATTTGTCATCTTTGACAGTTTCAAGCACTGGGCAAGCCCTCCGATTTGAAGAGCAGAGGACACGCCGATCTTATCGAGCGCAGTGCCTCTGTCCCATGAGCCCACGAAAACACGCTGAGAGGGTCACTGCTCAAGTCAGCAGTGATCACCCAGTGAGACGACTCTGACACATTATCAAAGCGAGCCAAAGCAAGGGCGACGTGAGGTTCTATGTGAAATTAGGTTTCACAATGTTTCACATTGTCTTTCCAAACAATTCGAATGAACCAACTGGGATGGAGCATCAGCGGAGGTTTCTCCCGCCATGCTCCAACGGAGAGGTTTCTCGCAGCTTGCCAGGCATCCTACACTGACGATGGTTTCAGCAGCAATATCAGCAATGGAATTCAGGCATTGGCCACCAAGAGCAGCAATTCAAGGGCACCGCACTCGCCTCGCCATTGCCGGCATTGCTGCAAGGAGCCAACACATTCGCTGATTTGCAAAAGCAATCTTGCGTTCTGGGCCTTTAGGGGCGGGTTGTATAGGGCGACCTTAGCCGGTGAGTATCAAAAAGGATTCAAAACATAGTACAAGTATGTACAAGTATTGATCAACAGCTTGACCAGATGTGGCCCTTGAAACACAAGTGCCATTCCAATCACTTACTTAGTGCTTTGCCCATTTGAAGCTCGAGGCGTGTTTTGGCCACTCCGCCGACCATTGGCCTAACCAATCGAGCACACTGAGACAACTCCCTTGAGATCTTCCAAGTTGTAGTGTGCTTCTCAAAAAAACTCTGTCTCACCATTTGAAGCTAGGATTGGTGCAGAGCCACTGCGTCTTCCAGAATCCAGAAGAGGCAAGTTCTGAGCCGCTGCCGGTTGAAAAATATGGAAATTGTTTGAACACTTGGACAGTCACCGCTGTTTTCTGTTTCACGCCATTTTCCGATTCCGAAGTGACCCTGAGACTATGGGAATCTAGTGAATCTTGAAGAACTGCAGTGCATAGAATTCCAAACAGAATCATTCAATCGACATCCTCATGCCAAATCCCTGAACAACTGACTGCTCTTGACAGTTCCCATGACTTTGATTTCTTGATACTGTCTGTGTGGTCCGCCTGCATCGAGCCCTCCAGCTCCAAGACGGGAGCCTTTCACTTCGCCGATTCTGATCTCTAGGACTCTAGGGAGTGGATGATTCAAAGCTGCTCAAAAGACATTGCATGTTGATATGTTGTTTGCAGGTGTCTTGCCATGCAAATATGCGGCATATGCATGTCTTGAATGATTTTGACAGGGTAGAGGTCCACCAGACAGACTTTCCACCCACCAATTGCAAGGAGAAACCAACCTTGGGCTTCGAAGCAACTTTTGGCTTTCCACCCTGTAGGAGGGAAGAATTGACGTCTTGAAATTAAAGGTTGCTGAGATTTGTTGAGAGCAGCGTCTTCCCAGACTTCCTCAGAGTCAGCCCATTGCCTTCTGGCTCTTTTGCACTTGCCGTAACTTTTGCATGATGATTCTGAGCTGGGCCTTAGTTTTGAGCCAGAAAGCGCTGTTTTTCCCGGCAGATGTCCTATTGGATCGTGACCTACAGGTAGGGTGCTGGCATCCTTCTCTTCGTACATCCTGTCTTTGGATGCGAGTGTCCGCTCCAGATTCACCTGCAAAGAATCAAATCAAAACCCGAACTCAAGACAACATAGACAACTGAAGTGACGCAAGCCAATCAGTCTCTGAATCATTGTCGAAACGATGAGGTTCGAGCATTGTCTTTTCTCATTGTTTCTACGACCTGAGTGGACTCGAAACCAAACATGTAACTCACAGATGTTTCTCCCCGTCTCTCCCTACCCAGTATTGCAAAGTCCAGAATGATCTTTATATACATGTCTCATCTTTCTGGTCACACACCAATTTGAGGGGCCACTGTGGAAACATGGTGGAAATGTCTCAGGGCGAAACCATCATCAGCTTCTGCATTCTCTCCATGAGCTTCAGATTCTTTTGTCTTGGTAATTGCGCTCTTAAAGGTGCTGTAAGGTTCTCAGCCAAATTTCAAATCCAGTGGAACGATGAAAAGAAACATACTTTCAAAGTGGAAAAGGAGTGAGTGTCCATGTCATTCTATGTCTACAATTATCATCAATTATCTATATGTCTATATGATTCTATATGTATATAATCAAAGTATATCAGAGTGTTCAATGAGACCCAGGCTCTAGTCGATCTCGCATCAACTTTTCCTTGGACATCGAATCAAAATAAGACAGAAATCATCACCAAGACATTTTGACATGGGATTGAATTCGCAGTTGCAGCAGCCTGCCTTGTGAAGCTCATAGTGAGAAACAATCAGGGCCTCAAGCAGTGCGGTATTCAGCAGGAAAGTGGCTGCTGTGGCTGAGCACCAAACGCTATCTTTTGCCGCAGCCTCTGTCCGGAGAGCATCAATGATGCCTTCGTCACCTGGAATAAATCAGCTTCGTCAAAGCTTAAGCACCACAACACACAGTGGGACTGTTTGTTGTCTTACACACAAAGGGCAAATGCGGCAAATGCGGCAAACGCGGAACACAGCAAGACATTTTCTGCAGGCATTACTTAGAGACTTAGAGACTTTCCCAGACTGAATTGCTGTTGACATGGCAATCACACGAATGCTTGACACCATGCGTGTTCTATTAAAACTCAACATGTTTTGTTGCAGGCGTGCCAGATACTCGCGCATCTCTAACCCCTGTCCAACAGTTGAGTAAATATGGGTTGATTCTTTTTGGCTTCTGAGGAGCAAACTCTCCTTTGCACGAGGGCTTTGCCTCGTTCCCCAATTTCACACGCTCAAGCTACCAATAGCTACCAATAGCTACCAATAGCTACCAGCTGGGAAATCAATGCAGCTGAGCAACTGCTCCATTTGACGGTAGTGCATGAGGTCAACCTGAGAAACCGTGATTGTTTCCCACACCTACTTAATGTAGCGAACCGCTTGGAGTTTTGTACCCAAGCTTTCACAAAGTGCATCCGCTCTGCCTCCTGATGCTTTAAAAGTTGGTCCTTTTCCTCCAACTGCTGTCGCGCCTGTGACGACTTGTGATAGGTTTTTCTGTGGGGCTTCTCACTCGTCCACAAGATTTCTACTGCGAAAGGCGTTGTACTGGCTCCGTGCTCTAATGCTCTTGGGGCGGCCCAAAGCTATCTATCACAACCCGCTTTAATATCTTTAATATTCTTTAATGGTGAGAGCAGCGTCAAATCTGACCGTGTCTGGCCTTGCCTCGGCAACCTCCTGCTGCAATGATTTCATGTCCTTCATCATCATCTGCTTCTCCTGACAAATCTCAAGACGGGCAACGAAAGGGTCTTTATTCTGGGTGCTGGAAGATCTGGAAGGGCAGAATCTGCTTGATTCGCAACCCTTTTTTGAATCCCGACCTAACTTGTATCTGTTATAAGAGAGGCAAGCAAGCCATAGAGCCAAAGACTATCCACTCAGGATTCATCATAAAACGTTCGGCACCCGCAATCATACAGGGAACATCAGAGAACTTCTGAGAGGAAGTAACGATGACACGTTGTACATGTTTCATCATGTTTCATCATGTCTCATGATGTTTCATGATGTTTCCTATTTTGACCTTGCTGGGTAAATGAAAAGCTAAGTCTAGGCCAAAGCGGCCGGCCATGCGTTCCACCCGACGGCGATGTAAGTGACGGTTGCATCCTCCAGAAGCTGGTCCACTTTCTGCTGGTGGTACTCCAGGTCCAACCTGCACACGAGACAGCAGATTTTGCAAATGGGAACAAAATATATTCGAATATCATAGTATCATCGAGTATCAAAGATAATCGAAGTGCTAATATGGAAACATCTCAGTTGGTGCCAGGGCTTAGCATGTCTCTAAAATCTTAAAAAACTTAACGACTTGTTATGAAGGCTACAAGTACCGGAAGCAATGAATCTCCTGGGCAAGCTCCTGAGAATGCGGCTGCAGGTGACGAATGTCACTCACCAAATCTGCGATCTGCCCAGCTTGTCGCTGATCTCGTTGCACCAAAATATCCAAAAATGCGATGTGTCGGCTGATCCTGGCCCCCTTCCCTACAATATCAAGAAGCAGCTCTGTTCTAGAAGCAGAATGAATTATCACAAGCTGTCTTTTGCATGTTCTTAATGTCACATCCCATTCCCATCCTTTCTCTTCATGTTTTTTCATGTTGTTTCATGTTTTTCACTCCGTCTGGGCAGCCACGCTTTCAGTTTGAGCCGCAGCAGTAGCTGCCTCCGCTGCAGCCAACTTCTCAGCCTTACTTCGTCAGCTTGCCGCATCACCACGTGAATACTCACAGCAAACTGTGAACGGCTCCAACTTGATCAACTTGTCATATTCTTTGTACAAACATGGCAGCGTCACGTTGGCGCTGCCGTCATCATCCGCCTTGCCGGAAGTGGAAAATGTTGGAATTGGTGGATTTGGTGGAATGGAATTTTGATGATTTTTGGCTTCCAGGTCTTCCAGGTCGAAATGGTTCAGTGGTGAACATCTCTGGCCATCGGCCATCGCCTCCAACTGCTCTTTCTCGGCTCTGAGACTGGCGGCCTCAGCGAAGCGTATGTCAAGGGCCACAGATGTCTCAATGGAACCCAGCCCAGGACCTCTGTTCGGGCCATGGTGAGCTCGGTATACAAATGCGCCAGCCTCTGAAAATCACGATTCACTTGACAGCTTGATGAATCCGTTGATGAAGAATCTTTTGACATCCTGGGAATGCACTTTGATAATCTATACTACTATACTATAATTTTGAGGCCGCAACTGCGTATTCAACACCGAAATCTGCTGGTATGCAGCACCAAGCAGTGAGTTCTCCTGGAAATACCATCCAAATCCACACCAAACTAACGTAACTCAGTGACAAAAGGGACACATGGGTAAATATGTTGAGCCGTGTTAAGCCATGTTGAGCCGTGTTGAGCCCACTAAACCAACGGTATGCTGCAACTGACCTCAGAAGCTGCAGCTGAGAAGCCTTGGTACGGAGGGGTTTCTGCCACGGTCTGACAGCTTGTATGACCCAGTCGCCACGAAATGCAGCAAAGCTAAAATCATGATTAGAATCTCAAATGCACATCATGGACATGACATGTAATTTATGTAATATGCATCTATATATATATATATGCAATGGGTCAGTCTAGGTTCTTGTACCCCATGAGTACTTGCTCAAATCAATGAAGATTGATTAAGATTAATATAGATTAATTAAGTAGTTTTTTCGTGGCTTCTGAGCTGCTCACTCATCTGCTCGCCGTCACCTGGGACCACGGTGCTTGCCTGGGAAGAGACGTCAGCTGCACAGAAATCTGTTTCAACAGTGTTTCAACCGTGTCAGAATACTCTGAAGGCTCCTGCAAATCCTTTCCAAACAAATAGCAACTAAAACTATAATGACACCGCGTTTTCTGCTTCTGCATGCCATTATCAGACCATGCATGCTGGCTTAAAGCTCAAAAGAGCTTTGAAATATATAGATTTATCTGCATTCAATGCGCGTGCACATTGGCTGCGCCGAAACTTTATTTTCGTGTCTCGTCATGTGTCATGTCTTGTCAAGGCCGGGAGTGATCCCAAGGACTGGAATTCAACATAATTCAACCATGGACCACCAATGGACACTGGTTCAAAAGTTCAAGACAGGTCCGACTTTCAGCAGACTCAGCTCCCTCTACTTCAAGTGACCGCCGAGGAAGCTGTAGTTGTAGCGCAGGTGGTTGTGCTTCTGCACGATCTCCCGTCTTCGTTGTCCAATCCACAGCTTCACAAACCGGGAAACTGTGTTGGACACAAACATCATCAAAAGGTGTTGAGCATCTAGTTAGAGAATGTAGCTGCAGGTAAACCTGGTCCAACTGTACCTCAACTCCAAGCTGCCCTTCTCAGGCGTCCGCTAGATCCCAGAGAGTTTCCTACAATTATAAACGAAGCATTGGTCTTCAGCCACTTGAACCTCGCAATCGAAGAATTTGGACAGGTGCTGCAGTCTTGACTGCGGTGGTGAGAATGAAAACATGAGAAAAATCCCAGACGGCTTCAGAATTCGTGCCACTTCCATGATGTATTTTGCTGCCTCATCATCCCTGCCCCCATCACAAATAGAATCCAAGGTGGACTTGTCTATGGCACAATCAAAGAAGTTGGCCTCAATTCCAGATTTGTCGCAAGCTTTTGAGTCTCGCAAGTCGGCTTTTACCCATCGCAAGGCTGGTCGTTGCGACTCATTCCTGGTGCGCATGATTTGCAAACAAACCTCAGATACATCGATGTTCCAAATTTCTCCGAACTCGCCACAATCATACATCTCCTCTGCCAAAAGACTTGTTCCACACCCTAGATGCACTACACGCTGCTTCCCCGCTGCTGCAGGATGTATCCACGGCTTCAAGGACTGAAAACTCCCCAGCCAGTCAAACGGCTGCTGATACCAACTGTCTTTGTACCGCGCCAGCCAATACTGTATGTCACCATAGTCAATGCTCTCTTCATTCTCGGCATTTAGCCAGTTGCACAGGACAGCAGTGCAACATGTACCAGTCAACACTACAAGAGATGCTCGCAACCACTCAATTCTGCCTGTGGAAGGGCTGGAAGTGAGGAAACGTGGAGACACCAAAGTCTCGTTGCAGAGGATGGGAGCACGAGAATGACCATTGCGACCGTTGCGACCATTGCCCCAAAAGCGGCAACCTCGACAAAGGCGGACAAACATCGCTTGGCTTGTTGTTTGCCTTTTGAACAGTTTGAGCAGTATGGCCAAAATCATCCAGTACAAGAGGCAAGCATATATGCAAATAATTGCAAGTTTATGAAAATGGCTGTGCAACAACAGATGCGGAAGATTCTGGCGGTGCTTGCAAGAGCTTGCACAATTTGTGATTGACAAAGTCTGCCTGTCGAATGGAAAGCTCGTGTTGCAAACCTGCTGCAGAGGTACTCAATGCAGGCACAGGTTGCACACTGCTTGGGAAAGTCAGTGGAAACGCCAAGCATAGCAGAAACAATATGCCCTTGATCAGGCTAAAGCGGCCACAGTGGCTGTAAAGCATGAAATCAGAAGTCCAACAGAACCAGGCCGCGCCTGAGACTTCTGTCTCTAATTCGCTTACCTCACATCTCAATCATCCCAGGATTCCAACTTCGATTCTTGCTGACACTGCTGTCGCCACTCATCTTTAGAATTTACATATATTTTACATATATTTTACATATATTTTACATATATTTTACATATATTTTACATATATTTTACATACACATTGACACATTCTATATATTCTATCACAGTCTGCCGACTCTTGGATCTCTTGGCAATTTGGGATTCACAAAAACAACCGAAAGAGATAGATAAAATAATATGATCAGAACATGTTTGGCAGTTGGGCGAGCGTGTTGACCTCGACGTTAAACCCATTTGCTGCATTTGCTGTACAATCTCCATGTGGTGGGATGGCCTTGGCACGCAGCATTCCCACATCGCTGTCGCCATCCCTGGTTCCTGAATGTCCACGTGCTTCCTGGCGCTTCCATGCTCTCTGAAAACCGACACATACTGAGTGACATACTGAGTGACATACTGAGTGACGTACTAAAACACAATGTGACCGCAGAAAGGAGACTGAGACTGTAGCACTATACCGTAACGAACTATGTAGATCAGTAGATCTATGTAGGTTAACCATGGTTAACCATGATGTACGATGACCAAAGCTTCAGAAAAACGGTATTGAGATCAGCATTGATCCCTCTCCTCGAGCTGTTCATTCAGTTTTTTGACTTGTTCTCGGAGCTCCTGACAAAACGAGGAAACTTTGGACAAGGCTCAAGCTAATAATCGCTCATGGTTTCAAAATTTTCAAACTGGTGACAATAGGTGACAACAAAGCAGCGCAATCAAAGCGAATTGGAGCCTCCGACGTATCTTGCGCCTGCTTCAAGCGACTGTGAAGCTCCTCCTCCTGATACATGCAGCAAGGCTCAGCAAAGCATGGGAAAGCCGAAGGTGATGCGATGTGATGCGCCCAGAAAAACAACGGCACCTTGAGAGCAGCAAGCTCCATCTCACCCTGCCAGACGGAGTTGTTTCAATTTAATTTGATTCAATTTGGATAATGGGACTTAGCTCTCCGGCATGGCCTTAAGTTGAAGGATTTCGGGGGTTCCAGTTGGGCCGCATTTCTCCAAGAGCATGGCAGGACCAATGCAGTTGATCCACAGAACACATGCCTTTCTTTCTCTAGTGCCATTTCTCTGTTAGTTGAAAAGTCACAATGTCGTCGCCAAAAGTGTGGGGGGAAGTTTCACTGTGGCTGCCAACAACCTCCGTGAATGATGTTGAATCACAATGAATCACACATATTCAACATGCTTAAAATGTAGCCAACCAGGCACTGACAACTATTCATCAAAAAGTATGACCACCACCAATTTTGGAGGTGAACTTGGGAATGGTTTATAGCATGGCAATGCATGGCTGTTGGGCCTTGGCGTTTTCCAGGTCAGCCTCCAGCTTTGTCGCTTGTTCCTCCGGACATTCAACTGTTCCAATATGCTCCAAAATTACTCCAATACGTGGGTTTTGATCAAACTTCCTTTATCCGGGAATGGCCATTCTTCGCGAATAAAAATGTTACTTTCGCGAGACTTTCGCGAACTCCATGTTTATCTGCCGCGGGGCCCATGTTGGCCAACAACACCTCTTATGAAGATTCGTTCACCACCTGCCAAGTTACGCCAGAGAATCACGGATCATTTCTTGATAGCCTTTGAAAATCTTTTAAGCATGCGGCTAGCATCACGGAGTCCCTTCTCAGGGCAGATTGTTGCTGACTAGGTTTTTTTTTTGCAAGGTTTACTGGCCCACCCCCTTCAAGATGCACTTTGACTTTCGCCCGCTCTTTCCCATAACTTTCGCAGAACTTTCGCGAAAATATCCCTATTCACAGACCCCGGCCATCAGCAGGGGGTGCATTGAAGGAAAAGCGAACACCAGGGGCATTGGCGTTTGGCTCTCGCAAAGCCTCACTTTTGGAAACTTGGCTACTGCATTTGGAGCTCGTTTCTTGAGACTTCAAAAAGCATCATTAGGCAGTGACAGCGGCAGGCGCAAGGATGTGCTTCAGGGCCATGGCATTTGGCTGTCGCGAAGCCTCGCCTTTGGAAGCTCGGCTGCTACCTACAGTATGAAGGGTGTGATTGTCCACAAGCACCACCACACAGGGAACTGAACCAGAACCAAACCGAAATTCTCTAGTGCCCTTCTCCTGCCGGACCCCGGGCGGCAGTGGGTGGCAGCCCTTTACAT
>Ga0126342_10003776_pt1 | contig 25381 bp, 19 predicted proteins | sample Cyp1metagenome_FD_92528 | JGI IMG/M metagenome (GOLD analysis project Ga0126342, IMG submission 92528) | Coral microbial communities from Lord Howe Island, Old Settlement Bay, Australia - Cyphastrea 1 metagenome | ecosystem: Host-associated > Invertebrates > Cnidaria > Coral ... | reverse complement strand
TATATCAATATATATATATATATATATATATATATATATATATATATATATATATATATATATATATATATATATGTATATATATATGTATATATGGATATGTACATATATATATATGAATATATATATGGATATGTACATATATATATATGAATATATATATATGTATGTATGGATATAATTATATGTATATGGATATATATATATGGGTATAATTATATGTATATGGATAAATATATATATATTAGTATCTAACCAACCCACGTTTTTTTTCACCCAGAAAACCGGGCTGCTTCAGTCCAAGGAAGACATGGGATATTTACCCATTGGTTTCCCCAATCAAAGCTCGTGGATTTCTCAATTAAATGAATTTGCCCAACTATAGGGTCTATATAATATATATATATATATATACCCGGTATACCCTCCAATCCATTGATTGATCATGATGTTCATCATCAACATTACCGTTCTGGGGTATCACCCATTTTTGCACACACAAACACACAAATATCACATAACAAGTTGATTACATATATATATATATGTATTATTATTATTTTTCATTATTATTATTAATTATTAATTATGTTTTTTCATTTTTATTTATTTTTATTTTTATTATATTATACATCCATATCGATGTCCCCATGCTATTCCATTACAGGTTGTCTTTAGATCACTCCATATTTTTTAATGTATCCATATTACGATTCATTAACACATACTACAGTAACAATGTAGATACTGTAGTTATACACCAGTTTTTAACACATACGAGTACAGCATATTCCATATGAACAAATAAAATGGAACATATATTGTTAACACAAAAAAAAAACACTAATTCTACCACAAAGAACAACACTTAAACAATTGATTCATGGCTCCAAACAATTCCAAACATACCCTCTGGTAATTTAAAATAGCTATTGAAAATGGCCATTTATAGTGGATTTAACCATTAAAAATTGTGATTTTCCATAATTATGTTAGTTTACCATAGGGATCCAGAGGGTATATTTCATGACCAGCCAGAGCCCCGTCGCCCCGTCGACGTCACGGCGCTTCAGAGAATCACTGTAGGTGGCCACCAGCCAGCGCATCAGGGGAGCCGACTCAACCTACCGCGGAGTCGACCCGAAAAAACAGGGGAGTTTGACCAACAGCCATTGGGGATTTCCACCCAAAATGGCCGGATTCTTATGTCTGCCGGAAAAATATGGATGACCCATGGCACTAAGCGAGTTGAGAATTTCTCCATACAAGACCAGGAGAAAGCCATCCGTCTGGCTGGTGATGTTCAGATCGCGGGAACTGTTACAGCACCTCTGTTGTAGCATCCGGTAATCAAGCATAGCAATATACATTTCCATACACATAGAGTAGAGGTTTATAGCTGGGAGCATCATTTATAGACGGGGAATTTTCCAGCAAGCCTTGTTTGACTACCGGAGGGTAAATATCCTATAAATACTCCATAGATATCTCATAAATATCCCTCTACTCTAAATGAATGATGGAATTGTTGATAGAAATAAGACACTATTCCACTATATGTTGTATTGGTACTTATTGGTATTCTATCCCATAAATATTCCATAACATATCCCATAAAATATCCCATAAACTTGTCCCATAGACCTACCATAAGATTGTAATAGATGGAATCCCATAAGATATCTTATAAATACCCTACTGTAAATCCCATATCCTTGTAGATATTCCCTAAGATATCCTATAGAGTGTATATAAATCCCATAGTTTTAACGACAGGTCCACCGTGGGCTCAGGAGCCCGGAGCCCGGAGCCGTTTCAAACGCCTCCTTTTCGGACCAGTCGGAGCAGAAGCGCTGCAAAATCCAACGTGCCACCTGAACAACAATGCAAATGTCAATGTATATACTGTATATATATATATATATGAGTATTATATAATACTATACAATAAATAATATAATTATAGCCTTATACAATAAAATTAATAATGCTAAGAATCATTAATAATAATTATTATATAATGATAATGAATGTATAATAGAACAATACTATAAAATACTATACATAACACTATAAATAATGCTATAAATAATATCATGTGTATATATATATAGTATACATATATATATATATATATAGATTAAGTACCATGTTTCATTGGATGAACTATTTCAAAGGACAAATAAAAACAAATCCTGAATCATTATGGTGCATGGTCCACCCAAGGCGGGACTCTTCCACCAGGTTCTCACGAGGGTCTCACCAGAATTCCCAAGCACCGACCCACACCAGCACCTCAGGATTGGTTTCTGGGAACATACACTGGAACACACTGAATGTATCCCAATGTAATGTTGAGAAACATGGTGTCGAACACACCTTTATCTGATGGTTCAAACAAATATTGGTTCCCATTTTTTGTGCACTCAAATCAACACAATGATTCGCCCCGTTCCCATGACAAACAAGAAACAACTTGATACACACCCAAACTTGGATGAAATGCAAAAAAATGTGAGTTTTGGCTGCTTATAAAGTACATATTCCCATAGAAGTTGCAAGCAACTAAAACAACATGAACTATCCATCCAGTTGCTTCTTTTGATGATTTATGATTTATGAACACATTTGGTCACATAACCCTCCCCTGTTGATGCCCATTGTTTTGATGGTCAGATTCCCGCGTTTGATGTTTGAAACACCATTTGGTGTCCTTGCTTAATTCACAATTCATGGTTAAAACTCAATGCTTGATGGTAAATTACCATAAATTACCATAAATTACCATAAATTACCATAAATTGCCATAAATTACCATAAATTACTATAAATTACTATAGTTTAAAACAGTTTGGAGCTAAATCACAACTGGATCCTGGCCGCTGGCCCCGCTGGCCCCGCTGGCCCCGCTGGCCGCCAAGCGCGGCCTTGGGAAATCCACAGACCGCCACTAATCGGCGCGCAATGGTGACCTGGATGAGGGGGGTCAGCATTTTTTCATGGGTAGATCTGCCATTTTTTTAATGGAATGATTTGCCATAAACCAATGGTGATTTTAATGGTAACCCATCTATATTAGATGGCTGTAATAGTGATTAACCATCTATATTAGTTTATAAACCATAAACCAATGGTGATTTTAATGGTATTTCATGGAAACCATCTAATGGTAACCCATTAAACCATCTAATGGAATGATTTTAATTGTAATGATAAACCAATGGTATGTTAAACCAATGGTGATAAACCAATGGAATGATTTGCCATAAACCAATGGTGATTTTCATATATTTTCATATATTTTCATGGTAACCCATCTAATTAATAATGGTGATTAAGCATCTATATTAGATGGTGATTTTAATGATTTTGAATGGATGGATATCTGCCATAAACCACAAACTACAATAACTTAGGTACATATGTAACAGATATGTGAAATATCCATATAATCAACTTTGATGTTTCACCGCAAAAGCCAAACTCCCTTGAAAAAGAACTTCATTTCAAGCTGGTCCCCAGTAAAAAATCATCTCAGAAACTAAACAAACATATAACTTACTCAAGCAAGGTTTACCCAGATATGTACATATTGTATGTGTAATTATATGTATGGTTTTTGATGTAATCACGTGTATATATATATATATATATAGCTTAATAATGTGTATGTATACAATACATACAAAACTATGATGTGTATATATACAATTAGCATATATTTATACATACACAATCATGTACAATATATATATATATATATTATATTGGTGTATGTAAATACTGTTGTTATTATAATATATATATATATACACACGGTGCATATCAATCCAACAGCACCGTTTCTGCGGTTTCTTCGAATTAGGACAATCCATTGCGCAAGAGTCAGGAAATCGTCCGTTTTCTGCTAGAAGTCAAACACCATGTCTATTTCAGTTTGGAAAGGGGGGAACTTCCGGAAATCTGAAACTCCATTTCCAGAGGAAACAGTCGCCAATAAGGGTATCTCAGCAAAGTAATAACAACCCATTAAATCCCATTAACATCCAGCTATATTAAATAACCCATTGAGTGGGTTAATCATTCACCAGATATCGTGAAAACCGTTATCAAGCACCCCGACAACAGCAGTGGATCTCACCAGACCCTTAGGGAACTTGAACAGGAATCAAACTCTTATTGACATGACAAATAGAGAGAGGTTTTTCTGATGTCACCAAACCATATTCCATAATGTATGGAGAAAGTAATATTGTGTTTTTCTCCTAAGTTTGACATCCAACCCCATCATGCTTGTTAGTTAAATCAAACCATAATCAAATCCCCATTCTTAATCGTTAGATCACCAAAATCATAACTACCAATGGTTTTCAGGCAGCATGACCATATGGGTATGGGTCAAAATCAGGTACCCCATTAATTGGATGGTGAATACTAAACTAGACTAACATCTGTGGTCCCCTAGGTCTTCCATAATGATTATAACGGACACTTTTTTTGTGCTTGCCATCCTTGCCATCTGATCAAATTCATCCAGCCACGTAGTGTTTCTCGCAGTTCCACTGCACGGCCAATTCCAAGAGCCTCTCTAAGGAGGCGTGCAACTCCTGGCGCTTGGAGATGGACCTTTTTTGTTCATTTTTCATGGGGATTGATAGGGATTAATGGTGATTTTTATTGGGATTAATGATGATTAATGGGGATTAATGGGGATTAATGGTGATTAATAGGGATTTTCATGGGGATTTGTGGGGATATACTGATTGCCGGGTCTGAAGATGGAGTTAACCCATGCTTTTTCTGAGGAAAATGATGAGGAAAATGATGCTAACAAACTAGATGGGACTATATAATATATATATATATATTATTAATAGCCTTAGATGGAACACATACGCGCTAGGTCAAAACATGGTGGGGTGGTCTTCGATGGAATTGGAATCCAAACATAATGGGTATATCATGGTATATCCCTATGAAAATGGATGGATGACCATCCCCGATCCAACTTTTGACCAACAAACCGGGTAGTGCAAGCACCTCCTGTGTTAACCCATCAACAGGGGAATGTGTGATGGCTCAATCCTGTAAGTTCATGTGTGTACATATATATATATACATATACATATCTACCCTCTGGTAAACTAACATAGCTATTGAAAATGGCCATTTATAGTAAGTTTTCCTATAAAAAAATGGTGATTTTCCATAGTTATGTTAAATTACCAGAGGGTATCTGGTTGGTGGTTTTAACCATCTTGAACAATATTAGTCAATGGGAAGGATTATCCATATATTATTGAAAATAAAACATGTTTGAAACCACCAACCAGATATGTATAATATGCTAGTATGGGGTGTTATATCCCACTAAAACAGTGATCTATCACTGGGGTACTAAAATCCCACTAAAACAGTCTTAAATCACGGGTCTAATTTTTTGGGAGTTGTACACATAGATCATGGATAAGTTATCTTAGTTCACGACCCGATTGGCATCATTCCAGTGACGTCACGGTGAGGTAGGGGAGTAATCTATCCAAATATATACTACCATCTGGTTATTTAACATAGCCATGGAAACTCACGATTTTTCATGGGAACATTTTACTATAAATGGGCAATTTTCAATAGCTATGTTAAATTACCAGAGGGTATAATAAGCAGTACTCCGGAGATGTAATATTTACATTATCATTGTAGTTTATCCAACTACTTTTCCACATACTGAAAATGTAAATGGGCCGACATACCTGGTAAGCATGGAGAGGCAACACTCCCAAATCGATAACAAGTGAGTCTCTATGAAACTCATGATGCGTGAAAGCCTCACCAGCAGCGGTGGCAAACGCTTTTAGGAGATATTGCGATCTAAAGTATATAAACTTGCTAATGTACTCCTTTTGTTTTGGCGAAACATGTCCAAACCTCTAGATTATATTACACTGAAAACTGAAATATGGTGGATCAAGAATGATCACTATGTTTGTGTATCTGTATAATATATATATGTACATATGGAAGTGTACATGTAGTAAACTTAGTAAAAAAAAATATACAGTATACAGATCACGAATACACAATAGCTATATCTTCAGGTGCATGTGTATAGATATATTACAGTATAATGTACATGCCACCCCACTGTATTGTCAGTGGCCACTTTTCTGTTTTTCCAAGCAGATTTTCCCGACTCCCAGTGGCCTCCTCATCCATATCTTGATCCTGCACAGCTTGTCCCCGCAGCGCAGCCAAAATTGTGTCCTCCAACCTGTTGAAATCAGCAGATTCAGCAGGAAACAGCCCTGTTTTTTTGACGGTGAACATGGGGAAACATATGCAACATGTATTATCTAAAACTAAGCATTTGTTCAAATTTGTTCACTCAAAAAATAAGGCTGGAAAGTCTTCAATGTGGTTCAAGGGCTTCTGGTCGCTATTTTGAGTCCAAATCTGACCTGTATTCTGGTGATTCTTGTGGCAATCGGGAGCAACTCCGTTATCATCTTTGGAGTCTGAAGGAAGCTTAGAATCCACACCCAAGTAAAAGCTTATGGTTGGGGCTAAACGAAAAGCCCACGTATACAGCTATAACATCATTATTGTTATTATTTCATCTATGACTAGATACAATATATATATAATATATATATATATATATTTATATTATATATGTACACATATAAATGATATAGTTACCATTCTCACTATTAATTAATTATATTAGTTTTAACAATTATCCGGCCTTAAATGCAACTGACAATAGCTCGTCTCCAACCGCCATGAGACGGGCAAAGCTCACATGATCCCGAGTTCTCACACAGTTTGCTCGGTACATCCAAAAAGGGCAACCACTATTTCTGCATTACTCAATTGATCTCTGCACAATTCCAAGAAATCAAAAAGAACAAAATCCAAATCACGACATATGATGTATCATGGTGTATCATGTATGAACTATCGTTTATGAAGTATCATCATGTATGGGGCTTGGTCGGCCATGACGATGTTTAACATGTATTCAAATGTTTCAGATTCACACAGTCATAGTACTAGTACCCGTTTGTTTTGGATGTTGTTCGTCAAATACCAAGTTTTATATTTGTAGGTCTAAAAAAGACCTTGCCCCCAAAAAAAGTGGAATGATGTGGAAAATGCGGGTTTTAACCCCTGAGTGCAAGAGTTTCCCTAACATATTCAGACCAACCCAGTAAAAACATATCGTTGGTTGGTCGGTTGTCGCTGGCCATAGCCCACCTTGAACCGATGACATCGCAGCTCCAGCCTGTCGTTGGTGGTGTACACGCTGACGCACGAACTCTTCACGATGCGTTCAAGCGCTTCCACCCCTCAGATGAGACGTGATATTAATTTTATGGCTACTCGTTTGACAAGACTATGTGTATTGAGATGTATTGAGTAAGGATGAGCCAGATTGAAGGATAAGATAGACTCTCATTAATTGAACAATTTCATCTAAAGTTACTCTTGAGCTGACATATGCTGACATTGTATTTCCGTCTATGGCTGAAAGATCGATCTCTCAACCGACCAAGTTTTACCCAGTGCATTTGCCATGCGGTTCTTGACGTTGATTGCAAGTGATGAGTACGCAGCAAAGAGGCAATTCTCCGCAATGTTTATTGTTCTGAAGTAAACCAAGCTGTTTTAGCATGTTGTAACCTAGAGTACAGTAAAGTCCCAAAGCAATGGGAATCGTTGGTCATCCGATCAACAAATGGGATGCATCAACCGGCAGCGATTCCCATGGTAAAATCATCACCATTGATTAATCCTCACTAGCTCATCTAATGATCCTCAACAGTATTAATATTAAAAGCAACACTAGCTTATTTATATACATATTCATCTAAGGTTATCGTTTGACCCTACAATATAGTTGGTTCACAAGGATCTAGATAAGGATCTAGATACCCTCTGGTAATCAACATAATTATGGAAACCATGGCGCATTTATATAGTTCGATGATTTATATACCAACTGAAAATAGTGATGTTGGCCATGTTGAATTTCCCACAGGGGGACCCATCAATAGTCCATTAATATATCACAAGTTTGCTCCAAGATGTACGCATTATATCCCCATGATATCCAATTTCCAATAGGAAGGGTTACCCTCTGGTAAACTAACATAACTATGGGAAACCACCATTTTTAATGGGTAAATCCACTATTTCTATGGCCATGTTCAATAGCTTTTTGTAAATCCAAAACTGGATCCAAGGCCTTGTTCCGATCCATCTACGGGGCCCAGCCATGACAAGGTCCAGCCAGGGGGCATATCCCAAGCAACTGCAATGGCGAAAATAACAACAAACCATGTCAAAGCTGTATATTATGTATGTATATGTATGTATATAATTGTGTATATATATATATACATGAGTTTGTTTGAAAGTAAGGTACCCCAAACTTTGATGGTTAACGATCATTTTCCCATAAAGATCACACTATTCAATTCATACATTCATATATTGGGTATAATGTGGTATATTCTATTTTCAAACAAACCCATATGTATATAAAAAAGTAGGAATTTTAGTCTCGGAGCTAAGGGCTCTTGCCGAGGCGCCACATCTCACGCCCTTCAAGCCGGACTTGACCTGGGCTCCAAACTTTTGATGGGACGATGTGAGAGGATCATTTGGAACAAAATGGGGATTCATTCAATTCATTCACCAAGGAAAAACATGATGAATTTGGTGAAAGCAACATAAATCTGCATATATATATACATATGTGTACACTAAATCGACAAAACTTGATTTGGTGAATTTCACCCGCAAAATTGATCAAACTTGGGGGATTCACCAACCTAAAATGGGCATTCATGGAGGGTCTAGGAATCGACAATCAACAAATATGGGGAGATTGACCAAAAAAAATGAACCACATGTAAGCAGAACACCGTGCACAAGCACGTGAATCATCCACTGATCAATGTATACATGTGACCAAGATTATCAGTGTATCATCAAAACATATCAAAACTATCTCAATGTATCAATGTCTTTGACCCAGCCAGCTGCATGTTTTCCAAACTTCATGGGGATCACCGGCTGCAGGTGATGGGGGAAAAAAAACGGTTCGAGAATGGAGGTGATTACGCATGCGTATACCTACATACACGTACATATATACAAATATGTGTACATATACATATATATATATATATATACACATTGGATTACAGGTTACAGCATGTTACAGCTATACCTAAAACTGGCCCATTTGACTGTTGTCATGACCATCATAAGCAAATCTGATCTTGAGGTATCCTGGATCCCTAGTGGCTCTAGTGTTTGAACATGTTTGAACCATGGCCCGTGTGCTTTCTGCAGCTGGATGGATGCAGCTAAGCCACATCCGGAGGAGCTGTCATGTGCTTTTTCCAGGCTTTCTGGCAGCAACTGAACGTGCTTCTGCCAGATAGGTTCAATTAACATCTCCAATTCTTGGGCCAGGAAAACTGCAGCAATATGCTTTACTTTCCACCCAGGTCGTACTCTTATCTAGTTTTTTTCTCTTAGCCGACAAACATCAAAACTACTTAGTATATATCTGGCTGAACTGTGATATTTCACCATCCTGAAAAAAAACTGAAATATATAAGATCATTTTGGGATGATCTCCCCTAATTACTAACCATCATCTTATGGTCATGTCATTTGAGGCGTTGATATTTCAGCTATATACAAATTATATCTATGTAGTTTGCCCTTATAGTTGATGATAGATAATTCATTATTCACATGTATAACATTTCACAAAGTGAACATGTGTATATATATATATAGTACATATATTATCTATAACCAGTTGGTAGAATTCAGCTAGGTATATTTATTTGGTGCTCAAAATCTACAAAGAGGAACCAAGTGAATGGCTGTGGCCATGAAGTGCTGGGGCAGAGCGAAACAAACATGCAATTTAAATTGGAAAAATGATAAACCATATATGTGGAAATATTATTTATATACACCATGTATATATATATACCAGCTATACATATATATATATATATACACACTTGCACCATATCCAGTACCATTTATTGACACTAAAGCATGAATTTGTGGGGATACTAATACCCTATATGTTCAAAGAAACCCACGAACTAGCGCCAAAACAACTGGCCTCGTAGTCGGTCAAAACTCCCAGCTTTAGCGAGGCGATGAAGTCTGCCGCGCGGCCGCTGTTGTTACCTCGGCCGTTGAGGTTTTATGTTCAAACCAGGATTACCCTCTGGTAAACTCACATAACTATGGAAAATCACCATCTTCAATAGGTAAATCAACTATTTCTATGGCCATTTTCAATAGCTATGTTAAATTACCAGAGCGTAGATTCGAAACACATATTGATTTAATGGGTATTGACTGAATGGACCTGAATGGCTAACAACAATTTATTATGTGTTACGTGATTTCATCTGACTGATAGGATCGTGTCAAGTTTGTGAATCTGGAGGTCCCGGTGACAGCTGCATGGCTGGGAATTCCCAAACGACATGTTCGTTTTAATGTGCAACATATCCACAGTACATGGAGGTTTTAACGATTTAAATGGGAAAAAACAACCATGAAACACATCGAACTAAATGGCTGAGTTTCCAGCAGTCCATGTTTGGGTAACCGATTGAATTCCCAAGAGAAATCGCCAACAGGTTCCTAGGGCAGCTGGACTCCGGTGGACTCCAAGTCTTGAACTTCAAGAAACACCCAAATCTTGGCGTCGTTTCATGTCAATAATTTTCCGTACACACATGTATATATTATATTATATAATTTATATATATATATATATATATCTATATATATCATAGATGCCGGATTGCTTTTTTTTTTCGGATTTCGCGAAATTACGAGATATTACGAGTACCTCTCATTCCATCTAAACCTTGATTTCATACTTCATACCAACCTTTCATAGCAGTATACCATGTTATAGCATTTGATACCATCATCTTAACACCATAAAATAACCATATTTCATCCAACAGATGCACATTTCATGGTGATGTCCCCGTCAGTCCCAAACCGCGTCGCCCCTTGGCCCAGCGACAGACCACCACGGGGCAGCCGTTCTGAATGGCCTTGTCCATCAGGGTGAAGGATACAGGACCACCGTTCACCACCACCATAACCTTGGTAGGACGGGTTCCTGAGTCATGGGGCTACCCCAATAGCTGGATGGTTTATGGATGGTTGATTTCATTGAAAACCCGAAAAGTGAATGATTTGGGGGGTACCACTATTTTAGGAAAGGCCCTATTAGGGTTTGGTATAGTTTAGTAAATATTGATAATGGAGATATGGTAATATATCTCATGGGAATATGATTGGGATGTGATTGATGAACCGTTTATTAAAGATATTACAAGGTGTCCTAAGTCATGGGGGTACCCCCAAATCATCCAAGTCATGGATGACCACTGTAGTATTGAAACCCATGGTTTTGGTGATCCCTCATTTTCAGGAACACCCATATCTCTAAGAAGTATGTAAATCTGTGTATACATATTTATATACAAAATACAAATATCATACGATATTTTTTTATGATGATCATCCATGTATATACAGTATATATAATGTATTATACATATGGGCGCTATAGAAACAGCATGAAACAGAAACATCATCGAACTAAATGGGGAATTGTCCAGCAAGCCATCTTGAATTACCAGATTCCACTTGCAAAATACTCATGACCTGCCGAAACAAGGGCCTCGAAACATCTCAGGCCAAGGCTATGTGATCCTAGTGCACCATGCCGAGTGACAAGCTCCAGTCTAAATGGAATGTGCATGTCCCTTAACCATCAACCACTTCTTCGGTTACTTACCTATGTGGAGTATATGGCAATATTTATTATAGCATAGTATAGCTATCATGTTCATATCATCATATCATGGTGAATGAATCGTCGTTTTCTCATGGCTGTGCCGGTTAAAATTCCCTTTGGCCGCGTGAATTCATCGAACAAATCTCAACACCGGGCCACGCGCAGCACACGTTCGCGCTGGTTAAACGGGCTATTCTTAGGCGTCTCGTTGGATTCTAAGCCTCAGGTGCCAGTCACAAGCATTGGAAGGTGCGATTGGGAGGTTTCCTAAAATAGGGGCATCCAAATCATCTACAATTATACACAATTTCAGTATTGAAACATATTGAAACCCATGCTTTTGAGGCATCCCAAATTGTCGAACAGTGTACACAGGGTATGGAAGTCAAGTATGACGAATATATGACCAACAGGAAAAAGGACGTCTAGTCCACAGTGGTGGGTATATGACTATTGCATACTCATATGGCACAATATCGCTTGCCTTTATTTACATCAAAACTGCATACTTGAGACAACTAAAGACAATACATCACCAGTCATTGAATAAAATTGCCCACCATCTGGCTTGAAGGATATTGAACTAGTTCTTCCTGACTCACGATCCTTCTCAGCTGTTGTTTTATCGACGGCTTGCCTTTGTATGGAGTACAGGGCCCCTTCTTTTCAGCCTGTGGGGAGTGATTGCCTTCTCTTGCCAGTTGGGCGGAGCAGTTTTTCTGTCCTCTCCAGTAGCTGTCCTTTTTGCTCACAATTTTGAGAACCCAGTCAATTCAAGGTCTACCAGTCCACCCTGCTCCCACTAATGAAGACTATATGCTGGGTAGAAAATTTCACTGCTGCTATGTGCTGCTACCTGTAGTGTTTTCTAAAGCCAAACCTACTCCTCAATTCAAAGACCTAGAGACCTGGCTTTTGCAAAAAGCCCACCCAGAAAAGCTCCCAAAACCAAAAGGGCAACACGCAAATTCGCGCCACCACAGCCAGTTTGTTTGTTTCACTTTCAAGAGCCGACCATGATCTTTCGATCGTTTCCAGTAAATTCCGTACATGCAATTCCCCAATTTCCCAATTTGAACCATCATATGAGGTCATGTGAGGTTCCTCTAAAGCAACCATCCCAGTAACCATCCATGACTGGGGTCCCTTTAAATCATCCCATGCTAGAGGTATACCCATGTATACCCCATAATAAACCCAAATTGGGAATGATTCATTATCGTTATCCCAGAATTATCCATCAACTATGCCACTAATATAGGATTCATATCCCATAGATTATCCTATGATATCTGGCTTCACCTCATTACTGAGAAGGTTTACCTGGCACACCCCGTTGGTTTTCCACGGGGCGCAAACAAACATGCGAAATCACCACGGGACAGAAGCTGCGAGTTCGCTTTCCCCTCATCACTGCAGTTGAGACCTCAGTTGAGACCCATCCCTTTTCCCCTATGAAAAAAAAACTGATAAACCTTTGTGCAGGATGCTGTATGTATATATATATATTTAATTACCGTATGTAAGTATGCATTGTGGATTTCAGTGGTGTTTGCTCATGAAGGTGAATAATAAAATCCCTACCAAGCACTCTAAAATGTCCATCCAGGGTCGCTTGGGAAGGAAATCATGTTGCTTGCTGATTTGAGGGTGAATCCACGATGTGATTCGGAGGTATGTCACCTTGGTGCCTTAGCAGCCTTCAACGTTCAATACTACAACAGAACTTCTTTGAGTTTTCCATGGTATCACAATACATCTTATTCATGATTCCTGTCTTGAAACACTGCGTATACCATATATATATAATCATATATGTATATTATATATATATAGGTATACACTTATATGATTATATATATAATATGACCAAATACCAAAACTGTTCCCGCTTCGCTCATTCGACAGCGGCCCAGTGGCATATCTTTCAAGCGCTTCCCGCATGTCAACCTCGGTGCCAAAGGCCTCCTCCCGGCGGCTGCCGGCATCCACCAGCACCACATGCGTGTGGTGCTCCTGGCATGGATGGTGGATGAAACTTTCCATCCATTTACAGCTGATTTTCGCATGACAACTTTCATTTCGAGGGCATGTTCCGTTCGTATACAGTAGGGTACCCTGGGGTCGTAATTCTTAGGGTAAAACCATCAGAAATGATGAATTGATATAAAACAAAACTATCATTGGGATATAATCTTGACAAATGGACCCTTTGGTAAACATACAGAAGATGTAGAGCACCAATGGTTTGTAGGAGTAGGAAAATGATCTACAAATGGTGCATGTTCCATGTCTATTTTAGTTTATGGGTTTTAACCATCATGAACGGGAACTTAATAAGGAATAGCGCCTGAATAGGGATTTAATATGACTTAAATGGATAATCATTATAGTGGGATCTTGTACAGTAATGGGATATTACCCTCCAGTAAATTGACAGTTCAGCCCTGGCATTTTTCGGGTTTGGAAGATATGTGTTTCCACTAAAAATTGCTAACATGTTAAGGGTCCAGCTGCTATTTAATTTACAAGAGCGTACAGTGCCAGTATTATAATGATAGATTCATGATATATTCCCAATCTTATATATCATCATAGTACCATTATTGATGATAGTACTATATACCACAAAGCCCTATAGATATATCTACCACAGACATCCACAGTTCCCTGCGGACCAGTCCTGCAGGCCAGGCAAACTCAGTTCAGAGGGGAAGTGGATGGATGGCATCTGCCGGGATTCTTGGGTATAATATATATATATATATATATATATCTCATGAATAATACAATATAGTAAATATAATACAATATAATATAATACAATATAATACAATACAATATAATATAGTATATATAATATAATATAATATAATGTAATGTAATATAATATAATATTATATAATACAAAATGTATACATATAGTATATACTATAAATTCAAGAGTTGACACCTAAAGCTGGACTGTCAGACCTTGACCTACCCAAACAGTGATTTGATAGTTGTCCAACTTCTATTGTTAATGTACATCCCTGATGTGTTGGAATTTTGTAATGGATGAACACGTCAAACGAGGAATGGTGTCAAACATTTGCAACTGTAGAAAGCTATATATTCACTGACCAAATCTAGCCAGCATGTCCTCGGTTCATATAATATTAAATACCAAAGGTCAATGTCAATGTCAATGGTCATTTTTTTTCCGAACAACACCTACCTTTCCGCCCATCATCAGAATGTGGTCCATCTATCTGCTTGTCATTTAATTTACCCCCTAATTCACGCCAAAACCTTGTCTTCAGGGTCTCGAACCCTCAAAACAACTCAAATGTTACTCCAAACATATCGATTTGGAAAATAATTCCCCTCTGAGAAAAGCCTCTACCTGGGTGACATGGCGATTGAATGGGGAAAATGATACTTTAGCGGCGTATTTGGGTGTACTGTAGCCTATTTTCAAACAATCCAATGTAGATTCCATGTTTGAGTTGACAAGGGAGACGACTTTTCCCCAATCTGCCCACGCTTCCACCATCCCAACAAGTCACTGATCACCATCCTTAGCTAGCAGAGTTGGTTGGGGGATTTACTGCAACGATACTTGACATATATGTACTAACACCCAAAAAAGACAAAGACGTAATTTTTCAATATCTTTTAAAGCAGGACATATGTTTTGCATCTTCTGGAGCTTGCTATGGTGATTACATGATCATCTATTCATAGGATGTGCCATGGTCCAAAGATGGTGTATGTGTAATGGTCATCACATCCCATGGAAAGCCGGAAAGCTTTATAATTGTTATACCGGTTATATCAATTACCATTCATGGATTGATGACCCTCCCCTTTCATGGTAAACTTATCGATGTATTAACATGTGTTAACTATGGCACATATACAACAATGTGATAAATCCTGTAGTAAACTTCCACTTGGTGACGGCCAAAAATCTGCGGCACTGGATGATTTAGCCACTGGTTAGCCACCAATCCTGGAGCCCTTTATCCGGGGAATTGAAGTCACCATGGGGAAATTCTTCAATTATGACTAGAGTGACTATAGTGCCAATGGTTGCTGAATTGATTTGCTGTAAGAGTAACCCGATAAATTGTCCATTGGGCAAGCTCATTCATGAGATCACACAAATCAATGAACCTAGAAAAAGGGCATGGTAGACACAGGGTTGCAGGTATCATTGAAAGCCAATAACTAGTATAGACACACATCGACACGACATATCTTTGTCAGTTCTCCCTACATATATATATATATATATATCTGTTCTTTTTTGCGTCTTCGCTAAATGGCCCCAAATTTTATTGCTCATCATATCGTAACCAAATTTCCGAGGTAGCAAATTGTGACTCACAGCATCTCAAAATCTCACAACCATGTGTTACTATGTATATATATAATATTTAATAATATATATATATATATGTACATATATATATATATATACATATGGAGAAAATCCATTTCAGTCCTATACTGGTTGATTGGTGGTTGCACTCCCCTGAATAGTCATTGGGGATTGTCATCCCCAGTAACTAATTGAAACCACCAAACAGTATATCAATACATTCTGGAGGGTCATAGCATCTCCTCTTCATCTGGCGCGAACCTACCTCGCTCTATAATCTCAACAAACTCTGGTGGTCATACCTCAAAGAATCTTCCCAAGGTACATGAGTCCTTCTAACCCAGCAGAATTTCGGGTAGGGGCCTGTCATTCCAGTGAAAACTATCAAGTTTCTCGCTTCAACCATAAAAATGTGTACTTTTGCAGGTTGGAGCCAATTCTTGACGGTCGAATCCATATTATCGTGGAATCGTGGGTTACAAGTTCCAAGTGTGAGTCAAAACCCATTCATTTGATTTCATTTGTCGGCTAGAACCCACTAACAATCTCGCTGAGCCACCATCGAAGATGCAGACGGCGCTTCGACCACTCCAGCATCTGCGGAGGCCTGTGGACATGAATGGCGAAGAAATAAGGCCCAATTATGGGGTAAGAGCCGGGTAAAAGTGGGTAATATGTGAGGGTTAATCACACCATCATAGTACCGTCAATAATACCATACCAATGGGTAACTATTGTGGGATAATTGATGGTAAGGCCTCATCAACCCCTATACCCAGCTTATCCATCAATCAAATGTTGGGGAGGGTACCATTGGGGGTATCCAAGCATCCTTAGTTTCCACGATTATCTAACAGCAAAAATTGGGGAACATGGGTCAACAAAAACTGGGGACATCTGAGCAATCTCAGAAACAACAAATTTGGGAAGGTCCCATCGCTTACCACACATGTAAACAAGAATGCTGTATGCTAAATTTAAATAATATCTCGTAAAAGGAAAGTGTTCATGATCTACTTGACTCCAGAGCGCAAACTTGGGGTGCATCGCCGTATCGCTATTCGGGAAGGTCCCATCGCTTACCTTATGTTTGTACAATTCGTGAAAACCGATGTCCGTCCCTTACATGTTTCCTATTGCCAGAATTATACATATATATATATATTATATAATATTAAATATAATTATATATATAAATAGGAACCAATAGTGGGGATGGTATGAACCAATAGTGGGGATACTTACTTCTGATTCAACTATCTGATATTGAGGATGGGAACCAGCAGAAATGAACATCTCAACCACCTGAAGTCATATTAGCTGAGTAATGACTTCAACATCCTATTTTGAACCGCAACAATTATGTGATATTGTTTCCCAACATATTTCTTAATATAAGCTCCTCATTCTTACTTGAAAAAATAACGAATTACCCCTTGCTCCCACATTTTTCTTCCCCCACCAACGCCGGTTTGTTGTGATCTTGTCTTCATGTGGTGTAGTTCTCTCCCCATAAAGGCCCATTGGCGTGCTTCTATGAAAATTATCTTTCATCACTGTATTAGTATTCCAGTGGATGTTCATTGATATCCCATCACAATAATATTCCTGTCTCAAAAAAAAGTAACCCAATTCATCCACTGCTTGATCATCCTTACTATTCAATCGCCATAAATTGTGTGGTATATCTCCAATTTTCAGACGCACCATACCACATCGTTGGCCATATACCCAATTCATCCCAATTCTATCATTCTATATCCACATTGATATCGCAATATATCATAATATATCGCAATCGAATTGTTGATCCATCCCCCATCCCCAGATATTGGTGGATTCCCCATTTCTCCATGCTCTCCCCATGTGTCCATGGCTCAATCACCATGGTTTCGTGGTTCACTCCCCAGGTTTTCCATGGATTTTCCGAGAACCTCCGCAACATCCAGGGTGGATCTCCAGGCGTCTTTCAGCGCACCAAAGGGCGTCACGCCAATACAGGGCACCGTGCGCCGCGCGTCATGGCCTTTTTATCGCAAAGGCCAGGGCCAGGGTTTTTGGATGGCAAAATCACCCAGTTATTATGACACTGGTTGGTGGTAATCATGGCTAATTGTGATTTATTGGTGATTAATGATGATTAATTAATGGGATATACCCTCTGGTTATGTCAAAATAGCTATTGAAAATGGCCATAGAAATAGTGGATTTACCCATTTAAAATGGTGATTTCCCATAGCTATGTTAGTTTACCAGAGGGTAACCCAGTTATTTTGACACTGGTTGGTGGTTGAGCCACCCCTCTGAAAAATATGAAAATCAAATGGGATCATGAAATTCCCAATATTTGGAAAAATATAAAATGTTCCAAACCACCAATCAGGACAAATATGACATTTGCATGAAGATGTTGGTGGTCATAAGTATATTTTTAACATATTTTAGCATATTATATTGCCATGTGTGGCTACTAAAATTCCAACTATTGGACGGTGTGCACAAGTTGACCAGATGGTTGATGCTTCAACGCCTCGTTTTTGACGGTAAAAAAACTATAAATTGTGTTTACTAGCTACACAGTATACAATTTATGTATATATGTCTGACCTGTATGACTGCATATGTACATAATGTGTATGTATATGTGATCCAAAGTGTGTATATATATATATCTACTTGTTTTGATGGCGATGTGTTTTTCTCTCCGTTTGGGAATGATCATCTGAAACCAGCAACCGGGAAGTGAAAAAAACCAGGATCAGTGCACGGTCAAGCTCGTGAATTTGCCTCCAATTCCTTCGCTGCCAATTGCATCTGTCCACATATGTTATTTTTTCTGCAAGAATAATGCTACTTATTTAAGGGGAATACCTTGTCTTCAGGGCAATTACTGTATTTCGATGTATTTCGAAGAAGTTGAGTCTTTCCTTAAACAATGGTCATACAAGAAAGATAAGAGTAAGGCTGAGCTCCATTACAGGATGTTCATCTTTCCACACTTATGTATATATATATATACTTATATATATATTATCAGATCTTATCAGCTTTCTTGCAAGAATATATAGTGTTTCTTATTAAAGGGAATATCTTGTCTTTGAGGCAGATTGTAACCTGTAAGCAGCACTTTCCTTTAACAACAGTCTTTCTTTTTCAAGGAATGCTGCAATGTGCAACGACCATTGCAAAGTGATTCTCTGAAAAGAAGACTGCGCTTCTACAGAAAGGAACACTGCACGTTTAGAGGAATGCTCTATTTTTTTGTAGGGATACTGCTTCTTTAAAGGGCAGTACTTGTTTACTTTGTTCTTTACTTTTGTTTACTGTTTCTACTTTTTTTTGAAGAAATTATGTATATATATATATATGTATATGTTGTCTTTGTGTTTTTTTCATCTGAAAAGCTGGGTCTTGGGAGGGGTAGCATATATCTATCTATCTATATATATATATGTAATGATATATATATATATATATATATTATGTTCCAATCATAATAATTTAAATTGTCATAAAAATATCATAACCCTATAGAAAACCATAGAATTTCTATAGAGATGCCTTAGAAAATCAGGTTTTTCAGCCACAAAACGGTGACGTGTCTCTTCCCAGGTCCCAGGTCATCCCAGGTCCCAGGTCCCAGGTACGATGCATGGCGCGACCCACCAAGTCCATGACACCGCTATTGGTGCCACCTGAGGGGCGTCAATTTTTTCGATGGGTTTATTGAATGGTATATCTCATGATATATTACTATAATTTATTATATGGGATATGGGATAATGGGATAATGGGATAATCCCACATATCGCCATATAGTAATAATGGGATAATTTATTATATATGGGATATGAGATTCATTATTACTATATGGTAATGATGGGATAATCATATATCCCTTTTTTATGAGATGAGATTCGAATAAACCAAACAATATGGAAACAAAATATACAAGTACAAATGAACCACCAAGGAGTCTCATGAGACAATATTGGGGTCATTCCTCCGATGATATGCAGGATACTCGGGAGATACCTCATCCCCTCTCATATATCGATCACATCCCATCCACTTCCTGTGGCTTAATTGTAGCTTGCTCTGGAACGTCCCATGTGGCAGCTATACCATATGTTTGGTGTTTTAACCCCCACAATAAAAACTAAAAAATCATATAGAGTTCCTACAGTTGATGGATAAATCCCGTGAGAATCCCGTATTTGATACTCTCAGCAGTTCAAGTTCAAACACGAACCACCATCACCATGGCCAGCCTCTTAGACCCGCAAAACCAGGCTTGATTTTTAGGCATGATATCATAGAATATCACATCTTCATTCATGGTACCAGCATATTTTAGTTGTATATCTAAAATTATCTAAATACAGTCTGTTCCCACTAAATCGCCATCATATCGCCATAAATTGTTTGGTTCTGACCCCCATTCTTCTTATCAACCCCCGAGATCCTCGCATTCGATCGCGAAAAACCGACGCCTGTGATGACCCAGCCCTGCGTCTGCTTGGCGGCGCCCACTAGGCCTTCACAGAAGTGGGCTTCCACCTCAGTGCGGTTGGAATCCCCGGATGGCATTGCTGGCCTTGCTGGCATGGAATCAACGGGAAAATCGCTGCAGCAACATTTGGGATATGGGGAGTCAACATGAACACAGGGGTGTCAGCATGATCCAATTCTTAGATTCACAAAATATGGGATCCTTTGGCTGATGTGAAGCCATGTGGAGCCATGTGAACCAGGTGAAATCCCGCTAACTGTTGGTCAGAACATTATTTTCAGACGCACGCAACTCATATGAGCCATGAAAAATACCCCTATCCCATCCCATTACACTGGATCGTTGGTAGATATTCCCATTCTGAGTTGTAATAGTACCCTTGCGAAAGGTAGTAGAACCATCTATATTAACCCATCAACCAGTACATATCTGTCAAACCATATACCTATACGTTTGGTGTTTTAACCCCGATAAGATCATATAGAGTTCCTACAGTTGATGGATAAATCCCATGAGAATCTATTGTAAATTAAAATTACCAATTTAAAACAAAGATGATTAGGTCGGATAAACATCTATATATTCACCCATCAACAGAAATATGTTCTGGAGATTTACGCAGTGCTCAATATTAGGGGATGGGGTTTTGTTTTTTTCTAGCCTTACCCTCATTGGTTGGATTTGTCCTATTATGTCTTAGCCCATGATCCCCAATCAATTAGATTCAAACATGCCGATTAACTGGAATTAATGGAATTAACAACAATCCCGCTTGACATCCCTAAGGGGTTTATTATGGTTTATTAACCTAGATTAATCATTAGCTCATATTTCCTGGCAAATTAGAATAAAACATGTTAACCAAACGTAACCTAATCCCCCCGATAGAATACGCATAAAGGGGGCCATTCCGCCCTTCCCTGGCCGCGTTCCGAATCCATCGCCGCGCCACGGCAGGGTCCAGGTTCATCTCTCCAGCTCCACCCACGATGCTCAGCAGCAAACGGGGAGCTTCCAGGTCCCAGATCTGGCATCGCGTGTCGTTTCAATGGGGTGCATAGGAAAATCCTGGGAAATCCACCAATCAACAGGATGATTTTCCAAGTGACGCATTTACCATCTCAACTAGCATAGACCCTGAGAAAACTGAGAATCATTTGTTTAAATGACAGTAGTCTTTCAACCCCTGTTGGACAGGGTCTATGTGTGTTGGAGAGATGGTATATGTGTGTATATACATATGTAAATGTCTGCTTATAATTATGTGTATATGATTGTATATGTATGTATATGTATGTATATGTATATGATTGTATATGTGTGTATGCGTGTATATATATACATATATTATTGTATTTGTAGATGTAGATGTAGATATAGGTAGATGTATGTATATGTATATTTATGTATATATGCATATGTATATGTATAAGCGTGTGCGTATGTGTATATGTATATGTAAATATATATATATATATATGTATATGGAGACAATGGTACATACATCATGTAACAACTGTATTATTGATACGATTATTACAAGTATTTTTGATATTCATAGTTTATGATCATATCATGTAAAGTCATATTCTAGGGTTTATAAGATATGGGGATATAAACATGGGTATAAAAAAGAAACGAAACTAGTGACTTAAGCGACTTACAGCAAAATAAACTGCCCAAAATTGGGAATACTACAAACACACTAATATGATGATCAAATAATTGGTGAAAATAAGGATTACAGTAGAATTTGTCCAAAAGGCACACTATTTTTGGACAAACTGAACTTGGGCTTCTAGAGTCATGAACCATACATAGTTTATCAGATGAGTGTCTTGGACAATCTCCTGGTGCTGGGGAGTTTTAGGAGGTTCATCTACGAACAAAAGGGCAAATTATGCAGCAACAATGGGCCTCTCACTCGCCTGCGTCCGTCAGAGTTAGTTGCTGGTAGTGATGAGTATGAACTATCATAGCCCATCTACAAAAAATTGTAAGAAGCAGTGTTGTGAATCACCTGCGATGTAGGATGGATGGTCATCCAAGGGACCGCCAAAGGAATGAATGGCAAGGTGATGGACTCATTGAAGAATTGAACTACATCATACTATATCTATACCTATAATTTAGAAAATCTAATTACTATATAATATATGATGGATATGTAATGATATATATAATATAATTATACTATATATATATATATATGAATATAATCCCTACGTGTCAAACCATTGCATTTGGCTACATTTCTTAGGCTCCACCCGGTCCATCCCGGTCCCTGGTCCCGATTCTTGCGGTCCAAGCATCCAGAGGACTTCGCATCACCATGTCCACAAATTTCCTCAGGGGAGTAGATGCAAAAAAACAAACAAAACGATGGACATGGATATAATATATATGTTACACATATAATATACATATATATGGGATATAATATACATTATTGAAAAAATCTATTTATATCATATACATATTGTATGTCATATCCCCATATCATGTCCGTTTTTTTGCATATCAATCTCCCATGGTATCCCCATGGTGAAACCGCCAGGCTTCTGTGGCTCTGTCTGGGGACCCACGATGCAATACCGCGTCATGAGCCCGCTTTGGAACCTGGGCGTCATGTCCAACCGCTTCAAAGGTTCCGTGTTGGTCCTCAGGGATGTAAAAAAAAATAATATGTATATATATATAAGTATATGTAGAATTATGTATGTAATAATTATATATATATATTATATACTGTATAGACTATGTAAACAAAAATAAATACACAAACTTATATATATATACATAATTGTATATAATCGACCAGCTTTTGCGGATGTCCAGCTTCAAGTCCCTTATCAACCTTATCCAAACAGCACTCCATTCCCTCCTCTGCTTCCGGTGGCTTCTCCGAGGCACTCAATGTGCCAACACCGCTTTCCATTGTTGATAACAAGTTCTGATGCAACTTCGGATTGTGTTGCAAAATGCCTATTGATGAATACCTATGAATAGATCCTGATCAATGGGCCGAATTTGGGGTATCCTCAAGCTGCCTATGAATCCCGTCAATGTTACTATCGTTACTATCCTAACTCATATCCAATTAATTCTTGGTTTCATATCATATCCCATTCTATCCCAAATCTCAATAAATATATGTATACATATTTATTATATATATATTTATTTATTTATTTATTTATTTGTTATGTTTATTGCAATAAAAAATCAATAAAATGTTTGGTCTTGTACCACAATTTTGGTTAATCCCCGGGTCTGTTTAAAGGAACCTGTTTTTTGATGCGCAGAAACAACTCTCGTTGCGGGTCCTTGATGGTTAGACCCGCCATGACGTGGACCTCCTGCAGTCCATTATGTCGGTTATATAAACATAACTACCGGAGGTACAGTATATCTTAACTTATGGTGGTTATAACGATGGTTTAACCGTTTAACCATCAACATATCCTAACTGCACACCCATGTTGGTCAATAAGTTGGTTGTTTTTCACAATTTCTTTATGGTAAACATCCACTGTTTTTCAGGTGAAACGAAAACATATGTTGGTCGTTGAATCACTGCGTTTGATTCTGTGTACCCTCTGGTAAACTAACATAGCTATGGAAAATCACCATTTTTAATGGGAAAATCCACTATGAATGGCCATTTACCATAGCTATGTTAGTTTACCAGAGGGTAAGTCCCCATGTGTTGCTGGATTTCGATGCCAAGATCCTGGTTTTTCACTGGCCACATGGGGACCCCCTCCCAACCGTCCCAACCGTCCCAACCGCCGAAGACACTGGATCTCCCCGAACTTGGGAAGGCTGCGCCGCAGGCGCCCCGCCAGGGTGCACACGGAACTCTTGGAAACCGTGCGATGGAAACTGAGCCTAGGAGACATTGCTGGGCCTTGGACATGAAGAATTTATGGAAAACACATGTAGATTACATGCACTATATATATATATATATATATCATTCTATTGAAATATATATATATATACATATCATGTAATTACATTGTGTATGCTATGTATCAATCTGAACCAAGCTGCTCCATCTGCGCACGGTCCAAGGGACCGGCCTGGGCCCGGTGATCCCCCAAAAAAACCATGGAAACTCTAACCAGGCCCTGGAGAGTTTTCACTTTACCTTTTGCAATGGGGAGTGTCACCAATAAAAATGAAGATCCATAATGGGGAAACATGACTTTGCTATGATTTTATAATAGCATGATTATGATTTGATGGGGATTTCCCGATTTATATAATCATGAACACAACATTGGATTTGACCAACAAAAATTGTATTATCATGGAAAATGATGGATATAATGTGGGTCTACGTATAATATAACCACCAATATATGTTGTTAAACACATAATTATCTCGTTTAATCTATGGCCACACACTGGGATTTGTCACGATATGATCATCATTTGGGAATGATCAGTTGTGAAGCTATATCTAGAGATGAAGATGACTATGCTGATTATGGTGATGGTGATGGGAGTGATGGGAGTGATGGGAGTGATGGGAGTGATGGGAGTGATGGGAGTGATGGGAGTGATGGGAGTGATGGGAGTGATGGGAGTGATGGGAGTGATGGGAGTGATGGGAGTGATGGGAGTG
>Ga0126342_10003775_pt1 | contig 25389 bp, 19 predicted proteins | sample Cyp1metagenome_FD_92528 | JGI IMG/M metagenome (GOLD analysis project Ga0126342, IMG submission 92528) | Coral microbial communities from Lord Howe Island, Old Settlement Bay, Australia - Cyphastrea 1 metagenome | ecosystem: Host-associated > Invertebrates > Cnidaria > Coral ... | reverse complement strand
TGTATGTATGTATAGATGGTGGTTTGTTGACCCCCTGCTACAAAGCTGTTCCTGAGCTTTACATATGGTAAAGCCCAGCACATTCCCAAATTGCTGAACATCTCAGGGCGTGGCTATTAATCTATCCACATGTATACGTTGGGGCATAAATGAGTTACCACCATGGCAGTATGAGATAGAGTAATATGGTAAATAGTTCATTAATACCATTTGTAAACCATGAGACTTCAGGGTGCCCATTTCAGGCAAAGCTATAATATGTGTGTGTATATATATATATAATCACTACCCTTTTAAGGGGGGGGACGTACCCAAATTGCTAGACACAATTTAGACGTTTTTTGAGGGAGGGGGGCCTGGTAAATGTCAGCAAGCATTTATTTTTCTAACTATGTTCTATTTGCAAAATTTCATTTTAGTAGGTCCCCTCATTCTTTACGGGATTTAATTATTTTCTTAGAAAATGGGGCGTTCAAAATGTAAGAATGCATTTCTGAAAAAAAAACATGCAAGAAAATTAAAAAAACAAATGTAAAATTATAGTGAAGGTCTGCAAATAGCTGCAGAATTGCAGAAAATCAAAAATGAAAATTAAAAGTGTGTAGGACCCAAATTGCTTGGTATTTCCAATACATTCTACACTTATTCTGCTCCTTTTTTACAATTTCTACATGTAACATAGAGGTATAGAAGGTATATTATTCCTTGCAAATTGCTGGAAAATCCTTGAACTTCAAAAAAATGTAAAATGAGTTGTTGAAGGTCTTCAAATTTACCTCCGTGGAGTTCAACTATTCAAAATGAACGGCATAATGTTGTGGCAGCATCCACTGGCCTGTTGCTCGACAAAGCCCCAAATTGCGTCCTGCACACGAGCCGCTCATAAGCCAGTAGAAAGGCATGAAATTGTCATGTCTCTCAATCTGTCCCAAAACGTGCCACTGGACAAGGTCAACCAGTGATGGTCAGATCATCCAAAGTACGTGTGTGCCTCACCGGGTCCTGGCAAGGGCTCACTCAGATCCCATTTCCACTTCTGCAACTAGCCGACACGAACCACTTGCAAACGTAGCTTTGCTGGACACAGCTCTTTTGACGACCAAAAGCTCCTAGATCTGCTGCGAGCCGCTTCTCTTGCGTGCTGGCCCGCAAGGCCGGCCCGCAACTCAGTGCCATCTGGCCAGCCTCAAGCATAAACATAAATTGCAGCAAGAGGCTATGCTTTGCTGAAGATGTTTTGGCACGCAGATATGACTGCACACGCAGATGGTGACATACGATGGATGGATCCCTAAGAACTGAAAGGTTGGTCGAAACGATCGCGCCCTTGTCTTTTTGATGGAAAAGCACAGCTCCGGCCATAACCAAATTTGAAAACAAACCCCGTGTAACCCAAACAGGTCTTCCCTTGCGACCTGCCCGCATCAGCTGGGGAGCAGGATTTGTCGCATGAAGGGCTCAAGCATGCGAAGTAGGAACTGTTGTCGCCTCCTTGGTGGGAACTACCCGGCCCACGTGACTACCAAATGGCCTGTGTTTTCGACTACCTGGCGCTTCTGGCGAACTTACATGAAATGCTGTTCAATTCTCTGGGATATACACATAATTTAAGCGATGGTAGTTGGTTAGCGGATTGCAAAATCGACCCCACAGCTTCATTTCAGGCCACCCAACCCCTGAATTCAAGCCAAAAGCCGCGACAATATGACCCGCAGGTCAAGGGCACCACACCCGCATCGCAGCACTTCTTTGATCCGGTCAGGGGTGTGCACAACCTTTCCACTAGGCATTGCCTTTGGACTTGCGTTCAGAGCCGCCAGGCTCTGCTGTTTTTTCTCCTCCTTTTCCTTTTCCTTCACTCCGCCACGCTTGCTCCTCCCCATGGCCTAATGATCCTAATGCCCAGCTTAGCTCCCGTGGCGTTGTTCAACAGGTGGCTGCTTGCTTCTGGCCACCTATGCATTGTCATGTTGCGCTTCTCATGTGGTTGGTGGTTCTTGCTGCCCTGAGAACTGTCAGTTCCAAGCGCTTGGCATTCCAGCACACTGCCGACAAGCAAAGCAGTGAGATACTGCACTATGAACGGTGGGACAAACCAAATGTGCTTTATAGTTCAAGATTTTGTAGAACTTGTGCGAAGCCAAACAGCAGCACTGGAACACAACTTGTTTTTCAACTCATTCGCACTTCAGCGCGAATCACTGGACACGGCCGACTTCCGACCTCGGAGCAGGCCATGAAAAAACAGCTCCCTCTGAGCCGCCAAGCAATCTTTCATCAGAAAAAAACAGCTCCAGGACTTGGCCTGCTGGCAGTCCAGATCAGCCTCAGCTCTGGTCGTTGGGCCTTTGCTTCTGGCGCCGTTTTCACTTTATGGTTTTCCCCGCCTGCCCATCAAAACAAACTTGTCTGCACACCTCTAACTGGGCGGTCGTTGAATCACAGGCCAAAGCACGTCTGATCCTCCAACTCAACACTTCTGGCAGCATCCTGAAGGCTGGGAACTGGCAGCTGTTGAACTAACGCTAGAGATCCTGGTTTTAAGCGTCGACAGAACCGATTTACAGCCGCCCTCTTCAGAAACTGAGAATTGCCAAAACTGTTTGGGGCCCAAAACTTCAAGAGATTCTTGGCAACCACGTCGTAATGCTTCCTTTGTTCCTAAGCCATTTTTGGCGCACAGACTTTGACCTGCTAGCCACAGCATCTTCTCGGCGTTTTTTGTTCTAGGTGCGGACTAGGGTTTTCCCCGCCTAGCAGACCAACTTGCTGTGGACCAATCAGCCAACCACATGACAATAGTAAACGATTTACGAAAGGGTTTGGCGCCCATAATTTTGACCCCTACCAAAACCCATATCATTGCGGTCCGGGATTCTATCGGCCCAACAGAATTATCTCGTCATCCACATTTCATTGGGCGCGAAGCCCCTTTTCCACACAGCAAAGAACATTGCAAGGAATTTGCCAAATAAAAATCCACAGCTTAGCTTAGCTTAGCTATGTTCAACTAAAGCTCAAAAACACTTGCAAAAAACTACCAAAGCAGTTCGTTGATTTGCAAAGAGCGACCTACCGTTTTTCTCATCGCCTCTTGCGCACCGTCTCTTGCTCATCGAGCACATGTTGCTCCTAAACATTTTGTGCGAGGCTTCAAGTTTGCTAATCTTAAATCATGATTTACCATCAGGAATTGTAGGCCTCAGGTGTAGGCTGGTGTTTTACCTTCTTTTTCGAGTACTTTCTGCAAGGAACTATGGACCTCAGACATAGGTTGATTACATCCCCACAAAGACACCTCACAAACAGTTTACAAAGGACATTTAACAATTTTTACCTCCCCCCTCCTATCCGTAGAGGGGGAACCGGGGGCGGGGTTGACGTATCTATTACGGACTTTCGACCCCCCTTCCAAATGTAAATCTTCCGGGGCTCGGTTTTTGACCTGGGGGGGTCTAACATACATACATATAGCCTTCCCCATCGGGACAAAAACAAGAAGGGGTCAAAAATGTTGCTTACATTTTTTGAACGTCCCCCATGCTTACACCCCACGAAAAGGGTGGTGATTATATATATATATAATTACAATATATATATATATATGTAATTACTATATATATATATATATATATATATGAGCAATCTCGAAAACCGTAGGGTAACGGAAAGGGCATCCACAAATTTGGGAAGGTCCCATTGCTTACCACACGTTTGTACAATAATGATATATGGTAAACTTGGGGGGCACCGCTTGCAGGAAACTGCTGCATGCACAGACATCGACGTCCAATTTAAGTATCGCTAATGTGGATATTAGAGAAATACAATGACATAACCTTGAAAAGGGGTATCGCTAATTTGGGAAGGTCCCATCGCTTACCGTGTGTTTTTAACAATTTCCGTCAATTTCCATGAACCAATGTCCGTCCAATACATATTTAGTATTGCCGTTTTTTTTGCGGTGGCTCATATATAATCATAATATATATATATATATATTGAAATTATCATTATCATTATTATTAATATTGTAGCTTATAACTATTATAAATTGCTGTTATTATCTTATTGTTATTATTATTACTACTACTATTACATGGACTGTATAGAAACTATTGGCAAATATTGATTCTCAAAGCGGAAGGTTTACCTTATCTGGGCTATTTGGCCAAGTGGACATGAGATAAACTAAGCTGAAATCTGACGGTTTCCCTTTTGAATCAAAACTTCATTCATCACCTATTGTGAGGTCAGGCAGAGAGGTCGTTGTGAGGTCCTTGTGAGGTCATTGTGAGGCCACTGTAAGTTTCCTGGACAGATGGGATATTGCTACCGTCAGTTATTCATGAGTCATGAGTCTTCAAATAGTTTCTGCATGTGTTTACTTTCCAATTTGCAAGTGGAATGCACATCCAATCATTTCAATCCTGCTCCCATGCTGCTGGTAATGTATTGACCTGGTACGCAGAACATCACAAACGTGCTGTGAACGTTGCACGCCCCAAACACCAATTGGCTTCAGACTTTCCAACCTGATAGCACACCCGACATCCACTTGTTTTTTCATCGTGATCTGGAGAACCCAAAATGAAGGGCCAACAATGGGGCCAACAATCAATTTAAAGAAACTGACCAACATCTGTGGATTCAAGGGTTCACACTAAAACACAATAACTAAAGGGTGTTTCCTTGGCTTTTGAGCTTTGACATGCTGCAATCATTTGACTCAGACCCACGACCCATTCAAGTGCTTCCAAAAAGATGGCATCCCAAAATCTAGTGGTGTATATTGGTGTATCAAATCATTTTGCCCATGGATTTTCAAGTTCTGGGTATTCTTCATTGTCGATATGTCTGGACACTTCAGGCAAGAAGCACTGGACGCTGCCAATGCGCACGGTGACCCCAACTGCCAACTCTGCCGGACTTTGCACTTGCGGCTGCACTTGGCCTAAGGGTCCGCAGGGGATGTTTGGTGTCCATTTTGCCCGTAGCTATAACTACAGTAGCTTGTAGTACAATGTAACAACCGAACTCTATGTGGTATTTGACCCTAATTGGGGCTGGGTATAACTTCAGCATATTCTATAATTAGCCTCTTTCCAAGCCTATCAAAATATGAGCCCCTGCAGAAATCAAGCGACGGAGAGCGCGAGTGCTGGAGCCCAGACCCAGAAAAATAGCAGGTAGTTGTGGATGTCCATGGCCCAATCCCAAACAGATGGATCTGGAACATAATATGGATATGGATGAACATTTAAGCCTCCCAACTCCCAACCCACTGACGTTCAACATATGTAGCATCAATCGCGCAAATGTTGGGCCTCAGCCTGTGAATAAAGAACACTGCAACAAAAAGCCAAAAAGGACCGATGGGAAACACAATGCTCTGGCATTCAGGTCAAAATCTTCAAGTAAATCAACAGAATCCATGACCCACGGAGCAATTCCTTTTACCACTGTCAAAAACATGAATGGGGGTAGCCCCAAATCATTCAAAATTGGACCATTTCACTATTGAAACCTATGGTTTTGGGGATCCTCCGTTTTAAGAAGCGCCCACATCCCCACACCTCCCACGAGCCAAGCAGCTGTAGGCCACTGGCACCGCCACCCATCCAGGTTGCAGTGGCAGTGGCGGCGGTGCCCACCCGGCCCAACCACACGGCATCGGCAGCTGGGGACTCACCCGTCCAGGGGTGGCATGGCGGCAGGCGGAACGGCTGGGGGTGGCATAGCGCACAGGGGTCGCGTAACGCGGCTGAGGGTCCACCTGTGGTGAGAAAGTTGGGCACTGGGAAGTGCTCAATAGTGGGGGTCATGATCTCATCCTCATCCTAATCCTCATCATCATCATCATCATCATCAAGAAATGGGGTCGTGTGTCCCATGAAAACTGCGAGATATCCGTGGACGCCTGTAGTGGTCGAATCACTTGCGCCATGGCAGGTTTGTGGGATGCAAAGCCAACGACATCCTGATCAAAACACAACAAATAAGGTTGGTCCTTTTTATAACCCCCTGAAATCCAGTGGTTAATGATAGGTTTACCATGTTTTACCTATTTAGACTGCCGCATATTTTCTAGATCTCCAGTGGCCCTTTCAACCCCAATGGCAATGTTTTACCATCCAAGGATAGGCTTCGCTATCTTTGCCTTTGCTTTCAATTTTCCCCTTGCCTTACACTTCCATCTGTTCTGCAAATGGAGATGTCAAAATATAGGCTCAGGTAAACCATAAAAAGGATTATTTATTTATATATATATATATGACATGACCAAAAAGTGTGTTTCAATGAGTCTCCAATCTTGTAATATTTTGACGAATCCCCGATGAGAACCCAAACAGCTGCGATGATGCTGCAGGGCATTTAGGATGCCCATTTTGGGACACACACCCAATAAGCTTCCTAAGAACATCTAGGAACCAATGGAAGAACATTCACTCCAACACTGGCTGTTTCGTCCATAGGAAAAGAGTCCATTGGGGTGATGATCTTACGACGCTGCCAGCTGCCGACGCAACGCCATGCTTTTGGAGACAGGCCCAGGCAAAAACAGCTGTCCTGATTCCGACACGTGCACCTGCTTGGCTCACAGTGGTGGCAAAGCCTGCCCTGGCCTGGTTCAAACATGGCCAAAATCTGAGACTCTCGGGACTGAACCAATCACATGTCACCATATTTCACCCTTACCCAGCTGTGGTGAAACTGTGCCGGACCTGGCGAAAATCGTATGCAGATAGTGGCTTTATATGATATTATCGGCTTATTTTTGGTTTCAAATTCAAGGACGCATCAAAAGTATCAACGCAAAAAAACAGATGCTTGTTACTTTGATTGCCTATTGCCTCTGATATAATTTATGTTAGGAAACATGGGTCGCCCGAATGCTTCACCATCCTCGCACGATGCCAACGTGGGTCCTGTTAAAAGAAATGAAATCCTGGGAGTTCATCCAATGGCTGAAACTTCCAAGTTCCACTGGAATTACCATCTGGTTATTTGTTACATAGCCATGGAAAGATCCACCCATGCTATTAATTTGTTAATAACGGCATACCATCTATTTCTATGGGCCATCGAAAAACCATGGCTATGTAACAGTCATAACCAGAGGGTAAACAACATGGTTTCAAGTCACCATATGTCACCATCCATTTGACTCTTGCCACGGATTCACCGGCAGATTTAAGGTGAAACCAGCAGCCGCGGCTCAGCGGCTCATCCTGCCCGAACTTTCCGGAAACCATTGGTGCTGGCCTCGCTGGACATGGAACATGTTGGAACCGGAGGCACCAAGCGAAACGGTGCCGGAGCAAGTGATGGATGGTCACAGCATGGTGAAAAAAAACTGATCATGGTGAGGAAAATCAGCATTTTATGCGTTGGTCAGAACGAGGATAGTGACCAATGAAGAATCCTGCTGAATGATGACTACTGTGATTCTGTATCTTCACCTAACAGAAGTTCAGAATAGTTCAGATATCTGATCTGCTTTCAGTTTTCATCATGTTTTGCCCACCTTTTCCCCAAGCATTTCTTGTCACGGCCCACGTCCACAGGGCTTCCCTGGCCATGTGTTTCTGCATCTCAATAGCGCCGCTGCTCTTGCTCTGCTGCATCCTGTAAGGGAAAAAAACATGGGAAAAACCAGCGTTCCATGCGGTTACCCTAGATGTGGAAAACCCATGGTTGTTCTAGGAAAATGATCTACATTATTCTACATTCATGATTCATGGTTGGATTTCCACATGGAACTGTTCTTTTACAGGAGGGTAATCATCACTTTCCCGTTGTTGAAACATCCGGTTGATGGTATACCCTGTCAGACGATGGGACTCAGACTCAGTGACCGAGAATTGCGTCAATTCCACTCTCCAGGTAGATCTAGCGGCATTTCTCTTGCTTCGGATGATATTCCATGGAGATAACGAAGGACTTTCCTTTTCAGACCGTACCAGTTCCATATTTCGAGCCCTCACTGTGACCTCACTGGCTCTGGAGCTTGTGTTACAACCTCGGACTGGGAAATCCTGGGAGATTTATGGAGCCTCTGCTGTCTGAAAATCATCCCAAAAAAAATACAAAGGTCTGCTGTTCTGACGTAAAAGTAACAGGTCCAAGATATTTTAGGCATATTTCGGACATGACTTCACATAAAGTGCAGGACAGTATCGGAAGCTCGTGAAATAATCAATGAGAGGTTTGCGATTGATTGCGATTGAAGGTGATTGGCTTCAGATCACAGGAAATCACAGGAAACCCATTACATCACTTGGATAGTGACAACATCTGACAATTATCTTGATAGCAAAAATCAGTAAAACATGATAGTAAAACTCTATATCTAAAACTATAGACATGCAAAAAAATGCTGGATGTAAAGACATGCAAAGAACACTAATAGCTTTGCCCAAAATTCAACACCTCGACTTTCCGTCCGACAGTCCGACGACTCGCTGTTCAACAAGGCGATCCCGGTCCCCGAGTCCCCGACGGATTGCTGTGCCCAGGGCGCATCCTTCCTGAGGTGAAGCTGGTGATATGTATCCCACGTGGAAATCCCGCACTAAACCATGGTTTCTGGGGGGGTTAGTTAATATTGAGGGGTTGGGATTAATTTTAACCACGATATACTGACATTACCATACATTAACAAAATGATTGTTAACATACAATGAGTGCTGAATGATATTTCCATCAAACATATCATTGGAATGATAACAAGAAGTGTTGGCATTGAAATATCTGGTTGACATATCAGCATATCATTATTCTAATTACCAAGTACTAATTCGTGTTATTCTTTATAATTGTATAATCATTGCCTGAAATTATTATATTGGTAATGGCCATTGGTAGTGATTATTGGTATTGACCAGTGGCAATGGTGATTGGTTACGATTGTTGGCAATTGGTAGTTTGTGGGTTGTAATGGGCTTTTGTTTGTCAGTGTCTTCCCCAAAACATACATTGATTAAAGTTAAACCTGGACAACCATCCATCAAACACACAAACATGTCAGAAAACGATCAAACAACATGAGACATGTTTTGTTTTGGACAGCGAGTGGTTGACCACAGCTGAGATACCAGCGGGATCACATGGGGAAACAATGGGCGGTGTGGCACGCACGCTACAAGAGGAGGCGCTTTCAGGAGGCAGCACAAAGTTCAAACCTGATTGGCAAAATTGGGAGGTTATCTTGTGTAGGTGATATAACCTTCAGAGGGGGTATCGCTGGAAAGGTCCCATCACTTGCTCGTCCTGTTTGCAGAATTTCTGAAACCAATGCCCGTCCCTTACAAGTGTCCCATTGATGTTTTTCTGGTGGCGCCGTGTTTTTTCCTGCAAACATGTGTTCAGCACATTTCTCCACGTTTGTTCCGCGCAGTGCTTTTTGTTGTTCTTCATGTTTTGCAAGGTGCTCTCACAGGTGCTGTCCCCGATCTCGGCCAAAGAAGTCGACATTTCCTGAGGATCCTTCTCTTCCCGGAACCATCCCTTCTGAATCCCTTCCTTGTGGACATCTGATCTGGGTTCTTTTCCAGGAAGTCCGAGCTCACTGGCTCGTTCTCTGGGCTTTTGCTTCAATTTGTTCAGCTGCTGCTGGAACTTGTCAAGGCCTGGCTTGGCCCAAAGCAACCGCGGGTCCTGCTCAATGTACGCATCACGGACGTCGCCTTAAGCGGTCTCCCAGTTTGACACCAAAGCCAAGCAAGAATTTCTTGGCTTTGGTGTCAAAACGGGAGACCGCTTGGACCTGCTTGGGGCTCAGGACTGAGCATTTGTTCCCTGCTGCTGTTCTGCAGCACATTATACTCCCCACAACATTCCTGCAGCCATTCGACCTTTTCTTTCGTCCTTGGTTAGGAACGGCCAGGAGGTGCAGCTCCTGCCGTTCCATCTGCATGAGCGCCCACAGCAGCCCAGAATCTCCGCCTCAACTTGGCGATATCACGGGTCATCTTGTAGATGTTCTTCAGGGTCTTGTTGACGATCTTTTTGCATTCATCCTGGCAAACACGGTGGAGCAACTTCTGGTGCTCTGTGGAAGCTGGAAATCCTTCTGTGACCAACGGGTCCAAGTAGCCCAATCTTTCCAAATGACGGTCCCACTGCCCTGACGATGACGAAGGCTGCAGCCCTCGACGAGCCGAACAACGAAGGCGCTTGCCGCAGCACATTGCAACGGGTGGAAAGGAGGCTTTTGAGTCGGGCGCGTTTCAGAGAATCGGGCGCTTGAGTTCGAACTATGAAGCTATGCCGAATTGTCAAGTTGCAAGAGTTCGACACAAGCATTCTCTGTGGATGTTCGGAACTTCTCAAGTTTCACGGATTCTCGTCAACAATGTCAAAGTTACACTGGAAGCAAGAACCAGAAAATTTTCCACAGGGAAATCAGCTGAAACATGATGGAGTATGATGGAATAACATGGAATAACCATGAAATAACCAATAGTGATAGGGGTCATGCCCCACTCATGGAGGTTACCACCCATTGTCAAACGTTAACCCCATCGGCCCTATCGTCATCATCCCAGGTACTTCACTTGGCTGCTGGCTGGGCCCACTGGGCCTTTCACCTGCCGCACAATCTTTGAATGGTTCACCCGAAGCCCTAGTCACCCTAGTCATCCTAGCCAAGAGAAGAGATTCAAACAGCAATGGAACTATCAGCCATGAATCATGGCAGATACCACCGATGTTGAGGTTTCTACTCGATCCCTAAAAAATATGGAAGCACCAGAAATTCAGATACTTGTGGGCAAAGGTCAAGTTGAGGGATAGAATTGAACCACAAAACAAAGTCTTCTGAAAGAGTCAGTAAATTTGACACATCCGCATATGGTTATAGAATCTTATTATATAGATGACAATATCAAGAATAGTGTGCATCTTTGGGAAAACCATCTCTCACCATCACATCTGCGGTTGGTTCACCCTGCACCTGGTGCAGCAAAGGTAAGAACTGCCGCTCCAGCTCCCATCGCCGCCTTGAAACTAGCGATTCCAACGAAAAAAACTGTAGCTTTCGAGCCTTCCAAAAGTGAATGATCATTCGATTTGTGGATTGGAACCAACCACCAGATCATTCCCAAGGATGGCAAAACAAGGAAGAGAGGGCGTTGGTGGGGTCAAGCCATGACTTAGGACCACCAGTTTTCTGTCACTTAGAACCCCCGCCACCCAACGTCACTCACTTGAGAAGCCATTTACATCACTGCGTGGGACCCAAATTGACGTTGACATCCACTTTTTTGGACATGACAAACATGTTCTTGGTATATCAATATATGTTGGGGTAATATGATTTGAGGGCTTACCACAGTAACATCCAATATGTTTTGGGTATACCCATCCTCCAAGCTCTTCTTTGATAACTCTAATGTTGAACGGTCCAGGTTGGAGGGTCAATTTTGACCCCCCAACTACCTCTAACAGCAATAAATCCAAGTTTGAGCCAGGCTTCTTTTCCGAATGCACCCAAGGATATATACCAGAGTTTTTTCGGGGAATTAGTGTACCTGGATATGTTCTATCATATCAGCCTGTTCTCGAAGGATATCTCATACCATATCATATCTCTACATGGAAAACAATGATTCTGTTTCACCAGAGGTATGGATGAGAAATGATGAGAATAAGTATGAGTATATTATATATATACATCCTACCATATCAATCCATATCATACCTCTCATATATTTATTACATTTTCAGTATATCTGGGAGTGTCTAAAACTAGCGTATCCCTAAATACATGTGCCAATCACCATTCTCCCTGTTGGCATTGGCCATTTCTAAGTGGTAAATCTCCCCGGTTCAGAAACATCCAAACATGTCAAGATGTGTCAAGTTGCTTGGTTCTATTCAATATCTCTTAAATCCCAGCAAATCCCATTAAACCATCTGGTAAACCAACCAACCATTAAGAGTCACATTAAAATTAAACACCATCTTAAATCTCTAGTTGTTTGATTCTTAAACCTCTAATTAGTTTTAAACCACCATTTTTCCCATGGCTAAATCCCTGGTCACTTCACCATCTGCATGGCCATCCATGCCATCCATGGCCATGGCCAGCCGCCCAGCCGCCTGTTCCGCCGCAGCTGCTGCCGAAGGCTGTTGATGGCTTCCTTCTCGTTGTCCCGGTCCGAACCTGACCCGCGGATACCCGTGGAACCCGTGGTGGCCCGTGGAGACCGCCACCACGTGGATACGGACATCCCGTGAGAGTCCAGTTCGTTTATTCCAAAGAGTTCATGGCTTTTGTATTACATATGTAGTATGTAGATATGTCTATGCATCTGTTGATCAACCATATATATATAATATGTATATATAAAATAAAAAGATATCATAAGATTATAAACGAATATGTGTAGCAAAACCCCAAATGAAAATAGGATTGATGATAAATTTCTTGGAAAAATGAAGCATGTTTTGACCATGGCACATGTGATCTTGGATGGACTATGCCACGATAAACAACTGTAGTCACTGTTGTTCCACCCAAAATTCTCGGAGCAGAGCCACCATGGCAAAACCTTGGCAATAGAATGGACCAAGTCTCTGAGACTCCAAAAAAATGGAGAAAAATCAAGTTTCGACCATCTTGCCTGGATACAATTGTTGCTCTGGTATAGACTGGAATTCTGACAATCGCATTAATCAGTCTTGGAATTTGAAGCCCGGCAAATCCGATGCTAACGGTCTCAGGAATTTGCATTCCATGCTTGCACCAGCCATATTTGATTCTTGTTGGATAGAATCGGTTGTCTTGAAAATCTTGGCAGTTGGGTTTCTCATGGTTTCTCCAAACATATGGCATACCACAGTTTATTGCACATTACATAAGGAAAATGACAACATCCAAATTCTGGGTATATTGCTTTCAGACAAACCCATGTTTGGCCGAACAATGAGTGGAGGAAACGTGAGTAGGTTTATCAAATATTAATGAGTATTGCTGTATGCCTGGAAACTATCATTTAAAATGTTACAGTTTGCGGGCACATTTTTGAAACCCTCGAACATTAAAACAACTAATGTCTTTATCCGCATGTTTGAAGCTTATAGTTCCATCATTTGGTGCTCAACATGCCCTACATTTTGGTCCTTGGTAACTGACTACAATTCTCAGACAAATTCGCCACTCAAGTGGCATCAAACATGGCGTATGGCTGCCAAAGCCTACATTTTTAATGGTGGGGGTTCCGAGGCCATGCTTGAGGACCGAATAATAATTCCCATCAACTACGAATCCCCCATACTTCACCTACTAAACCTATAGGACCTATAGTAACCCATAGCAACCCTATAGTATCCCATATTCCAATTAGAGTTGTCAATAGTAGATACCAGGTACCCTCCCCAAATAATCCCACAACACGGGGATTTCCCATCGCCTATGGACCGCATCTGGTCCTTCAACTCCTCCAGCTCCATGATCAACTGAGCGAACCTGGCTTCACCTAGGCCTTTTCTAACGCCCCAAGAGAATTTCATCAGGGATTGCCTATTTCAAGGGATATCATCAGCAAAATCTGGAAACTGCCAACATCTTTGCAGGAAATTGCCAATGATCTTCAGGAAACTCACCGTAATTTGTTCGGAAACTCGCACTGATTCTTACTCCAAGCTCAAAAGATGAAGCTTCACGCTCTGAAACATGTTCCAACTCTCAATCATATGAATCATAGGAAACAATATGGGGATAGGTCAAAAGTCTTGTACCCCTGGTGAACATCAAAATAGCTGGTAAATGGATGTTCATCCCACTAAAAATGGTATTAATAGGTATTGATCCATACCCATATAGACTTTAACCATGCAATCCTAACTTTTCATAGATTTTACTGAGTTATATCGTCTCCGAGAAAAAATCAGCGATTCCTGGCTGGGGATGATTCCCCGAATCCAAGCTCCCATCATTCCAGTGCCGGAAAACGACATGAGGTGATTCTGATTCATTCAGAGTATGTAACATGTATATATATATACACATACATACATATATATATATATACATATTGCCCACTATATATATAATATATATATATATATATTATTCGAGGGTTATCGTCTCACATGGTGATCATCCTATATTGTTAGGCCAAGATTCGCGATCATCAGATTATCCCTGTCCCTAATATGACATAGCCATCAGATTAATAAGTTTGACATGTTACGACCCTAGTAGGGATGCCTATATTATTTCAATTTACTGTCATTTACTGTCTGCTCGTCGAACATGGCCGGAAATTTCCTCACTCATTATTCAAATCTTTAACACATTGTCCCCATTAAAGAACCATTGATAGAGGATTTTCCAACCATGTTTGATAACACCAGAGGGTACAATTTCCATTGATATTTCCATATGATTTTCCCATTAAAACAATCAACATGTCCATTTATAGATTATGTTCCCATGAAAAGAAGATGGGTAAATTATCATATTTCACTAACACGAATTAAGAAAATTAAGGCCATGTGGGGATTATTTACCCTTATAAAAACCATGGATTTCAGGCTTCGGTCGCAGTGAGGTCATTTTTTTTTCGGGGCCACAGTGCCATCCTGGGCCACAAGGGACTTCTCCGGAGAGATGCAGCTGCCGGGCTGTCGCAGAGCTTTCACCGCCGTCTCCTGGCCGGTTTTTTGCGGGCGAAACTAAGAGATTTTTAGTACCATTAGTATTATATCAGCATTATATTCGCAGTATACTGGTAGTACATTAGTAGCATATTAGGCAGTAATAATCAGTAATATTAGTAGTATCTTAGTAGTATAAAGTTGTATATGAGTATTGCATTAGTAGTATAAAGTTGTATATTAAACAAACATAGCTATTGAAAATGGCCATGTATACTTGATTTTCCCATTAAAAATGGTGATGTTCCATAGTTATGTTAGTTTACCAGAGGGTATAATATAGGACATGTTCATACATGTTAAATACATTTTCCATACAAGACGGCGGCAATGACTTTGCAAAACATGGGGCCCCTTCCGCTGGGGTGGTAAAATGGCACTGGTGGTGTGCTGTGAGTCTGTCTCAACACGGGGGTATACCCACAAGTACAGCCATTGAATGGGGAAAATGATAATTAACCATCAAATGTTGGGTACCACATTTTCAGACAAAGCCGTGTTTTCATCCATTCTCCACAATCATGCAGTGGACATGGCCCGCACCTTCATATGTTTCGAGGTGTTGATTGCCTTCGGGCGGTGTGGGACGGTTCAATGGCTATCAAAGCCACATTTTTTTCATCACAGGGCATGGGTTTGTCAACCGATGGAATGTTGATTTCACAGTTTTGATCAGATCTATTCCAATTGCTTTATCGATATATGTTGATTAAAAAAACAGCTTTATCCACCTATTTATGTCCCTTATCAATATAAACCAACTTTATGATCTAGTGATAGGTGACATGGATGGATAGCTGCATCAGGTGGATGGGATCAAAGGGCACTTGCGGCAATTCATCAGTTGGGCCACAGATCCACCAAGAAATCCCATTCTGAACACCATTGTTCCGTACAAGAATGACCATGGTTTCGGAGTAATTCCACCATTGCAACACACACATATATATATATATATTATATTATATATATGTATATATATATATATATCAGCATCATCTTATTATATAATTTGGTAAATCACTGGTTGAGTCATCTCTGTTTAGTGGTGAATTCCACCATGTGTCATAACATGAAAGTCCGCACACTAGGTATATACTGTATACTTCTAGAATTGGGGAAATGCAGAGTAAACCCAAAACCATCCACAATCCCATACCATCCCCTACCAACTTACCAGAAATAGGTGGTATAAACTCTACATTATCCCCAAGAACCCCAGCTCAAAAAACACCCAGTTGATACGTTTGAAGTAGTTACCCCCCTATTGACAATCCAGGTTGTTTCTTTTACATCGATCATTTCCATTGATCCAATTCATACCCCACCCTCCAGTAATCAACAGTGGCAATGGAAAATCCACCATTTGTAGATGATGGTCCAATTCCAACTTTCGTTTACCAGGGATTTTCCAGCTAGTCACCTTTGGTTACCAAAGGGTATACGTCCATTATAATCCCATTATATCCCCATTATATCCCGTCCTACAACCACTCTTAATGGTTGAATCCAATAGTCTCCTTCATATTCCATCAATATCCCACTAATATTCCATTATAATCCCATTCACAATGGGTCAAAACGGTCAAAACTAGATACCCCGTTGGATGGTTAATACAAAAAAACAGACCACTTCCAGTACTATCCCAATAATATCCCATTCATATCCATGAAATGATATCATGGAAGGGTTTTTATATCCCCCTTTATATAAATGCCTTTTTCCACTAAAATCTAAGTAATGATACCCCTAAAATTCGATGGTTAATGCCAAAAAACAAGCCAAGTATTCCATTGCTGTCCCATTCATATACATGCAATGATATTATGAACGGGTTTTATCCCCACTATACCCACATGATCACATTTATAGATGGATTTTCCCATCAAAACCACGAAGCTTCACGGCTTCGTTCCCGGTGTCCGCTACGAACTGCCAGGGCACATTGGTCAACTCGTCCGCCAGTTGCTGGATCCGATCCATCAAATTCCGGCGATCCTCTTCGGCGTCCGCCTGAGAAGGGAACAAAAACTGGTTACAACATATGATATGTAACTGGAAAGGATATTTTCTTATTAACAGTTATACTGGTTGGGGGTTCCAACCCCTCTGAAAAAATATTAGTCAGTTGGGAGTATTATTCCCAATATATGGAAAAATAAAAAAAAAGTTCCAAACCACCAACCAGTATAATATTATATCAGTTATGTTGTTGGATATAGAATGTTAGATGTTATATAACTGATTGATCTGTAACTGGAAAGGAACTGTCCCTAGTGCTCCAAATACCCTCTGAGAAGGTGCTTAGACCCAAAAAACCACTCCAAATACAATCTCAGAAAGTGTTTGGAGCTGTAGGGTGTAAACAGTATTATGTAACATTAGTATGTAACTGTAGTATTTAACCGTTATATGTAACAGTATGTAACTGTAAAAGGATATCATTGTTTATGAACAGTTATAATATTAAGTCAGTTGTATATGTTGTTGGGTATAGAATGTTAGATATAATATAACTGATTACTATCTAACTATATATCATATTTGAATAATTGGTCCATGTAATCACAATCTGATGAATTACTGGTACCCCAATGATATATACATATATATATATAATACATAACTGGATGATTATAACATATACACATATTACATATTACACGAGTTATTATAACTTATAATTATATGACTCTATGGATATTTAACTGGATTGTTATTATGATTGAAATATAAACCCATTGTAAAGCCACAGTTTAACTGGATGATTATTTGACCATTAGATTCCCATTAAAAAAATACATGCCCATGAAATATCCCAACTATCCCAATGGTTATCTAGTTTTCATGAGATTTTCCCCATGATGGTTGGTTATTTCTCGCCAATAAACTCCGATTCAATAAGGATGGAAAATGATCCAGTTGTAATCAACTCCCAACATAAATCTGGTTGGTGGCTTCAACCAACCCCTCTGAAAAATATGAGTTCGTCAGTTGGGATCATGAAATTCCCAAGATATGGAACAAATAATCCAAGTGTTCAAAACCACCAAGCAGTAATCTTGGAACTATCTTGGGTTAACATCACCCAATCCATCCCAATACCATCTGGCAATTTGCTACATATAGCTATGCAAGCCATCGCCCATGTAGTCCGATGATTTACCTATCGTATAATACGGTGATTTTCCATAGCTATGTGAAATTACCGCAGAGTACCCCAGAGTTGGATGTTTACTCATCATGTTTCCAATTAAATGGTTGAGAAAGAACTAAGAAATTTCAGGTTGGTATTTCTTCATGATGTTCCCATGAAATGAGAAATTAAAGGGTGGTATACCCAAATAAACAAACACATTGTGATATGCATTTCGAATCTAGATGAATCAATAATGTAATGATAATGCATATAAATACTATATGAATCAGTTATAATTCTATAATAATCTAAATATAATGAACAATAATCAACATATTTAGAGACGATGTTTTGCAAGTGACATGATCAATGGCGCGGCTGAAAAATGGCGCTTTAAATCCGTGGTCAATCAGAGTTCTGACCAGGTCGAGACCAGGTCAAACGTTCACAGTTAGCCTCTGGTGATGTCTTAATTACACTCTGGTAAACTAACATAACTATGGAAAATCACCATTTTTAATGGGAAAACTCACTATAAATGGCCATTTTCAATAGCTATGTTAGTTTACCAGAGGGTATGGACAATCACGATTTCCAATAGGTCTATCATTGTCTATCATGGTGTTTCATCTATCAATGGGCTATTTTCAAGAAGCTATCTCCAACATTTTCCAAGTACCAAAGGGTAAGTTGAGGATTGATTGAAGATAGGGAACCATCTGGTAGGCGAGTTTTCACACCCAACAAATCACTCGTCCGAGTTCACAAGCTGACTTGATCTGGCCCATCAGCTTCCAGGTTGATCTGGATGGCTTCATTCACCAAATGGATGCAAACGATCTAGCAGTATCAACTACCCTCTGGTAAACTAAGATGCCAGTTGTTCTTGAAAATTGCCTAATTACTTATATAGATGATTTCCCAACTAAAAGTCCTGATTTCCAGCTATGTTAAGTTATGAGAGGGTCATATCATCCCATATCTACCGGATGCTCAGTACTTAGATGTGCATCCCACTTAGGATCCGTGGTTTATAACCCACAACCTATATTTGATCCCGTTAATAGAGGATATGCCATTCATCTAACTGAGGGTAAAAGCCATAAAAGCCATGGATCCTAAGTGGGGCCCGCACTCCGAAGTAGGCCGTGCTGGGGGAAGACCCGCCTTGGCTCTCAAAGTATTCTCCTTTTCTTCAGCGACTTCCTGAAGTGGAAGGATGTGGTGGTCGGCAACCAACTTCTAGAACTTTAAGCAACAAAAATAAAAAATAGTGATGCAATGTAATGAAGATGTAAATATGATTGGGAAATTTCATGGGAGATGTAACCAACTTCATATGATAGGAATTCCGATGTGGTAAGGCTATCCCGCCTCTATATCCTCTACACATTACGGATTGCCACAACATGCCACAACCTAAAACTGTAAAAACACTCCCTAGGAAATCATCAACCAAGTACCATTTATAATATCTGTGTATCACTGATATCCCAATATTTGTTTTTGCTGTCTACATCCTTGATGCTTTGTTCGAAACTTGGATTGAAGGGGTCTCAAGTTTGGGACATCTGATGACAGGGCTTCAGCGAGGGTCTGCAGGTCAACGAAGACAGTATCCCATGCCAAGTGTAGATGGGCATAGGAGATACGCAAATATTGGGATCACACCAAACACTGTTGAAATGAAGCAAACTATGTAAAACCACAAACCTGTATGTAATTGGTTTTACATCAGTATGATTCAGTATGTGTATGTATACATATATGTGTGTGGGGGTTCACTCACATATACATATTCATACATATTTCAGATCATATTAATCAGTTCAGTTCAGTTCAGTTCAGCTATCCATTTTTCTTCAGTTATACCTCCTACATATCAGTTCAGTTTAGTTATACCTCCAGCAACTTGCTGCTTGCTGCGCCTGTCGCAAGACGATAATGGCCTGCTCCTTCTTGGCGACCAACTCTGGGATCTGGCGGCATCGCTTACGAGAGACCATAGTTTTCACCATCGAAAAACATGTTTTGTGTTTTTTTTTCGTAATGGTGATCTGACCAACAATATATATATATAGATAAAATAATATGTAATATAACAGGGATATATTACCATACATATCCATACATAATAGATAATTGATAATACTGTCATAATATAGATAATGACCATACAATATGGAAAACTATTGTATATAATATAACGGGATAATTATATAGATATAGACTATAGATAGATAGACAGTTTGATATCATACTTGGGTTTGTCTGAAAATGGATGAAAATGGGGGATACCCATTAATAAATAACCATTTTTATAGGGAAAATCAAGAGAATCCATTGGGATTGGGGTTGTCCTATTTTCAGAGTTTTAGACAAACCACGGTGGTTTATGATAGTTTATGGTTAGTTTTTGGGGACCATTCAGGATTTTCTACGGATTTAGGGAATGTTGCGGGATAGGATAGCAATCAATAATATGGACATTAATCAGCAAAAATTCATGAGACTGGTTTGCTGAAGGGAAAATCTACGGTTGAAAACATCGTTGTTTGCCATGATTTTTTCCAATCTGCAGTTCGCTCCTCATCTACGCACCAAACAATCCAAAAGGATCAAAAAGGATCAAAATGTTGGGAAAGGACATCTATGGCGGGGTTTCTTGTATACAGGCTCCTTCACCACCTGTTTCAGAAATAGGCGCAATTTTGAGAAGCAACCACGAACTCGAGTCAGTCTATTGATCAAACCTGGCCTGGGTCAATCTGACTTGATGGATGGAAGTGCCCAATATCTGGTTTCAGTATTCAAATGATTTAATAATGTGTAATATAATGTAATACATATGGGTTTTGATCAAAATTCCTTTATCGAACAAAAATGTTACTTTCGCGAAACTTTCGCGAACTCCATGTTTATCTTTCGCGAGGCCCATGTTGGCCAACAACACCTCTTATGAAGATTCCTTCACCACCTGCCAAATTACGCCAGAGAATAACGGATCACTTCTTGATAGCCTTGTAAACATGCTTCTAGCATCACGGAATCCCTTCCCTTCAACATGCACTTTGACTTTCGCCCGCTCTTTCGCATAACTTTCGCGAACATATCCCTATTCACAGACCCCAGCCATCATCAGGGGGTGCATTGAAGGAAAAGTGAACACCAGGGCCTTGGCGTTTGGCTCTCGCAAAGCCTCACTTTTGGAAACTTGGCCACCGCATTTGGAGCTTGTTTCTTGAGACTTCAAAAAGCATCATTAGGCAGTGACAGCGGGAGGTGCAAGGATGCGCTTCAGGACCATGGCGTTTGGCTGTCGCGAAGCCTCGCCTTTGGAAGCTCGGCTGCTACCTATGAAGGGTGTCATTGTCCACAAGCACCACCACACAGGAAACTGAACCAGAACCAAACCGAAATTCTCTAGTGCCCTTCTCCTGCCGGACCCCGGGCGGCAGTGGGTGGCAGCCCTTTTAATGATTATAATTAGAATATCCAACTTTCGCGAAACTTTCGTGAAAAAAATGTTACTTTCGCGAACTCGAAAAAACTTTCGCGAGGGTTTCCAACATAATATGCACGGCTTTCGCAATTAAAACCCCTTACATTGTAAGGACCTTTAGATCGATCACCATATATATATATATTTATTTATTTATATTTATAATATATTTATAAATATATTATAATATATTTAAGTGATTATGTTTCAATGCAAACAAAAACATCTGAATTTATATTATTTAGGGTCTCAATCTTTGGTCCTGTCCTGTCTTCTGGCAATTCCCGCATTTCTCAACGGCGAAACGTGGCGGAATCAATGTGCCGCATGTGCAACTCTGGACTTCTGCCAGCCTCTCTGGTGATCCATGGCCACAACTGGGATGCTAGCAAGAACCCCCATTTGGAATTTGGTTTTCGTACTTGGGGGATGTTAGTTCATGTTAATTCGTCGTGGAACGTCCAATTGTTTGAAAGAGAGGGTAATGGAGAGCCCGAACATACACTTCTCACTGCACCTCCCAGTCATATCAATCAGACCAATGTTATACCTTAAGTGCAGCTCGATCCACCTGCCAATTACGAATTACGAAAAGGCATAAAACGGTGACATCCTCATCGATGTCCACACCAAAATCTCACAGCTGGCACCACTGAAAAACCAGTGGTTTCAACCCAGCGATAGATATCGGATATTGGATGCGACGCACATCGGCACCGCTCTGTAACAGACGCGCGAACGGGAACAGCCAAGCTCTCTCAGCCGGATGGTTCGCTCAGGCACCACCAACCTTCGCATTCTTTGGTTTCATGGCTGCTTGGGCGCTCTCGACTCCTGGGCTCAGCGGGCTCTTGTCAGGCGGGCTCTTGGAGGTTGTGAATGAACCCACAAAAAAACATGAAGTCTTGTGCGTGATAGCTGTATAGAAAAGTGTAAAATGGATTAAAATGGGATAACCACCAAATGAAGTGCCAACTGTGCTGACCTCAGCTGAGCTGTCTGGTTTCTGGCTATCCAGGTTCTGCTCAATTCATTGGAGGAACCTGTAAGATCTGTAAGATCTGTAAGTAATTTCGCCCATCCACCCATAAAATCACATCTGCTATAGCTGCAATGTAAACCGACTTCTGAGCAACCCCAAAGCAAGAGTAGAAATTGCTACAGTAACCTATAAAAAAATGTTAAAAAAGGTAAATTTAATTTTGCCTATATAAATATGTTTCTTATCGAAGGAAGTTTAAAAGTCAAACTTCCGACAGTATGGACAGATGCAAAAGCAGAGGCGGGAAGAGTCAGAGAAGAGAAGAGAAGAGAAGAGAAGAGAAAGAGGCACAAGAAAGAAGATGCAGGCACGCGAAAAGGTAGAAGTCGCAAAACATTGTGTTTTTCCAATGATTTGTGGCTCTGGAGGATCGAAAAGTAGGCTCGCTAAAGCGGCGGGTGCGGAGCCATCTGGGGAGATGAGAGATGAAAAATTCCACACCAGTGTGGTGCGAAGCATATGTCCAAGTCATTCCAAGTCAAAATGTGCAATACACACCAACCCCGGAGCACTCTTGGAAGTTGAGATGTCGAAAAAGTGCACGCCGTTGCGGCGCGAAGCACATGTCCAAGTCAAAATGTTCAAAACACACCAGGGTCGGAGCACTTTTGGAAGTTGTGATGTCGAAAAAGTGCACGCTGTTGTGGCGCATAAAACACCTCATGCTTGGAGCACTTTTAGAAGTTGTGATGTCGAAAAAGTGCACGCCGTTGTGGCGCGAAGCATATGTCCAAGTCAAAATGCACAAAACGCTAAATGTTCGGACCACTTTTGGAAGTTGAGATGTTGGAAAAAAGTGCACGCCGCTGTGGTGCGAAGCAATTCTGCGAGGCTTCCTTCAAAAATGGAAAGTTGAGTGCAGAGCTGACGGCCTCGTACCATTGCATTTTGCAAACCTGAAGATTTGATGCTCTAAAATGCAACCCCACTAAGAAAATCAGCCCCCGGACCTCCTAACATGTCTGACTCACGTGTCTCTTATTGTATTGTGCCTGCCACGTGAAAGACATCTTGCGAGATCCTCTGCATATGTCCCACGCCTGCCAACGTAATTGAAACTGCTACAAAACCCTCACGTTTCGCTCACTTCTGACAAGAGGTGCACAATCCCTTGTGCCTGCCACACAAAACCACATCCTAACTTCCAAAAGTCATGAGCACGAGGTGTCTTGTACATTTTGACTTCGAAATGTGCTTCGCACCACATCTCAACTTCCAAAAGTGCTCCGACACTGAGGTGCTTTGTGCATTTTTTGACTTCGAAATGTGCTGTTGTCAACTTCGAAACATGAGGAAGTCTAGCAGAATTGCGTCGTTTTTGACGTTGTCTTAACTGGAAAAATTGAAGGTGTCGCAGAATAGCTTCGTTTTCAAGCTTGCAGATAGACAGACAGATCGATAGACAACTACAACAACTACAACAACAACAACTACTACACTACACTACTACTACAACTACAAATATACGCGCTAGATTAAGCTACGCTAATTACAGTATACTACACTGTATAATTACAGTATACTACACTGTATATTTACAGTACACTACACTAATTACAGTATACTACACTAGTTAAACCACACCTACCACTGCAACTACAACTACTACTACACCTACAGCTACAACTACAACTGCACTACATTATGCTTCACTACACTACACTACCCTAACTACAATTACAACTGCAACTACATTACGCTACGCTACACTAATGACAATACACTACACTACACACCACACCACACTAAACTAACTACAACTACCGCTACCAGCTACTGTGCAACTTCAGCTACCCTACTTAACTTTACGCGACACTACACGACACTACACAACAGGACACAACACTACAGCACACTGCACCACATCACAGCACGCTACACCTATTACCACACCACAACTATAACTGCAACTGCAACTACACCAAACTACATCCAGCAGCTGTGGGCGAGGTGACCACTGCAACCATTGCAACCACCCCAAAAAACACAACTCTAACCACCTTTCGGTCCATCAGTGGATTCGCTCTGCCATCCATTCATCATAACAACTCGCCTCTCCTATAGCGTCCTATCTTTGAAACTTCCACCAACTACTGGAATTTTCTTATATTCTATATGACTATAAGCCACTATAAACCTCTATAAACCCATACACTTCACCTCTCGTGAAAACAACTTCACTATACTCACACACCCAGGTCCTTGTTGCATGGCGCTCTTGGCGCCCTCAATGTCCTTGGAAATCGATGTGCTTGCGGAGGAAGCAGCATGCTGGCCCTCCAAAACCGTGGGATTTGGGGAGGCTTTGTGGGCAGGAACATATATATATATATATATATATATTTGTATGTATGTATGTATGTATGTATGTATGTATGTAGGTAGGTATGTATGTATGTATGTATGTATGTACGTACGTACGTACGTATGCATGCATGCATATACATTTAGAATAATAATATATATACATATGGGTAAATTACAATAATTCACTAATCTGAAATAAGGCAATTTTGGGATGATTCCCCTTAGTAACCATCATTCCAGTGAGGTCGCAGTGAGGTCGCAGTGAGGTCGTTATAATTTACCCAGATATATGGGTATGTAATTGAATGGTTAATACTAAACTAGACCAACATCTGTGGTCCCCTAGGTCTTCCATTTTGACCCACATCCATGGAGGGATTCGTGAGCTTAGGACTGGGAATTCGATGCAGGAAAATAATATTTAGATGTCTTTAGGAATTTATGATCTTAGGAATTACCAGGAAAAATTGGCTGGATGCTTCAGCAAAACACACGGGGTTCACCAAAAAAATATCTTGGGACATTTCACAGAGTTCACCATGGAAAACTTGGGCTATCACAAGCTATCACTAGCTGTGGAGTTTCCATGAATACTGTATAATATATATCCCTGTCGGTCGAAGTCCTCGCTAAACTAGGCCTTTGCCAAAGGCCTGGTTAAACTAGGCCTTTAGGACTGAGGTTTTCTCTATGTGATTATTTTTGATGTCATATTTCTGTGAGACTTAGCC
>Ga0126342_10003774_pt1 | contig 25390 bp, 18 predicted proteins | sample Cyp1metagenome_FD_92528 | JGI IMG/M metagenome (GOLD analysis project Ga0126342, IMG submission 92528) | Coral microbial communities from Lord Howe Island, Old Settlement Bay, Australia - Cyphastrea 1 metagenome | ecosystem: Host-associated > Invertebrates > Cnidaria > Coral ... | reverse complement strand
GAAGCGTTTTTGGAACGCTCTGTTGGATTTGAGGGCTTGATCTCCCGACTTTGGGATTTATGGCGTCTTAACTACTTCACTTCCGTGAGGAGCAGGTTGACGTCCGATACCAACAACAACAACGTCCAGATATATAGCCTGCAGATGGTGTCAGGATGAGCCCCTTCCGCTGTTTTAAACTGGTTTATAAACCAATCCAACTGTAACTAGCCGCCATAAATCCAATCGTTCACCTAGTTGTAAACCAACTTGCCCCTCCAGAACTACCAGTATTGAAGGAAAAGTCAGCATGGACAGCTCTGGAAATTTGGAGTGGAAACACTATACGTTCTCAACCTTTTTCAAGCATAAAATTGCCCCTTCAATCCGATGTCTGAAGGGCTGAAACTTCCCGAGCTCCATAAATCTGGGTGAATTTGATCACGACCTCACTGCCACCTCAGTGAAACCATGCGGCTAGCGGGGAATCATCCCAATCGCCAACAATAGCTCAGCCTGAACTTTTTCAGATCAGTGACTCATATTTTTTCCTGAGGGATTCAGCAAGGTACTGGATCTTATTCCAATAGTATTCACCAATAAGTGACTTCTAATTTTTCCCAGATATCATGATCTATCAATGGATCAATGGTAGGGATTCACCAATGGTAAACCATGGGAAATCCATCAATCTCCAGGGCCCTGCCATTGATGCCGCCCGGAAGTGTGCCCTCGGTGCCTGGCAGCGTGCCTTGGCGAAGCCGGAACGGTGCTTTGGAGTTCAAAAGATGATGGTTTCGATGTTGAAAAATATGGTTTGAACATGGTTTTAACATGGTTTTAACATGGTCTTAACATGTCTTAACCATGGAAAAACAACATTTGGACAAGGTTTAGCAATGAACAATGGGGTTTCCACATGGTTTTGACACGGTTTCGCAATGGCTTCACAGCGAACAATTTGGCCTAAACATGTTTTAACATGTTTTAACCATGATCAATTTGGTGTTAACATGTTTTGCCAATGAACAATGGGGAGGATTAATAACCTAATTCAAAAGAATTTAATCAGATTTAGCAATCATAGGGGTTGAACAATTTGCAATCATGAAACACATGTTTACGGTAGAATTGATAAATCACGGTTGGTTGATTATCTTTATCAGGGATCGTTGACGGACCCGAAAAAACATAATGTGGCAATCCCTGTTCCCAGCAACCATGAAAAGGGATTGTGAGAAATGCCAATGGGTTTGTCGACGGCAATGTTGAGAAAGCCACCTTGAAAATCCAATGGTTTCGAAAGTCACGGATTCCCAACATCGGATTCCATAGAAATGGATTCCCAAAAAAATGGATTTACCCTCTGGTAATTTAACATAGCTATTGAAAATGACCATTCATAGTGGATTTTCCCATTAAAAATGGTGGATCTTTCCATAGTTATGTTAAATTACCAGAGGGTACTCACCATTCCCCATAGAAATTCCCCATTCGGGGTGGAGTTTAACGACCGGTTCCGCCTGGAATTCGGCCTGTCGGTAGTCGGTTCCATGACCCCAGTGGTGGCATCGTCGCTGGTGGCACCGTCCGTGGTGGTGTGGTGAAAAAGAAACAACGGCATGACTCGAAAATGCATCTCAGTATCATATAATATGGATGTGGGTCAAAATGGAAGACCTAGGGGACCACAGATGTTAGTCTAGTTTAGTATTAACCATCCATAATTTTGGGGTACCTAATTTTGACCCATACCCATATATTGAATATATTGAATGTATTGAATATATCGAGCAATTCTTGTCAAACCCAGCTATATACCAATCCACCAGTGCACGGTTTCAGCAAAGCTCCCCGAGCTTTTCATCCCCCTTGGCAGATGGCCACAAAATTCATGAGAATTCTTCATCCTCAGCTGGTTTAGCTGCTCGGCTCAGACTTTTCGCTCCGGCCGATCCGGCTAACCCTGCTAACCCTCGATGGATTACTATCCCCACGGCCCAGCACCGGGTGTGGCTCACGGCGCTCACGGCCACCATGCGCATGGCTATGGCCGCCCCGTGAACAACGTGCCGCACCTGGGCCATGGGGGACACCCCCAAGGGCATCCCGGACACCCGCACCATGGACAGCATGGACATGGACCGCCCCCTGGACAGCCGGGGACGCAGATTGATGAACAGGTCCTGGGTTATGTGGAAGACCTGCAACTTGGAGATGAACACAGTGATGTGGTGCGTCACTTGGATCAGAAGTTGGGAGGATTGGGGGGGTGGCTGCAAGCACGGTGTCATGGGGCCATGGGGGTTGAACTTAGATCACCTTTTCGCAGAACCATTGCATGTGTAAATCAAAGGGCTGAAACCTCACCACTCGTTGCTCATGGCAAGGGCTCACGTCCTCAGGTGAAAATGCCCTCCTTGAGCTTTCCAAGCGACGAGAGTTCGTACATGATTTAGCACCACTCTTATGGCATTCCTGTGGCACCATCTCAGTGCTGATTCAGGAGACTGGTTTCTCCTAGTGCAATAAATCCGTCATAGTTGTGGTGCTACTGTAGGTGAATCATCTAATGATAGAATCTACAAATGGGTCATTTCCAGTGTCTATTTTTATGTCCTCGATTAACATGTGTTTATATAGAATTAATTTAAAATTATATAGTAATTTTATAATATTATATATATATATATCTGTGTGTGTATGTGTGTGTGTGCGCACTCTTCATTCATATGCGTTCAACACAACCATTGTGCTAGGTAAGACGATGCTCACGAAGTGAATTCCAAGAGTGTAGATCCGTTTGCAGGATATCCATAGTTTTACATTCAAACCTCAGGAAAAAAAACACAGGTTTCTGGTTTCATTTCTCCAACATGAGATCATTGATTGTGGGCTATCCCCTCCTGAAAACTAGATTCTTACAGTGATGACTAAATCAATCTAAATCCCAATGTTCTTTTTTCTTAAATCAAGTAAATTCTGTGATTTTTGGTCCTTGGATGACGCCAAAGCCAGTGAAATGTCGAGGTTTTCCGTCCTGGGTCGACCGGTCCAGGAGATCGTTGAGATCTATCCCTACCTCACTTCCAACGCCAATGCTGCGGACCTAACCCCGAATGCCTCGAACCGGGTCTGTAATTCCTTGGCTTTGCTACAGTGTCTTCTGGCAGCAGGTTTGATATTGTCTGATGGTTAGCTGTAGAAACATAGAATTGGATGATGGGAAAATTTACAGGAAAGCCCTAGATTTGATGGTAAAAACCATGGTTTCCTGTAGATTTTCCCAACAAAACCAATCCAATGATAGAAACAATGCTCTAAGTCAGAGGTTTTTCTGTTTTTCCCATCCAGAACTATTGAGATGGCAAATTTTTGGCATCCTATGGCATCTTCGGAGCCATATTTGGGATCTATATCGAGATTTTTTTCAACCTTCCAAATGAACATGGGGGAGCCCCGGGGAGATTTTTGAGTTTCCCAACATTTGCCAACTTCATCCTGCAAATTAGCAAACTAAAAAAAATGGAGAGAGAAGATTGTAGACATATTGGTGTAATATCCCCCAGGAAAATCACCATTTTTGTAGGTGGTATCAACTTACCATTCCCAGTTATGGGTGGTGCAGATGGCATTGTTTTACCCACATTGAAATCCCATTAACTGGGTGGTTTGTCATTGTTAAAGATCCCATTGAAACCCATTAAGATCCATTAAAGTCCATTCAAATCCAAAAAAAAAAATCCATTAACCCAATAAGGTGTAACTACCACAAGGTCATTGGTTCAACAACTCGCCCTTAGCCAATGAGATCTCCAGGTGTGGCATCGCATCCCGACACGCGGCCCCTCTTCCTGAGGGCCCGACTTCCGCTGCAACTCGGCGGCCTCGTGGTTTTATGCCCTTGAAGACGCCCCAAACGCCCCAAGAAACCATGGCTAAATCATGTGAAATCATCTGAAATAAGGGATTTTCACAAAACAAAGGTTTCTTGAAATGGAACATCTACCCAAGTCAACATTGTTGTTTCCTAAGTCATGGTCTGATGACTTGGATGATTTGGCGGTTAGATCATTTTAGAAAACCTCTGCGTATTTGGGACATGGGATGGGGGTGAATGGTATTAACAATAGACCCCCAATGGGTCTGTTTGAAAGTCGGGGATACCTGAAAATGGCTATCGTGCTGGGGAACTTGATTATTAACCATCACATCTTGGGGTAGCCTATTTTCAGTCCCAATCAGCGGCGATTTGGGGGGTAGAACGCATCAAAAGAGCCCCGCATTGGCAATGGTTTATCATCAAACATTGGATTTAGGGGTACCCTGAGTTTTGGGCATCCCCATTTACCCTCTGGTTATTTAACATAGCCATGGAAAATCGCTATGTTTAATAGGTAAACCATCTATAAATGGACCATTTTCATCCATTTTCCATGGCTATGTTAAATAACCAGAGGGTAAATCTATGAATTCGAATGGGAAAGGAGCCCCTGAACCCTCCAAAGCCCACCATTTTATGGCAGGCTCCGCCTGCAGGCATTAAAAAAACGAGAGCCTCAGAAAAATAGGATAGCTGTCGATATGCCAAGGTAGCCAACATAGATTCTTCATGAAGCTGAAGGCTCATCTATAATTATAGATATTGATAGATATTGTATGTTCATAAAAGTGATGTAGAACTTGAAGCAATATTGGATTTTTCGTGAAATAGGGTGCCCCCCAAATCCACTGGTTAATCATCATTTTGCATCATATAGTGCCATATTATCATCAAGCAGCCGTAAATTTGGAGGTATGCTCCATTTTCTGACGCACCCAAGTATCATATCAAGTTGGTGTTCCCATGAATTCCAGTTGATGATTGCATAATTTAAGCTTAAATCGCGATGATTGATGGTAAACATAATGTTATATAAATTGCTTTTTTTGTTGCAGTTGTGCCAACCATCTTGATTTTTTCACGAATCATTGGTGATTCTACCGGGAAGCCGTGGAAGCACCTGTAGGATGTTCCAAAAAAGGCGGTTGCTGTATTTATGCATATACCCATATACAGCATAATATATATAATTATATAAATATACGTACTATATATTTGCGATATATGTGTATTATACATACATATATATATATATGTCTATATGTATATATAATGTCTATGTATATATATATGTACATATATATATGTATGTATATGTATGTGTATATGTATGTATGTATATATATATATGTATGTATATGTATATGTATATATATATATGTATGTATATATGTATGTATATGTATATGTATATGTATATATAAATATGTATATGTATATATTTATATGTATATATGTATATGTATATATGTATATGTATATGTATATGTGTATATGTATATGTATATGTATATGTATATATGTATATATGTATATATATATATGAATATATGTATATAGGTATATATGTATATATGGATATATGTGTATATGTGTATATGTGTATATGTGTATATGTGTATATGTGTATATGTGTACATGTGTACATGTGTATATGTGTATATGTGTATATGTGTACATGTGTATATGTGTATATGTGTACATGTGTACATGTGTATATGTGTATATGTGTATATGTATATGTATATGTATACGTATACATATGTATGTCCAGTGATGGATGATGTTCATATCAAAGATTGTATTCCTCAGAGGGTATCAGCACTGGCGCAGCATTGAGGTTGCTATTTCCATTTCTGCGCCTTGCTTGCAAGACCTTCAGGCAGTCTAGGCAGACTGCTAGGATTATTGAGGTATTACATGACATGTCTACTAGTTTGTTGATAAATAAGTGGGTACTGGGTAACGCCTCGTTCACCGAATTTTCAGAGCTTAAGAGCATAGCTGTGGCGCAGCAAATCGGCCAGGAACACCTCGAGCACAGACAGACCCTTTGAGTACTTGCGGCTCACTTCCCTGGGAGTCATTGGAGCGTTGGTCAAAGTGGATGATCAGATGCTTGGACAACAACTGAGGTGGTTGGGAGGGAACTAAGGAGCTATGGCAGCTATGGTTGTATCCATATTCCCTACTAAATGATCTAAATGGGGAGCCAAACAGAGTTTCCCAACCACACTATAGTTGCCTTCATTGCCAAATCCATTTTGGAAGTTCCATGTTAGCTGTCTGAGGGCGATAGGGGTAGCCTGGTCGGAAGATCACCGTTTGGGCCTATCTATACACGTGTTATTTTCATTACACATACACACAATATATATATATATATGTTACATACAACAGGGATATATCCATTTGCATATCCAATCAACATGCTGAGTTTTCTCCTATTAGCCTCAGTTCCGCGCAAACAACGAAAAACAGGTCGGTCACGAATTTCCTGCTCAACACAGAGATTGTCCCATTGTGCTTGAGGATTATGGAGAATGGCTGCCTGGCGCCAGGATCAGGTTTTCGGTGAAGATTCCAGGGGAGTTGCCATGAAAAAGCTAGGGAATCTATGGCATCTACGGGAAGCTGTGGAAATCGATATGCCATCTGGTAATGACTAACATGGCTATTGCAAATGGCACATTTTAGTTCGTTGATTTACCTATTAAAGATTGTGATTTTCCAGTTCGCTATGTTAGTTTACCAGAGGCCAACAGATATTTTGAACTAGAGCAGCTGGAAATTGCCAAAGAGTCGAAGCTGGTCTACTTCCATGGCTAGGAATGGATGTCATGTTGCCTTCTGTCAGCGAGTTCCAGCTCGATATGCCATGTACCCCTCCCCTATTTGTTTTCGAAAATTGCTCAATGCCTCCATATTTGTTTTGCCGGATTTTTGAGAGGCGCCTCCGCTTGGTGATGGATCAACAAACCTGTCTTTTTGGGGAGATGAACATCATTTCACATTCAAATCCTTCGCACAAAAATGTTTGGTCGCAGCTGAAACAGCCAGCTTTCCCCACTTGTGTCCCTCAAGTCGTGATTTGAGAAAAAAAATCACATGTTTGACTGTTTGACGATGTTTGACGATGTTTGACGATGTTTGACGATGTTTGACGATGTTTGACGTTGACCTATGTTTTCTGATTTTTCATGATTTTTAAGTAAGTTCCCAACACTTCCCTACTTGAGGAAGTGAACTTTCCAAAACGGTGGCCACATTTATCGTGCAGAAGTTGTTGTTGGACGAGGCAGGCCTCTGCTTTGTACCTTGACCGCGACGGCAGCCGGGCGCCGGGGCCCAGGGACGACCGACCCGCAACGGGGTGGCGGGAAACCATGTTGGTGGTCCAGGTCGGAACATGATCTATACCCTCTGGTAATTTAACATAGCTATGGAAAATCACCATTTTTCATGGGAAAATCCACTATAAATGGTCATGTTCAATAGCTATGTTAGTTTACCAGAGGGTAACTGCGTTTTTCTTTGTTTCATTTTGTTTCTAATATCTATGAAATTCTATGAATCTATGTTAGATGATGTTAGATGATGTTAGATGGCTGGAGATTCATTTGGATACAGGGCAACGTACGGACACTTTCAGGGACGTTGCTTATTTTCAATGACTTGTGATGTGCATGAACACCATGCCGCTAGGGGCGGGGAATGGCGTGATTGAGACTTACTCAGCAAACAGGACTATGTAACTATATAATTATCACGTACCTTTTTGCCCCCCTAGTAAATAGAACAGCAAACCATCCTCCAAATTATGGGTTGAAGCCATGCTTCCTCCTCCGGCTGCAAAAATACGATTTTCTGAAAATCGAGCACCGCAAATCAATCAATATCCTATTGTTTATAATTCTATCATCATTTTCTTCAGGGATGATTTTGGGGTTATATATATACACATTTATCTCACGTTGGTGATATATATATATATATATTTTAGATGTCCGTTGTATATATTGTTTATTCGCCACATATGAACAATCATCACACGCCCATTGTATAATCATATTTTTTGATAGTTAATATCAGTTAAATCATTATAAATCCATTGTATCCCATCATTGTTGATAGTGAAATCATCAGAGGTCGATTGTATTCTCATCTATTTTGATGGTGAAATCATCACAAGTCCATATTATTCCTGTTAATCATTAGTTTTGACACTTAAATCATGACAAGTCTATTACGTTCCCATATGTATATATATATATATATATATGATACTCGTAATGATGATAGGGATGATGATAATGATAACAACGATATATTCCCCTTGTATCCCCGTTAGGACTGTCCCTTTCTTTTCACCCAGGTCTGTCAGACCCCGGAACGCTTCTATGCTGTGGCCAAAGTCTTGGCCAAGATGGTGGACGTCTTGGTGGAGTTTCCTTCCATCCGTTTATTGCGCCACGTGGTCCGCTGCTACCTGCGCTTGTGTGACAACCGACTGGCCAAGGCAGATGGGGATCCCGAGGATTTCCAGGTGGTTTTTTGGTAGGGTTTTTTGAGCCACTTGGTGTTCTTTTTAGAAAGGAGAACCCCACTTAAGGGACTTACTTGTACTAACTATAGGGTTATGAAGCAGTTAGCAAGTGGGATGATCCTTGTAGGGAAAGGTCTGCAAAACAGCTGGGGCCGTTTTTGTCCAGGTGAGTTCAGGGAAAAAAGGGCCCCATCACGGGCCCGAAAAAACCCTGTGAAAGTCGCGAAAGTCAACCTGGGACACAGAATGGGCCAAGAAATGAAATCGATTCAGGGTCTTTTGACATGTCATGTAATCCAATCTTTATCAACAAACTGAAGTGGCAGTTGCATGAAACATGAAAGATCCAGCCCAGTCAGAAGCTTAGCTGGGCGACTCATATGGGAAACCGCTGTGGTGTTGAGATAATTATACAAACAGTTAAGAGCAAATAAGAGTGAAAGTCTGGGATAGTGATTTTTTCGATGATTAGGACGCTTTTTTAAAGTGAACTTTCCCTTAAAACTCGTGACTTTTGAAATTTAGCAACTTTAGCATCATGAAAAACCACCATGCATTTCTCACCCAAAAATCCATTGTTTTCCAAGAGACCCCGTTGATTGCCCCTGCCTCAACGGCTCAACGGTCCCGGTAGGAAGTCTTGCGACAAAGTCTGCCTGACGCCCTGGCGTCGGACCCCTCCTTGCAGAGACTTCCTGAGAGCATCCGCCAGAGCTTGGAGGAGGACCAAGCCACAAAGCGCTGGTTGCAGAACCTGCTCCAAATTCTGAACTACAAATGATCCGAAGATTTCCGATGCAATTTATGATAGTATACTGATGTATACTGTTTAGCATTTGTGATAGTATATATATATATGCAATGGATGAAAGCCTCAGGTAACATAGCGAACGGGAAAATCACCAGTTTTAATAGAGAAATCAACTACAAATGGGCATGATAGTAGTTGAGTAATTTATGTATGTATGTCCGGTACTGTGAAGGGGGAACAATACGGAAACGCACCAGATGGTTCCACTTTTGAAGAAATGGGGATGGTGTATTGTTGGGTTTGTCAGCTTGGGATCTTTGGATGCGAGTACAGTATGAGGTACATGCTATGAGACAAGATGTCCACAGCAAAACTGCTGGACTCCCCAAAATGGCATTCAGAAAGGACGGATTTCTCATGTGTGGATCAAGATAGATCAAGGACAATTGAAGGGGTTTTGCTCCATTTTTTGGGGTTTCCAGCTGAGTTGGGCGTCAAACCAGGGTCCAAATTGAGGCCTGGATTTGAAGGGCCCAGACAGGAACGCGGTGCAAGATGGGGCAAGATGGCCTCACTTTTTTCAACTGGCAAACCACGGATTTCAGGACATTGTTTGGCTAAATGAGCTACAGCCAAAATTTAGGTGAATGGAGAGTAGAGTAGTATTCGAGACATCTTTATTTTTTTGAAATGGAGCTGGGGCTTGAAAAACGATCATACACTCTTCAAAAAACAATCACATTTGCTTATATACCAAAACCTAAAAAACGATAATACACTCTTCAAAAATTGATGACTTGGAGCTATATACCAAATATTGACCGTGGCCCAAATCAATTTAAATTATTTTAATCATGACATTTTTGGGTATCCACTTGTTGGTTTCACATGACATACATGAATAATTTCATGCCAGAAGATGATGTTGCCATTCACGATGGTTGTAGTGCCCTTGCCCCTTGATTTCTTCCGACGGAGCGGCCATCAACGGATGAAAGGTCATGTTAAAGACGGCGGACCTTTCTCTATCACGTATCTGAAAAAGAGCGTGGTTCAGTTGCCGTGGTGCAATCCCCCCTACCTTGGCTCTTTGCTGTGCTTGCACTTTCGCGCCAGGTTTTTTTGTCCTTCTCTTCCTTCTTGTTCCCATCGTTTTATGGTTTTGTGATGGTTTGTTTCATTATTTCTGATTTTCAGCTCAGGTTCTTAGGATGATGAACCACCAGTTTCAATGGAAAGGTTTCAAGGGAAAATCTGCCGGCGACCATGAATCTCCCAGCGCAAACTGAGGGTTTGACAATACATCTATTTTTCTCCCAAGATAATAGCTCTGAGACTCAAACAATTTTCAGGCTCGGCATATTTGGTGAAGGAGAACATTTTGCAGGAAGATAAATATATATATATACACTAAATGATACCAATATATGTTTGTAGTAAAATATACATAATTACACGCTTAATAACGTGAATTCCCAGTGACCCGCTGGCTCTGAATCTCAGGCTTTCACCTCTGGCTCCTCAAGTGCGGATTTGGAGGCAGCCGATTTTGTGGTCTATTTATTTGGCAATTGGGAAATGATGTCATAAATATCATAAATGGAGGGTTTAATGGGAAAATCATCTATTAATGTTTAATAGGTTAATGTTTATAATGGGTATTAGTCATTAGTGTTTAAACCCTCCATTTAATGGGCAAATCCCTCTATATTAAATTCTATTAATGTTTTTGAATCCATCTATTTTAATGAGGGATTTAATGGGGAAATAATCTATAAATGGAGTTCTTTTTTTCGCAGTTTCCAATGGAAAATCATCGAGCTGAATGGATACCCAACATTTGAGAGATGGATGGATTCGCTCCCCACAGGGACGGCAGTGGGGAGAGAGAGAGAGAGAGAGGAAGTGGTTAACTTTTGATGGCCGGAATTTAAGGGGTGCTGTTTTTGTTCTTCACCATCGTTTTGAATTAGAATATGTATGATATTAGTTTGCCGATGCAGGCCAATTGCTTGTCCAATGCTTGTGGTTTGTTTATTAACAATATGTGACTCAGCCTTTTTGATTATGATAACTGGTCGGTGGTTTGGACCATGTTTTATTTTCCATAATATATGGGATGTCATCCTTCCCATTGACTTTCATATTTTTCAAGATGGTTATTGCACCACCAAGCTGATAAGATCGCATGATGGATTTAGGATCACACATGAAACCATCATTTTTCGGCAACCTCGCTCCATACCTTGGGCCGGTCCTGGGTATCTGTCCATAGGTGCTGGGGTTAGAAGATTTGGAGAGGATTTGCAAGCCGACGACTCAGGGGCTCCAGACGACTCAACGGACGGAAAATGTGGAAACATGTGGAAATTTTCCAGGGGTCAAACGCCAGAAATTCCAGGCTGGGAGATATTTTCTGCAGATGATTGGGCCGTGGTTCTCTTTTTGGTGGGCAGTTCCAGCTTTATCATAGTAATAGGTATTCTGGTTGGTGGTTTGGAACCATGGAATTTCATGACTTTCCATATTGGGAAAAATCATCCCAACTGACTAACATTTTTCGGGGTTGAAACCACCAACCAGGTATCAAATGTGTGTTATTCTCCAACCATGCTAAGTAGCAATGATTATGCAACAAGGATTTTGAATACTCGTGCGGCTCACGCGCTCGCATTTCGTTGCCACTAGTTCCATGGACATGGACATGGCTGCTTCTCCAGTTGCAATTTCGATGCCCCAGTCAACCAGGAACTTCCCAGTGACTGAGTTTATCCATGGGTTAATGGTGACGCACCATTGTGAACCACATAGATCATACATTCATACTCGTATACAACGGCAATGTCTATAGTTACACCAAGCAGAGATAGAACAAGTAGAACCACTGAACCATTTCTAGATCATATATCATCATACATCATCATTACTATGATATGTGATGGTATTATGATGTATGTATTTCTAGATCATCATATGATATTTACATATATTTACTACTTCATATCAATGGGAATTCCAGGATCCTAAAATGCAGGTACTGTACCATATAAGGCCATATTTTGTGGGGATATTCCCTTACATAGGCATTATACTGTATATGGTACTGTAGGTACCTCCAATCTAGGATCCTGAAATGGCCATTGATCATACCACGTATCATACATCATCATATCACTTGAATTTACCACGCAGCGCGGCTGACACGTATTCCATCACCATTACGGATTGGTTCTGGGAAAAATACTTCGGAAACCGATAAAAACATAGGATACCCTCTGGTAAATAAACATAGACCCTGAAAATAGCCTAGTTTTAATGGAAGCTAGTCTTCCAACCCCTATCTGCCAGGGTCTATGTTAATTTACCAGAGGGTAAAACACCATTAAAACATTGGATAAATACCAACACTCCTGAGGCTTGGCCAGGGCACGAGTGCCATGGTGGTGCACCTGGCTCGACAATTGACGGGGGATCGGAGCTTGGAATCATGGTTAGATTGTGGGAAATCATCCCCATTCATGGCCCAACAATTCAGGTTAGTGAAATATGATACCCTCTGGTTATTTAACATAGCCATGGTGGTAAACATCCCATTATTTTGTTGGGGTTCCAACCATCCTTTTGGTGGTGCAGGATTTCGCAACCATCCACCGTAGTCTGTGTAAATAATAACGACTTACTGCGACCTCACTGGAATAATGGTTAGTAAGGGGAATCATCCCAATATGGTCTTATTTCAGGTTATTGAATTATTATATTTTGCCCATTAGTGCTTCACATCCATAGTAGTAGTGGTTATATATAATTTAATTGTTTATGGATTGTGAATTCTGGAGGATGAATGATATTATTGATGATTAATATGAACATTGCATTCAGAACTCGTTAAAACATATGATAATTTATGGTAATATATATATAAGTATATACCCTCTGGTTATTTAACAGTTCGCCATGGAAAGATCCACCCATTTTTAAGAATGGTAAACCATCTATATACCATCTAATTCTATGGGCCATCAACAAACCATGGCGAACTGTTAGTCATAACCAGAGGGTAAGTCAGCGGTGGGTGAATCCGGAGTCAGCTCCTATGGCATTTTCCTATTTTTGGTGCACATGGTTTATGGAGAGATCATCAGCCACATGGCTGGTTTTTTGAGCGTAAGAAACGTTTGGGAAATTCCATGGATGATCCAGTCCGACTCAATTTTTTTTTGGGTGTCATAAATGAGATACGAATGCAATGGTAAACGATACGAAAATAACCATGCTATGTTCCCTTCAATTATCCATGGGAATTTCAGGATCCTAAAATGGAGGTACTGTACCATATAAGGCCATATTTTGTGGGGATATTCCCTTCAAAAAATGATCTCAATTGGATGGCAAGAATGCCGCCAACTGGCCTCAAGGGATCGCAACAAGAATCGCTGCAACTCGCTTTTTCAAGTCAAACTGCGCATGAAAAAAAAAGAGGATGTACCAGGAGCGTATGAGAGTATATATTTTATAATATAATATAATATTATATTATATAGTATAGTATAATATTATATAGTTGCATTAGTTGTATCGTAAGACTGCCACTTGGGATACCTCGGCCATGGCCCATGAGCCTCTTGGCGCGACCATGGCAACCGGCCGTTGCCGTTGCGCTTGGAAGGACATGGAGGTATGTTCCCGTGGTTTGGTGGTTTGATATTGCTTCTACAATGTAGATACACACTAGGGTAAATGATTACACACACACACATATATACGTATATATATATATATATTATAATACGTGAAAAAAAAAATATATATATGTATGCACACTAGGGTAAACATACGAAAAGGTGTGGAAAACCTATAATTAGTTTGCCGTTTGGAAAAGCCTTTAGAAATCGGTGATTGTCCATATCGAACTGTTAATTTACCCTGGGATACATGATTAGAATCAAGCTATCTAAAGCGCAAAGACGGGTCCCCCACAGGGCAACTGTTCCAAGGTATCATGACTGATGTGAAAACCTTATGCTGTCCAGATTTCCAACTTTTACGGCTGGTAGCCGTGCCACATGCACTTATGACTACACCATACTTTGGTGTTTGAACAATCAAAGGTTCATTAATTCCATTCTGTTCATGATTTTCATTCCGCATCATTTGTTGTACACCTGCGTGTGTTTTGCTATTGGCCAAAGAAATGTCAATCAAAAACCTATCAGTCTTCTTGTGGATGTTGCTTTGAAATGGAGCCGAAGGCAACAAGTAACTCAAACCCTTAGCCCCAGCGGAGCCTTTCTCAAACTCCCTGCAACATGTCCAGAAACAACTTGAATAACGATCAACCATCAACTGTGAGCACCAGAATTTCAGAAGAAGAGATAGATAGATAGATAGATAGATAGATTAGATTAGATTAGATTAGATTTAGATTTAGATTAGATGAGATTAGAATAGATTAGATAGATAGATAGATAGATAGAGGAATAGAGAGACAGACAGATAGATTAGATTAGATTAGATTAGATTAGATTAAGATTAAATTAGATTAGTTTAGATTAGAGTAGATAGATAGATAGATTAGATTAGATTAGATTAGATTAGATTAGATTAGATTAGATAGATAGATAGATAGATAGATAGATAGACATAGAATCATATCCTGGAGCTAACGGTTTCCAGAACCTTTCAACCTTTGACCATCAACGACAAAGACCAGCATGTCTTTCACATTTCCTGAAATCAACTTTCTACCCTGAAACCATCCATGTTTTTCAGGGCTGCTTGGACCTTTTTCGGTAAATGATAGCCACCGGATGCTGTTTCTGGGGCAGCAGGCGCTGGCCCATGCTTGGCCGCTGCTTCGGCACGCAGCAGGTGCGTTGCAGCCTGATCACACAGGTGGCGTTACCATGAGGTGGCGTTACCATGACTTCCAGGGGTTTACATAAATGGTGGTATCCCAAATGAATGATATCTAGGAGTCCCCCTATTTTAGGAAACCTCCACATGTATAGATGTCAATTTCAACACCTAAGGTAGACCAGAATTTAAAACAACCCGCAATATATACATGTATTTAAATTTTACATGTAATTCATTGAATGACTTCTTTGTTTATACAATAGCCACACACGTATCACATGCACACGCACGCTCATATGTATATACACACATTGTTTTCTGGAAATTGTGATGATGTGGTGTCATCCGGATCATTCGCACCTTCAAAAGCAAGAGAGGCTGACTGACCAATTTCTACACGGGACGTTTGGTGTTAAACCAACAGGCACAGCTGCTGCGAATCGCCTAGCCCGTCGCTTTCATTTTTTTTTGACAGGCGAAACTCAACAGAAAGCTGCGCCAAGCAGGGCGAGAAGAGTTCTTAGTGTCAGCCTTGGTCTGGATGTGAGATTCAGTTCCTGGAGCATGACCGACTCGTAAGGGGTTAGTAACTGGGGCTCGTTCACCCATTTATCATTGGGATCTTCCACGCATCGGGGGACTTACTAACCAGATCTAACCAGAGTTACCAACCACTTCAAGCATACCATGCCCAAGATCACCTAAGCGTGCAAGGTTGTCCAAGGCATTTTCGAGCTATATTGATATCCCACACTCAACAGAAAGGAGTTGGAAATTTACACATACCTAGACCTAAGCAAATCTCAGATAATAGACAGGTCCCTGAATTGTGGAATGGACATTTCCAGATCCGAGAGATTGCTGAAGAGCATTGGGACACATTTACAAACATCAGGATTGGACCTCTATGTTCAAGGTTAGCGTATGTTATTGCATGTTAATATCTTCAAGAATTCTTGCGAGTCATGCAGGGTTTTGTCGGTATCATCCTTGAATCCTGTAAATCTGCTGCCAGGGGCGACTCTATGGGGCTATGTATAAATGATATACATATACGGTATACAATCACATACATGAATTATTTGCATGTGCATCATGCTCATACATGTGTGTGTGTGTGATACATACTCAGATCTGGATCTCCTTGCGGCAAAGAAGGCATCCACTGCCTCAAAATCCAATCCCGTTAGCGGCCCCAAGGAGCTGGCCAAAGCGCAAGCTCCGGAGATGGACCTGCCAAACGTCTCCTGTCGTGGAGTTGACGTTTTTCAAGACATCAAAGATGGGATGAATTGAGCCAAATCGATTAAACCCATGGGCAATAGATTGGATGAGAGCGAACCATAGGTTTGATTTGGTTCAAAAACGTGTTTGAGTGTTTGAGGTATCAAACATATCATCGAAACGATAACCTTGCCGTAGATCAGCCAAACCATCAAACTTGACTTTGTTTCGCTTCACATCTTTTAACCTCGGTCACAGCTGCCTTGAGGTTGTGGTTTCCCTGGGTCGCATTGCAAAGATGATGGACGCCAGTGGCCAAGGCGGCCTTTTTGTGGCTGGCGGCCCCGAATCTCTGATCCCCAAAGGCCCTCGAAGGTCACATCTGGAGAACTAGCTGCAATATTAATGGAGCTTGGTTGAAGGCAAAAAAGCATTGGGACACCCATGTATTTTGGGGCAAAAACTAGACTTCAAGCAGTCAAATGCCATGAATTAATCCATAGGATTGGGTGATTGTTAGCATCATTTACATCTCATTTATCATCTGGCTATTTAACATAGCCATGGAAAAGCACCATTTTTGATAGGTAAACCCCGGTGAACCATCTATTTCTATGTGCAATTTTCCATGGCTATGTTAGTCAGAACCAGAGGGTATCATAATTTTTCATGATATTATCCCATTAATCCATTCTTTTTTCAATATGGGATCCATTCGCAGCACCGGAGCCGAGCTCCAGGCGATTGCGCCGCAACGGCCGCAACGATGTCGCAGCTGTTGTCACGCTGCAGTGGAGAGTTGGTGCCCGCAGAATTGCTGGGAATACCATGGTGATTTTTCATGGGGATTTAGTCATGACTCACCATTTTTAATGGGTAAATCAACTATAAATGGTATTTCATGTGGGGAAAAATGACAATTTTCAATAGCTATGTTAGTCATTACCAGAGGGTAAGAGTTTGTCTCAACATTATTGAATAATAGGGGAACTGATGGCACAATGAACAATAGGGGAATTGATGTGGGGAAAAACCACTGGGACGTTAGCCTCCAGTAATTCGCAGTTGACTGGAAGTCATGACTCCTAGTTCGATGACCTACCCTCTGGTAAACTAACATAACTATGGAACATCACCATGTTGAATGGCTTTCATCAACTATTTCTATCGCCATTTTCAATAGCTATGTCAGTCATTACCAGAAGGTATGCCAAATCCCATAGTATATGGGATGTCATCCCAACCCCATTGACTTTCACTCCATCATTTTTCAAGATGGTGCACATTGCACCACCAAGCAGATCCCATGTTTTGACTCATCATTAACCATGATTAACCATGATGAACCATGATTAACCATGGAAATCCCATTAAAATCCCATTAAAATCCCATTAAAATCTCATTAAAATCCCATTAACTGCCGTGAACTTGTCAGAGCCAGGTGCAAGGCACTGACTCTTGGCATAGCCTGACGAACCTCGCCTGGGCGCTGTGCCGATTGCCCACCTGGGAAGCGCCGGATTTCCCCAACGGTCAGGCCTGGTCAGCATGGATTCTTCACCAAGAGAATGGATGGCCAGTGGGGTTAACATAGGTTGATATGAGCTATGGTCAATACTCATGGTTAATAACCATTAATAGGGGCTAGTCATCCAATGGTTCATAGGGATTTATAATAACATATAATAACCATTATAAGGATCCTTATTATGGATGGGATGACCATCAACCATATAGTGAGTATTGACCATGGCTCATATATGTTGATATTTTGATGAGATCTAACCCTTCAACATTTCATTCGGAACTTGTAGGCTAAGGTGGGACAGTTGATGTTTTTTGCATCAAATGTGCGTGTTTGCTAGTTCTTACTCTTGGGCTGAGCGGTGTCAGCTTGCTTGGGTGGAAGGTGGTTGGATATCGACTGTAGCAGGCCCTGCTTCCCCTGCTTGGTGTATCGGAAGTCAAGATTTGATGGACCCATGTGAAATTAATGGAAGTCACGCTCCCTTTCTGCGGTCCCTTACATATGTCTTCCAAGCCGCCATTAAATCATTGGATGGGAATAGGGGTCCCATCTAACTGGGGGTCCTTGTGCATTCAATGAAAACTTAAAAGAATCACCCGTATTATCAGACATTGGGTAGGTAGTAGTCCTCCATGAATAAGATTGCATCACTCAGAACTCCATTCATTAAGTAAATCAAACATTTGTAATCCAATTTGCTCAATAATTGCATGATTTATTTACATCAATTACATCATTTTAATTCATGATTACCTATGTATGGTAAACATGGGGGTCACGATTATTCACCGTACATTCCACCAATATGTAATAATATTCACTCATATCGATGATTATTCATATTACATGATAATCAATACCCATAGGATCCATGGTGCTGGTATATATGCTAACATTGGGGGTATATTGATGGGATCCATGTTACCATATATAGCAGCACCATGGATCCTATGGAATATTATGGCTGGTTGGTGGTTTGGAACATTTTTTATTTTTCCATATATTGGGAATAATCACCCCAACTGACTAATATTTTTCAGAGGGGTTGAAGCCACCAACCAGATGGCTTCATTCGCATTCCACCATATTCCACCAATGAATTTTCGGGACTGGATGGGTTCCTCCCAGGCCGTCATGGCCCAAATCCTCCGCCGCAGCTTTGATTTGGGCCTTGAAAGCGCGCCCGGACGTGACCTGCCGGTGCTGCTGTGGTCCTTGGTTCCTCGGTGGTGATCTAACATAGCCATGGAAAATGACTGTTTCTAGATGGTCAACCTATTAAACATGCAGGTTATGTCCATAGCATTCCATATCTATGGTAGATTGCCAGAGGGTAAATGGAATGTGCAACTAACGGTAAGTCTTAGGATCTAAGCATGTCGATTTTTGTTTGGAACTTACATTTAATGAATTGTAGGTTTTGATCATGAATCATAGGTGTGTGGCATGGTTCAATCATCAAAGAAGTGAATTCTTAGGGCTGCAACGGACGCTGTTTGGATTTTCTTGGCCAATCTTGTGCTAGATCCTTTTTTCTTACTATTGCAGTATTGTAACATGCGCACAACGTATTTATATTGACATCTCTCCGGCTGTTTCCACCTGGCAAAGCGCAAAGCCATCCCCATCTTTTCCATGCGTCGTTTCTCTCAGCACCATCCCGTAGGATCCATGGTGCTGCTATATATGGTGTGCCATGGATCCAAGCACCATGGATCCTATGGGCATGGCAGTCCCCAGGCCTGGGCGCAACGTTCCGGCGCCCAGCTGCCTTTGTCGCCCTTCACGCGGCAGGTTTTCTGGGAGCCACTGCTGCTGAGGCTGCCGGAGGTGACGCCGCAGGGCTTGGCGATGATGTGCCTGGTCGAAACTGGGGATCTTCATCGAAAAACCGGGGGAACATGGAGGTTGAACCAGGGAAAATTCTGGTTTTATTTGAGGGAAATGGTGAAATTACAAGGGATTCGGGTTAAATGAGTTTTTCAAGGTTCGAACCCATGACATGTGGTGATTTGATCATGACACATGAGAATTTCACCATGAAAAAGTGTGGCTTGATTCATCAGGAATTGAGGTTTTACCAACAGACATAGGAAACTCACCAATGAAAAATGGTGGAAAATGGTGGAAAATGGTGGTTTAACCAGCAATGATGGGATCGGAAGTTATTTGGAGGATCACCGGGAGATCATCTATAGAGTCTAGAGCAAACCCCCAGTCATAGATCGAAAAGCCGGAAAACAGAGACTTGTGCGGAAAATATCATCTATGTGGCGTCCTCGAAGACGGCTCCTCTTTTTGTTTGGAGGGGTGGGGGTTAAGTTACTACATATGATGTATGATTATTGTCAATACAATGGCAAGCAACCTGATACTAGCATGGTAAATGTGGCAATCACTATCAATAACATGGTCATGTGGCAAATCCGAGAATATGGTAATCAGTACCACGCGTGGTTAGCCTGGGCGGCAAAAGTCATGTTTGACTATGTTCAACCATCCAAAATAGAGGCTTAAAGAAAACAGGGTACATCCACAGTTTGAGGTATGGTCCAAGATGCAGAATGCCATAGAATGCCCCTATAAAATCATGATAAATCATGATAAATCATGATAAACCCAGGTTTTAGGGGGGGTTTTATTCACATGTTATGCTCCTAGTATCTCGGGGTCACTTGGGGATGGTATTTATCACTGGCGTTCGCTCACCGTTTTCTTAAGAGCGGAGCCGACTCAGTGGACAGACACTTTAAGTTGAAATAACTAGGACGGTAGGATGCTGTAGATCTAACAGGCCAAACATGGGAGATTCGAAATATCTATGGAATCTATGGTGCTTTACTTCACTTGATTTGTCTCTTGCTTAAATCCGAACTCCTGTTGGTTAAACCCCCATCTTTGTTGATTAGATCCCAACTTTAGTTGTTGCATCCCCATGTTTAACTGCAAAATTTGTCGACCAACTTTGCACGAAATCCATCCGCCTTGGCAATTGAGGCTTTGGTCCTTTGCAGCCCTGGAGTCGGAAGGCTTAGCCGTGCCCAAGCGGACGTATCGCGAAGTTCTTCAGCAGGTCGGTCTGGGGCTTCCAGTGGTTTCGGTGGTTCCCCATAGTTGGCCAAGTTTATGTAGAGCTCTATATGGAATGGTTACGGTAGATCCATTTTTGGTGATGGTTATGGTTATTATTATAGTTGGCTAAGTTGTTTTTCCGTGATTTCATTTTTTACGGTTGGGTTTATGGAATGATTATGGTAGATCTATCGAACTGGTCAATGGGGGTTTAAAAAAAACGCACAATTCAGCGGGGCATCACATTGTATCATACACTATCATCATATTTCACAATTACCAGAGTTGAGGAGGGGATGATGACTTTGTGGCAATCAAACATGATGGACCATTCCAACAAGATGGTCATTACATCAATGGGAATTTCAGGATCCTAAAATGGAGGTACCTACCATATATAAGGCCTATATAAGGCCTATGTGAATATCACCACAAAATATGGCCAAAAATATGGTACTAACGTACCTCCATTTTAGGATCCTGGAATTCCCATTGATTACAGATGATTTCCCCATGAAAACCTCCAGAAACCCAGGAGATTTTCCCAGCCACGTGGCTGATGACACCGTTGGTTTTTGCAGGTGGAGCAGCATCCCTTGAGCGACTTCAAGGCGCGGGAGGTGGCGAACATGTCCTGGTCCGTGGCCACCGTTCAGGTGGGACACGGCATGGTGAGGTTAGGTTGGGACACCAGGAGTTTGGCCAAAAATGGTTGGAAAAACATATGATAAAATGGGATGGTATTGAAACTTCACTTTTGTATACTTTTGGTAGCAACTGGATGGTGAAGTTGGGAGACAATCCATGATTGGATGGGTAGAATTGGTCAAATGATGCTGCAACAGGGTAATCATCACAACTACGTGCTTCATGTAATAAATGGCCCAGATGAGCAAACATGCCTAACAGCAAACCATCCCAAAATTTGGAGGCTAATTTTGAAGTGCAAAAAGGCTGCTGCATTTGGTTCACATGTGCTTCTTCCAAAATTGAATGGGTGTGGCATGGTGTGGCTTAAACATCTCAAACTGGCAACCCCAAAATGAAACATATCATTGTATGGATTCAATAGCTACCAGAAACCGACTAGAAATCTTCAACAGTTGCTAGTTCGTCTAGTTCCTGCATCTTCGATTTTTTCTTTACAATCAAAACTTGATTATGAACCATTGTGGATATGTTAGGGTTTATAAAGGCTACTTTTATTGTAAGCTGTAAAAGATGGATTTTAACTTTAACAGTACATAGCAAATATACTGGTGTTTATTTTCAGTACCATACTCTGCTGATCTTTGCTGGTAGCAAGCTGTTTGAATGGCACACTATTCCGCAACTACTTAAGGCTTAAGGATTGATTTTTGCCTTTCTATCCAATTTTGGACGGATCATCGTATGGATGAAAATCATCAATCACTGGACCATTGGGGAAGGATTTTGCCATTCGTTAACTATTGATGGTACCAGTGTATCGGTAAATACTTTTGGGGTCCACCAACAAGTGGGTTATATGACCATAGGTCTACGGGTTATATTTGATCTGATGAAGGTTGTTACATTAGTTATACGTACAATTATGCCCATTATTTAAAAAAAAAATACCACCCTCAGGTAGATGCCCCCCCCAAAGAAACGTGGGAAAACTGGAAGATTATGGAGAAAAAATCACCTGTAGCATCCTGACAATCGTTTTCGGCATCTTTTTTTGGGGTTACCCTTTAGCCATTTTTTGCCGAGGCTTCTATGCCTTCATGGCTTTTAGAGGAGCTTCCAGAACGAGCATCCGAGTTTCGCATGCCAGCAGGAAGGGGTGATTTTTGTGCATATCTAATATATAGATGTGGATCATAAATATAAGGTAATGACTTGAGAACTTGAGAAGTGATTCAACCTGAGACCATAAAGTTGTAATTCAAGGGTAAGCCTCTGATTTTTTTTTCGGTTTAGCCTTCCCCACATCTTCCGGTGATTTAACCGTTTTTCGAGTTGGGTCCCGGTTAGTTCGGGGAGATACCCCTGAACTACAAGTTTTATAGGGAAATTACTCTATGTACTACACCTGGTAGCAATATTTGGATTGATAGTCCAATGCAAAAGAATCATTGATCTTCTTTTGCCATAAATGAGGATACTCACCCACCCAAAACTTTTTTTTTGGCAGGGTATCTAAGATTGGCTGTGGTATGACGAGCTAGTTTTATGTGGGAAGCAAACCAGCCATATGTGGGTTTGAAAACAATTTCTCTTAAGCAACGTACAAAGTGGGCTGCACATCCATGACCTATGTTCTTGCTGCATATGATGTTTTTATGAGAACCACAAAGTAATTGTTCATTCGCAAACTGTATTCATATCTTTACTCCACCAGTAAACTAACTCAGAATGTAACAAATCATCATCATAAAATCATCTAAAATGTCCAGTGGCCAAGACTATGGTAAAATCATCACATTTGGTCACTGGAAATTTTAGATGATGTTTTATGACTTGGTGTTTTTCCCTAATGTAATCATCACTAATGGTCACATTTCCCGAATGACTTGGTGTTTTGGCTTCAGACTTCACCACGGCACCACGGTCGACGGAGCCGAGGTTTGGTGCCCAGGAATGCGCCAATGTCTTCTGGTCCCTGGCGGCCCTTTGGCGTCTGGGTGGTTTTTGCTGGTCGTGAGATTCAGAATGATAGCCTCTGGCCCTCTGGTAAACGTTTACGTAATTAAATAAGTACGGAATAATCAAGAAAATCACCATGTTCAATGGAAAATCACCATTTTTAATGGATAATTTTCATAACTGACTAGAAAATCACCATTTTGAATGGATAAATCAAGTATAAATGGCCATTTTCAATAGCTATGTTTGTCATTATCAGAGGGTAATAGATATAATGCGCGTAAAACAATGCCACGAACCATCCCCCAGTCATCACAATGTTTATAGGTGGTATGTTTACCGTATGTTTACCATTCCCAAATGGGTGGTTTATGACATTGTTTTACCATGTTTTACCCACATTATATATAATAGGTTTAAAATTTTAAAGCCTATTTGTCTATCAATCTATCTAATGTTGGACGCTGATTAGTGTAGGGCCCCCCCCCCCAAACAAATTTAGTACGCTCAATAACTCGCCATTGTTTTGGGGACCAGGTCTGGGGGACTCAGGATGATCAACTTATGTAAGTAAGGGCTTCAATTGAAATCCATCTACTTTCAATCGATTTTCGTTTTGAAGCTCAAAGAAATCTATTGATAAGACAGGAATTCAAGTGAAATCCATTTATGTTCAATTCATGTGAATCTAATTTCAATTGATTTCCCTTAAAAACCTCAAAGAAATCTATTGATAAGAAAGGATTTCAATTGAAATCAATTTACTGTCAATTCATGTGAATCTACTTTCAATTGATTTTCCTTTTAAACATCAAAACATATTGATAAGAAAGGATTTCAATTGAAATCATTTTACTTTCAATTCATGTGAACCTACTTTCAATTGATTTTCCTGTTAAATTGGATCTGAGAAAAAACTTCTCACAATAGAGCCCCGCCCCCAACAAACGGCAGGATTCTCAATTAGTCAGGAAAAAATTCACAGTAGGGTACCAGGACACTTATCGGTGTACATTATTTGGCTATCTATGAAGCTATCGATCTTTGAATCTATTTGTTCTATCTATCTATGTCACTACCTGTATACCTTTCTCTGTATCTACCTCTGTATCTATATTTGCGTATGCATATTCATATATATATCTATATATTTGTCTATCCATATTCCATCTATCCATCTACCCACCTATCTATCTATCTATCGATCGATCTAATCTAATCAATCTAATCAATCTGAATCCAACCAATCTAATCGATCTAATTAATCTAATCAATCAAATCAATCAAATCTTTCCATTATTTCTAATATTTCTAATCTTTCAAATATATCTTTGCTTTCTAGTCTATTTAGTCTATCTAGTCTATCCAATCTATCTAATCTATCCAATCTATCTAATCTATATGATCTATCTAATCTGTATCTAATCTATCTAATCTATCTAATCCATCTAATCTATCTAATCTATTATCTAATTTATATAATCTATCTAATCTATATATCTAATCTACCTAGTCTACCTAGTCTATCTAACCCATCTAACCTATCTATCTATCGATCAATCGATCTACCTATCCTTTCCATCCCGTTCCATTCCATTCCATTCTATTCCATTCTATTCCATTCTATTCCATTCTATTCCATTCTATTCTATCCTATGTATTCTATCTATTCTATCTATTCTATCTACTCTATCTATTCTATCTATTCTATCCATCTCATCTATCTATCTATCTATCTATCTACCTATCGATCTATCTATCGATCTATCTATCGATCTATCGATCTATCCTATCCTATCCTATCCTATACCATCCTATCTTATCCTATCTATCTTATCCTATCTATCTTATCCTATCTATCTTATCCTATCTATCTTATCCTATCTATCTTATCCTATCTATCTTATCCTATCTATCTTATCCTATCTATCTAATCCTAT